>Ga0209061_1000069_pt1 | contig 354264 bp, 302 predicted proteins | sample Coa_R1_10_FD_187157 | JGI IMG/M metagenome (GOLD analysis project Ga0209061, IMG submission 187157) | Surface soil microbial communities from Centralia Pennsylvania, which are recovering from an underground coalmine fire - Coalmine... | ecosystem: Environmental > Terrestrial > Soil >... | reverse complement strand
ACCCGCTCGGTTCGGCAGAAAAGCTACCCGATCCATTCCTTCTTCCATCGCTCCTTCCCTCCATGTGCTTGGGAGGGGGGAGTTTCAGATGATCATTGAGGGGGGAGATTCGCATGATTGCTGACACCGGCTTCCTCTACTTGGCCGTGGTACTCGACGCGTTCAGCCGCCGGCTTGTCGGCTGGGCGCTGGAGACCCATCTGCGCGCCGAGCTGGCGCCAAATGCGCTCGACATGGCGCTCGGGCAACGACGCCCGGCCGGCGTGATCCATCATTCCGACCAAGGCAGCCAATACACTTCGCTCGCCTTCGGCAAACGCTGCGAGCAGGCTGGGGTGCGGCCTTCGATGGGAACCGTGGGCGACTGCTTCGACAACGCCATGTGCGAGAGCTTCTTCGCCACCCTAGAATGCGAATTGCCCAGCCGGCGGCGCTTCAAGACCCAGGCCGAGGCGCGCATCGCGGTCTTTGATTTCATCAAGGGATGGTACAACCCCCACCGCCGCCATTCCGCGCTCGACTATCTCTCGCCAATCAACTACGAAAGGAGTCATTCAGCACAAGCTGATTACCGCAGCCCAACACCGTCTACCGAAACGGGTTAGGTCCAAGGTGCGGAGTGGCGATTCAAGCTTCGTGACGCCGGTGCGGGTGCCGCAGGTGGGTCCATTTGAGTTGCCCAGGCGGCTCAACGAGATCTGCGAAAGGCTCCTAAGGATGTTGATCCGACTGTCGCCGGACGCGGAGACCTTGCGAGCAGCAGAACTGCGGAGCATCAAGGGTCTGAAGCCGGCTGCCATCGGCAAGCGAGAGCATGCGGACTGCTTAATCATCGAGACCTGTCTCGCGCTTTGCAAAGCTCTTCGCTCGCACGGCTTTCCAGAGCGATGCGTGTTTGTGTCCTCGAACGAGGCCGACTTCTATGGCGACGGCACCCCGTTGCGACCTCACGAAGACTTGGCTGCGGAGTGCTCAGCATTGGACCTACGTTTCGCCTTTGCATTCGATCACGCACTTTCGATTATTCACACTTGAATACAAAAGGCTTGTGCGGAGTGGGTGCCGTCTCGACCGTCGCCACAAGATGCGCACGAGTATGCGGATTGTACGGACGGCGTCCGTGCGATAGACTGGCATTGCAAACAAGATCGCAGGAGTTCGATTATGGCGGGCACTGCGCCTGCAAGAGACGATCGGATAGAGCTGCGCGCCACGCGCGAAGAGAAGCGCTTGATTGCAGAGGCTGCCGCACGGGAACAGCTCGACGTGACGCGCTTCATCATGCGCAGCGTGCTCCCGGTCGCGCGAGAAGTCGTGCGGCGCTCCGAGCGAATTGTTTTGTCAGAGCGCGACTCCAAGCGCGTGCTGGAATTGTTGGAGAAGCCGCCCAAACCAACCAAGGTGCTGATCGCCGCAGCGAGGCGTCGCGCAAAAGTGTGAGCGCCGCAATCGTCTGGCGGGAGGAGGCAATTAGCAGGCGCCACGACCGTAAGAGTTTCGACTGCGGATCTGCGGACCTCAACGAATATCTTCGACGATACGCGCGGCAAAATCACGAATCGGGCGGCGCCAAGACCTTTGTTGCCGTGCTCCCAAACGAGCCAGCCCGAATACTGGGCTTCTACACGATCAGTCCCGGCGCTATCGAGTTCGCGAAGGTCCCGGCGACGGTGACCCGGCGGCCGGGGCGTTACGAAGTTCCTGTATTTCGACTCGGGCGGCTCGCGGTGGACCGATCCGCCCAGGGCAGCGGACTCGGCGGTGAACTTCTGCTCGCGGCAGGCAGAAGAGCGCTCTCAGTTGCCGTAGAGGTAGGCGGCATCGCTCTCGCGATTGACGCTAAGGACGAACGAGCGGCGGTTTGGTACGAACGGTTCGGAGCATTACGACTGCTTGACGATCCACTGAAACTGATTTTACCGCTGAAGACAATCGCCGACGCGTTAGCGCTGGCGACGAGAGGATGATCCGGGGAATGAAGACGTTCGGGCAGGTCATAACTGAGGCGCGCAAGAAAGCAGGCCTCATTCAAAAGGAAGTCGCGGAGCGGCTTCGGCGCGGCGTGGCCGCAAGGTTCTGCCGCCGTACCTGAACGATTTGGAACATGATCGCCGTTATCCGCCGGAAACGAAGTGATCGGGCAACTCGTGAAGATTCTGAAGCCGTCGTCCGATATCTTGTAACTATATAAAGACGCTGCTCCGGCCGTAAGAGCTGGAGCAACGGCTGTCAAATACCTCATCTGCGATATCGACGCTCGGCTCACCGTCAATTCCATTATCTATCACGAGCACGCGCTCGGTAAGCGACAGCGCAAATGACCGCTCGCTTCCGATCGCGCTCCAGATGATGGCGTCACAAAGGCTCGCGAGACGCCTGCCGTCGAATGCCTGTGAGCCGATGAATTGCCCGATGTCCTGCGCCCGTCACCTCTTGTCCGTGCAAGACAGACATATTGATTCCGGTGCTCCTCAGCCTGCGAGCCGGATCAACTTTCAGGAGCATCAAACGGCTGCTCGCTTGGTGCCCCGGCCGGGAGTCGAACCCGGACTTGAGGTTCCGGAGACCTCCGTGATGTCCTTTTCACTACCGGGGCTTGGTAAGGATCAATTTCATTATCTTATGCGCGAAGATTGAACAAGGCAGCCCGGACCGATCGCGCTGGCCGCGCCCGTGCCGACTTCGATAGGCTAAGTGTCATGGCGCGGGCGAGTCTGGAAACTGTCGCGGGTGAGGAGTTCCTATATCTGACGACGGTTGGCCGAAAGACCGGGGCGCCGCGCGAGATCGAGATTTGGTTTGTCCTCCATCGTGAACGGTTTTACCTGTTCTGCGAACGTGGCGAGGCGGCCGGATGGGTCAGGAACATCCGGCGCGACCCGCACGTGAAGGTCCGTGTCGGATGCAGCCGAATTCAGGCGCTGGCCCGCGTCCTCGATCATGAACGCGACCGGCAGTTGTGGGACGAAGTGCAGGCCCTTGCCAATCAGAAGTATGGCTGGGGCGAGGGACTACCGGTCGAGATCGCGCCAACTGAATAAGTGACCCAGCAAGGATGGGTTACGGTTGAACGCTTCTGGTTTTCCGCAATGAAGATAGGGTTCGCTATTGTCCCTGGGACTGGCGGCGTTCGGCTTCCGCCATGTTCTCCGCGATTATGTTCAGCAGATGTTTGTGCAGGCGGCCGTTGGTCGCGACGATTCTCCCCGCGGTCAGGCTCAGCCTGGAGCCGTCCATGTTGGTGACCTTGCCGCCGGCTTCCCGCACCAGCAGCGCGCCGGCGGCAATGTCCCAGGGTTTCAGGCCGAATTCCCAAAAACCGTCCATCCGCCCGCATGCCACCCAGGCCAGGTCCAGGGCCGCGCTGCCGGTGCGGCGCACGCCGTGCACCCGCGCCATCATCGCTTCCCAGAACGTCAGATAAAAGCGCCGGCGCGAGGATCGGTCATAAGGAAAACCCGTGGCCAGCAAAGCCGTATCCAGCGTCGCCGCCGCGCTGACCCTGATCGGCCGCCGATTAAGCGTGGCGCCCCGTCCCCGGCGCGCGACCATTAACTCATCGCGCAACGCATCGAAAACGACCCCAAGTTCGACGAATCCGCGCCGCTCGTACGCGATCGAGACGCAACAGTGCGGGTAGGTGTGGGCGAAATTGGTGGTGCCATCAAGCGGATCGATGATCCATCGGTGCTGGCTGTCGCGTTCGATGCCGCCGCCTTCTTCAGACAGGATTGCGTGGTCGGGGAATGCGCGATTAATAACCTTTACGACCGCCTCTTCTGCTTCCTTGTCGGCCTCGGTCAGCAGGTCAAGGAAGCTGGTCTTGCCCTTGAACGTGGTTTTGCCGAACCGCGCGAGATGAACCGCTCCCGCGGCCCGCGCCGCCCGCAATGCGGTTCTTTCGATTGCATCCACGGATGAGCAAGTTACGGGATGGCGCAGTAACAGTCCACTTCGAGGCCTGCTAAGCTCCAATCAACGGAGGAATGATTATGGCCGACCTCGATCACATTGGCCTGACGGTTGGAAATCTGGAAGCCTCGATCGCGTTTTACCGCGACGTGGTGGGAATGACAGTGCAGACCAGCTTCGCGTTGGAAAATGGCGGCTTTGCCAAACTTACCCGCAATCCCCAGGCGGCCATCAAGGGCGCCTATCTGCGCGCCGGCGCGTTCAAGCTCCAGATCCTTGAATACACGGCGGGCGGCGGCACTGCCCAGAGGATCCGTCATAACAATATTGGCAGCCCGCACATGTCATTCGGTGTGGCCGACGTCGAAGCAAAGTACCGCTACGTACAGTCCATCGCGGGCGCCAGAATCATTTCCGACATCGTCGAAGTCGTGCCGCGCGTGCGCAGCTTTTACGTCGAAGACCCCGACGGCGTGCCGGTGGAGTTTTTTCAAATGACGCGCTGACGGTCAAGGAACAGTCGGCCGGAACTGTCGCGGACAAGGACGCTTTGCCACGGCATCAGCGTCGAGCGGAGTTATCAGCACGAAATCAGGCCGTTGCGTACGACATATTCGCAGTCCCCCGCGCATCGGAGGTCGGGGTGCAGGTTGCGTCTACTAATCGATCAGCATCGGCAAAAAGCCGACCCGGCGCGGCATGAAGTAGGAGGTGTCGCCCGAATACACGCGGCCGTCGTAGCCGGGGATGGCCGGGCGCAGTTTGGGAAACCGCTCGAAGAGGTAGGGGAAAAGGATTTCGCCTTCCAGCCGCGACAGTCCCGCACCCAGACAGAAATGGATCCCCTCGCCAAAGGCGACGTGATCGTTGGGATCGCGCGTGATGTCGAAGCGCTCGGGATTGGGGAATTTGGCCGGATCGAAATTGGCCGCGGCCAGTAGCACGTACAGCAGCGAGCCCTGCAGGATCTCGACGCCACCGACTTCCGTGTCGCGCGTCGCGTATCGATTTACCGTGTGCACTGGCGGTTCAAAGCGCAGGCTTTCTTCGATCGCCCGGGTCCACATCGCCGGATCCTTCCTGAGCGCCTCAAACGGCTCGGGATGTTCGACCATGAGCTGGAGCGTGTTGCCGATCAGCATCGTGGTGGTTTCGCTGCCTGCAAGCAGCAGGAGCAGCACGAAGGCCATCACTTCAGCCGAGGTCAGTCCGTCGCCTTCCTCCTGCGCCCGCACCAATACACTGATCAGGTCATCGGCCTTCGAGTTGTGCCGTTTTTCGATCTCGCCGCCGACGTAATCACGCAACCTGACCGCCGCTTCGCGGGTTTCCTTCGAGTACGAACCGTTGGAACTCAAGCGGTCCGCGGTGATGACGAGCACGGCCCAGCGATGGAAATTGTCATAGAACTCGCGCGTAACTCCCAGCATCTCGGCGATCACGGCCATTGGCAGCGGCCAGGCCAGGTCCCCCATCACCTCGAAGGTGCCCTTGGCGGCAACCGCATCGGTCAGGTTGACGATCAGCGATTTGATAGCCGGGGCAAGATCGCGGATACGCCTGGGGCTGAATGCCCGGGTGACCAGCCGGCGCAGGCGCGTATGGACCGGTGGATCACTGAAGAGCAGATTGGCGGCGCCATAAAAGTTGAGGCCTTTGGAGCCGTCTTCGTCGGGGCGGCGTGGACGGCGGGTCGAGAACCGGGCCGCGTCGCGCATCACGGTCAGCACGTCGTCGTAACGCGAAATCAGCACAATCGGCTTGCCCGGCAGCACACCCTGGCTGAGCGACGGCGGCAGACGGCGGCTTTCAACCCGCATCGGAGGCTGCGCGAGCAATTGGCGGTAACGGCTTAGGGGATCGCGGACGAAATCCGGATTCCAGGGATCGTAATAATCTTCGACCAGTGCCATCTGCTTTCACCTTTGGGTTTACTTGTGGCGCATCCGCCGCCGCCCGGCAAGCAGCGGACGCCAATCGACCTGCCGCTCCGCTTTACAACGGCGGTTCGACGATCTAACGCTATTATGGAAATAGGTCACCAGGTTGCGCGCCGCGAGTCAGCGGGAACCGTGGCGCGGCCCCAAATCATGTGAAGGAACGAGCGCCATGAACGTGCCCATTATCTCTTCCGACGGTCATATAGTTGAACCTCCAAAACTGTGGGAGGAGCGGCTTGATCGCCGCTTTCGCGATCGCGCGCCGCGGGTTGTGAACAAGCCCGGCGCCGGGCCGATCTTCGAGGCGCCAGGCGTTCCGCCGCTCCAGGTCGCGGCTTTTTATGCGCTGGGCGCCGAGGGCAAGGAACTCAAGGAGATGATGAACAAGGGGTACGAGGCCGCTCGTCCGGGCGCCTGGGACCCGGAAGCTCGGATCAAGGACATGGATACCGACGGTGTGTCCGCCGAGGTGCTCTACCCTTCTCTGGGGTTTTCGCTGTTTGGACTCGACGATGCCGAGCTGCAACTGGCGTGCTTTAGAATCTACAATGACTGGATGGCTGAGTTCGCGTCGCACTCGCCCAAACGGCTTTTTCCGGTCGCGCTGATTTCGCTGGAGGATGTTTCGGAGGGCGTCAAGGAAGTCGAGCGCGCCGCCAAACTGGGACTCAAGGGCGCGATGATCTGGTCGGGGCCGCCCAGCGACCGCCCCTACCATTCACGCATTTACGATCCGTTCTTCGCCGCCGCCCAGGAGCATGGGATGGTGATCACGATGCACGAGATTACGGCGAAGGACAAAAAGCGGGCGCCTAAAATCGACGGCAGCCCGGAGTTTCTGAGTTTCGCCAGCCTCCATTTCGTGCACGAAATCCAGGAAACCCTGTGCAGCCTGGTCTTTGGCGGAGTCCTGGACCGCTACCCGAATCTGAAGTTTGTTTCCGTCGAATTGGGCGCTGGATGGGTGCCGTATTTCGTCTGGCAATTGGATCGGCGTTTCAAGAAGTTCGGCCCGATGGCGGAAAACAAGCTGGCGCACCTGCCGTCGGAATATCTGCACAACCAGGTCTTCTTCACTTTCGAGATTGACCCCATTGGTCCGCGGGTGACCCGGTTTTTCGGCGAGGATAACTACATGTGGGCCTCTGATTATCCGCACAGCGCGACGACCTGGCCAAAATCGCGCGAGGTGATCGCGGATATTTTCAGCGACGTCCCCGAGCCGATCAAAAACAAGATCATCAGCTACAACTGCGATCGACTCTTTAATATGAACCTGAGCTGAGTGGCGTCAGGGGATTTGCCCCGCTTCCGCATCCATGACCTCCGATGGCCAGCGGATATGGTTGCTCCCGGTCTTGGTTTGTCGAGTATGATGGTTGGACGAACGCGCTCGAACCACAAGCTCTCTGAATGGTTTGCGATTCATGGGAGGAGAAGCGGCCAGTTCCCGCTCTCAGGGCACGAACACCAGACCAATCATAATCGCCGGAACAATCCAGGAGGTCCAATCCGCCTGACCCTGCTGATGGGCCTGGTATTGTTGGATTTGACTTGACGTGTAGGCCGAATCCACCGAGGGATAATTCTCATATTGGGCCACGCCGGGCAGCGAATCGCCGGAACTGACTGAATTACCGGAGTTGGCGGATTGGCTCATCGCCAGCAGCTCCGGCTTTACGACGATACGGTTGACGACTGCCACGTGTGGGTCCTGGAGAACGCGGCGAACGTCGTTCTCGGCGTCGGCCTTGCCCTGATCCGTCGCCACAAAGCCATACAAGGTAAGTTGCCGTCCCGACGGCCCGCTCACCATCGAGGCGCCAACCAGGGGCAGGTTATGAGCTTTCAGGTAATCAGTAAGCACACGGCTCTGGCCTGCCGGGTCGGACGGCAGCGATGGAAGCCTGGAAGCGGCGTCCGGATCGGGTGTCAGCAAGGAGGCGTTGAGCGGCGCGGGGCGAGCAATTGAAGAGGAGGCGGTATTGGCGGCACTGCCGCATGCCGCCAGCCAGCCCGAACCGATAAGCAACAAGATTGCGATTGAGATGTCCGTGGGGCGCCGCATAACTTCTCCCCGCGCCCTCCCAATGCGGAAGAGCCATATGAAAAGTACATAATAGCCGCTTGCGGAAGTAAAGCGGGACAGATTCGAACAAAAATCAAACTCCGACCGTGTCAAGGCAAAGAATGATTTCCTCACGCGGGCAGACTTGATCTTTTCGCGCGATATTCAGGTTAATTATCGGATCGATTCCTGTCGTTGGCCGGATGAGTCTTGGTTGGATTGTGTATGATTCGTCCGAGTACTGACCGCAATCAAAACAATACTTCGAGTGCCGATCTCAATCGCCGCTGCCGCCGCACCCGGTACAAAGCGCGATCGGTCGCCAGCTGACCAAGCTGTATTGCGTCCAGTTTGGCCGTCAGGATCGAATTGTGAGCGTCGGAATCAAACAGGGCGAGGGCAGCCGGCGAGCCGCACAAGCGCTGGAGTTCATTGGTGGTTCCGACAAAGTTGAGCACCCAGTTCACCGATTGCGCAAGCTTTGCAATTTGCCGCGTCTGCAGCGGATCAAGCGGTGTCAGCTGCTCGAGCGCGCTTACCTGGGCGATAATTTCAGTTACATTTTCCGCCACTCCTTCGGAAAACTGATCGCCGCCGGTTGTAAGAAGCGCCCGCTGAGCCATCGCCAACTGATCCAGTTCGTCAATAATACGATCGACATGCTCGACGACAATGAAGCCACGCCGGACCGAACCGCTAATCTCGCCGATGCTGCTGTCCAAAGCGAAGCCCAGGCAAAGTACGGCACAGATTATGACCGCCGCGACGGCGGCTGCTCCCTTGACGATCGCTGAATCTTCCGCGGTCTCGAAATCCATGTCAGACAGAGGCTTACGGCAATCCGGATCGATCCCGACCCGGGATCGCTGCGTTACCTGCGGGTAGCATAACGCGCCTCACGGCTGGAACAAACCGAGTCTCCGGTGGGACCGGCAAATTCATCGGCCGGTCATATTGCCGTGCCGCCGCTTAACGCAGCAAACTGGTGGCAGCAAAAATCGCCAGCATCCCAACTGCCGTCGCCACTGCGACCAGCGGCGAGTCGTGCTCGCGCGCTTCGGGCAAGAGGTCCGAGGCTCCGATGTACAGGAATGACCCCGCGAAGAAGGACAAAAGCCACGGCAGTAGACCGGTCCTGAGATTGAACGGCAGCGTGACGGCCGCGCCCATCAACGGTGTGAGCATGTCGATGCCCAGCCAGAAAGTGGCACGCTGAAGCGGATTTCCGTGAGCCAGCACGACGGTGACAGTGTTGAGGCCGTCGCTCAGATCATGCGCAATCACTCCCAGGGCAATCAGCAGCCCGATGCCGAAATTGGCCTGAAAGCCGACGCCGATCGCCACCCCGTCCAGAAAACTGTGGACCGCTAACCCGGCTGCCGTCCACTGCCCGAGTTCCTGTTCATGAGATGCCACGGCGTGGGCATGCTCGCGCGGCCGATGCATTGCGGTGTAACGCTCGAGCCCGAAGAAGGCCAAAAACCCCAGGGCCGTCACCGGCATATGATGGAACCCGCCGCCCATCGCGAAAACTTCGGGCAGAATATCGAACAGGGCCACGCCCAGCACCGCGCCAGAGCTGAACCCGAGCAGCAGGTGAAGCCGGTCGCGTAGCCGAATCGCGGCCAGACCGCCCAGCCCGGTCGAAAACAGGGTGATCCCGGCAAATATCAAAGGCACCAATCGCATGGCGCCCTCGACCTTATCGGGTTGAGATCGGTCAAGCGACTCGCAGCGAGAAAATCACCTCGCCGTATGTTCAAGCACGGCTGGATTGACCACGTTCACGGGCTTCCCGGCGGCATAGCTGAGCACCTGGTCGAAACACACCTTGAGGATAAACTGGAGTTGGTCGCGTTCGACATAGCCCAGATGGGGCGTGCACACAACATTGTCCATCGCCAGCAGCGGGTGATCACGCGGCGGCGGTTCTTCCTCGAACACATCGACCGCCGCCATCCCGGGACGTCCGCTGCGCAAGGCCCGCTCCAGGGCTCCGGGCGCGATGATTCCGGCGCGGCTGGTGTTGACCAGCAGCGCGGTCGGCTTCATCCGGAGGAGGTCGTTCTCGGCGATAATTCCACGCGTTTCGGGAATCAGCGGAATGTGCAGGGAGAGCACGTCGGATTGGGCGAAGAGTGCTTCTTTGGAGGCCGCCATTTCCACCCCGTCCGCGCGCGCCCGGCTCCGGGAAGCCTCGCGCCCCCAGGCCAGCACCTTCATCCCAAAAGCTTTGCCATATCCCGCAACCACACCGCCGATCAGCCCGTAGGCATAGACGCCCAGGGTTTTACCGCGCATCCCAACGCCAACCGGGTACGCCTGCCATCTTCCCGCCTTTAGCGCCGACACTTCCTGGGGGAGGTTGCGCAGCGCAGCGATGATCAGCCCCCACGTCAATTCCGCCGTCGCGTAGGAGGGCACACCTCCAGCACCCATCCGCGAGCACACCAGCACGCCGTGGCGTGTGCAGGCTTCCACGTCCACGTGTGGATAGGGTCCGGTGTTGCTGATCATCCTCAATTCCGGCAGGCGCTCCAGCAAGGGCGCGGTGACCGGGGTCCGCTCACGAATCAGCACCAATGCCTGCGTGTCTTTAAGCCGCTGCGCCAGCACGCCGATGTCCTTGGTGTGATCGTTCCAGATGGTCACGTCATGGCCGGCGAGCGAGGCGAAACACGGCATGGTCCGGACCGAATCCTGATAATCGTCGAGAATGGTGATCTTCATCGTGATCCTGCGCCTTTGCTCAAAGTGCTTACATAAATCGTGGATTGCAGCGGCGTTGGCAAGCTCAACGGACTGGCGCAGAGGTCAGGAATCGCGTAAGCAATGCGTGCGCGATTATCTCAGGCGCAATGGAGCAAAGCCATGATCAAAGTCATTGGGCTGATCAGGCGTAAAGCGGGAATCAGCCGCGAAGAGTTTCTCAGGCACTGGAAGGAGGAACACGGCCCGCTGGTGAGCAGCATCCCGGAACTCGCGCGCCACATCCGCAAGTACGTCCAGGTGCATCGGGTGAGCATTGGTGAACTCGACGCCCAGGATCGCTATCAGCAGCAGTCGCTGCCAGCGGACTATGACGGCGCGGTGGAGATGTGGTTCGACAGCGCCGAGGAGATGCGCAAGGCGTTTGCGGTTCTGGCCGACCCGGTCATCTGCAAGCGGCTGCGCGAGGACGAGGACAGCTTCATCGACGGCAAGAGCAGCCTGTCGGTAATGGTCGGCGAGGAATTCACGATTTTCGACCGGAAGTAGCCGTCCCCTGCTCTTTTCGACGATGTTCGAGCGAGATACCGCGCTTTCGGCCCCAGTTCACCTGAGGCGGCACGCCCTAATGGCAGCCGCAGCCGCCGCCGCAGCAGGCTCGTGGCGCCGCTGTTTGCGGCGCTGTGCCGCTGTTGGCGCCGGCGCCCGAGGCGAACACCGACATCTCACGCTCGAGGTGATTGCCCCCGCATGACGGGCATTGCACCTCCGGCTCGCTGCGGGTCACCAGCGCCTCGAACGAGGTGTGGCAGGTTTCGCATTGATACTCGTAGATAGGCATCGTACTTGACGCTCACCCTTCTTCGACCGGCTGGGCGTACTCGACCAGCACGCCCCGAGTCGCTTTCGGATGCAGAAAGCAGATCATGCCGGCCAGGCCTTTGCGCGGATGCTGATCGATCAGGGCCAGGCCCTTTGCGCGCGCACCCTCCAGTTCCCGCGCGACATCATCGGTTTCGAAACACAAATGATGGAGACCGCCGCCGCGCCGGGCCAGGAACTTGCCGACCGCGTTGTCCGGACTGAGCGGCTCCAGCAGTTCTATTTCGCTGCTGCCGATCTTCAGCAGTGCGGCTTTGACGCCCTGCTCCTGAATGACCGCGCTTTTGGTGAACTCAAGCCCCAAGGCGTCGCGCCAGAAGCCGTAAGCCTCCTCAAGCCTGGGAACCACGACTCCGATGTGATGGATCCGCTTCAGCATTCGTTCGCAACCGCTATCAATCTAACCTAGCATTGCTGGCGCGGCAAATCACCTGCCGGGTCGTGTGTCGCTCTGGAACGCGGCCGCGTGCTTGTGTAACTATCCGCGGGCGCAATCCGCGTCAAGTAGAAACTCGACTCAGGAGCTGAACAGGATGCCCATCAGCGAAATTCATCATGTGGCCATCAATGTTTCCGACCTCGAACGATCGGTCGCCTTTTATCGCGATGCGCTTGGTTTTCGCAAAGTTCTGGACATGAAGGCCGGCGGCCCGGTCAACGCCCGGATGCTGCGTTTGCCGGAAAAAGGCCTCAGCATCCACTCGATCATGATGGCGCAGGGATCGAGCACGGTGGGCGAAATTGAACTGATGCAAGTCGAACCGCGCCGCGCCAGTCCGACGCCCCCCAAGCGCCCCGATGATCTCGGGATCTGGGTGATCTCTTTCGAAGTCAAGGGCGAACCGCTGACTGACGTGGTCAAGCGCCTGCGTGATATGAAGGTCAAATTCTTTTCCGATATCGAGGAAATGGAGCTCGAAGGCTATGCCCCGATGAAGGCGGTGCTCTTTGAAGATCCCGACGGCAATCTGCTGGAGCTGGTACAGTTGCCCACGAAGGAGGAGTACCTCCGGCTCAAAAAACAGCGTCAGGCTCGGGCCGAAACATCTCAGGGGGCCGCTTGAAAACCATGGCGACCCTCCGGCCCTGACGGTCAGTTCGGGAGTTCAGGGCCGGGGCGGTTCCCACCAATCGCGGACTTCAGTCTCTGGCCGCAAACTATTGTGTTTTTGACGCGGGCTGTGCGAGAAGGCTGACAGGGCCGGGAAGAGCGCCAGGTAAGGCATCCGGGAGGACTCCAGATGACACAGCATGAGCGTCGCGGCTGGCTCGTCGTGGGCAGCGTCGCCGCCACGAACTTCATCGTGATGGGCCCGAGTATCGGCACGATCGGTATCTTCTTCACCCCTTGGAGCAGGCAGTTCGGCTGGGCCCGGGAGCAGGTTTCGTTGATGGCGACCGCTTTCCTGTTTGCGATGGGAGTGGTGAATCCGCTCGTGGGATGGCTGCTGGACCGTATCCCCGCGCGGTTTCCGATGAGTATCGGCGCCGCCGCAGCCGGAGCGGCTTTCCTGGTGGCCAGCCGCATTCATACCTTGGAGACGCTGATCGTGTGCTACGCGGTCATCGGACTGGGAGTCGGCGCCTCGACTATTACGCCCGGCCTGATCGTCGCTGCGAACTGGTTCAGCGATCGGCGGGGATTGGCGATCGGGATTACGATTGCGGGCGCCGGACTGGGCGGATGCGTTCTGCCGCCACTGGTCGCCCACCTGATCGCGCTTTACGGATGGCGCGCGACGATGGTGTTTATCGGCGTGCCGATGTTCGTGCTGGCGCTGCCGCTTATTATATTGATTATCCGCACGCGCCCCGAAAATGCTGAAAGCGAGGGACAGACGAGCGCGGCCTCCGGACTGGAACTGGGACCCGCCCTGCGCTCGCTGCCATTCTGGCTACTGGTCGCCATGCAAGTCGGATTCGTCGTCGCGTTCGCCGGCGTGTACTTCCACATGGTCCCGTTTCTAATCGGCACCGGCTACACGCCGCAGACCGCGGCGTTTATTTTCGGCGCCCAGGCGGCGGTTTCCCTCCCGGGTTATCTCGTGCTCGGTACCTTGGCCGATCGATTTGGCGCCAAGCCGGTTCTGGCCGGATCGCTTGTGATTCAGGCGGCCAGCATGCTCCTGTTGCTGACCATCGCGTGGCACCATTTCACCATTGGGCTGACCGTAATCTTCATTGTCACCTACGGATTGACCGTAGGTTCGGGGACCGCGCTGGGCGCGGTATTGCTCGCCGAAGCGCTGGGATTGAGGAGTTATGGAACCCTGTCGGGAATCATCGGACTGATTGCCACGGTCGGCTCCGCGGTCGGTCCCTTGGTCGCGGGACATATCTACGACGTGAGTGGAAACTACAATACGGCTTTCGAGCTTTGCGCGGCCCTGATGCTGGCGGCGGCGGTATTCGCCTCGTTGGTTTACCCGGCCGAAGGACGCGACGTGGCTCCGTCGGCTGCGCTGCGCGCGCCGCATTAAGGCTCGACGGATTCCGGCCCATGGCAATTGAGCCGCCAGCGCTGCCCGTCTAAACTCGACGCAATTGAATGCGCCGTCGAGACCACAAGCCGCAGGTTGATTCGCTTTGAGCGCCGCCGGGCCCAAGCCAAAGCTTCTGCGCCCGGCCCCGGCGAACCACAACGTCGCCGGATGGCGCCGGGCGCTTGCCGCTTACACCGACCGGCGCGTGTTGATGATCTTTCCGCTTGGTTTCGCCAGCGGCCTGCCGCTGTTGCTGACGTTTTCGACCCTCTCCGCCTGGCTGGCGACGGCGGGCGTGGCGCGCAGCGCAATCGGCGCGTTTGCCCTCGTTGGAACTCCCTACGCGCTGAAATTTTTGTGGTCGCCCCTGATCGATCGATTGCCGCCGCCGCTGCCGCTGGGACGCCGCCGCGGATGGGCAATCACGATCCAGATTGCCTTGATTGCCGCCACCATCGGCCTGGGGTCATGCAATCCCAAAGCTCAGCTTGGATTGCTCGCCTCCCTCGCCCTGCTGGTCGCCTTTCTTTCGGCCAGCCAGGATATCGTGATTGACGCTTATCGGGTCGAAATCCTCACCGACGAACAACAAGGTCCCGGTGCCGGAATGATCCAGAGCGGATACCGGTTGGCGATGCTGGTGTCAGGCGCGGGCGCACTGATTATCGCGGCGCGCGCCGGTTGGTTTTGGGCATACGCGGCCATGGCTGCGCTGCTGGCCGTCGGGATGGCGGTGTTTGTGTTCGGCCCGGAACCAGCTTACGCCGAAGACGCGCAGCCGTCGCAAGTCGAATTTTGGGATGGCGTGCGGCAATGGTTTGCGACGGCCGTTGCCGGACCGTTTCTGGATTTCATGCGACGGCCGCGCTGGGCCGCAATCCTGATCTTTATACTGGGCTACAAGCTGGGTGAGGCGATGGCCGGCGTGATGGCGATGCCGCTGTACGTCTCGCTGGGCTTTTCGCTCGACCAAATCGCCGCCATCTCCAAGGTATTTGGCTTTGTCGCCACCATAGTTGGAGCGCTCGCGGGTGGCGTGGTTACGGTTCGGTTTGGATTGTTTCGGGCGCTTTTGTTTTGCGGCCTGCTGCAATCCGCCGGCAATCTTTTTTATGTCTTGCAGGCCGTCGGGGGTCATCGGCTCGACTACCTTGCTCTGTGCGTTATCGCCGAAAACCTGACCAGCGCGATGGCCGGGGCTGCACTCGTGGCTTACCTGTCCGAACTGTGCTCTCCTGCTTTTACCGCGACCCAATACGCGCTGCTTTCCTCGCTGGCCGCAGTCGGACGCACGATGGTCGCGTCGTCAGGAGGTGTGCTGGCGGAAAAGCTGGGCTGGGTCGGTTTCTTTCTGCTTACCACCGTTGTCACACTTCCCGCGCTCGCTCTGCTGGTCTGGATCGCTGCTTCCGATCGCGCCGGCTCCGCTGCTGTACTGGGAGTTCCCGCAGCCGGAAAATAAGAACCTCTGTTCCAACTTCGGGGGGATCCATCCGCTTGGCACGGTGTTTGCTCACGCATAGGCAAGGTGACCAAAAAATGAGTGTCAGCCAATTTTTTAATTGGACCATCGCGCTGGCGATGCTGCTCCCGATTGCCGCTTGCGCCACCAGCCAAACGATTGAGAAGCCTGCGGCAAATCTGACTGGAGTATGGCGCGGGGAGACCCGCGTGATTCCCTGCCCTGCGAACATGCTGGCTACCGAAACTGGGCGCTGCAATGCGATCAACCGGATCACCTTCAATTTGCGCCAGACTGACTCGGCGCTTGAAGGAACCTACGGATGCGGCATCGGCACCCTGGTCTGCCGCGACGCCAATACCACCACTTACGGCACGGTTACCAGCGGGACCGTGAGCGGTCGCAACGTGTTCATGCGCGTGTTGCTTCCTGGCGATTTATCATCGTGCCTGTATAACGGTTTCGTAACCTCACCTGGCGCGATGTGGGGAGACTATCGTTGTTACCAGGGCGGCGGGCTGGTCGAATACGGACAATGGCAGGTCAGCCGGGCGCAGGGCGAACCGCCGCCATGGCGGCCCGAATAAGCGCCGCGCGAAATACAAGGCCGCTTTGCTTTTGAACGGAGTTGCGCCTAAAAAGTCCCCAACCCATTTCAACGGAGCTGCGTATGGGACACCGACTGGAGGCGTCTGAAGTAAAGGCGCTGTTCGATAAGCTGAGCAATTGGGGCCGTTGGGGCAGCGAAGATCAACGCGGCGCGCTCAATTTTATCACCAACGAAAAACGCGTCGAGGCCGCACGCCTGATGCAAACCGGCGAGGCGATTTCGCTGGCTCTGCCGCTTCCGACCGCTCCCGGAATCGACAATCCCAATCCGGTCACCCACCTGGCCTACCAGATAGGAACGGAGCCACGCGCCTCCTACCATCAGGCGATGGACTATTTCGCGATCTCGCCCCACGGAATGGCAACCACCCATCTGGACGCGCTGTGCCACGTCTTCTGGCGCAACAAGATGTACAACGGATTCGACGCGGCCGAAGTGCGGGCCGACGGCGCTCATCGATGCGGCGTCGAGGTGATGCGCAACGGCGTGATGGCGCGCGGCGTGCTACTCGACATTCCTGCACTCCGCGGTGTGCGATGGCTGGAACCGGGCGACGCAATCGTCCCCGATGAACTCGACGCGGCACTGAAGCTTCATCGGGTCGAAGTCAGACAAGGCGATGTATTGTTCGTGCGCACCGGACGCACGCTCAAGCGCAGGACCGAGGGGCCGTGGGATATCATGCGCCAGGGGATGGCCGGGCTCGACGCCTCATGCCTGCCGTGGCTGTTCGAGCATAAAATCGCGATCCTGGGCTCCGACGGCATCAGCGACGTCGCGCCCAGCGGCTACCGTGAGACGCCTTTTCCAATTCATGCCATCGCAATCGTCGCGATGGGAGTCCACCTGATCGATAACGCCGACCTGGAAGCCCTCGCCGAAACCTGCGCCAGGTTGCGGCGTTACGAATTCCTGTTGGTGCTCGCACCGCTGGTGCTGGAGCGGGGCACCGCCTCACCCGTCAATCCTCTGGCTTTTTTGTAGACCTCGGCTGAAATTCATCGCCATGCAACCCCACGATTTTTAAGCTACGGAGAATACGATGAGTGGTAATAATGCTTTGACCGGTAAGACGGCGTTCATCACAGGCGGCAGCGGAGCAATCGGGAGATACAGCGCCAAATGGCTGCTGCGCGACGGCGCCTCGGTGCTGCTGATGGCGCGTCATATGGATATCCTGGAAAAAAGCCGGGCGGAATTGCAAAGGGAAGTTCCGGGTGCCCTCATCGCGCTGCATGCGGGCGACGCGCGCAACGCCGACGATGTGCGCGCCGGCCTGGATAAAGCCTACGCGCTTGCCAACCGGCTCGATATCGTTGTGCCCACGGTCGGCGGATCGGTCGGCTATCGTCCCCTGCTGATGTGCACCGAAGAGCATTTCAGAAAGGATTTGGAAATTAATCTCGTCACGACCTTTATCGCGGTGCGTTACAGCGTACCGATGATGACCGCGGGCGGCGCGATCGTCTGTATTTCCTCCACTGCCGCGAAAATGCCCTTCAATGGACTAGTCGGTTACGGCACCGCCAAAGGTGGCCTCGAGAACTTCGTGCAGGCGGCGGCGGAGGAACTGGGTTCCGCTGGAATCCGTATTAACGCCGTGCGTCCCGGTCTGATGCGCGCTAACAATAACGACGCGCTCATGCGCGACCCGGTTCACGGCAAGTTCGTCGAGCAGATGCCGTTGGGACGCACGGGCGAACCCGACGATATTGCGGCGGCGGTCCGTTATCTGGCCGGCCCGGAATCGTCATGGGTGACCGGCCAGAGCTTCGCCGTCGACGGCGGCCACGAGCTGCGCCGCAACCCCGACCTGGGCTTCATGATGGAAGACATGTACGGCAAGGCGGCGATGGCTGCCGTCCGCAAGGGAAAAACACCGTAAGGACGAGAGAGGAGTCAGGAGAGAAAAAACAGAAAAGAGCAACGAGGAAAGAGAAAAAGTCCGGAACGAGACCGTGCAACGTCGACGCTGAAACGTTTGCTTTCTTGTCTTCATTTTCTCGACGTTCTTTTCTATCTGTCCGCTCTCACTCCTCACTTCTCCCCCTCACTCCCCTTCGCTATCCCTGCGGTAGCAGATCGCCGAAGGTCTCCGTCGCGTACCTGGTGTCGTTGTACTCCTTGACCTCCCGGATTTTGCCGTCGCGGATCACGACCAGGAAATGGTAGGTGTTGTGGTAGTGCTTGCCATTGACCAGATCGGCATCGCTTTCAGCTTCGACCGCGACTCGATCATCCTCCGCCGTCATCCGCTTCAGCGTCAGCGCGATCGGTCCGTTCGCGATCTTCTGGATGTAAGCCATAACTCCGGCGAATTGAGTCTTGTTCATGACCCCGACTCCAGGCGCCCACCAGGTTGCATCCTCGGCCAGCATCGCCAGAGCCTGCTCCCGGCGTCCGGCGGAAAAGTGTCCGAAGAACTCAGTTGCAGTCTGTTTGTTTTCGCTGATCCCCATGCTCAATCCTCCCGCACTTTGACGGCTTGTACCAAACAGCAGCCCACGACGAGCACATCCCACTCTGAGTAATTCGCGGTTGCCGGTCCGCTGTAGGGTGGTTTATACCATTTCATCAGCATTTGCCATTTGGCGCGTCAACTCTGGGAAGACGAATGATGGCCGGCAGAAAGATTTATGCTCTTTTCGCAATAGTCCTGGTCTGCGGCGCTATTTCAAGGGTACCGGGTTTCGCACACGACCTGGCGCAAACAAGGGCCGCGGCGCAGCAATCGCAGCATTCGCCGGTCGTGATGACCGAGGAGGGACCGGTGCGGGGTAACGCCGCGGGAAATCACCGTGAATTTTTGGGCGTGCCCTACGCCGCGCCTCCAATCGGGCCGCTGCGATGGAAGCCGCCGGTCCCGCATCAATCGTGGCGCTCGCCCCTTGATGCAACCCGGTTCCGCGATATCTGCCCCCAAGGCAGTTTCGTCCCCGGACTGGCGCAGCATAGTTCGGAAGACTGCCTCTATCTCAACATCTACACCCCCAATCCCCCGCAACGTCATCTGCCGGTGATGTTCTGGATCCATGGCGGTGCGTTCATCCTGGGATCGGGCGAGGATGCCGACGGCAGCGTACTCGCGGCCAAGGGCAAAGTTGTGGTTGTTACGATGAATTATCGGCTGGGACCGTTCGGGTTTCTGGCCCTCAAGGAATTGAACGCGGAAAACCCCCATCATGTTTCGGGCAACTACGGATTGCTCGATCAGCAGGCAGCGCTCAGATGGGTGCATCGAAATATTGGAGCGTTCGGCGGCGATCCATCGCGCGTCACGATTTTCGGCGAGTCCGCCGGAGGAATCAGCGTATGCCTGCAACTGGAATCGCCCTCCGCCGACGGGCTTTATCAGCGCGCGATCAACGAAAGCGGTCCGTGCCAGATGACGCTGTCGATGGATCGCGCGCAGGCGCAGGGCGCCCGGCTCGCGCGGTTGCTGGGATGCGATCATGCCTCCGATCTGATCGCATGCATGAGATCCCGGCCGACGCGGCAAGTGCTCGATGCCTTGCCGGCCAGCCCGGTTGGTGGCGACGACGTGTTATGGTTTCCGGTGGTTGACGGCTATGTGCTGCCGCACACCGCCGATCAGGCTTTCCAGTCCGGCCAATTCAGCAAAGTTCCGGTCATCAACGGCTCCAACCGCAACGAGGGAACGCTGTTCGTCGCATTCGGAAAACCGGTCACACGCCAGCAGTACACGGCGCTGGCTCAGAAGCATTTCGGCAAAAATGCCGCGCGCGTGATGGAGGAATATCCGCTCGCCTCGTATCCCAATCCGGACCAGGCCTGGGCCGCGGTTTTCACCGATTCATTCTTCTCCTGTCCAATCCGCCGCACCACGCGAATGCTGGCGCCGCGTACTGCGGTCTATGCCTATGAATTCAACGATCCCAAAGCACCCAACACGATGGTGCCAGATCCACATCTTGACCTGCGCGCCTACCACAGCGCCGAAATTCAATACATTTTCCAAACCAGGTTTCCGAACCGGCCGAAAGGAGCGCCGGCGCCGCTCTCGCCCCAGCAACTGAAGCTGTCCAACCAGATGATGAGCTACTGGACCGCAATGGCCGCAAGCGGCCATCCCGACGGCCGCGGGCCCAAGTGGTTCCAATACCAGGATACGCAGGATCGAACGCTATCATTCGCGCCGGGCGCTACCGGCTACGAATGGGACTTCGCGAAATATCATCATTGCGCTTTCTGGGATACGCTAAATCAGCAAAGCTCCCTATCACCCAGCCAGCCGTAAACGATTAATTGATCGTTACGTCATTGCGCGCCTTAGCACGTTCAGGAGGCCAGGGCCGGCGCCAGTTCCACTACCTGCGGAACGTGCGGCGCGGCCTTCGCGCCCTCATGATGGGTATATTCGAGAACCATGCCGTCCGAAGTTTTGCGGAAAACCGAAAACCGCTCGATTGTGTCGTCATCCTCCGACACCAGCAGCAGACGTCCATTGGGAGCAAGGTTTTCGCATTGAATCCTGACCGCCTCCTTCATTTGTGCGTCGCTGAAGTACTTTGGATTCAAGAGATTGGCGACTTTAATCAGGTCAGGCGGCTGGCCGTTCCATCGGGTGAAGATATCGTATCGCATTATCGATATGCGCGGATCACGCTCTGCCATACTGGCCAATTCCGGCTGTATGAGCAGCAGTTCATCCCATTCATCCACAGCGCGCACCCCGGAGATCAGAAGTTTCGCGGCTAGCCGCAGCGGAAGCCATGCCCCTTCGACCTCCGAATATACAAGCAAGCGCCTCGACGCCCTCAGCGCGCATTTCCCTTCCCGGTCCATGAAGTACAATACGCCCTGCCTGTCGTGCCCACAGCGGCTCGAAAGATTCAGATCAGTGACATAGTAGCGCTCGAAGCCATCGAGTGATTTGATAAGGTCCAGCGACGTGCTGCCGTCCGAAGCGCCCACATCCAGCACCACGGGTCGCGAGCCCCGGTACAGATCGGATATGTAGCGGTTGGAATGTTCCTGGCGGCCCGGGCGGGTGGTTTTGAAGGTGACGCCGAATTGCAGGGTCGAGATCGCCTTTGAAAATTGCGCCGCGGACAGCTTCGAGCGATCAGCGCCGGCAAGCGGCCGCGGGTCATCAAATGCGAACGACAGGCGCCCGAATATATTAGGCCATCCAGCCTTATTAAACTTGATCGGCAATCTCATTTGATACTCCGTCAACACTCACCCATCTTTTGTCGCCGGTTCTGCGCTTTTAGAGCCTGCATTCGGCCCATAGAAAGGGCTGGACACGCTCCCGCACCAGGTTTATTCCCAAACCCGGTCTGGATCCGATGGGAATGCTGCTGGCGTTAACTTCATATTCCGGAGCATGATCAACGATCCGGAAATGCTCGCTCGATCGGTACGGATATAATTCCTGAATCATGACATTCGGCGTGCAGGCGTCGAGTTGCAGAGCGGCAGCGGTCGAAACCGGACTCGCGCAGATATGCGGTTGAATCCGCATGTTGCAGGTTTCCGCCATTGCGGCGATCTTTCTGGTTTCCATGATGCCGCCGGTATTGCCGATGTCAGGTTGAAGAATGTCCGCTGCGCGCGATTCGAGAATCGGCCGAAATCCGTAGCGGGTATAAACTCTCTCGCCCAGAGCGATTGGAACGCTGATTTCTTCAGCCACCTTCTTCAAAGCGCCGAGATCCGACGGGTCAACCGGCTCCTCGATGAAAAGCGGCTCCAACTCCTCGAAACGCCTGCATAATCGTATGCTTTCCTCCGTGGTAAGCCCCCCGCTCAGGTCGATCATAATGTCGACCTTGGTGCCGACAACGCGCCGCACGGCTCTAACCTTTTCAAAGGCAAGGTTCGCAAACTCGCGATCAACCGCGCGGCGCGACACGTGCCTGATACCCCCATTTTCATTCGGCACCGCCAGCGGATAGCATTTGACCGCGGTATAGCCGTCGCGAATCGGCCTTTCCACCGCGCGTGCATAGTCGTCGGCGCTCACGCATTGATACGACCATCCATTGGCGTAGACGCGGATATCGTCGCGCATCCGGCCTCCGAGCAGTTCGTACACCGGGACCCCTAGCGCCTTGCCCTTGATATCCCACAAGGCCTGTTCGATTGCGCTGATGCCGGCGAATACGATGCTGCCCCCGCCTTTCGCCCAGAAGGAATGGTCATACATTTCGGTCCACAGTTCCTCGATCCGGAACGGATCGCGTCCCAGCACCATCGCGTCGATCAGGTCCTTGACCATCCCCGCCGCGCTGGTCGCCCCGATACCGTATGCCACGGCCGCCTCTCCAACGCCCACGATTCCCTCATCGGTAAGGAGTTCGAGCAGTACGGGATGGAGACTGCCGATTTTGACCAGGTAGATTTTGGCTCCCGTCATCCTCATCCGACCCACCTCGCATCCCAGGTGGTGCTGCAAATGGTGCCAGGAGTCATCGATCCGCTCCCGCGGCGGCGCTGCTCAATAACGCCGAGTCCTTGGTATTCGACACCGGGTCAGGCTTTTCTCTGCGTGCCTTCGCCTCCATCAGCGCCCGCCGGACATCCATTATGCAGGCGCCGGCAAATGGCAGCGGGTCGTCGGCGGCCAGAAATGTCAATTCCTTGACGCCGCGAAATGATCGCAGCCATTCCCTGATGCCAAGCTTGCCGTCGCGCCAGTAGCGCACCGAGGAGATGAAGTCGACGTCTTCGACAATCCACTTCCGCCCTTGAGGTGCACGCGCCCGAAGGACCGGCTGCCCGGTCATGTCCTGGTAGAGGGCGCGTACGACGTCCATTCCGTTGTCGCCGACAAAAAGCCTGAACATAGCGCCAATCCGCGGATTGATATCATTGATTTTATACCTGCCATCGCGCGCGTCGTACCGATAGCCGAGATCCAGCGGCCCGCGATAGCCTATATTTCTCATGAAAGCCAGCGTGGTCTGCTCCACATGATCATTTTGCTGACACACGGCCAGCGATGCCTGCCCGAAGTAGGCGGGAAAATTACGCAATTTCCGGCCTGTAAATACCACCGGGCAATCTCCTCGCCGATCGAAATAGCCATTGAATGTCCACGTCATTTCATCCCCGCCGGGGATATACTCCTGAAGCATGACATTCGGATTGAGAGGATCCTCCACCGCCGCATAACCCTCGAGCAGTTCGCGCTTGCTGTTGACAATCTTCATGCGCCACGGTTTTACACCGCGGACCAGATTGTAGATCGGCTTTAAGAGGATCGGGAACCTCGCGCTCTCAAGATAGCGAACCACGTCCTCCCGTGACTGTGGAAACGCGGTTTCCGGCGTATCCACGTTCCATTTACGGGCGAGGTAATACATCTCCTTCTTGTTGCATAGAGAGCGGCACAGGGCAGGGTCGCGGATAGGAAAAATATAAGCATCGGCGAGTTGATCGGCATGTTCGTCGACGAACATCGCGCCGACGTCGCTGGTGGGAATCAGCAGGGCGCGACGCCCTATCCTGCGGCTGACATCACGAAGAAATTCGAGCGATTCGTTTTCCGGAGCACGGTTGACATCCCAGATGAACCTGCCCCGGCAGTATTTGGAATAGAAGATCGGAGAGAAACGGTCGCCGTCGATGCCGTAAACCTCCACACCCAGCCGGCCCAGACTCCGAGCAATTCCGATGCCGACATGATGGTGCGAAACCAGCACCACCGCCGGTGTCGACGAGTCCGCGATCATTATATTTCCTTTCCGGCACCATCGCCCGCGGCGCTGCGTGGGAGCGGCGAATGCATCATCACCTCTCCGTTTATCAACGGAAAGACCGCATCCAAATCCGCGACGTGTGCCAGGATGAATTCCAAATCGTCGATCTGACCGCTGTTTTTGAGGTAGGTCGCGCTTTTATTCGTAATCCAGGAGTCAACCGGCTTGTCAGACCAGCGCCGCACGATCTGCAATGTGTCGGGATCCGCGCAGTAGCCGTAATCCAGCAGATACTGCGCTATCCATGCGCAGCACATTTGATCCTCCTCGCGAAACTCATTTTTGCTCCCCGCGCCGATCAAAGCGATTGCCGGGAAATGCCGGGCCAGATGGCGTGCCGTGGAAATATAGTTGCGCAGGCACGCGATAAATGACGCGTCGCACCGCGCCGCTCGACAGCATAGACGGGTGCCCGAGGAGGAAAGCAGAACAAGCGGGCGCTCGATGTCGTGGCGTGCCGCCAGCCGCGCAGGACTGTTGTTGATTTCGAACCCGTGCGGCATAATCCCGCTCTGTTCACCTGCCAGTAATGGATCGTGAAGCCGGCGTGCAAGCTGCATCGCCGCCTCCGGCGTCGGCACTGGAAAACAACGGCGTCCGGAAGCGGCCGCGGTAATCGCGGTGGTTGTCGCCCGCACCACATCAACGGCCACCACCGCATAACCGCGCCGGTAATGTCTAACGCTGTCGGGAAAACAGTCGATCACAACTCGGTTCTGCATTCAGGCCGCCTTTTGGGCATCGGTGCGCGGTTTGAGATTGCTCCTGGAGAAGGCGTCGGAGTGAAGCCCTCGCCGATAAATTTCGACTCTCAGCAACTCCTCCAGCCTGACATTGGAAAGACGGACATCTCTGCCGAAATGGTCCAGCAAAGCGAACTGACTGGACTTATTCGGGGCCTCGAAAGTAAGCACGCCCAGTCCGAAGGCCTGCGCGAAGCGATCGGCGAAGGCGGCGTTGAGACTGCCCTCACCGTCGAACAGCCCGACACCTTTGGCGGACTCGCGCGCTTCCACGATCAATTCCACAGCGCCCGCATCCAGCCATCGACGCCCCTGATCGATCAATTCCTCGACGATTTTACCCTCAAAAGCTCCGCCGTGCTTTTTGCCCAGTTCAAATTGCACCTCCAGTCCTCTCTGACGTGCCATCGCCACGACTTCCAAAGGGGGCAAAGGCATATCCGTGAAGCCCTGGCCGCACTCGATGCGCGTAATTCCGAAATCCGCGCAAAGATCGAGGTAAGCCGGCAATTGTCCCTGAGCGACGGCAATTTCGAAGGGACCGCCGCCGGTCACGGTGGGCACGTGATGGGCCCTGGCGGAAGCGACCTTGCGCCGGATGACAGTTTCGTCAGCGATCATCCAGCAGGCCATCGATATTTTCAGGATCGACATGAGGTGGCTGCTCTGTTGAAGATGACCTTCCAGCGTGATCGGGTCATAACCGGGATCGAAAGGGCTGGTGGACGGCGGGATCCTGTAAACTCCGATCCGCTCGAGAAAGTCGCGCGTATGATGCTTCCCTGTCAAATGCATGCTCAACTCCTTGGCCCATGCGCAATGCCACTACGGCCGGCAAACCACCCCGAGTAAGGGTGAATGAAATGACAATGATCGAACGTTGCGCGGATCGCGCACGCAGAATTGCATAAACCCTCAGATCGACCCCAACAGTGATATTTCGCCGGCGATGGCGAGAATCGGGCGAGGGGGTGATGGGTGCTCACTTCAGCGAGCATCTGAGTTTCCGGTTTCGAACCGGTCGCAATTTTCCTCACCGGTCTAATGCTCTTTTACGAATTGCATTCGCTTGGATTGAAACTCGAAATAGCTGAAAATCAGGTCCTGGGATGGCGGGCCGGATTCGCGCCACCAACGTCGATATCTGCTGGAATTGCCTGCGTCATTACTCAGTTTTAGGCAAATCGCAGCATGATAATTCGATCTGATATTTGGCGCTGACAATACGGCCTCGGCACGAACACGGCTGCGGGAATGATCCGACAACACGACGCAGCAGGATGGGAAATGCGGTCTGGAGCTGATAGCCAGTTCAATCGAGCGATCTATGTTAGATATCTCAAGCGTACCACAGTGCACCTGGGTTATGTTACACAACATCTGCCGGTCACCATCAAGTTCGAGCATAAGTTGCTCTTTGCAGCCGTTTATCGGGCCGGTGCAACGGTTATGCCATGGGCAGTGATGATAAATTTGAAGCAATTCGAGCGAATTTCGTTAAAGAAAGAGGGCGGCGAACGATGGTGGTTCCGGTAAATTGTTCAAAACATACGAAGCCGGCCTGCAAATTTTGCATTACGTTTTTGCTTCGTATTCCGCGACTTTTCAGATATTACGAGGGCAATAATTCGCACGCATGTGGCATCTGGTTTGCGTACGCAGGCGACTCAATGGAGCGGCGGCTCTGGTCGCCGGAGGAACAAGGATGGCAGCGATTGTGGCGGGCGCGAATTCCCGAACACCAGGTGACAGCGCAACCGCTCATCCGCAATTGAAGCTACAGCGTTTCAGCGAGGGCGCCGCGTCATGGCGAGCATTACTCGCGAGCGCCCCCGGCGTTACGCTTTATCATCGAGAGTCCTGGGCCAGGCTTTTGACCCGCGCCTACGGGTTGTCGTTGTGGCTGGCGCTGCTCGAAGAGGGCACTGAGGTGATCGCGGGTTGCCTGTTCGCGCGATCGCCGATTTCCAGGCGTTTCACATCGCTTTCGTTTTCCGATCAATGTCCACCATTGACCAGGCGTGCGGACGGGGACCGCCAATTGCTAGAGCGGTTGGCCGCGCGAGCAGATTCGCATGCCAGCTACGAAGTTCGCGGTATTGGAGGCGTTGCTGGTTGGCAAACAGTGGAATGTTTTGCCAACTGGCAGCTGGATTTGGATCGGTCGCTGACACGGATTGAATCGGGTCTGGCACTGAACTTCCGGCGCAATTTGCGGCGCGCTTCGCGCCAGGCCATCACAATCGAGCGCGGCAGCAGTATCGAGCTGGTCCGGCGCTTTTACGCGATGCAGTTGCAGAGCCGGCGCCGGATGGGATTGCCGCCGCAACCCTGGCGATTTTTCGAGTTGGCTCGCGAGATTTTTGGCGAATGCGGCGGTTTCGAGGTGTGGATAGCCCGGGAAAACGGCGAGGATGTCGCCAGCGCGGTGTTCTTAACCGACCGCGACGTTGTCTATTATAAGTGGGGTGCCCGGCGGGCCAATTACCGGTCCCTGGCCAATCATTTGCTGTTCTGGAGGGCGATCGAGGAATTCGCCGGGCGCGCGCGCATCCTGGATCTGGGCCGCGCGGACATCCGCAACCAGGGCTTGATGCGGTTCAAGGCAGAACTCGGCGCCAGTGCCGTCACATTACCTTCTTCTTATTATCCGCGCGCGCCCAAACAGGTCAGTTCTGAGGTGCTGACCGGTGGGCGGGCCTTCCTGGCCGGGATATGGAGCCGGATGCCGATGGTTGCGACCAGGCTGGCCGGCAGGTTCTTATATCGCTATCTCGGCTGATTGGGCTTTGCCCCCATCCACTGTGCGCGCGATCGGGCGATCTCTGACCGATACTTAAGCCTGAGATCGGCCGCCCACGATCGGCAGGCAAGCTGGATTTCCGCGCCATGACCACGTGTTGCGCGCCGGCCGAGCGCAGCAATGGATAGCCCTGGTCGGCAAGTCTTTGAAGCTGTCGATGCAGACGCAGACCGAGATTGTGCGGCAATATCTCGCGCCTTAAAAAACTGAACGGCCCAAAACCCAGCGTACTTTCTTGCATAACTCTCAGGCCTTGGGAGCGCAGCAGCTTGCGGCATTGCGCAGTTGAGATCATTCGCACGCGCGCCGCCGGCTTATACCTTCCTCCGATAACGCTTCGCGCCATCTCCTTGAAGGGCATCAATAACGGATTGGTGAGAGGGTCGAGAAACCAACAAAGCCCCCATCGATTATCGGTAGTAAGAATGATGTGGCCGCCGGGTTTCAGAACGCGGCACATTTCCGCCAATGCGCCTTCAGGCGCCGCAAGCCAGGGCAGAACGCCGACGGCGAGGACGAGGTCGAAAGTTTCGCCGGCGAAAGTGAGATGGTTAACATCGCCGCGGGCATATCGGATACGTTCCTGTACACCTTCTCTGACCGCCGTGTTGCGCGTGAGGTCGATCATCTCGGCAACGGAATCGAGCGCGTACAGCAGGTAGCCTCGTTTGGCCAGCGCCACTGTCGCCAGACCCGCGCCGCATCCGGCGTCCAACACGCGTTGTGATGGCCAACGAGGTAAGCTGTCCACGAGCTTGAGCACAACCTCAAGACGCAACTGATGCACCAGATCCAGAACGCCGGCACCTTTATATATCTGTTCCCAGTAGTAAGGGTCCTCCCGAAAATAGGAGTCCACCAACTTCTGCGGATCGGATCCGCCGGATGGGGCACTTCCAGTCATTTCGTCAATCGCGCCTGGGTAATACGCAGCTTTCCTGATCCTGGCGTTTGCTGCCATCAACTGCTTTCAGCCGCGTGCCGCCAGATCGTAGATTTTACCGCAAACGCGCAAGCAGACGGAAAAATGTTGTACACCTGCCAATAAACTTTACCAAAACACCGCCGCGAACGCGCCTTGTGCGACCGCCGCATCTGAGTCGGCCGATGAAAGGCTCATGCGCCAACGCGGTGCCATCTTCGGGCTGCGCAGCAGAGTCCAAAATTGGATGGATATCCGTATCCGGACGCAGACCAGAGGGGCCGCAGACGCAACGCGCCTGCACGCGGACTCTGCCCGCAAGGCGCCGCCGGATCATCAACCCGGGTTTCTTATCCGGCCGCCCCGTACCAGTTGGCCAGGCAATGTCCCGGTCGGTTCACCGTCCTCATAAATGCTCTTCCCGCTCACGAACGTATACTTGTAGCCATCTACTTTCTGGATCAGCCGCCGCGCGCCTGCGGGAAAATCGTACACGATCTCAGGCGCATAGAGATGCAAGCGGTCAAAATCTATTACGTTCACATCGGCTTTCATTCCCGCGGCCAGCGTTCCGCGATCGGTAAATCCATAAAGCTGCGCTGTCTCGGCGGTTTGGAATCGGATCACCTGCTCCAGACCCAGACGTGGACCGCGTTCGCGATCGCGCACCCAGTAGGTAAGCATGAAGGTCGGCACGCTCGCATCGCAGACCATCCCGCAATGAGCGCCGCCGTCGCTGACGCCAAGGCGCGTGTCAGGGTCGATCAGGAGGCGGCGATTGCGCTCGAGATTGTAGGCTGAGTAATCGCCGAGCGGAACGTAGAGCAGTTCGCGACCGTCGCGCTGGAGCAGCAGATCGTAGGCGAGGTCTTCTGCCGATCGACCCTCGCGCCGAGCGCGGGCGCCGACGCTCATCTCGCGCGCCGGCTCGTAGTTGGGCGGATCGCCGAGTGCAAAAATCGAATCGAACAGGGTCAGGTAATGCCTGCCCAGGGGATCCTTGAGCCCGACTGAATCGTTCAAAATACGTGTCTTCACCTCGGGGTCACGCATCCGCGCCACTCGTTGCGCCAGCGGCAGCTTTCCAACCAGGGTGCGGTAGGCGCGATGGGTGCTGAAGGGATGAATCGTGGTCTCCAGGCCCATCAGGATACAGGCCGGACGCGCCGCCACCTGAGGCACGATATTGGCGCCGTGCCGCTTCCACGACCTGACCAGGCGAAGCACCCGTTCAAAATCCAGCGGCTGCGGCGTCGCCGACGTGGCCAGAATCGTGATCGGGCGGCCGGTCTGGATCGAAACCCGGGCCATCCATTCCAAATTGGTGTCCGGGCCGACCATGTCCGTCGCCAGTTCCATCACGCCATGACCGGCATCGCCGAGCGCCATTCCGAGCGCCACCATTTCCGCCTCGGAGGCGAAGGTGCCAGGGACATGCTCACCGCTTTTGGCCCGATGAAGCAGCGTGCGCGACGACGTGACGCCAACTGCGCCGGCGCGCAGCGCGTCGCGGACAATCGCCGCCATCCGGGCAATATCGTCAGGCGTCGATTCCTCGTTGTGCGCACCGCGCTCGCCCATCACGTAGGCGCGCACTGCGCCATGGGGAATCTGTGCCGCCACGTCGATCGCGCGCTTCATCCGCGCCAGCGCATCGAGGTATTCCTCGAAGGATTCCCACTGCCATGGTATTCCGGCGGCCAGCGCGGGTCCCGGAATATCCTCGACCCCCTCCATCAATTCGATCAGAAATTGCTCCTGTCCGGGATGGACCGGGGCGAAGCCGACGCCGCAATTACCCATCACCAGCGTGGTGACGCCGTGCCAGCTTGACGGGGTCAGGTATGGATCCCAGGTGACCTGACCGTCGTAATGGGTATGGATGTCGACCCATCCGGGTGTGACCAGCAGACCGGCGGCGTCGATCTCGCGCCGCCCCGCCCCGGCCTTACCGCCAACCGCCGCGATTGTTGCGCCGTCGATGGCGAGGTCGCCGGTAAAGGCCGGGTTGCCGGTACCATCGATGATCGTGCCGTTTCGAATTACGACGTCATGCATCCGGAGGTCCTCCCGATCGAGTCTTTAGCATACCGGGCCGGAAATTCGGAGCGATTCGAGACACCCGCAGCAAACCAACCTGGCTCGGGAGGTCGCCGTTTCCATTAGAAAACCGGTGCGCGGGGAGCTATGATTACCACCAGACATCTTGCTAGAGGACCGGTCCTTTGCTGCCCCCACGTCCCTGGCCCAATTCTGCCGCCTCGGCTTTCGGCGTTGAGCTGTTGCACACGATTGGACGCCGCACGCGGCCGGGACGGCCGCGAGGCTTGATGCGCGCGTGGCCGGCCTGGGAACGTATCGCGGAAACGCTATGGCCGACGACGGCGATTCCCGGTGCGCCCTATGGCTTGCTGCGGATGCGGGTTAAATTGCACGATGGCGCGCCATTCACATTTTCCGACGGCGCAACCATCGTTAAGGGCGCGCGCATCTGCGAGTTGCACTGCGACAATCAGCGCTTTGTTAAACTGGTGGTTGGCGGCGGGATCAATCCTTATCGTGCCGGCCGCGCCGATCTGGCCAGTCTGGCGGCCCTGGTCGAAGCTGGCGCGCTTGAGGTCACTGCCATCTTTGGACGCTCGATTCTGGCGGTTGGCGGCAAACGTCTTGGATTCACCTCCCGCGACTTGCCGATAACCTCCTGGCTGCGGCTGGAGCGGTTCTTCATGATCGGACTCCTGCTGATCTACACCGAAAGCGGATTGAATCACCTGACGCGCGGGAGAACCGTCTGGTCGTATCCAAAAGAACTCTGGATGTCGCGCGAGCAACTGCTGAAACGGTACGGACAAGCTCGGCGCGCCCGATCGCCCGACGGCGGCATCCAAGCGCCGCCGATTTCTACTTGAGCCAGGGAAACAGATTGCCGCGCGGCCGCTCAACGAACAGATCGCCATACGTATCCAGCGCGTTGGCGATCGCCGCCTGCAGTCCCGCTACCAGGCGTGGATCGGGAGCGCGCGCGCCGCTTTCGGAAGTCTGGCGTGCCAGCCTGCTTAGATCGCCTTTGAAGGCTGCAAGGCGTTGCTCGGTGAGATAGTCTATCGCAAAGCCGTCGCTCAAAAAGCTCGCCATCACGCCAAACCCGCGCGCGATCCATCGCAGCTCGCGCGCCTTTGCCGGATCGTTGGGCCCGATCGAGTCGGCGTAAAGCAGGCATGTCAGTTCGATCCGTCCAGCGCTGATTCGCTGTGCGGTCAGCGCGCGCTGGCGGTGATGCTGGAGGCGCGGGGAAATTACTGAGCGCCAGTTATCGAACTCAATTGTATTGTTGATCGCGTTGCGGCCCAGCCACTTCATTTCCTGGACCATGACCGCTACAACCGCTGGCGCAACCGCATCTTCGGGCGGATTCGCAATCAGCGTTACCAGTGTGTTGGCCGCGGCCGATCCGTGCGCTGCTATCCAGCCACGCCGCTCCATCCCGACCAGTACGGGATCGTCGGAGGGCATCGGCAGGATGTAGGCCTTGGCCGCGGCCGGCAGGTCGTCGGCGGGGTCATGCCGCGGTTGGACCTCGATCCAATGTCCCTTGTCGCATTTGATCGGCGCAAACACGGCCAGCGCAGGGCAAAGTGCGGGTTGATAATCGGATATCAGCCGTTTGTTCAAACCCGCACGCTCGATTTTGTGCGCCAATCGTTGCGCCTGATTCCAGTCGACCCCGCGCGGGTAGCGCAAACCGGCATCCCACGATATTTCCGGCGCCACGGCGGGGATTCCCAGAGGAAACAAAGTGGCCAGAGCGACCACGCCCCAACCCAAAACCAGGGCGCGGCGGCGATCCGAAATCGAATTCATCGCGCGGGCGATCAAAAGCCCGGCCGCGACACTTGCCGGCAACGCCCATTGCAGGACCAGGCGTGCCGGATCATGCGCCAGCCAGACCAGCGGTCCGATGAGCCATGCCAAAAGAAATGCGTTGCGGCGCGGCTGCCGCAATGCCATCAGCGCGCCCAAAACTCCGAGCAGATCCAGTAATGGGTCCAGGAGTAGCGCCGCGTATCCCTGCGCGGCGGTGAACCAGTGCAGATGGTCCAGTAAAAAGATCGCATACGGGGCAGTAACGATCGCCGTGATCGCTCCCACCGCCATCAACTCGCGCCAGCGGCCGGTCAGTATAGCCGCGACGATAATCGTGACCGGCGCCATCGCGAAACCCGCCACGTGCACGTAGATCGCCAGCAACGTGAAAATCGCAGCCCACCCGATCCGCTTATGGACGAAAAACCAGGCGGCCCAACCGCTAAAAATGAACAGCCATCCGGAGGGAATTCCGACCGCGAAGGAGGCGCTGGCGAAGGCGGCCCCGCTGAGCAGGCTGAGGGCCGCCAGTCCGGCCCATTCCCCGCACAACTGCAGAGCAAAAAAACCCGCTGCTGCGATCGCGGCGGTCCATTGCGCCAGCGCCGCGATCGCGTTGGCCATCACGTAATCATTGCCGGTGCCACCCAGCAGCCATCCCAAATTGCCAATTGCGGCCTGAAACAGCGGCCCCTGGAGATTGGGGCGGCCACCAGGAGCGAAATTAATCGTGTCCCACGGCACTATCCAGTGCTCGCCCCATTGGCGCGCGATCGACACGTGATAGGCCGAATCGATTGTTACCCGGTAATCGCCGAGCGAGCCCGCGAGCAAAGCGAAATTGATTAGAAAAATCGCGCCCGCCGCAATCAGCGCCGCGCGCGATTGCCGGCGAACCGATCCAGCTTCAGGGATCAACAGGCCCTCCCGTATCCCATCCTGGAATCCAGTGGCGGTTCAGGTTGTACTCGCGGGCGGCGATTCGCTGTGCAGGATGCCGCGGGTTTCAAGCTCCCTGATGTACTCGGCACTGTAGCCGAGCCGGTTGCGCAAAATCTCGGTGTTGTGCTGGCCCAGGAACGGGGCTGGCAGATCCTCGACTGCGGGAGTCCGGGAAAACTTCATCGGAAAGCCCGGCACGTCGAATTCGCCCAAAATCGGATCGCTGATCGTCCGCACGGTGCCGCGCTCGCGCAGATGCGGGTCTGCCATCGCTTCCTCGACTGAAAGGATCGGTCCCGCCGGAATATGATGCTGCTCGAGGATACGCAAAGCCTCCTCGACGCCGGGCAGCGACTGGAGCCATTGCTCGATCGCCGCGGTCAGCGCAGCGCCGTTAGCAACGCGTTTTTCGTTGTCGGCAAAACGCGGATCGCCGATCAGTTCCGGCCGTCCCATCGCATGGCACAGCGCTTCGAAATGATGGGGCGGGGCGGCGCAAAACATCACGTATCCGTCCCTCGCCTTGAACATGCCGGTGGCGGAATGAAGCGGGGCGAAGCGTCCCGTGCGCTGCGTCTTCAGCGCCCCCCTGCTCGCGCTGAACGCCTCGATCGCGGTTTCGTGATAGTTGAAGTAAGTGTCGATCAGAGTGGTTTCCAGATGCTGGCCGACGCCGGTGTGCTCCCGATGCAGCAGCGCGTAGCCAATCGCGGCCAGCGCGTATACGCCCGCACCAACGTCGCCGAACGCCGACTGCAGCATCGGCGGCGCCGCATCCGGCTCGCCGATTCGCGACAGCACCCCCGAATATGCGGCGCCGATCGTATCGAAGCCCGACTTGTGCGCCAGCGCGCCGGTCTGGCCAAAGCTGGAGATCGAACACATGATGATTTTCGGATTGATGGCGCTGACGGTTTCATAGCCCAGCCCGAGGCGGTCCATCACGCCGGGCGTGAAGTTTTCCACCAGCACATCCGCCGTCTTAATCAAATCCTTGACCAGGCTCAGTCCCTGCGGTGTTTTGAGCGCAACGCACAAACTCTGTTTGCCGCGATTGAACTGGACAAAGCATCCGCTGCGTCCGTTCTTGAAATAAGGGAACGCCCGGGTAAGGTCGCCGCGCGGCGCAATCTCGACCTTGATTACCTTCGCCCCCATCTCGGCCATCATCAGGGTCGCGGCGGGACCGGCGACCGCCTGCGTGAAGTCAATCACGGTGTATCGACTTAGTATCTGGTCCTTGGTCATTGACTATCTCTATCGGGTTCCGCGTCGAACAGCCATGCCAGCCACGCGATGACCCCAAACAGGAACACGAGGCCGAAACCTATCGCCAACCCGATCTCGACCGGGACGACTTCGCGACTGGGTGGGACAGCGGGCGCAGTTGCTGGAGATATCGGCGCCTGGAGAAAGGGGGTTTCAGGCATCACGTCAGCCATCGGCAGGCCTGATTGTCCGGGGAAACGGCGCGTTCACGCCCAACGCAGATCCGCGCGCAAATGCCGCGTCGCCGTCTCACGATGGGAAGTCTTCTAACATGCATTGAATCAGCATAACAGCAGCGTGAAGTTTCGGCGGGCTCTGGACTTTCCCGCTAATGCTTCTCGTCCCCCTCACTTTCTCGCTTCGCTGCTCGCTCTTCCCAACCCTGGCGATGGACATCATGCAGGCCAGGCTGGTAAGTAGTGTGGCAAGGACGAAGCCGCGTTTCGCAAATGTAATCTGACTGCCAATACCGTACCGTCCGCAATCGATATCGCTGCGGGCAAATCGGGTACACTTAAGCCAGGTCCAGGGTGGGAGGCTAACAGCATGAAATTCCACTGGTTTGCAGAGGTGACGTATCCGCATCTTCCTCCCGATTTCAGGGAGCGGTACCGATCCGCATGGGTAACTCCGCCAGCCCATCTCATCGACCCGGTCAAAGTCGGGGAAACCTACAGGATGTTCATCCGCCTGATGCAGATCGCCGATCAGGTGGGCTTCGACGGGCTGACCGTCAACGAGCACCATCAGACGGTGATCGCGATGACGCCCTCGCCCAATCTGCTGGCGGCCAGCCTGGCAACGTCAACCAAAAACGCCGCGATCACGATCGTCGGCAACTCACTGGCGCTCTACAATCCGCCCACACGCATCGCCGAGGAGTACGCCTACATCGATTGCCTGTCAGGCGGACGGCTGGCGGCGGGATTCGTGCTGGGCACGCCGATGGATTCGGTGTTCGCCTACGGGATGCCCCCGATCGAGGTGCGCGCCCGTTTCGAGGAGGCGCGCCAGTTGATCCTGCGCGCCTGGTCGGAACCGGAGCCGTTCATCTTTAACGGCAAGTACAACAAGCTGCGCTACGTAAATATCTGGCCGCGTCCGATTCAAAAGCGAATCCCGATCTGGGTGCCGGGCGGCGGCGGCAGCATCGAAACCTGGGATTTGGTCAACCAACACGACTATTGCTACGGGCACCTGTCATTCTCCGGACTGTATTCGTCCAAGCCGCTGGTCGACGCGTTCTGGGAATATATTGACAAGAAGGGCGGTAACCTGAACCCGCACCGGATGGCATTCACGCAGATCATATGCCTGGCCAACACCGAGGCAGAGGCGGAAAAGAACTACTATGAGGCGGTGCGCTACTTCCATCGCAATTCAGCGCCTGGCAATTTCGGCAACCCGCCGGGATACACCACGATCAGATCACTGAAGGCGTCGGCGAACCAGGTCAGCATCGGGCGCAACAAACTGACGCCGGAGGACCGCATCCGCGCCAGCCGCGGCGAGATGAGCTTCTGGGAGTACGACGACAAGGGCTACATCATCGCGGGACCGCCGCAGCGCGTGCGCCAGCGTCTGCGCGAGCTGATTACTGATTTGCGCATCGGGCAGCTCATCGCCACCCCGCACATGGGCAATCTGGCCGAAGAAATTGCGGCGGAAAATACGCGCATGTTCGGATATGAAGTCGCGCCCTACCTGCGCGATCTGTGGGCCGATCAGCCCGACTACTGGACGCCGGAGGCGAGCCAGAAACTGGTCGCAGCCAATGCGCCCACCGCGCGCACGGATGCGGGGAGCCGCAGCACGCCGTCCTTTGAAGCAAAGCAGGCGGGGAAATAGCCGTGAAGATGACAAGGGAAAAGTTGGGCGCGCTCGAGGTCCGCGTATGGAGCGGCGGCAGCGGCGCGCCATTGCTCTACTTGCATGGATTCGAGCAGCACCCGGGCGACGCGTCATTTTTAAATAGGCTCGCGCGCCATCGCGAAGTGCGCGCCCCGGAGCATCCTGGCTTCGGCGAATCCACCGCGCTTGAGGAAAACTACGACGTGATCGACGTGGCGCTGCATTACCGGCGCCTGATCGAGTCATGGCGGAGCGCGCCGGTTGACGTGGTGGGACATTCGCTGGGCGGGATGTTCGCGGCGGAACTGGCAGCCATCAGCCCGCACCTGGTCCGCAAACTGGTCCTCGTGGACGCTTACGGTTTGTGGCTCGACGACCATCCGCTGCCCGATCCGTTCGCGCTGTCGCCCAGGGATTTGGAACGCGCCAAATGGTGCGATCCGGCCAAAGCGCCGACCCCCGAGCCGTCGGCGTTTGAGGCCAACGGCAACGCCGAAGCGCTGGCTATCTTTCGCGCGCAAAATCTTGGCACCGCGACCAAGTTCATGTGGCCGATCCCGGACCGCGGCCTCAGTCGCAGGCTGCCCTACGTCAAAGCTCCCACGCTGATCGTGCACGGCGAGGCCGACGGCCTGATTCCCACCGGCTATGCTGACGCGTTTGCGCGATCGATCAGCGAAGCCCGCGTCGCGATAATTCGCAACGCCGGACATCTGCCGATGGTCGAGGCGGAAGACCAGTTTTTGGCTGCGGTCGACCAGTTCCTGAGCTGAAGGGTAATGGCGACCGCGCAAGTCAACGGCATCCGGATCCATTACGAGATAAACGGCAGCGGGCCGCCTCTCCTGCTGATCAGTGGTCTCGGCCAGAACTCCAATGTCTGGGCGCTGATCGTGACGTTGCTCCACGACACGTTCACCTGCATCACTTTCGACAATCGGGGCAGCGGCCGTAGCGCTGTTCCGCCCGGACCTTATACGATCGATCAGATGGGCGACGATGCGGCGGCCTTAATTGACCATCTGAAGATCGGACCGGTATCCGCCGTCGGATGGTCGCTGGGCGGGTCGGTGCTGCAATCGATGCTGATTCGCCATCGCGAAAAACTCACGCGCGCGGTGCTGCTCAGCGCGTTCCCGTCATACAGCGAACTTCAGCATCATTGGCTCGACGCCCTGGTCGCCCTCCAGCACAGCGGCGTCGAGGCGCTGGCGCTTGGCGTATTCCGGACCGCGTGGGTGTTCACTCCGCGATGGCTGAGCAATCACAGCGCCGCGGTTGCGACGGCCAGGGTCGCGCTCAGCGATCCGTATCCGACGACGATTGCCGGATTTGAAGCGCAGGCACACGGATTGCGCCGCTACGACTCGCGCCCTGCCCTATCCAGCGTCACCACCCCAACCATGGTGCTGGTGGGCGCCGAGGATATCCTGACGCCGGTCGAGCAGTCAGCGGAAATCGCGCGCCTGATCCCCGGGGCCAGACTACAGGTGCTCCCCCGCGGTGGCCACGGCATGGCTTTGGAATACACATCGGACACGGTCAGAGCGATCAAGTCGTTCCTGAGCCCCAGCTCCTGAAGCGCGATGGTGGGAACGGGACCGCCCATCCATTCCCTGCTGAAGCACGAGCCCGGTCGGAAACCGGCTGGCATCGAATTGCAAAGCCAATCACGCCAGGTTGAAGAACTTTCGTTTCTGTTCCAGACCCCGAAGGGGTAGCTTTTTTATTATGGGCTCGGTGAACCGTCCGGTCTTGTCTCCGGCATTTCCTCCGGGTGTCACGGGGTGCGCGTCAGTGTCGGACCGGAAAGCATCGTAACCGGAATCGGATTGCGTTGGTCAAGGCAGCCTGGACCCTTAAAGCGGCCAGGACAAAAACATGGAGGGAATACGAGTGAAGTCGAAAGTCTTGTATGCGGTATGTGGATTGCTGGTGGGCTTAGGAATGGCCCGAGCTGCTCAGGCGCAAATCAGCTACAGTCCAGCGAACTACACCGCTTTGATGCCGGCGGATTCGTCGCAAACCATCCCGCCGGGAACGGTCATCACCCTTCAGAACTGCCAGCAATATAAAAGGTTCATGCCGATCGGGATCCAGGCGATGTTCAGCCAAAGTTATCCGTTCAGAATCGGCAGTGGAGCCGAATTCTCGATGGTGGTCGGACCCACGATTCCCGTGCCGATGGACCGCCAACTCAAGGACGATACCGAAAAGTACGCCGGACAGACCAAGCTCAAGAAGACCGCCGCCGGCGGCTACACCGTCGAGGGCTACGTGGCAGGCGTGCCGTTTCCAAAACCGAGCGGAGATCTGGCTGGCGAGGAGATCCTCTACAACGCTTTTTACGGTTTTATCCCGCCGATCTATCGCTACGTCACCAACACCAGCCTGATCGATCGGTTCCATAACATCTTCCACGAACTGACCGAGGTGGTTTACTGGCGGCTGAGCCACATCAGCTATCCCGGGATGCCGATTAACCCTCCCTATGGCGACGGTTATCTGCAGTCGTCACGCTATTTTGTCCTGGCGCCGGAGCAGAATCATTACACGACCCAGTTGGCGCTCCAGCCGGTTGATCCGGAAAAAGTGCAGGAGATTTATGTCTTCCTGCCGTCGCTGCGCCGCTCCCTGCGCCTGTCCAGCGCCGCACGATGCTCGCCGATACTGGGCAGCGACTGGGTTCAGGATGACAACTCGGACGGAATGGCATTCCAGATTCCCAACTTTGACGTCAGGTTTTTGGGCGAGAAGAAAGTGCTGTTCATGGTTCACGCCGACAATCCAGGGATGTACGTCAGCGAGAACTACAATTTGCAGGGCTCGATGCCGGCTTTTCCGGGCCCCAAAGTCGGCAAATGGGAACTGCGCGACGTGATGGTGGTTGATACCAGTCCGCTCCCCTCGATGGGCAGCTACTGTTATGGGCACAAGATTGGATATTTCGACCCTGACACCTGGACCCAGTTGGGATGGGATTTTTACGACGTCAATGGGAAGTTCTGGAAATTCAACATGATCCCGATGCGGCCGCTAAAGCTCGACAGCGGCGATGTGACCACCTTTCACTCCGCCAACGTGGATATAATGTGGGATTTTCAAAATGCACACGTGACATTGTCCGATCCCAACGCACCAACCCAGTTCGCCAGCCAGATCAATCCCGACCTGCGCGACGCGGCGACCTGGGCGTTCCCCGGCTCGCTCGATCGTATATTGAGGTAGCGTTCAGGGGGAACGAAAAGCCAAAGCCGCGGCAATCCAATCACGCAGCCAACCCTGACGCCTGCAAGGTCAGGGAGGCGGGAGGCGGCCGGTCAGCTCGATCGTCAATCGGGCGGCTTTTTCCACCAGGCTGCGGGCACGCAGATCGTCCTGTTCCTGGAGCGCCGAGCGCGCCTCCGCGATAAAGGATTCGATCCGGTCGTAGTCCTCGGCGTCCTCGGCGCTTAGCTTTTCGCGGTTGATCGGCGCCAGCCGCTGTTCCACCTGCTTAAGGCCGCTTTCCAGCTGTCCGTGCTCCGCGGCGGACTCACCGGTGGTGATTACCGTCGCCGCCGCCGCCGGGGTCTGCTGCGCCAGCGGCGTTGCTGACGGGGTTGGCGTGCTGCCGTGGCGGCGGCGCCGGCGCCTTCTGAGTTCGGGCGTGGCGGTCGGGGCCGGAGTTGGCGCGGCAGTGAGAGTCGGCGCCGTGGTGGCCTCCGCCGCCGGCTTGGCCTGACCCCTGAAGAACAAGGATTCGCAGCCGGCGATGGTGACTGCAGCGAAGGCCAACAGAAATCCCGCAATCCGGCTCGGTTTCACAGGCGCTGAACAAGTTCCGGTTCGGGTTGAGGATTGGCCCCGACGGTTTGTATCGGAAGCCTCACGCAGACTCGCGTACCGCGGCCGACTTTGGAATCGACCTCGATCGTTCCCTGATGCAGGTCGATTGCGCGCAGGGCGAGGCTGAGGCCCACGCCATTTCCTGTCGGTTTGGTGGTGAAGTAAAGGTCAAAGATGCGGTCGAGTTGATCGGGCTCGATGCCGCATCCGCAATCCGCGACAGTAACCTCGATCTGGCGGCCGGGGACAAGCGCCGCCCGGACAGTGATCTTGCCGCCCTGCGGCATCGCATCGGCGGCATTCTGAAAAATGTTGCGGAACGCCTCCGCCAGCAAGGCGCGGTCGGCGTCAAGCTTTGGAAGAACGCCGACAGCCTGATAATCGACCACGATGTTGGGCGAAGATATTTGCGCGCCGGCTTCGCGTAACAGCTCCGCAATATCCACCGGCATCAGTTCCAGACGCTCCGGACGCATGAAGCGCAGCAGGCCGTCGATCACGCGATCGAGGCGATGAATCTCGTAGCGGATGCTTTCGATGTGGGCGCCCAGCGGCATCCCCTGCGCCGCATCCTGGCGCATCCATTCCAGCCGGATCGACAGTACGTTGAGCGGCTTTCGGATCTGATGAGCGACGCCCGAAATCAACCCGCCCATCCGCGCCAGATGGCTTGAGTATTCGACCACGGTTTCCAGTTCGGCAACCGGCTTGAGGTCGCGCAGCGCGATTAGCAGTCCGGCCGCGCCGCGTCCGCGCGACAGCGGGAAGATCGAGACCAGGCACTGATTTTTTTGCGAGGTCGAATCTTCAAACTCGAGCGCAACGTCGTGCGCCTCGGTACCGGAGGCCAGCGCCCCCTCGACCATGCGAACCAGCGGATGCCTGGGGCCGAGCACCAGCGTCAGCATGCGGCCTTCGACCGCGCCCGCGCCCGGTTTCAGCCGCGCTTGCGCCTCGCTATTGGCGAACAGCACGGTGCTATCGGCGTCAACCAGCAGAATCGCGTCGGTCATCGAGCGCAGCGCCTTGAACAACCCGCCGCGCTCATTCTCCCATCGGTTGCGCTCGCTGAGGACCTGGCGTGAGAGACGGTTGAACAGATCGGCGAGATTACCCAGTTCGTCGCGGCTGCTGATCGTCACGGTGACTTCTTCGCCGGCGGCAAGCTGCTCGACCCCGCCGGCAATCGCCCGCACCGAGCGCGAAAGAAAGTCGCCGATCGCGGCACCGGCGCCTGCCGCAACCAGGATAATCGCGATGCTGATGCCGAATATCTTCCAGACCAGGAAATGCACTTCGTCGGCGATCAATCCGGTACTAACGCCGACCCGGATCACGGCGAACGGCTGATTGTTGACCATCACCGGCCGCGCGGCCACGTAGCTATGCTCGCGCCACATCGCACCCAGCAGCCGCAAGGGCAAAGTCCTTTCAGCGGCCCGACTGAGCGCGTCGATCGGCTGCGCACGGAAAGAAGCCATCCCGCCGGCGGGCCGGCCCATTACACTTTCACCGCCTGGCCGCTCAATACTGATAAATACGACGCCGGGACCAAAGGCGCGCACCGACTGGATAAAGGTGAGCAGGCCGGGATCATCGCGCAAAGCGTCAATCGAATCAGCCGAATTGTGAGTCAAGGCGTTGCGCACCTGTTCGAAGAGTTCGGCAGCGACCGCGTTAGCGGAATCGATGACCTCGTTGGCCATTTTGGCAAGCGTCCAGCTCAGATCGACGACGCTGGCCGTCAATACGGCCGTGGTCAGCAGCAGGACAAACGCGCCCGCCAGCTTGGTGCGAAGTCCCATCGAATTTCCGGCGTTGACGCCAGCCCATCGTCAGGCCGGCTTGGGCCGCTCCTTGGGATCAAGGCGTTCCAGGCGATTGTAGAGGGTGCGCAGGCTGATGCCGAGCAGTTCGGCCGCCCGGGTCTTGTTGCCGCCGGCAAACTCGATGGTGCGGTAGATCATCTCCCGCTCTACTTCCTGTAGAGACGAGTCCCCGATCGAAACCTCCAGCACAGCTGGTCGCGGGCTGGTGCGGCGCAACTCGGGCGGCAAATCGGCGACGCTCAAAACCGGGCCGGAAGTTACCACCAGCGCGCGTTCAACCACGTTGCGCAGTTGCCGCACGTTGCCGGGCCATGAATATCTCTTGAGCGCCTGAATAAAGTCGGCGTCGGCCCCGCGGATCGCGCCGTACTGCTCCTTGAACGTACTGATGAAGTACTCCACCAGCGGTTCGATATCCTCAGGACGCTGGCGCAGCGGGGCCAATTCCACCGCGCATACGCTCAGCCGATAATAAAGATCCTCGCGCAGCCGGCCGTCGCGCATAGCATGTTGCGGGTTGCGATTGGTCGCGGCCAGCACCCGCACGTCCAGCGGGATTTCCACGCAACTGCCCAACCGCCGCAGGCGGCGCTCTTCCAGCACGCGCAGCAGCTTGGCTTGCAGCTCGACTCTCATTTCCGTGACTTCGTCCAGCAACAGCGTGCCGCCCTGCGCCCGTTCGAAACATCCCTCATACCTGCGATCGGCGCCCGTAAACGCGCCCCGCTCGTAGCCGAACAGCTCGGCTTCCATCAGGCTTTCCGGGATGGCGGCGCAGTTGATCGCGACGTAGGGCCGCGAGCGCCGCGAGGACAAGCAATGGATCATCGCCGCGGCGACGTCCTTGCCGGTGCCGCTTTCGCCGAAAATCATCACCGAAGTGTTGGTCGGGGCGAATCTTTCAATGAAATCGCGCAACTCGCGAATTGACCGCGAACTCCCGATCAGCTTGGGCAGCGGGCTTTGCGGTGGCAGCGGTGCGGATGCGTTATCGCCGCGATTGTGAACCAGGCTGTTGAGCATCGCGCGCAGATGCGGCGGATCGATCGGCTTGCGCACGTAATCGATCGCGCCCAGCTTAATCGCGGCGACCGCCTCTGGTATGTCTCCTTCCCCCGAGATGATGAGGGTGGGAATGTTAACTCCAAGCTGGCGCATACTTTTGAGCAAGCCCAGGCCGTCAAGCCGGGGCATTTTCAAGTCCGCGATGAGAATATGCGGTTCGTAGCCGCGGACCTGACCCAACGCCTCCTCCCCGTCAACGGCACCCGCCACCTCGAAGCCCCAACTTCGAATCATGCCGCACCAGGCTTCCAAAGTGGTGGGGTCGTCCTCAGCTACAAGTACGCGCACGCTATCGTTCATCATTGTAATCTAGCTAAAACAATCAGCAATCTACCATACACCACACGTACGCGGGAAGCGCGATTCACCGATCGATTTCCCGGCTACTGTAGTGCGTTCGCAAGCGGGAAATCCGCCGCGAAATCTGGTCCGTTCAGGTGTGCGGCGCGAGCTCAGGGCTGCAGCGGCAAATTGTAGAATTCGATCGCGTTGCGACGGCCGATCCGAACCTGCTCCTCGGGCGCCACTGCGTTGAAATGTCCGGCCAGCACCTCCGCCGAGTGCGGCCAGGCGCCGTCGAAATGTGGATAATCCGAACCCCACATCAGGTTTCTGATTCCGATGATACCGCGGTTGAACACCGCGGTCTTGTCGCGCATGAAGGTGCAGGCAATCTGGTCGTGAAAAATACGACTGGGCACGCGACCGGATTTGATGTGATTGGCGAACCCGGCCCATCCCTGGTCGTGCTCGAACCGATCGTCCATCCGTTCCAGTACGGCCACGGCCCATGACGCATCGTTCTCGACCGAAATCATCTTGAGCCGCGGATGGCGGTCGAACAGCCCAGAAAAGATCATCGCTGTTATCGTGTACATCGTAGGACCGAATCCCACGGAAAAATCGGCAAAAATGTTATCGGTGTAGGCAAACCCCTTGCGGCTGGCGGCGACGTGCAGACTGAGCGGGATTTGCAGATCCTCGGCCGCGGACCATAGTGGCTCGTACAAGGGGCTGTCATATCCGGGGCTTTGCGCGATGCTGATCATCGCGCCGCGCATGCCCATTTTGGCGCATCGTTGCAGTTCGGCTACTGCGCGCTCAACCGGTTCCACGGGGAGCATCGCGATGCCGAAGAAACGCTTGGGCGCCGACGCGCAGAAGTTGGCCAACCAATCATTGAAAGCCTGGAAAACCGCATACTGGAAATCCAGATCGGGAATCGAGAAGAAGGTCAGGCCGAAACTGGTGTAGAGCAGTTCGCCGTCGATCCCCTCAAGATCCATCTCCTTGATTCGGGCCAGCGGGTCGTAACCGCCAGGCGGCACGTCTTCCCATCGGCCGGCAAAACCGAATCCGCGCAGCCCGGGGTTTTTCCATTTCGGCTGCGTGGCGACCAGTCCAATCCCCTGGCGCTCGGAAAGCGCGCCCTCGCAGACAAAGTAATCGGAATCGGCTTCATGAACAATCCGCGGGGCGCGGTCGAGATACCTGCGGTCGATGCGCTTGAGCCAGAGATCGGGCGGCTCCACGACGTGGGAATCGGCGGAAACCATTTTGAAAGGCAGTGAACTCATCGCCATCCTCTCGAACAAGATCAACGTTCACCATAGTTGAAGGTTTCGATCAGCGACTGCAAAAAGGCGGCGGCTGGGGCGCCATCCACGATGCGATGGTCGAAGGTCAGGCTCAGTGTCATCATCGAACGCCGCGCTATTTCGCCCCGGTAAATCGCCGGACGCTCGATGATGCGGCCGAGGCCAAGGATCGCCGCCTCGCCCCGATTGATGATCGGCGTGAACGCGTCCACGCCGTAAGTGCCGAGATTGGTAATCGTAAAGGTGCCGCCCTCGACGTCTTCCAGGCGGAGCTTGCCCTGGCGCGCCCGCGTGCCAAGCTCTCTGCTTTCGGCGGCGATCTCGCGCAGCGTCTTGCGATCGGCGTGGCGGATCACCGCGACGATCAGGCCCTCGTCCAGCGCGATCGCGATCCCGATGTTGACCTCCTCGCGGAGCCGAATTGCGCCGTTCTCGATACACGAATTCAGCCGCGGATGGCGCCGTAGGGCCCGCGCCACCGCATGAACCATCAAATCCGTGTACGTGAATTCCGCCTCGCGTCCAAGATGGGCGCGCAGATCCACTGCTGCCGTCACGTCGGCTTCCGTCGTCAGCGTCAACTGCGCCGACTCGCGCAGGCTTTGCATCATGTGGTCGGCGATGGCCTTGCGGATGCCCTTAAGTGGAATCACGCTGCCGGGTTGCGAGGAGGCAGGACCGGAAGCGGCTGACGCAGGCGGCGCCTGAGTGGCCGACTGTGTTGAAGCGGCGCGCTCGACGTCTTCGCGCGTCACCCGTCCGCCGGGTCCTGTACCTGTTACTTTGGAAAGATCGACGCCGAGTTCTTCGGCCCGTTTGCGCGCGATCGGAGTGATCGCTCGGCGGGCGCTGACGGCTTTGTTTTCGATGGGCGGCGAAGGCGCTGCTTTGGACGGCGCGGCCAGCCGGGCGGGAACGGCGGCGGCGTACTTCGACTTGAGCGCCTGGATGTCGTCACCGTCCTGCGCGATAACGGCGACTACGGCGCCGCAGTCAACGGTGTCTTCCTCGTTGAACAGGAACGCCACCAGGATACCTGAGGCCGGCGCCGGAACCTCGTTGAGAACTTTTTCGGTTTCGACCTCGAACAGGGGCTCGCCTTCACTGACCGCTTCACCGGGCTGCTTAAGCAAACGCTTGAGAATGCCATCGTTCATCGTCAGCCCGAATTTGGGCATCACCACTTCAACTGCCATTGCCGCCTCGATGCCTCGGTCAGCCAATCACGGCCCGAATTGCTTCCTCGATGCGCCTTTCGTCGGGCAGCACCGCCGCTTCCAGAGGGCGGCTGAACGGAATCGGCACGTCCAGTGCGGCCACACGGCGGATCGGCGCGTCAAGCAGATCGAAACCCTTCTCCACCATCGTGGCGGCGATCTCGGAAGCGGCGCTGCCATGCAAATGGGCTTCGTCGACGATCACCATCCGGTTGGTCTTGCCCAGCGAGGTAAGCAGCGTCTGCTCATCCAGCGGCGCCAATGTGCGCGGGTCCACGACCTCGGCCTCGATCCCGTCGGCGGCCAGCCGGTTGGCGACCGCGATCGCGCGCGGCACCATCGCGCCGATCGCAACGACGGTCACATCCTTGCCCGCACGCTTCACACTGGCCTTGCCGATCGGCACCAGCACGTCGCCGTCGGGCACCTCCTCGCGGCTGCGGCCCAGCGCCGCGTGTTCAAAGACGACGACCGGATTGTCGTCGCGGATCGCGCTTTTGAGCAGCCCCTTCATGTCGGCCGGCCCCGATGGAGCGACGATTTTCAAACCGGGGACGGGAAGTAGATGGGGATAGACGGTTTCCGAGTGCTGTGCCGCGGCGCCGCCGGCGGCTCCATACAATGTTCTAAACGTGATCGGCAGGCGCGCCTGTCCACCGGACATATACCGGAGTTTGGCGGCCTGGTTGACGATCTGATCGAAGGCGCAATAGATGAACGGCGCGATCTCGATCTCGCAAATCGGCCTCATCCCGGCCATCGCCGCGCCCACCGCAGCGCCGACAAAACCGGCCTCCGAGATTGGCGTATCCCGCACCCGCTCCGCGCCAAAGCGTTCGATCAGTCCGCGAGTCGACCCGAACGCGCTGAGGGCCACGTCCTCGCCCATGATGAACGTGGAGGGGTCGCGCTCCATTTCTTCCATCAAAGCCTGACGAATAGCCTGAAGGTATGTGAGTTGCGACATAGTAATTGGAAATGAGGTAAGAGGAGTGAGACAAGGAAAGACTTTCTCACTCGAGGTTCCCCACTTTCTCCTATAAGCGGATATTGGCTGCCGATCTATTACTTCTTACTTCTCACTTCTCTAAATCCACAGATCTTCGTTGGCTTCGGAGGGTTCGGGCAGGGGGCTTTGGCGGGCGAACTGGACAGCGGCTTCGACTTCCTCGCGCGCCTGTTGGGCGACGCGGTCAAGTTCGTCGCGCTTAAGCATACCGGATTCGAGGACGGCCTTTTCCAGCGCGATTATGGGACAGCGGGCTTTCCAACGCGCGACCTCCTCCTCGGTGCGGTACTTGCCGGAGATGAACGCGCCTTCGCCGACGACGTGCCCCTCCCATCGATAGGTTTTGCATTCCAGCAGCGTGGGGCCTTCGCCGGCGCGTGCGCGCGCGGCGGCTTCGCTCGTATGGCGATACACTTCGAAGACGTCGTTGCCGTCAACGACGTAACCGGGGATGTCGTAGCCCTTTGCGCGCACCGCGATATCCTTGACTGAGGTAACCGCGGCGGTCGGCGTGAATTCGCCGAAGCCATTGTTTTCGCAGATGTAGATGACCGGCAGTTTCCAGATTGAGGCCAGGTTGAGCGATTCGTGGAAGGTCCCTTCGTTGGCCGCGCCGTCGCCGAAAAAGCAGGCCGTGACCTCGCCGGTTTTGGCCAGTTTCGCGGCCAGCGCAGAGCCGGTCGCGATCGGAATACCGCCGCCGACGATGCCGTTGGCGCCCAGGATGCCAAGCGAGAAGTCCGCGATATGCATCGAGCCGCCCTTGCCTTTGCAATAGCCGGTGCGCTTGCCGTAAATCTCCGCCATCATGCGCGCGACGTCGCCGCCTTTGGCAATCAGATGGCCGTGGCCGCGATGGGTTGAGGTGATCCGATCGGTGGGGCGCAGAGCCGAGCATACTCCGACCGCCGTCGCCTCCTCGCCGATCGATACATGCGCGAAACCCGGGATTTCGCCGGCTGTCGTGAGATCCTTGATTTTTTGCTCGAAGTTGCGGATGCGATGCATCTTGCGGTACATCTCCAGCACCAGCTCTTTGCCGATATCCATGACCGAGGCCTCTCTATGGGTTACGGACGAGCGCTCCGCTGCTTCTCTTGCCGTCTGCCGGCCTTAAAGTCTAAGCTATGGCTGCGGCGGACGCGTTTCGGGGAAACAATCCGTCTGTTAATCGACTGGCTTCCGCCTTGTCAAGCCGACGCCGCTGCTTGATTTGGCGAAGGCGAAACCGCGCCGATTCCATCTCGAGGGCGAAAAATGAAACTCACACTGCCAGCCATCGATTTCGATACGTTCCATCGCACGGAACTCGTCGAGCTACTGGCGCGAGGCAACGGCAGCCTGGCGTACGCGGATTTGAAGGACGCACCGCCGCTTGGCTTCAGGATTCCGGCGTCGAAGGGCTATACCTACGTTCCTGCTGACGGCACCGTACGCGTCGAGGCAGGCACCTCGGGAGCGGACACGATCGTCGAACTCGGTCTCAATTCGTGGCGCGAGCTGGTATGCGAATATCGCACGCCGATCGGGCTGGCCTACGCCGGCAAACTTACGTTTGCGCGCGGCGACTACTCCGGGCTGAGCCGCTGGGAAGCGGCACTGTGGGCGATGTTCAAGGGGCGTCCGGTTTACGATCCTGCCAAAGTCGATTTGAATGACGCCGCCGGCCAACCGCTCGATCTGCATCGCAGGTTTTCACCCGACGAGCCGTTCGAGCGCATGCGTGAGTTCTTCCTCAAGACGGGATTTCTAGTAGTCAGGGGATTGTTTTCATCAGCCGAGATCGAGGTGCTGCGCGCCGAAGTGATGCGGATTGCGGGTGAAGCGAGGCCCGGCGATCGCCATTCCTGGTGGGCCAGGGACGCCGCCGGCAACGACCTGCTCTCGCGGATCCTGTATCTCAGCCAGAAGTCGCAGGTGATTGCCAGACTGGAAGGGGAGCCGCGTCTGGCCAGGCTGGCACGGATGGCCGAGGAGCCATTGATCCCCGTGCATAATCGGATGGACTCGCCGGTCGCGATGCTTAAAGTAGGGGGCGCAGTTTCCGGTCTGGCCGATTATCCATGGCACACCGACTGCGGTCTGGGATTGCATCCGATTCTGTGCCCCAAGGCCGTGATGGGAATCCAGCTTGACGCGATGACGCCGCAAAGCGGGCAGTTGTTCATGCTCGCTGGTTCCTGGCGTTATTCATGTCGTCAGGGTCCCGACACGTCCTATGAAAATCTGCCGGTTGTTGCGCTGGAGACGGAACCGGGCGATTGCACCGTCCATTTCGGGCACAGCCTGCACGCGGCGCCGCCTCCGCTGGTCCCGCGTGGCCGCCGCACGATGTACATGAGCTTTTGCAAACCGGTGTGCGAACAGGTATTCGCGGAAGGCGAGAGTCCCAACGACGTCTTGTATACGTCGGAGGACGCGTTCATACCCACGGCCGACATCGCCGGCAAAACCGCCGGCGCCTGAGGCTGGATTGTTCCAGCGTATTGCCTGTAGCTTAAGCGTCTCGCGCATGAGATTCGATTTCGCGGAGGCGGTTAGTCTTCCTTCGCATCACGCCCGACCAGGCACCACAGGGCGGTCAGTAATGGCCCGATCGCCAGCGCCGTCATTACCGCTATACGCGCCGATTCGATTGGCAAGCCCGGATTCGATGAGAGGGTGAGCTCACGCGCATTGCTGCGCTTTTCTGCGATCGTATCGGCGGAGTTTTGCGGCGATGGCGCCGCGGTTGTTCTGAGCAGGTAAAGCGTGCGGTGTCCAAAGCCCAACATTCCCGGCCATTGAAAGCGCTTGACGATCTCAGCTTCAGGCATCGGCGTCGCCGCGATCGTGTACGGTTTGAGCTTTAAAGTTGTGATCAACGCAATGCCAGCTTCGAGCGCGAACGTTTCCTGCTGGCCGGGTTTGGGATCACGGTACAAATCGCCGCCGTTGAGCGGATATCCGGCGTCGATCGCGTCGCGCGGCACGCCCTGATGAATCAGAGCGTCGCGCACCGCCATGACCGCTGCGAGGCCCCGCTGCTGATCGTAAACGCCTGCCGCGGCAAACCATCCGATCGCCGCCAGCATCGAAATCATCAGCGCCTTACCGAGTCTGCGGTCTGGATAAGGAGCGAGCGCCAGTAAAAGGCATCCCGCCGGAACCATCACCAGGTAATACCGGTCATTGTAAAACCACAGCGGCACCAGGCCGGCCCAGTAAATCGCGGCGCTGATAATCACCGCCCAAAAGCCTGCGTTTCGCGTCCTCATCGCGGCCGCGGCCGTCAGCGTCCCCGCAAGCCCGAGTATCGCTATGACAATGACTGCCAGGCGCAGCGACTGGCTGGTCCAGAGGAATCTTTCTGGCCCGCGGAGCACCAGCACGTTGCTCCAGCCTCCGCAACAACTCAGTTCGGGAATAGAGTTTGCGTGCGGGTCAGCGAGCAGCACCGGCACAATGATCAAAGCGAGGCCGGCGGCGATCGCCAACCCCCGGCGCCATTGCGGACCGATCAGGCGCGGCAGGGCCAGCGGACTCAAAACCAAACCCATGTAAAGCAAGGGCGCCGCAAGCGCGTCGGCCAAATAGACGCGAATCGGAACCAGGCCCAGATAATGGAACTTGTTGGCTTTGAGTTCGAGCATCCAGGGAACGGGGATGAATACCGTCACCGTGAGCCAAATCAGCGCGCACGCTAGCGCTGCCGCGGTGAAGGGCAGCAGACGGCGGGCAGCCGTGCCGCGCGGGCTTAAAATCCATACCACTGTGGCGCAACCAGCAATCGCGGCCAGCGCAAACACCCGCACCGCGAAGGCGGCCGTCAACAGCGCCGCGCACAGCCACATCCGAAACCCGTCGTTGCGCGTCCACGCCGACGCAAAAGCCAGATAAGCCGCGATCAGCAGGAACACGAACGGCACGTCGCTCATGAAGGAGAAGCCAAGGAACAGGTAACAGGGATTGAAGATCAGCAACGCGGTGGCGAGCGCGGCTGCGTCCGGGCGCGCCTCGCAACGGCGCGCCAGCAGGTAGAAAAAAACTCCGCCGAAGGCCGCCAGCACTATCACGGACCAGTTCAACGACACGTAATCAAGCCCGAACAGGCGGGACCACAGCGCTCCATAGATTATTTGCAGGAAAGGGGTGGCGGCGGTGAATCCGGGCAGCGACATGGATCCGCCGATCAGCCGCTTCACCGCCCGCAGATAAATCCAACTGTCGGCGACCGGTCCGTTGACCAGCGGACGGGCAACCAGGAACACGAGCGCAAACCACAAAATCGGCAAAAGCAGCCCAAAAGCCTCGATTGGAAGCCAATGAGGGCTTGTTTCCTTTTGCTGCGATCCCTTGTACTCTTCGCAGGTGACTCGAGATTCAGTTCGCTTAAAGCTATCGCCCACCTGGACCGTCTCCAACGCGAAAAAAATGTCAGAACACCACACCTTTTGACACTAAGTTAAGAGTTTGGCGCGGGACGGTCCGTCGCGGGGCCACGGTCGAGGAAGCGTTGAGGACCGCGTCCACAACCCAACAGGAGAACTCAAACGTGCGGATACTGGTTACGGGCGGCACAGGTTTCATCGGGTCCCATCTATGCGAACGGCTGCTGCGGGACAAACACGAGGTGATCTGCCTGGACAACTTCTTCAGCGGCAAGCGGCGTAACGTCGAGCATCTGCGCGGCGACCAGAATTTTGAACTGATTCGCCATGACGTGGTCGAGCCGATCCTGCTCGAAGTGGACCGCATTTTCCATTTGGCCTGCCCCGCCTCACCGGTGCATTACCAGTACAATCCGGTGAAGACAACCAAGACCAATGTGATGGGTACCATCAACATGCTGGGACTGGCCAAGCGGGTTCGCGCGCGCATCCTCCTCAGTTCCACCAGCGAGGTTTACGGCGACCCGGAGGAGCATCCGCAAAAGGAAACCTACTGGGGACACGTCAATCCAATCGGAATCCGCTCCTGTTACGACGAGGGCAAGCGCGTCGCCGAATGCCTGATGATGGATTATCATCGCCAGAACAAGGTGGACGTGAAGATCGTGCGCATCTTCAACACCTACGGCCCCCGGATGGCGATCGACGACGGCCGCGTGGTTTCGAACTTCTGCGTTGCCGCACTCAAAGGTGAACCGTTGACCGTTTACGGCCAGGGCACGCAAACGCGCTCTTTTGCCTATATCGACGATCTGGTCGAAGGGCTGATCCGGATGATGGACGCGCCTGATTTTGTCGGTCCGGTAAACCTGGGCAATCCGGACGAGTTCACGATGCTTGAACTGGCCAGATTAGCGATCGAGCTGTCCGCAAGTTCCTCAAGCATCAGCTACAAGCCGCTGCCGCCCGACGATCCGACGCGCCGGCGCCCCGATATCACACTGGCCCGCGAGCGGCTGGGATGGGAACCGAAGGTGCCGCTGCGGGAAGGCCTGGCGCGGACCATCGAGCATTTCCGCCGCGAGCTCGGCCTGGTGCGCGCCTGAATCAGGGCCGCCGACGCATCGACGCGCGCAGCGCCTGCGTACGATCGGTATCGACAGCGCCGGCCTCGATAACGACTCCATACATCCGCCGCGCATAGTCGGGCGATATCTTCTCGTCCAAAACGTCTTCCAGGACTAACGCAGGGTCGCGCTCCAGCGCATCGCCAAAGCCGCCCGCACCGCACATCACGTGCGTGATAGCGTCCTCCGGAAGCACTGTGGCGTCAACGAACATTTGCGGTGGAAAATCGGTCTCAACACCGTCGCGTTCCAGTACGACCCTGGAGGGCGTGCCTGAACCACCACCGCTCAAGCCATAGGGGACCGTGGTCGTGCGGCAGCTTCGAATCAGAGCCCGGCCCGGCTTCAAAAACCGGTATTTCCGATAGACGGACATCGAGCCGCGATATTTACCGGCACCACCCGTATCCGGCATCAGCCCATAGGCTTCCATCAGCATCGGAAACTCGACTTCGAGCCGCTCCACCGGCACGCTCGATCCGCCATTGCCGGACAACAGCGAATTAACGCCGTCTATCCCGTCTTTGGTCGGGCGAGCGCCCCATCCGCCGCCGTACCAATCGGTGAGCACCGGCGAAGCGCCGGGTTGTGCGCCGCTATAAGCATAGGTAAGGCTGGCGATGCCACCCTCGCCGGCGGCAAAGATCCGATCGGGCATCGCCTGGGCCAGCGCCCCGAATATCATGTCGCAAATCCGCCACAACATCATTCCGCGCCCGCCGATAGCGGCGGGAAAATCCGGATTGAGCACGGATCCTTTGGGCGCAATGACCTCGACCGGTTCGAACAAGCCGTCGTTGGCGGGCGCGTCCGCCGCGAGCACGCCGCGCAGGCAGATATAGGACGCCGAGCAGGTGAGGGAGTACGGCACATTGATTGCGCTTCTGACCTGCGGATCGGTGCCGCTGAAGTCAACGACAACCGAGTCTCCCTGCACCTTGAGGCACAGCTTCAGATTGATGCCGGGTCCGCCGAGGCCGTCTTCTTCGAAGTGATCCTCCCAGCGGTACTCACCATCGGGAATCCTGGCGATGGCGTTGCGCACCACGCGTTCGCTGTAGCGATGGAGCTGGGCGATTGCGGCCTGAAAACGCGCCAGTCCGTATTTCTCCACCAGCTCCTGGAGTCCGCGAATTCCACGCCTGCAGGCCGCGGCTTGACCCTCCAGATCGCCGATAACGTCGTCCGGGGTGCGCACATTCCCCGCAATCACCTCGAACAGCGCCTCGTTGGGGCGCCCTTCGGAGTAAAGCTTGACGCACGGCAAACGCAGCCCCTCTTCGTAAATTTCGGCGCATACGGCGCTCTGACCGCCCGGAAAGCGTCCCCCGATATCGGAATGATGCGTCACCAAGGTTGAGAATCCAATCAGGGTATCGCGCCAGAAAGTCGGCGCGAGCAGTACGATGTCTGGCAGGTGCGACAGGCCGCCGTAGGGGTCGTTCGAGGCCAAAATGTCCCCCGGACGCAGTTTGCCCCCGAACTTCCGGAGCACTGCCGGCATTACGCCCCGGATGTAACCCAGATGGAAGCCCGCGCCCTGTCCTTGCGCGATAACGCGTCCTTGGGCGTCCACCAGCACGGTTGAAAAATCGCCGATCCGAGCCGTGATCGATCGGGCGGTGCGTTTCATCGTGTTGCCCATCTCGTCCCCGATCGCGGTCAGGGCGTTATTAATCACTTCCAGCATTATCGGGTCGACGGTGTCATTCATAACCTAATCCCTCAACATGTTGCGATCCTGGTGTCAGGGCGCGAAGCTTGATCAGGTTTTACCCGCTTTCCACTCCCTTTTACCATCGCCGGGCTGATCAGGGACGCAAACCGCCTGCGGCTGACGCGGGCGCCTCGTGCGCTCTTCCATCAGAGCGCGCCGCCAAATGAAATTTGCGCCCTCCCTAAAGCATTTGCTGTGGAAGAAATTTGTGGCGTGATAAAAGGATCATAAGGGCGCCGTTTGCGCTCTGGCGGGAGTTGAGAGACTGAGCTGCGCTGGCGGAATGAAAGCTCTCAAAAGCCGGCTGCGCGCCTTGCTCGATCCGCTCCTTGGGTTGAATTGGAATGGGGAAGGCGGTGGTTGGTTTCAGAACTGTGCGCTGCGCACCCTGATTAGGGACCGCCGAAGATGATTAGCATATCGGCCAATTCCTTCGCGATCGACAAATCCTGTAGCACCGCTCATTGGTGCGCAGCCGTAATCCACCGGCCTCACCAACGCTCTCACGGTAGGGGGAACCGGCTGCCGACGAACAAACTTCTATCGACGGGAAAGGACTTCCCGATCGATCAAGTGCAAAGGAGTCGTGGGAACTATGAATACGATGAAAATCCTGGGAAGAACGGGCGATACGGAAGTAAAATGGGATCCTGAGACGGGCTACGGTATTAAAACGGCCAGGCGTCTGTTCGACGAAAAGACCCAGCGCGGCCGCTACCTGGCGTTTATCGAAGGCCCTGGCGGCGACGGTGTAACCATGCTCCGGCATTTCGACCCGAACGCTCAATCCATAATCCTCGCCCCCCGCCTGATCGGAGGTTGAGAATTGATATTGGCGCGCAGCCGCGCCCGGTTTCGCAAGCGCGTACGGCGGCACCTGGAACGGATTGGCAGGCTCTTTCCGCATCGCACCGAGCGCGATCTCTTCAGCCGGTCGGTTCGCTATTTCGAGCGCATCAACTTCGCCGGACAGCCGGTCGATTTGGTGCCCGACGCCGCCAGCCGCGAACGCGCGGCGGCCTTGTTGTCGGCCCGTTTGACCAGCGGGCAGCGGCGCTGCTTGCGCAGACGCGGGTTCTTCACGGTGATTGGCAGCAGCGGGCGGCGTTTTCGGATCTGGGCTCGCCGCTCACTGCCGGTGGAACTGGCCGATGACACCAGCCTGCGGCGCTACAGCGGACCGCGGCTGTATTGCGTAACCACGGACGTTTCGGAGGAAGGAGGGATTCTGCCGCTGGCGGATTACCTGCTCGAATTGAAACTGTGCCTGGAAGCGGACGAGGAATATTTCCTGCTTACGAGCAACCCCAACTTCGAGCAAGGGCGGCTTGAAAAGAACCAGATCCTGCTCAGAAGAAAAGGGTCTGCATAATCAGCGAAGACGCCTCATGATCGCGCCGACAACACGGCATTGGCAAAAAGGTCCAGTTCCGCGCGCCATCCCGGCGGGATCACGATGGTGGTGTCGAATTCCTCGATAATCGCCGGTCCGGTTACGGGAGCGTCCAGCAGATCGCGACGGCTTACCACTTTGGCTTCCATGCTCCCTGCCTGCGGCCCGAAATAAGCCTGCCGCGTCTGCTTTCGAGAAAGCGGAGCGCTCCTGGCGCTGCGTTCGAAGCTCGCCGCCAGTTCACGCACGCCGACGCTTCGCGCCGGCGCGATCGCGCGCACTCGAACACTGACGGCAAGAACCGGATCGGCCGGGCGCCGGTAACCAAAATTGCGCTCGTGTTCGGAATGAAAAGCGCGCTCCAGCCATCCACAGAGTTCGGTGCTGGGAATATCATCGGGAATCGCGAAGCTTAATTCGGAATCCTGGCGCAGGTAGCGCAATTCGATGGCGCGCTCGAAGCGTATTTCACCCGCGCCCACTTCGCGCTTGAGCCGCTCCCGCAAATCCTCCGCCAAGACGTGGCAGGTGTCGCGCAAGGACTGGCCCTCGAGCTGATCGAGCCGCGCCATCACGCTCTTGACCGCATCGTAGCGCAGATCGGCGAAAAGCAGTCCGAGCGAGCTGAACAGGCCCGGATAAAGCGGCACGTAAACTCGTGCGATGCCAATATCGGCAGCCAGTGCCGCCGCGTGGATCGGTCCGGCGCCGCCGAATGCCACCATCGTATACTCGCGTGGGTCGCGCCCTCGCTCGCTGGTGACGGATCGGATCGCCCGCGCCATCGTGGCGTTGACCACCTGATGGACGCCAAAAGCGGCCGCAAGCGGATCCATTCCCAGCTGTGGGCCGAGATGATGCTCAATCGCATCGCGGGCTGCGATCGCGTCGATGGGCACGGCGCCACCGGCGATGCTGTGAGGATTCATGTAACCGAGGACCACATTGGCGTCAGTGACAGTGGGTTGGACGCCGCCGCGTCCATAGCATGCAGGCCCGGGAACCGCGCCAGCGCTTTGCGGACCCACCCGCATCAGCAAGCCTTCCTCGACCCGGGCAATACTGCCGCCGCCGGCCCCGATTTCGACGATGTCGTAGGCCGGAGTCCGCAGCGCGTAGCCGGCGCCCTTCATCAAATGCCCCGAGGTATTGATACCGCCGCCGACCTCGCCCTCGTTGGTCTGCGCCGCTTCGCCATTTTCAATCAGGCAGGCCTTCACGGTGGTGCCGCCCATATCGAAGGCGACGACCTTGGGCAGGCTGGCTTCGCGCGCAAGGCTGGCGGCCGCCAAAACTCCGGCGGCGGGTCCTGACTCGATCATGCGAACCGGGAAACGGCGCGCGTGGTCCGCCGTCATGATGCCGCCGTTGGACTGCATAATCAGAATTTCCCGGCCGTAGTGGCTGAGCTCGCGCTCGACTTTGCCCAAATATCCATTGACGGCGCCCATCAGGTAGGCGTTGAGCACCGTGGTGGACGCTCGCGGGTACTCGCGGATTTCAGGCAGCACTTCCGCCGATGAGCAGGCGCTGACGTCGGGCAGGATCTCGCGCACCGCTGCCATCGCGCGCCGCTCGTGTTCCGGATTGACATAGGAATGGAGGAAACAGATCGCAACCGCCTCGGCTCCCTGCTCGCGCAGTCGGTGCGCGGCCTGGCGCACCTCTGACTCGTCCAGCGGGATGCGAACAGCGCCATCAGCCAGCATCCGCTCGGTCACTTCAAAGCGACGTCGACGCGGCACCAGGGGCGGGATGCGATCCCAGAAAATGTCGTAAATCGCAGGCCGTTGGAGTCCGCGGATTTCGATCAGGTCTCGGAAACCACGTGTGCAGATCAAACCGGTGATTGCACCTTTGCCTTCCAGCACCGTGTTGGAAGCGACGGTTGTGGCATGGACCATCCGATCGACCTGGCGGCCGCCCGTACGCTTCAAGGCGTCATCAATGCAGCGGTCCACATCCGCCCCGATAGTGCCGGGCAGTGCGAGAATTTTATAAGTAAGAATTTCACCGTTTTCGGCCGCGATCACCACGTCAGTAAACGTGCCGCCGACGTCGAACGCCACCCGTAATCCTTCCGTGCCCATCGGGTCAATTCTTTCTCAAATTGCGTTGGCGGCATGCAAGCCTCTGGTGCGATGCTTTGGGCAACCAGGGAACTTTGATCACGCCACCCAGTCTTGGGCTATGTTGCTCAGAGGCGCTTTTTCGGGAAAAAAAATAGTTATTGCGAGCATTTTTGGTTAACGGCTTAGGGGGGCGCCCGCTTCAGCTCGCACCACCAGCGCAGAGTTTTCAATTGCCCGGTGCGCTGCTGCCTTCTCCCGGCTCTCACGATCGGATTGTTGGTACGCGAGGGATCGATGATCACCGCAAACGCCCGTTTCAGTAATGGACCCAAACAACTTCGCTCCATCTCGATCGGTCGATACAGACGCCGCCATCTCGCCCAGCTCCGCACCCGGTTAAAACAGCAGCGGGCAGTGGCTCGATTGGGCCGCAACGCATTGCGGAGCACCGAACTCGGTCCGTTGCTGGAACAAGTCACCAGAGTGCTGGCAACCACGCTTGGGGTTGAGTGTTGCGCAGTTCTGGAGTTACAGGCGGACGGCAAGACGCTCAAGTTGCGCGCGGCCGTCGGATGGAAGAAGGAATTCAACCAGAGCATCGAGGTTGGGACTGACTCGCAATCCGGTTTCACGCTGCTCTCACGCCAACCCGTCATCGTCCACGATTACCGCAGCGAGTCCCGCTTCAGGGTACCAATTGGCAATGAGCGCGAGGGAATGCGATCCGGTCTGAGCGTGGTAATCGGAACCCCTGAGCATCCCTACGGCGTAATTGCGGCATCCACCCGGCGGCGGCGAAAGTTTACTCGCGATGACGCGAGTTTCATCGAGTCGGTCGGCAATATCATCGCCCAGGTGGCGGAGCGTATATCAGGTCAGGAGGCGCTGCGGCACAGTGAGGAATATCATCGTTGGCTGATCGATAATTTCTCCGACCGCATCAGCGTCGTTGCTGCTGACGGCACCGTGCTTTTCAGCGGCGGTTCGGCCAAAGCGATGCTTCCTTTCGAGCCGCAGCATAGTGCAGGAAAAACCCGCTGGCCCGCCAATCATACCGCGCAGGACCAAAGCGCCATTGCGGCGCTGAAGCACACGCTCGTTACGGGATCGTCGGCACTTGAATGGAGAATCAAGGGTCAGGATGGAACATGGCTTTATTGCGAGGTCCACGGCAAGCGTGCGGTGGATGCCGGCGGCCGAGAGGTGGCGATCTTCCACGCTCGCGACATCACCGAGCGCAAATTGGCCGAAGACGCGAGGAATGCTGTCGAGGCTCAACTCCGTTCACGCTTGCAGCAGCAGAAGGCCGTGGCCGAATTCGGCCAGCGAGCGCTCGGCGCTATCGACCTCGATACCCTGCTGGACCATGCGGTCTCGGTTCTGCTCCGAACTTTGGACGTTGAATTTTGCGCGATCATGGAACTGCTGGCCGACGGCCAGCGGATGGTGTTGCGAAGGGGAGCGGGTTGGACTTCTGAGTTGGGCAACGTAATGGAAGTTGGTCCCGGTTCACAAGTCGGCTATACGCTGGAAAAGGGCGAACCGGTGATCGTTGATGACTTCGCCACCGAGCGGCGCTTCAAAATCGATGAACGAGTAATCGCCTATAAACTCAAGTCCGGTATCAGCACGGTCATTCCTGGAATCAGGCATCCTTACGGCGTAATGAGCGTCTCGAGTGCCAGCGCGCGCAAATTCAGCACTGACGACATCGCCTTTTTCGAGTCCATCGCCAGCATCGTGGGCGGGAACGTAGAGCGATTAATCAGCGAGCAGGCGCTGCGGCGCAGCGAAGAATATTACCGATCGATACTTGAACACAGTTCCGACGCGATTGCCGTACTCGACCGTAATGGAACGCCGCAGTACGCGAATGAAGCCGCTCGCATGGTGTTCGAGCAAGCAACGCAGAATTCCGAAATGCCTGGCGATCACGCAGTCCATCCCGAAGACCGCGCATCCGTGCGCCGCGCGCTCACCCTGACGTTCGAGCAAGGGGCCAGCAGTCACGAATGCCGGATTCGGCGGCGTGACGGAAGCTGGGCCTATTGCGAGATTCGCGGCAAGCGTATCAGCAGCGAAGAGGGCAGCGCGGTGGCGGTGTTCAACATCCGCGACATCAGCGAGCGTAAGGCCGCTGAGCAGGCTCTACTCGACGTCCAAACCCAGCTTCGTTCCCGTCTGGAACAACAGCGTGCGGTTGCCGAACTCGGGCAGCGCGCGCTCGGCACCAGGGACCTCGAGCCGCTGCTGGACGAAGCGGTAGTCCTGATCGCGAAAACCTTGAACGTGGAGTTCAGCGGAATTGGCGCATTAATGCCCGACGGCAAAAGCCTCTTGGTCAGCGCCGCTTATGGCTGGGTGCCTGGCTGTATTCTCCAGGTGGGGCCGGATTCCCAGGCGGGAATCACCCTTCTTTCCAAGGCCCCGGTCATAGTTGAGGATTACCGGACTGAAAAACGCGTGCGCGGTTTTACCCGAGGGGCCGCAGGTGGAATTCTTTCGGGAATTTGCGCTCCGGTCGGGAATCGCGAGGGGCCATGGGGAGTCGTGGGCGCCCATTCCATCAAGCCCCGCAAGTTCACCGTCGAGGACGCCAATTTCATTCAGGCCATCGCTAACATCGTTGGGCAGACCGTGGAGCGTCTGACCAGCGACAACGCGCTGCGCCGCAGCGAGGAATATTTCCGCGCCTTGATCCAGACCTCCTCGGACGTGATCCTGGCCATGAAACCCGATGGCACAATCACCTTTTCCAGCAATTCCGTCGCCGCGTTCGGCCGCCCGCAAGAAGGATATTTGGGGACTACGGGAATGGAATACGTCCATCCCGACGATCGCGAAAAAACCCGCCGTGGACTGGCCGAAGCATTCGAGCGCGGTGCTTCAGAATATGAACTGCGTATCCGCGATGAGGATGGGAACTGGCGCGACTGCGAGATCCGCGCTGCCCGCGGGCAGGATCTGGACGGTCAACCGGTGGTCGTCGCCTGCACCCGCGACATCACCGAGCGCAAGCGCCTGCAGCAGGAATTGCTCCTGGCACGCGACGCGGCATTTGAGGCCGCGCGCGCCAAATCCGAGTTCATCGCCAACATCAGCCACGAGATCCGCACGCCGCTCAACGCAGTGATCGGATTCACCGGGCTGCTGCTCGACACTCCCCTGTCACCCGAACAGCGTGAAATGCTTGAGACCGTCCAACGCAGCGGCGATACCCTGATCAACCTGATCAACGACGTGCTTGATTTCTCCAAGCTTTCGGCAGGCAAGCTGGAATTGGAGAATATCGAGTTCGACCTGCAGGACACCCTCGCTTCGGTCGTCGAGATGTTCAAGCCGACGGCAAAAACCAAAGGTATCAAATTGACCAGCCGGATCGACGCCCGCATCCCGTCAAGGGTAAAGGGCGACCCCGGACGCCTGCGTCAGATACTGACCAACCTGCTAAGCAATGCCGTCAAGTTCACTGAATCCGGCGGGGTTTGTATGCGCGCGACCGTGGAAAGCGAGCCCGAGGATCGCGTGGGCATTCGCTTCGAGGTCGAGGACAGCGGAATCGGCATCCCGCTCCAGGCGCAGGCGCGCCTGTTCGAACCCTTCATGCAGGCCGACGCTTCGGTGACGCGCAAATACGGCGGCACCGGACTGGGTCTGGCAATAGCGGCGAATCTCGTTCAACAGATGGGCGGTAAAATTAATGTCTCCAGCACGCCCGGTGTTGGGTCGACATTTTATTTCAACATTGAATTGAAAAAAGCGGCCGCCGCGCCGGCGCAATCCTCAGAGCCTGAGATATCGTCCCCGACCGCCGCGGTTGAGAAACTGCGCATCCTGGTGGCCGAAGATAACGTCATCAACCAGAAAGTGGCTTTGCGCCAGATCGCCCGTTTGGGCCATTACGCGGACGCGGTCGTCAACGGGCGCGAGGCGCTGGAGGCTGCGCAGCGGGAGAACTATGACGTAATCCTGATGGACTGCCAGATGCCGGAAATGGACGGCTACCGGGCCGCCGCCGAAATCCGTCGATGCGAACAGCGTAAGGGCGGTCGCCACGCGTATATTATCGCAATGACGGCCAGCGCGATGGCGGGCGATCGCGAAAAATGCCTGGCCGCCGGAATGGACGACTACCTCGCCAAGCCCGTCACCCTCGATCAACTTGGCCGGGCGCTCAACCGCATGGCGGGCAAGACCGCCCAGGTCGAGGCGTCGTCATGAATTGGCGCGGTCACGACGGGCAATGAGCGCGATCGGGTGCCCACGGGGAAGAGACCTCGTCAGTGCCTGAGGTCGGGCGGCCAGAGGGCTGCCGTTACTGCGGGGCGGCCTTGTATTGGCGTCCCTTTACCATCCTCAGCGGGGTGTAGACGATCACCACGGTGCCATCCTGCTTGATTACCTGATTGCGCGTGCGGACCAGGCCGACACCGGGGCGGCGCTTGCTTTCCTGCGATTCAATCACCTCGCACTGGACGTGGATGGTGTCGCCGACAAAGGTTGGCGCTTTGACGTCCAGTTCCATGCTGAGGAAGGCGAGTCCCACGCTTTGCATGGCGGCCTGCACCAGCAAACCTTCGGCGAACGAATAGGCCAGGGCGGCGGGAACCACGCGCCCCTTGATTGCGGATTCGGTCCTCAGAAATTCGGTGTTGGTGAAAAGCACTTCGAGCATCCCCGTGCAGGAGACGAAATTGGCCAGGTCGGCTTCGGTAATCGTGCGGCCAACGGTTTTGAATTTGCGGCCAACCGGCAGGTCCTCCCAATGAATCCCCAGGCCGATGGTTTCGATTTCGGTCATTGGCTTTCCTCTTTTCCCCCATCTGTCCACGATGGCGGCGGTCGTTATCGCCGCGTTCCGCCCGCGGCATTCTTTCGCGCCGCCAATGCGCGATCAATCCGGATCGACATGGCTGACCGCCGCTTTTGCGCCGCCTCGTTTCGTGCGATGTTGCCCGGTAGAACTCACTGCTTTCGCAATGGAGTGGACTATGGCAGCATCGCCTTCGCTGACGTTTTCACATGTCGGTATCTGCGTGTCAGACGTGGACCGGTCGCTGCGCTTTTATTGCCAGGGCCTGGGATTCGAGCCGGTGGAGTCCTACACGGTCGGGACCGAGTTCGGCAAACTGATGGAGGTCGAGGGGAACATCGTGCTTCAATCGAAGTTCATTGCGCGCGATGGAGTGCGGCTGGAGCTTCTGCATTTCGACTCGCCCGGATTCCGCGGTCCCGCCGAACGCCGCCCGATGAACCAGCTTGGTCTGACGCACCTGTCGGTGCGCGTCGCCGACGTGGACGCGGTCGCGGCGCGCATCCGCGAGCTGGGCGGCAAGGTTCTGGAGCATACGCGATCGAAATTCGACAACCCGGACGGCAGCAGCAGCGATTTTGTTTACTGCACGGATCCCGACGGCGTCAGGATCGAACTGATGCGCCTGCCGGGCTGATGTATTCAAAGCAAAGAAAATTTATTCGGGAGAAAATCAATGAGCGAAACGCGGGTGGCGATTGTCACCGGAGCCGGACGGCCGTGGGGAATGGGACGGCAGACGGCTCTACAATTGGCGCAGAAGGGCTTGGACGTCGCGGTCGTGGATTTGCGTGAGGATTGGGGCCGCGACGCCGCCGAGACCATCGCGAAGCAAACCGCACGGCGCACGCTCTACATCAAGGCCGATATTTCCAGACGCGCCGACGTGCAAAGCATGATTGGGCGCGTGCTGAACGAATTGGGCCGCGTCGACGTGCTGATCAACAACGCCGCGATTCCGGTTGGTCAGCCAATCGCGGATTTTACCGAAGAGACTTTCCATAAAGTGATCAACGTCAATCTGCTGGGCGCGATGCTTTGCTCGCAAGCAGTGCTCAAGCCGATGAAGGATCAGAAGTACGGGCGGATCGTGAATATCGCGTCGGGAGCCGCGGTGAAACCCTACAAAGGAGCGGCGCTGTACGCGGCGGCCAAGGCCGGTCTGATCGCGTTCACGCGCGTGCTCGCGCTGGAGGCGGCGCCGGAAATTGTTGTCACCGCCGTCGCTCCCGGGTGGGTCCATACGGCGATGGGCTCGGAGAACCCGCCCAGCGACAAGGACTTCGAAATGGGCATCCAGGACAATCCATTTGGCCGCCCGCTGTGGCCGTCGGAGGTGGCCGACGTGATCGTGTACGCCGCCACCAGTCCGCATCACGCGCTGACCGGCCAGACTCTGCACGCCCGCGGCGGCTCATTGCCGTTTATGTAGATGGCAGAAAGGAGACGCTGGCATGCAGACCGACGCTGCAGGAACTTCTTTATTCCAGCGCGCCTGACGCGCGCAGGGTTGCGATTTCAGCTTCACTCAGGCCCAGCACTTCGGACAGGACCTCGTTCGTATGCTGGCCGAGAGTTGGCGCGGCGCAGCGGACCTTGACCGGCGTTGCGCTCATTTTCCACGGGATGCCGCAATGCTGCTTCACGCCGACTACCGGATGGGGCAGGTTTACGAAATAGTCGCGCGCTTTGAGATGCTCATCTTCTTCGGATAGGTACTTGTTGTCGGCGACGACGAATGCCGCAACCCCCGCTTCCTGTAAGATCCGCGCAACTTCAGGCGCGCGCTGATTCACCGACCAGGCTTCGATAATCGATTCGAGTTCATCCTCGTTGGCCTTGCGCGCCGCCAGCGTGGCGAATTTCGGATCATTTCCGAGTCCGGGCCTGCCGATTGCCGCCGCCAATCGCCGCCATGCCGCGTCGTCCGATACCGCGATCGCGACGAACTGGTCGACCGTAACGCCCATCACCTTTTCGGCCCTGTCCATGCAGCGGAAGATGCCGTGGGGTGCCATGTACGGGTCGCGGTTGCCGATTCGTTGCGGCTCGCGCCCGTTCATCGTGTATTCCATGATGCCTTCAGGCAGCACCGCCATCGCGCATTCCCACTGGCTCATGTCCATGTATTGCCCTTCGCCGGTGAGCTCGCGATGGTACAGCGCGGCCAGGATTGCGAACGCTCCGTGCACTCCCGCATTGGGGTCGGCGTAGCTGTACCCGGCATGCATCGGGGGCCCGCCGATATAGCCGGTCAGGGCGGAAAGCCCGCACAGCGGGACCTGCGCCGGACCGTAAGCCACATAATCCTTGTACGGACCCGTATCGCCATAGCCCGAAAGAGAAATCATGATTATGTCGGGCTTGATTTTTTTCAGTTCCTCATACCCGAGCCCAAGGCGGTCCATCACGCCATGCGCGAAGTTGTTGGCCACGACGTCGCTTTTCGCGACCAGCCGTTTCGCGAGGTCCAGAGCGCCGGGCTTGCTGAAGTTCAGGGCGAGCGAGCGCTTGCCCTGATTGTACTGATTGTAGTAGCCGGAGCTGTCCAACCCGGCTGGTTTGCCCTCGGGCCACGGCGGCAGCATCCGCGTGACGCATGGGCGTGTTGCCGTTTCGATCCGGATGACGTCGGCGCCCATGTGCGCCAATTGCAACGTGCAGTACGGCCCCGCCCACACCCAGGTGAAGTCCGCGATTCGAACGCCTGAAAGCGGCCCATCAGCCATTCAGATCACTCCTTTGCTTTTGAGCTGTGCCATCCGATCGGGCCGAACTCCCAGCCGCCCGCCCAGGATTTCCTCATTATGCTGTCCGAGAGTGGGAGCGGGCATGCGAATCCGCCAGGGTGTTGCGCCGTATTTGATGGGCGCTCCGGGGTACTTGCATGTGCCGGCCACCGGATGCTCGATTTCGACGAAAAAGCCGCGCGACCTCAGATGCTCGGAGGCCAGCAGATCGCCCATCGTCGAAACCGGCGCGAACGGGATGCGCCGCTCCTGCGCCTTGCGATAGAGGTCGAGCACGGTCTGCTCGCCGACCCATTCGCGTAAAAATATTTCAAGCGCTTCCCAGTTCTCTCCGCGCTTGAGGCGATCGGCAAAAATCTCCTCGTACGCCCATTGCGGATTCCCCATCAGGGAGACGAAATTGCGCCATTGATGCTCCTCGACGCAGCAGATGAAGATCCAGCCGTCCTTGCATTGCATCGCCTCCAAAGGCTGCAGCGGTTTGCGTCCCAGCCGGGTGGCGATCACTTTCATGTAGGGCCAGTACTCGTAAACCATTTCGTTCTGCGACACCAGCGTTTCCTGACCCGATACATCGACGTGCTGGCCCTTGCCGCTGCGCAGCCGCGCGAACACCGCGCCCATTGTCGCCACCGCCGCATGCGCGCCGGCCTGAAAACCGGCCGGGCTGCCAAAGACCTTCAGCGGCGGGAGCTCCGGATGATTTGGTCCGCCGCCGTTCAGCACGCATACTCCGCCCGAAGACCAGACGGTTAATTCCTCGGCGCGCCAGTTTCGATGTGGTCCGCTGCTTCCAAACGGCGTAATCGAGGTCATCACCAGGCGGGGGTTGCGCCGCGCCAATCGATCGTAGCTGAGGCCAACGCGATCCATATCGGGTGGCCATAAATTATGGATCAGCACGTCGGCCTGCTCGGCCAGCGCTTCGAGCAGCTCGAAGCCTTCGGGCTGCGCGATATCAAGCGTGACGCCATACTTGTTGGCGTTGAGATACAAAAACAGCCCGCTCTTGTCCGGATGCGGAGTTGCTGCGGGAAACGGCCCGCGCCTGCGCGCGGCATCGCCCGCGCCCGGCCGTTCCAGCTTGATCACTTCGGCGCCCAAATCGGCCATCAGCTTGGCCGCGTATGGCGCCGAAACCAACTCGCCGATCTCGATCACCTTGAGCCGCGATAATGCGTCCGCCATGAGCAACCTCGCGACCAGCCTACCATGTCCGCGGACGTACGCGGCAAGTCTTGAACTTCGAGCTAACGGATGCTTGCGGTATGATTCGCACGGAAGATCCGATGGGAGGAATCCGGCCAATGGGCGCGGCAGAGAACAAGAAAGCCATCCGCGACGCCTTTGAGGCGTGGAGCCGGGGCGATGGCCGTCCATTCTTCGCCCTCGTCGCCGACGACGTGAACTGGACCGTGACCGGGCGCACGCCGATATCCGGCACGTACACCAGCAAAAAGGATTTCAGAAACGTCTTGAAGTCAATGTCGGAGCATCTGGCGACCGAGCTCAAAATCGTGCTGCACGACATAATTGCTGAAGGGGACAAAGTAGCCGTGCAGTTCGAGAGCCATGCAACCGGCAAGAACGGTCTCGCCTACGATCAGCGCTACTGCTGGATGCTGCGGATGGCGGATGGACGCGTGCGCGAGGTCATCGCCTACCTCGATACCGAGCTGGTGAGCCGACTGTTCGCTTAAGTGCATCCCGTGTCGGAAAGGCCGCTCGCGGGCCGGCGTGCAGGCAGGCGGGTAATGCGGCGGGGCCGCCAAGAAGAGGCCCCGCCGATTTTTAACGCAGTCCTCGATCACGCAAGCCCGTACAACTTGACCGCATTGCCGGCCACGATCTTGTGGCGCTCCTCGGCCGGAACACCGGCGAAATGGTCCTCGATGTACTGGCGCGAATTGGGGAACGTGGTGTCGGTGTGCGGATAATCCGCCGACCACATCAGGTTGTCAACGCCGATGACGTTGCGGATCATCACACCGACCTTGTCTTCAATGAAAGTCGCCAGCACCTGGCGATGGAAGTAGAAGCTGGGCGGATTGGGAAGCTGGAGGCCGGTATGGTGGCGATGGCGCTTGTAGGTGCGATCCGATTTCTCCAGAAAATATCCCAGCCAGCCGATGTTTCCCTCCACCGAGACGAATTTCAGTTTCGGAAAATTCTCGAGCACTCCGCCGAAGATAACCTTCGACAGCGCTTCGTAGTTAGCCAGCGATGCGACATTGAGCAGGGCGTCAACCGCGCCCCGCAGATGCCCGGAGCTCTGGAACAGCCCTTCGGTACGCCGGTCACCGGTGCGCAGATGGATATGCATCGGAATTCCAAGGTCCTGCGCAGTCGCCCACAACGGATCGTAAACGTCGCTGTTGAGCGGCTCGCCGCGCGGATAGGTCGGCAGCAGGGCTCCACGCAAGCCGGGCAATTTGGCGATTCGTTTCAGCTCATCAATCCCGACCTTGACGTCATCGGTCGGCACCAGACCGATGCCGATCAGACGGCTGGGGTCCGTACTGCACCATTCGGAAAGGAAATCGTTGTAGGCGCGCAGGCAGGCGAACTGCAATTCCAGGTCGTCGAGCAGAAACAGCGGCCCGATGCCCAGGTTGGGATAGATCACCTCGGCGTCAACGCCGTCAAGATCCATATCCTTCAGCCGTTCGTAGGGATCCCAGGCGCCCTTGCGTATGGTTTCGTAGGTCTCGCCCGACTGCTTGTAGTCTTCGAACTTCTTGCCGCCCTGGACTTCCATCCCCATGCTGCGGCCGCGTTTGCCGTCGATCACCCAGGCGTCACCGTCGGGACCGCGCTCGATGCGGGGAGCACGGTCGCGCAGCTTGGTGGGAACGCGCTTGGTCCAGGTGTCTCCCGGCTCCTGCACGTGGTCGTCTGCGGAAACCAGATTGTATTGCCTCATCGTCATCTCCTTTGAGAGTCGACTTTCGTCGAAAATTTAAGCGCCGCCAACCATTCCACAACCAGCCGGAATACGCCGTTCATTTTCGATAAATAGCGCAAAAGCCACGCCCGTTTCCATCTTCAATAAGTCAGTTCGACGCCTGCGGGATCGGGTCGACCTTTGCCGCTGCCGGTTTGCGTCTTGTCACGCGTCCGGGGCGCCTTCCCAGGATCAGCGTGGAATGGGTGGTCAGATGGCCTCCGTTTCCCGACACCAGGCAGATATCGCGCTTTTTAACCTGCCGCTCTCCCGCCTCGCCGCGCATCTGGATGACGGCTTCGGACAGCGGCGTCATGCCCCACAGGTAGTATGCGCTCAGCTCGCCGCCGCCGGTGTTAACCGGAAGCGATCCGCCCGGACCGATATGGCCGTCGGCGACAAACGGACCGCCCTCGCCCTTTGGGCAGAACCCATAATCCTCCAGCGTAACGATAACCGTGAAGGTATAGCAGTCATACAATTGCACAAGATCGATATCTTTCAGTTCGATCCCGGCCATCTTAAACGCCACTTCCTTCGCCAATGGCGCACCGCAAGACAGGCGATCGACGGGGTCGCCGCCCGGATGGCCCTGGCCGGCGCCGAGGATATAGACGGGCGGTTTGCGCAAATCGCGCGCGCGTTCCGCCGAGGTCACGATCACGCAGATGCCGCCATTGGAGACCAGACAACAGTCCAGCAGGCGGAAGGGCTCGCAGATCCATCGCGAGTTGAGGTAATCCTCCATCGTCAACGGCCGATCGCGGAAGAAAGCGATCGGGTTCATGTTGGCCCATTTGCGCTGCGCAACCGCGACGGCGCCGAAATGTTCGGGCTTCGTGCCGTACAGTTCCATGTGGCGCCTGGCGACCATCCCATAGCTGGCGACGGCGCCGAACATGCCGTAGCTGCCGTTGATTCCGAAGGCCTGGCCGTAGGCGGCTCCAGCGCTGCCCTTGCCCCCGGGTTGTGGCGGCTTGAGCGGATTGTCGGCGAACACGCAGGCGACCGCATTGGCCATGCCGTTGGCGATGGATTGCGCGGCGTACGCGACCATCGCGCCGGCGGTCGCGCCGCCCAGATTCATCGTCGCGATCAGGCGCAGATCGCGCAGGCCCATCAGTTCCTGCATTTCGGTATTCGCCATCCAACTTAGCCCACCGGCTGATTCGCGCCATGCGACCCCCGGCTGCACCAGCAGTCCGTCAAGGTCTGCGGGCTTGAGCCCCGCGTCTTCCAGCGCCAGCCGGACCGCTTCGATCGCGAAGCCCATCCCGTCGAAGTCGTAAACCTGGCCCATCGGGGTCATGCCCAATCCGGCGATCGCGCATTTTCCTTTAAAACTCATTGCTTGACTCCTGCAACACGAAGCACTTCTGTCACGCGAGACAGAGGGCAGCACCTACGCGGCTCCATATCGCCGGTTTAGCACAGGATGTATTTGCGCAAAACCGCACACCAGTCCGGGACCGGCTGCGATTTCGCGATGCTTGTTAAAGCGGACCGGCTGTTCCATTATCGAAGCGGCGATGCGCCGGCTATCGATTAGGAGGCGGGACAATGAAATTCGGACTTCTGATGGAACTGCAGACGCCCAAGCCCTGGAACCCCGAATCGGAACTGAATTCGTGGCACAACGGGCTGGAGCAACTGGAAGTTGCAGATCGGGTCGGATTCGATTTCCTATGGCAGGTCGAGCACCACTTTCTGGAGGAATACTCTCACTCATCCGCCTCGGAGAGTTTTTTGGCCGCCGCCAGCCAGCGCACGAAACGGATGCGGCTGGGCTCGGGGGTCACCCTGCTGCCGCCGCCGATCAATCATCCGGCGCGCGTCGCCGAACGCGTCGCGGCGCTGGACCTGCTGAGCCGCGGCCGCGCCGAGTTCGGCAGCGGCGAGTCCTCCAGCTTTTCGGAACTCGATGCCTTCCAAGTCTCGCGCGCCGAGAAGCGCGCGATGTGGCACGAGGCGCTCGGCGTGATCTGCCGCATGATGGTGGAAGAGCCGTTTCGTGGGCATGAAGGCAAGTACATCCAGTTTCCGCCGCGCAATGTCATTCCCAAGCCGATCCAAAAGCCGCATCCGCCGCTGTGGGTCGCCTGCTCGCGCCAGGAAACGATTGTGATGGCCGCCCGGATGGGAATCGGCGCGCTGACCTTCGGCTTCCTCTCCGCCAGCGACGCGCAGAAATGGACGCGCGACTACTATGCGACGCTGGAAACCTGCACCCCGATTGGTTACGCGATCAATCCCAACGTCGGCTTCCTGTCCGGCTTTATGTGCCATCACGACGGCGCCACCGCGCGCAAGCTGAGCGCCGAGAACGGCACGTTCTTCGGCTACTGCTTCAGGCATTACTATGTCGACGGTTTTCACCGTCCCGCGCAGACCGACTTGTGGACCGCGTTTCGCAACACGCCGTTCCCCGAATTGATCAGGATTGTCGGCGGCGACAGCGGCGCGCCCAGTTGCGTCGGCACGCCGGATGAAATCCGCAAGGTCCTGCTCGATTACGAAGCGGCCGGAGTCGATCAAATCAATTTCATCGCGCAGGCGGGCAAACTCAAGCATGAGGACATTTGCGAATCGCTCGAACTGTTCGGCAAAACCATCATCCCGGAGTTCAAGGAACGCGACGAAAAGCATTGCCGCGATAAAAACGAGCGGCTGGAGCCCATAATTGAGGCCGGGATGAAGCGGCGCGTCGAGGCGCCGGTGCCCGAATCTTACAAGGATTACGCATTTGCGGCGGGCGGGGAGAACATCAAGCATTTCGCCTACGACCCCGCCAAGGAACGCAAGCAGGCTTGATCGGGAACCGCCGCGTTGATACCGCGGTCGCCGCATAAAAACAGCCGCGGCTTTCGTCCCGAGCCCGCTCTTCAAACTGCAAACGCTCAGGCGGCGGGCGGGTTGATATGCCAGAGCACGTGCAGGCAGTAGCTCTTGATTCGCCATCCCTGCGCCGTGCGAATCAGGTTGTGAGTGTAGTAGCCGCCCATATCGTAAATGGAATCGCCGGGCTTCCATCCCTGGATGAAATGGCGGGCCTGCATGTAAACGACGCATTTGGCTTTATCGCCGTCCACCTCGATTTTCGGATTGGTCAGCGTATGCTGCGTCACGGCGAATTTTGAGATGCGGCGGATGATGATGCTGGCCCATTTGTCGGCGCTGAGCGTGGCCGGCCGGCTTTCACCGAAACTCCCACCCACGCCGTCCACGGTAATCTCGTCCGCCCAAATCGAGCGGAAGAGCTTTTCGTCCTTCTGGTCCACGCCGGTCGCATAGTTGTAAATAACCTCGCTGATTTCGGCGCGATCCATCAGCAATTGAATTTTCTGCTGCTCGGTCATTGAGCTGCTCCCGGCGCGTCTTGCCTGCGAAGGATGCGCAGGTTGGCCGCCTTTTTTCGGCGTTTATAATACGCCGTAGTCAAAAGTGAAAGATCAAACCCAGCCTTGCGTCAGGTCCCGGGGCATCCGATAGTTCGACAACGTGCATCCACGATGGCGTTACGAAAGGAGGCGCATATGGCTGCGGGCGCAGCGAATGGAATCCTTGCTGGAATCAAGGTCCTGGATATGACCCAGGTCATCGCCGGTCCTTCGGCCACCAGCTTACTGGCGGAGATGGGCGCGGAAGTGATCAAGGTCGAGCTTGGTCCCACCGGCGACCGCTATCGATTTTTCATCCAGGCCAGAAACCGCGGCACGGCGTTCGTCAGGCTCAACCGCGGCAAGAAGAGCCTGTGCATGAATTTCCGCCACCCCGAGGCCGCGCGGATCGTGCGCGAGATGCTGCCGAAGTTCGACGTCCTGGTGGAAAATTTCGCTCCCGGCGTGATGGCCCGCATGGGTCTGGATTACGAATCGGTGCGCCAGATCAACCCGCGCATCATCATGTGTTCGATCTCCGCGTTCGGCCAGAGCGGGCCGCTGTCAAATCAGCCCGGCTATGACTATCTCGGTGCCGCGTACGCCGGCGTGCTGGACGTTCTGGGTGGAGAACCCGACGGCTCCCCGACCCTGCCCGGCGTCGCCATCGGCGATTATCTGACCGGGATGACCGCGCTGGCCGCTATCGGATGCGCGCTGTTCCATCGCGCACAGACCGGAATAGGCCAGTATGTCGAGGCGTCGCTGCTCGATTCATATTTCTACACCCAGGATCAGGCGGTGGTGCGTCAGGCGCTTTACGGCGGCAAGTTCATCCCCAAGCGTCTGGGCCGGCACGATCGCGCGTTGTGCCCGCAGGGACTGTTCAAAGGCGAAAAGCACTGGCTGTGCATCCTGGTTCCGATGGACAAAATGTGGCGCCAGTTGTGCACCGCGATGAATAAGCCAGAGCTGGCGCGGCATCCCGATTTCGCCACCAATGCAGTCAGGGTGCGCAATCGGGAGCGCGTGATTAAACTGGTGCAGGATTGGCTCGATGCAACACCCGAAGAAGAGGCGTTGCGCCTGCTCCAGCAAAATCGGGTGCCGGTGGCGCCGGTCCTTAACACCTCCGAGGCGGTCGCGCATCCGCATCTGCGCGAGCGCGGCACGGTGCGCAAGGCCAAAGATCCTGTTTTGGGCGAGGTCGATGTGCCGGGATTCCCGATTCGCTTCTCGGCGGCAGCGGAGCCATTGGATGCCCCAGCGCCGCTGCTGGGCCAGCACAACGCCGAGGTGCTGCGGGAATTCCTCGGCTACTCCGACCAACAGATCGCGCAGCTCAGACAGGCAGGCGTTTTATTGGAACGGCCAGTTGACGAACCTAAAACGCAGCCCAAACCGAAGCCGGCGTGAACCAAACGCAATCGAGCGAGAGTTGCTTCATGCGCCAGCTTCATTTGCGCCGCGGCGCGTCATGACGTCCCCATTTCCTTTTTGGTTTGAGTATGACGTTGGCGATTGCCACCACCAGGGCATCTTCGAAATCAATCGGCAGTACATAGTCCGTAAAGACCGGGGTTGTCTGGTGAGCTTTTGTTTTTTGCTTGCCGTCGGGCTTTCGATCTTTCACTGCCTGATTCCCCGCAAATTCGACACAATCCCATCCGACCTGCGGCGGCGCTCCGCAACGACCGCCCCACTCCCCGGCTGGAATTCCATTTTTACGTCCGCCGCCCTTGTTTAACAGGAACCGGCGGCCGAAAACAGCGATCGTGAACCTGGGCAACGTCAGCGGTTCGGGGTTCCGGCTGTGGCAGCTTGATTTCTGTATACCAGGTAATAAATCAGCGGCACCACGATTAAGGTGAAGGCGGTCGAGGCGAAGATTCCGAAGATAAACGCCCAGGCCAGGCCGGAAAAGATCGGATCGAGCGTAATCACCGCCGAACCCAGCATCGCCGCGCCCGCGGTCAGCGCGATTGGTCGCAGCCGGATCGCTCCAGCTTCCAGGATGGCATCTTCGAGGCTCATCCCCCGCGCCAGGCTGCGATGGATGAAGTCGATCAGGATTATCGAGTTGCGCACGACGATTCCGGCCAGCGCGATCATTCCGATCATGGCGGTCGCCGTAAAGAAGGTCGGATCGGGAAAACCCGCCACTGGCCGGTTGGTGAGCAGGTTAAGCAGAAAAAATCCCGGCATGATTCCGATCAGAGTCAACGGTATCGCGGCCATGATGATCAGCGGCATCGCCAGTGACTCGGTCTGGCCGACCAGCAGCACATAGATGAAAAACAGCGCTGCGCCGAAGGCGATTCCAAGGTCGCGAAAAACCGTGACCGTGATGTTCCATTCGCCCTCCCCACTCCAATCGATCGCGTAACCGGCCGGCAGCAGCCTGGCGGTATGCTTCTGCAGCCACAGGACTTCATTGACCGGACTGATGCCGGCCGTATCCGCCATCACCATCGCCACCTGGCGCAGGTCTTTGCGGTAGATCGGCTGTTCTTCGACGGATTTGCGCATTTCGCCAAGCTCGCCCAACGGGATCAGATCGCCGCCGGAACTGCGCACCTTGATCGAGGTCAACGCGATCGGATTGGAGCGCGCGGCCCGACTCATGCGCAACTCGATCAACAGTGGGTCGCGCTCGGTCTGGGTATGCACGGTGTCGACGGCGCTGCCGCCGAGCATCAATGCTACAACCTGTGCGGCGTCAGCGGTATTTACGCCATGAAGCGCCGCCTTTTCGCGATCGAGAACAAACTGGAGACGCGGCTGGCGGGCGACTGCGAAATCGTCGGTATCGACCAGGCCCGCCGTCCGATCGAACACCTGGCGCAATTCGCGGCCATAGGCGATTAACTGTCCATATTCGGCTTCGGGGGGCCCGTAAATCTCCGCCACGATCGTTTCAAGCACTGGAGGACCGGGCGGCATCTCGACGATCTTGACCTTGGCGCCGTGCTTGCGCGCGATCTGGTCGATCGGTGGGCGAATGCGCAGGGCAATCTCATGCGAGGATTGGGCGCGCGCGGCCTTGGGCGCCAGATTGATCCGGATATCGGCCTGCCATGGCGCGCTGCGCATATAGTAATGTCGGACCATGCCGTTGAAGTCGAACGGCGAAGCTGTTCCGCTGTAGGACTCGAAGGCGGCGATTTCCGGCACGCGGCTGAGTAATTCGTCAAAATCGCGCACCACCGCGTCCGTCGATTCCAGCGGTGTACCCTCGGGCATGTCGATCACGATTTGCAATTCGTTCTTGTTGTCGAACGGGAGCATTTTGACCGGCACCAGGCCGAATACTACCAGCAGTATCGAACCGATCAGCGCCGCGCCCATGCCAAGCAGGAAGATAGTTGCGCGCGTGCGGCTCTCGAGCAGCGGACGGAGAATCCCGGTGTACCAGCGCCGGATTGCCGCGGCTTCGCCTTGCGCAGGCTTGTCACCTCCGGGCTGGTACTCGGAGCGAAGGATGCGATAGGCGGCCCACGGCGTGATTGTGAAGGCGACAATCAACGACATGAGCATCGCCAGCGGCACATTGAAGGGCATCGGCCGCATGTACGGACCCATCATCCCGGTCACGAACAGCATCGGGATGAAGGACGCGATCACGGTGAAGGTGGCCAGAATCGTGGGCGGGCGCACCTCATCGACCGCGATCAGCGTGGCCTCGCGCGGCGGATGGTCCCCGAGTCGGAAATGGCGATGGATATTCTCGACATCGACGATGGGATCGTCCACCAGCAATCCCAGCGACAGGATCAGCGCAAACAGCGTGACGCGGTTGATGGTGTAGCCCGCGATCAGATTGCCGAGCAGCGTGATCGCCAATGTAATAGGAACGGCGATCGCAACGATAAAGGCTTCCCGCACACCCAGGGAAAAGGCCAGCAGCACCACGATTATCAAAACCGCGATCAGCAGCTCCCGCACCAGCTCATTTACTTTTTCATTGGCGGTCTCGCCGTAATTGCGCGTGACCAGCACTTCGACATCGGAGGGAATCGCGACGCCTCTGAGCGCTTCGACTTTGGCGATCAGTCCTTCGGCTACGGAAACCGCATTGGTGCCTTTGCGCTTGGCGAACGCGATCGTAACCGCGGGATACAGGCGTCCGCGTTCGCCCACGGTATCAAGCTTCAGTTGGCCCGGCGCACCGATCAAACGCCGGCGCGCCGGCCCGAATCCGATCGTGGTGTAGGACACGGGCTCGGCCGGGCCGTCGATCACCCGGGCCACATCGCGCAGATAAATCGGCTTTTGGTTGTGCACCGCCACGACCACGCTGGCGACTTCGGCCGCGCTGGTCAGGAATGGACCGCTGTCCACGACGTATTGACGATTGCCGCGCGCGAAGCTGCCGGCGCGGAGATTGGTGTCGGCGCCGCGCAGCGCTTGCGCCACTTCCAATGGCGCAAGACCATGACCGGCCAGCCGATCGGCGTCGAGCACCACCCGGATTTGGCGGGGACGCCCGCCCACGACGAAGGAGCGGCCGGTGTCGGCAACCGCCTGCATCCGATGCAGGATCTCATCGCCGATCCTGCGCAAGGCGGCATCATCCTCGGTCTTGCTCCATAACGTGAAGGTGACGATGGGCACGTCGTCGATGCCTACAGGCTTCACAATCCATCCGCTCACGCCAGGCGGCACCGCGTCGCGATTAGATTCGAGCTTGTTGTAAATCTGGACCAGCGCCTTGATACTGTCGTAGCCGACGCGGAAGCGCACCGTGACCATCGCCATCCCGGGACGCGAGACGGAATAAAGATGCTTGACGCCTTCGATCTCCCACAGGCGCTTTTCCAGATTGATCGTGACGAGGTTTTCGACTTCTGCGGCGCTCGCGCCCGGCATCTGGACGATGATGTCGGCCATCGGCACCGAGATTTGCGGATCCTCCTCGCGCGGCGTGATCAGCAATGCTACGGCGCCGGCGGCAAGCGAGGCCAGCAACAACAAGAGAGACAGGTTGGAGCCCAGGAACAGATCGACGATTCGCGCCGTAAATCCCAGATGTGGCGGGCCGTTGTCTGTGGGTTCGCTCATCGTTCACCGCTTGGCTGGCCGTCGATTATCACGCGCTCGCCCGCGCTTACTCCGGCCAGCACCTCGATGCGATCACCGAAACTACGCCCAAGCGAAATCATGCGGGTCTGGATCTGATTTCCGGAGAGCACCCGCACAGTCTGGAGTTGGCCAATCGTTCTGATGGCGGCGCGCGGAACGGTAAGCGCCGACTGGCTGCCTACCGTAAGCGCTGCCCGCGCGAACATTCCAGGCTGCAAATAGTGTCCGCTGGGCAAGGGAGCGCGAATCAGAAAACTACGGCTTGAAGGATCGGCGGCAGGAACCACCTCGCTGACCTGGGTTCGGTAAGTCCTGTGGTCCGCGCCGGCCTGCACGTCCAGAATCGAGCCCACCTGCACGTTGCGGGCAAGCTCCTCCGGAACCACCAACTCGACTCGCAGCGCGTTCTCATCGTACAGGCGCACCAGCGGTTTACCCGGCATTGCCATGTCGCCGGGCTCGACCATCCGTTCGACGACCACGCCGGTCACGGGCGCGCGCACAGTCGCGTACTCCGATTCGGCCCGGGCGGCGGCTACCGCCGCCCGGGCCTGAGCAACTCGCCCCGCGGCGCTGCGATACGCCGCTTGCGCGTTATCGCGTTCGCGGGCGGTCACCGAACCACGCGCAAAGAGAGCGGAGAAGCGCTTTTCATCAGCGCTGGCGCGCACGAACTCGGCCTGGGCTGCGGCCAGTTCACCTTGCGCCTGCGCGATCTGAGCGTTGAGGTCCGAAGCATCAAGCCTGACGATCACCTGATCCCGGCGGACATGATCGCCGGCGTGGACGTCGACTTTGATCACGCGCGCGGCTATCCGGCTCGCCGCGACGATCGGCACGCGCGACTGGATCGAACCAATCAACTCATAGCGCAGCGCTACAGTTTGGATCCGCACCTCGCCCAACGACCCATTGGACAGGTGGTCAACCGTTGGTTGAAGCAGTCCTGGCTCGATCTTTCCCCCGCCCGAAATTCGCAGCGCCAGCCACAACAGCACCACGCCAGCCGCGGCGGCCATGACCAGGATCCATTTGGGGCGCGGGTGATGGTCTTCTTCGCGGTCCACGCGATTAGCGCTCCGATAAGGACCGCGGCTCGCTTCCGGTGGCGAGATCGAGCGCGGCCGCATCAACCGCGACCTCGATGCGGGACGCCGCCAACCGCATATCTGTCTGTGCACGCGCGGTTTGCGCGTCCAGCACCGAGACATTGGTGGCCAGTCCCGAACCATAGCGGTCCTCGAGGATAGCCAGTGCGCGCTGTGCGTAGGCGAGGTCGCGGCGCGCCACCTCCAGGCCGCGGCGGGCAGCCTGAAGACTGCGGTAAGCGGTTTCCACTTCCAGGGCGATGGAATGGCGCAAGTCCTGCTCGAGCACTTGCGCCCGCGACAGCCGCGCCTGCGCGGCATCGACCTTGGCGCGCGTTGCAAATCCGTTAAACAGGTTCATCTGCCCGGTCACCAGCAACGCACCGTTGTTGCCCGCGCGCGTCAGATGCTCGGAATCGTTCTCGTACACGCCAGCTATTTCGACCGTCGGCAGGTAGTCGGCGCGCGCGATGGTGACCGCCTCGCGCGCGCGCTTGATATTGTCTTCGGCGATTTTGATTTCGGGCCGATGTGCCAGTGCATTCTTTACCAGCAGTTGAAATGAATCCGGCGACCAGACGACCTCTCCCGCTCCCGCAGGATTGTTCATCGGAGCAAGCCGCCGGTCTTCGTCACCCAAGGCATGGGTAAAAGTGGAGCGCGCGATTTCAAGGCCGCTTTGGGCCCGGAAACGCTGCTGCTCAAAACCACCGAGGAGAACCTTGGTGCGCAGGACGTCGGAATTAACCGCCATCCCGCGCTCGAACAAATCCTGGGCGCGCTTGAGATGCGCCCGTGCGGCGTCGATCGCGCGATCCACCACCGCAAGACGCTGTTCGGCGAGAACCGCGCCGTAATACGATCGGATAACCGCAAACTCGACGTGCTGACGGGTCTGGATCTGTTGCCAGCGCTCAGCGTCGGCGGCCAGGCCCGCGGCGCGGTAAGCGGCCATGATTCTGCCGCCGGCGAACAGCGGATACGACAGCCGCATCTGGGTTTGAAAATTGGAAAAAAATCCGGGGTGATTGAGACTATTGAGCGCGAAGTCGCTCTGCGTGAAATCCTGTTGCAACAGCAGGTCCGAAAACACCATGACGGGATTATTGGTGTAGGAAAAGTTTTCCAGCGCGTCCAGCCGCGGCAGCAGGTCGCCGCGCGCCGTGGCGGCGTCGTCCTGAGCGGCCTGACTGCCATAGCCGGCGGCTTTGAGGGAGCGATTGTCACGCAGGGCAATCGCGATCGCCTGGCTGAGCGAAATCCGCTCGGGCTCCGTCGATTGCTGCCCGGCGGTGGCGGAACCACCACAGACAACAACTAAAAAAAGTGCCACAATACCCCGCGCCATCGCCCTGCCATTTTCACGAGCATCCGGAGGTTTCAAGAGCATCCGCAAGCCGGCCCTCCAGAAGGAGACAAGTGCACCGGCTTTCCTCTTCCCACCCCCAATTTACGCAGTATGTTTTCCATCAGGCACCAGCCGGTCAGCGACGATTGGAAGAGATTGACGCCCACGAAGAGCGTGAACCATAACCACATCCGGCTTTGGAAATAACTCAGCGCCACACTCACGATAATGAAGGTGCCGGCAATTAATCGAATCCAGCGTTCCACAGACATGGCGGACCCGTCCTTGTTCACTACGATTGATAACTGGCGAGCAAATTGCAACCCACAGGCCAACGTGGAACCGCGACACCCAGGTGCGCGGTTTGGTGACGGCGCACATCGTTCGTATCCAAAGGTTACAGCTTGACTGTTTCAATTGGCTACAGAAGTCGCCGAGCCGAAACGTTTTTTACGTTGGGGAGGACCATTGAATGGACCAGCCAACAATCAGTGCACAAATCAGTCTGTATCCGCTCAGGCAGGAGCACCTGTCGCCAGCCATCGCAATGGTCACGGATGCGTTGACGGCGCACGGACTGCAGGTCCAGGTCGGTCCGATGAGCACACAGGTCACAGGTCCGGCCGACGCCGTATTTGCATCGCTGCAGGAGGCGTTCGTTCACGCCGCCAACGTAGGACAGGTGGTGATGACGATCACGGTTTCCAACGCCTGCCCGATCTGATTGGACTTTGGAGTTGGCGGATTTCTGATCGCGCCGCCGCGCGCTATGAGCAATGGTACGCTGACGGTCAGGGTCTCAAAGTGACGGGTCTGGATCGGTCACCCGCGATGCTCGCCGTTCGGCAGGACGACCATTTACCCGACACGGGCATGATTTTGGCGTGTCTGCTCAGCCGGGGTAAAGTTCGTGTATGAAACGGGTGATCGCACTCCAGCATTATAAATGCGAAACATTAGGCGCATTGGGCGACGCCTTGGAAAGCGCTCAGATCCAATGGAAGCATGTTTCGATAAAGGACGGCGAGCGCCCTGACCTGCGCGCGGTAGACGGTCTGGTAATACTCGGAGGTCCCTTCAGCGTCTATCGATTCGATCTTTATCCTTTCCTCAAAACAGAAACGGAAATAATCAAACGGGTGCTGGCGATGGGCAAACCGATTCTCGGAATTTGCCTGGGCAGCCAGCTTTTGGCGTCCGCGCTGGGAGCTAACGTCTATGCTGCCGCGCAACCGGAAATCGGCTGGTTACCGATTAACCTGGAAAGCGCGGCTCACGATGATCGCTTGTTCCGTGACGTGCCGGAACAATTCGTGACCTGCGTATGGCACGGGGATGTTTTCGATTTACCGTCGGGTGCGGTCTCGCTGGCAAGGTCCGCTAAAACTCAATGCCAGGCCTTCCGGTACGGCGCCACCGCCTATGGCCTGCTCTTCCATCTCGAAATGAAAGCCGAGATGGTCGAGGCCTGTGTCGGCGCATTCGAATCTCGTCTTCGCACCGCCGGCATCCAGCCCGAGCATTGCGTTATGGAGGCAGGGGCCTATATCGAAGCCGCCTCGTCGATCGCCAAACCCGTGTTCGGCCGCTGGGCCGAACTGGTGCGCCAGCACCGCGACTAGCTCAGCTTGCCATCAGCTTCGACATCACCTTCAGCCCAAAATCCATCGCCTCCCAGGCGAAACCGGCATGAAACGGCTCTCCATGGCCAAAACGCCACGGCGCATAGATGCCGAGGACTTTCTTTCCCAGCCGCCACAGCGGTGAGATGCCGACTTTGTAATGTTCAATGTCTTCGCTGGCCACGTCCACCGGCTTTAGCGGGTCTCCCGTATACTTGAGGGGAACCTGGGCGAAAGTCGCGCGATTGAGTTCTTCCATCACGCACATACTCATCGGCTCGAAATTCAGCTCGGGCTTCCGCGCGCGAATCGCGGCTCCGATATGTTCCCCTGCCGCATCTCCCTGCAGCAGCGCAAGAAAGGCCTGCTTGATCGGAAAATCGGCCGTGTCGCCGACGGCAAAAATACGATCGTGGCCCTTTACGCGGCGGCTATCCGGCTCGACGTGCACGAAGCCACGATCATCGGCCGGCAGGGAGCCATAAGTTTCTTTCGCTATGTAGGGCGGGAAGGAAACGAGCAGGTCGAACTCGCGTTTTTCCTTGTTCTGGTAGTGCACGACTCCGGGCTCGACACCGGTAACCACGAAGCCTTTGCAACCATGGATACCGCGTTGCTCGAACTCCTCGGCGACAACCGTGTTCAGACGCGGGCCAAATACCTGGAGGTAAGCCCCTTCATAAGTGCTCCAGGTAATATCGATTGGCTCGCGCAGACCCTGGCGCCGAAGCCAGGTGTCAGTCATAAGCACGATTTCGTAAAGCGGTCCGGAGCATCGATTGTTTGGTGGGATCAGGAAAACCAGCCGCTGCCGTTTACCACTTCTGGCGTTTTCGACCATTCGGGCGAAGGCGTGGCGCAGACTCAGCATGTCCTCCGGCGTCCACACCGTAACCGCGTGCTCCGCCAGTCCGGGGATCTCGCCCGGACGCATATCGGCGCCGGTCGCCAGCACGAGGTAATCATAGGAAAGTTCCTGACCGGCAAGATGGACTTTGTGTCCCTCGGGTTCGACGCCGATCACGCGCGAGTTGACGAAATCGATTTTTTTAAGCTGGACAGCGCGTTTCAGCGGCAACTTGAAGCGCTCGGGATCCTGGCCGAAGGGGATATAAATGGTGTTGGGTCTGAACAGAAAATAGTCGCGCTCAGAAATCAGGGTCAAATCGACCGCATCTCCAAGTTTGTGGCGCAGGTAAAAGATCGCTTCCAGTCCGCCAAACCCGCCGCCCAGCACGACAACTCTGGCTCGTCCGCTCATAACACATCTCCTGCCCACCAGCTCACGCGGGAGCGAGGGCGCATTAAAGATACGAACCAGATACGCAATACGCGGGCCATATCGATTAGTTTGGACGCGCTGAAAACCCTGGTTCGGCGCGAACAGTGGAATTCAGGGAGAGCCCGGAAAACCACCGAGTGTCTCCAAAGGGCACACACAACGTGGTTTAAGCGGCGCATGGCCCTGCGATAGATGCTTTTTTTTTAAAGAGCCTGCAAAACCGGTAGCGTCGCTTTGAGTTTCGGAGCTTCGATTGAGCTGGAATTGCCGCCGCAATTCGTAGCCCCCGTTATAGCAGATGGCGGCCGCCGTCAACTCTTATGCATTCCCCAGTGACGAAATCCGTCTCAACCAGGAACATCACCGCTTTGGCAATTTCCTCGGCTCCGCCCCATCGGGCCAGCGGGGTGGCATTGACAACTTCTTCGTTTTCCTCCGGGCTTAGATCCGGAGGCGCGAGGACCGGTCCGGGCGCGATCGCGTTGACCAATATATCCGGGGCCAGTTCCAGCGCGAGACTTTGCGTCAATCCGACCACCCCCGCTTTCGCGGTGTAGTAAGGAACATAGTTGCGGTAATGAGGACGTCCGCTCACTGGCAGCCAGTCGCTGAAATTGACGATTCGCCCGCCCTGCCCTTTCATGAAAGGGGCCGCGGCGATGGCAAACAAAAATGCGCTCTTGACGTTGGAATCCATCGCCGCCGTCCAATCCGCCTCGGTCGGCTCAGGCGCTCGTTCGTAGTTGCCGGAGAGGTTAAGCAGAATATCAAGGCGCCCCAGAGCGTTTACGGTTTGATTAACCGCCGCCGCGACTTGCGCCGGCGCCGCCGCGTCGGCGCGAATAATCAATACATCCACGCCGGTGGCGCGCGCCGCGGCAGCGGTAGATTCCGCGGCGGCCAGCGAGTTTCGATAAGTAAGCGCCAGTGCGCATCCGCGGGCCGCCAGCGTCAGGGCGACGGTGTGGCCGATGCGGGCGCCACCATTGATCAACGCTACTTTTCCCTTGGGATCCAACCCTGCCTCCGGTTCCGTCGTACCTGCCCGATTAAGTGCTGCGCCTTGCCCGGTTCCATAATATCAGGCGGCGCCGCGGTGCCCATCCCAAACCGGCGGGCGCGCCAGCGATGGCCGCAGCAGGCCAAATACGATCACGAGTATCAGGAACTGCGCAAGTACCCCGAGGCCGCGGACATCAAACCGAACGTGGAGTGCGTGGATTACCAGCAGCCCCAGCAATGCCGCGGCAGCGGCGGCTCGTTTGCGGCTTCCTTCCCGCCAATCCAGGGCCATCGCCAGGCACAGAATCGTCCCCGGCAGGACCGGTACGGCATGATAGGGCTCGAGCCACGGACTGAACGGCAACGGAGCGAGCATCAGGATTGTCCAATCCGCAAGCGCGGCTCTTGAGGGGAGGGGCGTGAGATCCGGGTAACGCATCACGCGCGCACCATACCAAACAAGCGCGCCGATCCAGATTATCCAGCAGCCGGCCAGGAGAAATCGGGTGATAGCCGCGTCAGCTCCGGCGCCGGTAATGACCGCGACGGCGCGTCTCAGGGTGACCAGCGGCGGGGCATAACGTTGCGCGGCCATTTGAGGATATATCCAAAGGCCGCTGACGATCCGCAACTGCTCGCGCCATCCGCTATACAATCTAATCGCGCCCGCCCTCGCGAAGAGCATCCACGGCAAGATTAACCAGAGCAGCAGGAGCGTAATCACTGCGCCGTAAAGCGCTTTTTTCGGACCTTTGATCAGCAGCCACAAGATCAGCAGTGCGCTGTACAGCTTAAGCGAAACACTCAGGCCCACCAGCGCCCCCGCGATCGATGGACGCCGCCCGAGCAAGCTATAGGCGCAAAGGACTAAACCCAGATACACCAGATTGCTGTTGCCCGAGCGCAGATCCCATGAAACAGCGGAATCCGAAAACAGCAACGAGAGAAGTCCGATGGCTAGCCATGCGGATTGGATTTCATCATTCTCAGCCGCGACACTCGCACGCAACGTCACGAGCAGTCCGCCTACCATCAACGCGCTCCATACCGCGATGAAAACCCGCTCGCCGCCAGATCCCAGGAAATTGAAGATCAGCACCGCCGGCGGCGGATATGGAAAAACCATGCTAAAATTGCCGGCCTGCCAACGGGCAAGGTAGTCGCCCCGACGATAAATCTGCCGGGCAAGACTGAACAGGATCGACGTATCGACGTTGGGAACCAGGAACTCGAGCCGGGCCGGCTGAAAGCGCGTGATGTGGTAGAGGAAGTAAAAGACCAGGGCCGCGGCAAGCACGAGCCTCGTCGCACCATGCCGGGCGACCTCAAGCAAACCCATCGAATCAATGCGATCGCTGATTGCGCTCATTAATCGGGGTTGGAACTGGCGCTTTGCCCGACCAATTCGAGCAGGCGATTTCCGTAACGCTCCCAGGTGAATTGGGCGGCCGCAGCAGGTCCAATAAGGCCAGCCTCGCGGGACGCGCCGAGCATCGAGTCCAGGCGCCGGGCGATCTCGGACGGATTCATCGGGTCCTGCACGACAAACTCGCGCCATTGCGCCGGCAATACTTCCGCCGCGCCGCATCGGGCGCTGGTCAATACCGGCAAACCGGCAGCCATTGCTTCGAGCACGACGTTGCCGAAGGCTTCGAACAGCGACGGCAGCGCAACTGCGTCGGCGGCTGCCAGCAGGTCCGCGACTTCGCTGCGCCGGCCCAAAAAGCGCACGCGATCTCCAATTCCAAGCCGCTGGGCCATCCTTTGATATTGCTCCAGCGCGCGGTCTTCCCCCACCACCATCAGATGACCGTTTTTGGCCGACATCGGCCAGGCCTCGAGCAGCTTGCCAAGGCCCTTGCGCGCGAAGCCGTTGCCAATGAACAGCACTACCGGGCTTGAGCTGCCGATTCCGAAGCACCGCCTGATGTCTTCGCGCGCGCGCGGATTTACATTCTTCAGCCGCTCGCGATCGATGCCGTTGTAGAGCGTCTCCAGTCTGGCAGGCGCAAGCGCGAAGCGTTTTTGAAGGTCGTGCGCGACCAGGCGGGAAATCGCCAGCACCATCCGCAGCCTGCGCGAAGTGAAGCCTCGCGCTTCGATGCGGCATTGAGCGGCATGATAGGGGCTGATCGCGCGCGCCGCCGACGCCGCCGCGCTCTCCCATTGACGCGCCGCCTCCAGAAAAGCCGCATGCGCCCCACCTTCGCACCGGATCAAATCGGTATCGGTGGTCCGGCCGAAGCTGAGGGTCAGTTCCGCGCCGTCCCGGCGCGCAAAGCGGGACGCCAGCAGGCCAAAACCGATGACCTCAAGGCTGCGGGGAAATAATGCTATCGGCAGCGCGCGGACCGGCATCCCGTGCCAGGATTGCGCGCGCGTGCGAGCGGCATAGATTCGCACCTCATGTCCGCCCTGCGCAAGACAGCGCGCCGCGGCGGCGAAATCGCGTTCGGTTCCACCGCCAGCCGGATCGAAACGCCTGACCAGCATCGCGATCCGCATGGGGTCAGCGGCTGCTCCTGGAGAAGAACAAAGGTGCAAAACTCATGTCCAATATGCTATAAAATCTGGCATTGCGGCGAGGTGGCGAGGTGATGATCGAAGTTCAATGTCCCAGTTGTCAAACCCGTTATCGAATCGACGAAAGCGTTCTTCCCGCTCAGGATAGCCCGACTTTCAAGTGTTCGCGATGCGGCCATGTCTTCAGCGCTGAGCCGCGAGCGGCCCGAAAAGCTGCTGCTGCACCACAGCCGCGTCCTGCGCCGTCAGCACGGACGGCGCCATCGACTCCCCCCGCCCCTGCGTCCGTACCACCGGTTGCACCTCAGAATTCCAATAGTCAGACTTCCAACTCCGGCGCTTCGGCGCAGCCTCCCGTGAAAGCCGGTGCGCGGCGCACCGGATCATCAGAAGATCTTCGGCCCTCGCCGCCCGTTCGAGCCGAACCGATACGCGATCCTGAGGTAGCCAACTTGTTCGCCGACGTTCGCCGCCCGGCCCGGCCTGCAGACGGGTCGGCGGCAGCCGCACCCATAGCGCCTGCCAAAGCGGCAACCCCTTCGGCGCCGCCAACCACGGCCGTGGCGGCGGCACAACCTGAAGCCGACAATCCGCTGGCGCGTTCATTTGGCGAGGAAGAACCCCGCACCCCCGAGAATCTGAGTTTCGACTTCGCCGACGATCAGGCGGAGCAGCACGAACTGGGAGATGCTGTGGAAGCCGCTGAACCCGAAGACCCATACGAAAGATGGCATGTGGGCGATCCGGAATCTGAACCGGCGTCAACGCCGCCGCCTCCGGAGGCGACCATCCGCTATCAGCCGCGCCGCAGTGCAATCGCGCAAGGCAGCCGCCGTATCGATCGAGCCGCGGTGGCGGCCGAAGCTGCCGAGCACGAGCGCAGGCACAACAGCGGTTTTTTCCTGGGAGTGTTCGTGCTGATCGGGTTTTTCTTCGTCGGTGTCACGTTTCTTCTCGGCCTTTCACCTTCAATCAGCCGCGAACTGTTGCATCAGCTGCCCCTGATCGGGGCTGAGTTCACGCCCGTCCAGCCGAGCCAGAACGTCGTCGCATTGAGCGAGGTCCACGCCGAATACCGGTTGCTGGACGGTAATCGTCGCGCCCTGATCGTCAGTGGGCGGGCCGAGAACCGCGGCGCTGAACCGTTGCATACGATAGAAGTTGGCGTGAGTCTGGTCGATAACCAGCAGCATCCGGTCGTAACCCAGTCGGCTTTTTGCGGTGATTTGGTCTCACCCAAAATCGTCAGCCAGATGACGCCGCACGAGCTTCAGTTCTTCCAAAAACTGGCGCCGCCGAAAAACTTTGCGCTCAAAAGTGGCGACTCGTCACCGTTTTTCGTGATGTTCATCAATCCGCCGCCCAATGCTGCCCATTTCCAGGTGTCAGTCATCAGAGCCGAGCCAGCCAGCGGCGAGTCGATGGCGGATGCGGGCATCTAGCCGCTCGATGCTATTCCTTTTCGGCGGCGACCAATTCCTCGTACTCCTCATGGTCGAGCAGGTCTTCGATTTCCGACGCGTCGCTGACCTTCACTTTAATCAGCCAGCCGTCTCCGTAGGGATCTTCGTTGATCATCTCGGGACTTTCAGGCAGTTCCTGGTTCACTTCCACAACCGTACCGCTGACCGGCGCGTAGATGTCGGAGACAGCCTTGACCGATTCCACCACGCCGAACGCGTCGTCTTTGCTGATCTTGTCACCCACGGCGGGCAGTTCCACATAGACGATTTCGCCCAACTGCTCCTGCGCGTAGTCTGTGATGCCGATGGTGGCAACCTCCTCTTCGGTTGCCACCCACTCATGTTCCTTCGAGTATCTCAGTCCCGCAGGGATCTCCATAACCTCCTCCGACATGCCCGGCGCGTTTGCATCCTGTCCTTCTGCCTCTGTTGGCTTTACACCGTTCTCAGAGCGCACGGCATTCAGATGATCCACGCCGATCAAGCGCAGCCTGAGAGAAATTGTCAAGGTTTAGCTTCGTGACACTCCCGCTCATAAAAGCGATCGCGCTACCCAGAAGAAGCAGTCCTTTTTCAAGTAATGAACTTAGCCGCTTGCCAATGATGTCGAAAGTGCCTCAAGACGATCTCGGTCGAATTGCGGGCCCGGCTCGTGCGCAGCGCGCCACAGCCAGATGTTGAAAACGAGATGATTGTCGGAATCCCGCGTGAAATCAAGACTGACGAAAATCGCGTAGCGATGACCCCGGCGGGTGCCGGGGCGCTGCGGCGCCATGGACACCTCGTTCTGGTTGAGCGGGGCGCCGGCTTGGGCAGCGGCTTCGAGGACAGCGCCTATCGTGCCGCCGGAGCCAGGATTATGCCCAGCGCGGCGGCCACCTGGAGCAAGTCGGAGATGATACTCAAGGTCAAGGAACCGCAGCGCTCCGAATTCCGCTTCCTGCGCCCCGGCCTGATCGTCTTCACCTACCTGCATCTCGCGGCAGAGCCTGAACTGGCGCGGCAATTGATTCGCCGCCGCGTCGCCGCGCTGGGCTACGAAACGGTGCAAATCGAGGACGGGAGCTTGCCGCTGCTGGCGCCCATGAGCGAGGTGGCCGGCAGACTGGCGGTGCAGGCGGGAGCATGGTGCCTGCAGGCACAAAACGGCGGACGTGGAATCCTGCTCAGCGGCGCCTCCGGAGTACGCCCCGCGCGGATCCTGATTCTCGGCGCGGGCATCGCGGGCGCCAACGCCTGTCAAATCGCGGTAGGGACCGGCGCCGAGGTGACGGTGATGGATATCAGCGCCGTCCGCATGCGCTACCTGCATGACATCCTCGGCGGTCACGTCAACACGCTGATGTCCAACCATGCGGCGGTGGAAGAAGAGATCGGACAGGCGGACCTTGTGATTGGCGCGGTCCTGCTTCCCGGTGCGCGCACTCCACGCCTGGTGACGCGCAAGATGGTAGCGCGGATGAAGCGCGGCGCCGCTATCGTCGATCTTTCAATCGATCAAGGCGGCGTCTCGGAAACCTCGCGCCCTACGACGCACGAGGATCCGATTTACGTCGAAGGCCACGTGGTCCATTACTGCGTCACCAACATGCCGGCCGCGGTGCCCCACACTTCGACCTACGCGCTCACCAACGCCACCCTGTCATACGCGCTGGATCTTGCCGACCACGGAGTCGAAAAAGCCTGCCAGGCCAAGCCCGCTCTACGGCATGGCCTCAACGTATACAACGGTCACGTGGTCCATCCTGCCGTTGCGCAAGCCTTGGGCTATGAAGTCCATGAACCCTGGTAGCGGCGATTTGTGCCGAAAAAGCTCCGGGTCCGGCGGGATTCGCGGTTATCCCAACCTTACTTGCGTGTCAGGTCCGGCTCCAGCACCGCCGGCGGCAACCGGAGTTGCGCCACCGGCCTTGGCGGCCGCTTGAATTCGGGAATAGGAGGGGCAGGCGAAGGGCATCAGCGCACATAGCGCCAACAGCACTATATACAGTTCGAATGCCGGCGTGTAACTGTGAGTCGCGTCAAACACGGCGCCGGCGACCACCGGGCCACCGGCCGTACCAAGGGTCGAGAAGATGCCCAGGATGCCGGAGATCGAGCCGTAGCGCCGCAGGCCGCAGGCGTCCGCCAGCAGGACCGGCAGCAACGCCAACGCTGCGCCCCACACCGGGCTCAGCACTGCCAGAGCGATCATTAGCGTGCGCAGGTCCACCACCCGAAGCATCATCACATAACCGGCCGCCAGTCCGGCGAACACCACGAACAGGCCAAGACGGATACTGAAACGGTCGGCAAACCATCCGAAGACCGGCTTTCCTGCCGCGCCGACGGCGAGCAGCACACTCATCGCCACCGCCGCTCGCGTCGGAGCAAAGCCCCGGCCGATAAGAAACGGGATCAAATGAACGACGGCACCTGTTGCAGAAAACGCAAAAACGAAGAAGCTGAAGGAGATCAACCAGAAGGAACGGCTGCGCAGGGCCTCGTTTAGTTCAAAACCGGCAAGCTCCGCTGCCTGTTCCGGTCCGTGGGTCTGAGCGCCACTGGTCACCTGATCGGTTGAACCGCCCGCCGAGTGCGGATGCTGTGGCGGGCGTCCCTTTACCACCAACAGAATCAGCGGAGCGACCAGGAGAAAAATTGGCACGGCCATGGCGAGATAGCCGACGCGCCATCCGCCCCAGGCAAGCGCGTAACCCGCCACCAGCGTCATCACGGTGCCGCCAAACGAAGCGCCGGCCATCGCTACACCCAGCGCGAGTCCGCGCTGGTCATCAAACCAGTTGGAAACGACGAACGCGGCCGGCAATGTGGTCGAGGCGCCCATCCCGAAACCGAAGGCGATGTAAGCCGCGAGCATCGGAGCAAACGAATGGGCCTGGCTGGCCGCGACGAAAGCTGCGCCGGACAGCAGCGCTCCCGCCAGCATTACAAGCCGGGCCTCGACGCGATCGATCAGCCATCCCGCAATCGGCATCGCGATTCCCATCGTCAGGCCCATCGTCGACTGCAGCAGCGAGACCTTCGCTCGGCTCCATCCGAACTGTTTGAGCAACGGGGTGAAGAACACCCCCTGGGCGCCGTAGCCGGATCCGTTGATCACCACCATGATCAGAAAAAGACTGATCACGATCATCCAGGCCTGACGTTCACGCGGTTTCATCAAGGCGAATAGCGCACGACCGCCGCGAAATTGTCAAGACAATTAAGTGAGGCGCACGTGGAATAAAACGAACGGGTGCGAAAGATTATGGCTGATCGTCAAGGGGTGCTGGTCGATGCGCTCCCGGGCGCGCTCACGCCGAGGTTGGCCAGCGCTTCGATCACGGTTTCTCTTTGCGGAGCGTAGGGGTCGGTAGAGAGGAAATCCTGGTAGGCCTTGATCGCCGCCTCGCGCTTGCCCTGCAGTTGCAGAACCCGCGCGATTGCGATTCGCGCGTTGTTGCTTTCCGGGCCCTTGAGCTCGGCCGCCTGCCTGTAGGCGCCGATGGCTGCGGCGTAATCGTGCATCTGCTCATCGACGATCCCCAAATCCATCAGCGCCAGCTCGCGCAATGACGCCGGCACATGGCCGCGCGTATAGTCTTGGAGCGCCTCGCGCGCTTTGGTCAAATTCCCGGAATCGAAGTAGGCGATCGCGCGATAAAAGCGGGCCAATCCGGCCGCCGCGCTTGAAGGATGGTCCGCGATGAGGGCATCGAACTTCATCTCAGCACGCTGGTAATCCTTTGAATTAAGCGCAGAAAAGCCTTCGTAAAACTGCTCGGCCGCTGCCCGCTTGGCGGCGTTGACGTGCTGGTAAATGAGGAAGAAAACAGCGCCAGCCAGAAGCACCATCAGGGCGCCGAGGATCACCTTGTTGAGATGCTGCTGAACGAATTCCTCGACCGAGTAGGCGACGGTCATGAACTCGTCGGGCTGTTTGAGATCTTTGCGTTTTAATTTCGAACGATGAGTAGTAGCCATAAAAAAAGCGGCTGCCTGCCGCGCGGCGAGGCAGCCGTAATCACGCCCGGCGGCAGCCGGCTACATCTTGTACTTGAAGTCCTCGGGCGACATCTTCTCAAGGATTTCGGCCCATTTGTCGCGCGAGACACCCGCCAGGTTCTGCTCTTTGGAATCCGCCTCGGCCGACTGCTGCAGCTCGCTTGAAACTTCCAGCACCTTCTTGGCCACGTAGATCGGCGATTTGGTGCGCAAGGCCAGGGAAATAGCGTCGCTCGGCCGCGAGTCGATTTGGACGGTCCGACCCTCGCGGGTCTTGACCTGGATATGGGCGAAGTAGGTATTGTCGCGCAATTCAGTGACTTCCACGGCTTCGACTGTGCCACCGAGTTCGCCAAGGATGTTGCGCAGCAGGTCGTGGGTCATCGGCCGTTGGGGTTTGATGCCTTCCAGTTCGGTCGCCATCGAGGCTGCTTCGAGCAACCCGATCCAGATTGGCAGATTAAGCTTGTTATCCGGGTCTTTAAGCACCACGATCGGCGTCTTGGTGCTCGGATCGAGCGTCAACGCGCCGACCGTCATTAAAATGAAATCTTCTCTATGACCGGCCATTGGCTTTCCGCGAGGTCTCTCCTACGTCATCCCGTCAGAACCATCGATTCAGACTTTCTATCGTCATTGTGGACCAAAAAAGTGCCGAGCGTCAACCAAGCCAAGCACCAATCCGTCAGCGCGGGACAAGCCGATCGATTACGTGATAAAGCTGATTGAGATTGCGGCATTCCTCGACCATGTCGCAGTGGGCGCCGTAACGCTCCATCTCGCTGTCGCCGAAATTCCAGGTATTTTTGCTTTCCGGGTTGAGCCAGATAAGCTGCTTGGCGCGGCTGCGGATCTCGCGCAGGCACCAGTCGTGCGGCAGGTTGTAATTGTTGCGCCCGTCTCCCAGAACGATCACCGTGGTCTTTTTGTTGATCGCGCCGATGTGGTCCTGGGTAAAGCTGCGAAAGGCGTAACCGAAGTTGGAGTGGGCATAAACATTGATCAGGTCGCCGCGCAGCGCAATATCCAGGGCGTCCTTAATGTCATTGGTGCGGAAATGTTCGGTAATCTCGCCAATCTCCGCCACGAAGATAAAACTGCGCACCTTGGAATAGAGGTCCTGGAGCGAATAGACGAACTGCAGCATGAAGCGCGATACGTTGCGCACCGAATCCGACACGTCGCACAGGATCACCACCTGGGGTTTTTCCTTCTTGCGCCGGTCAAACTTCAGCTTGAAGGGGACGCCGCCATAGACCAAATTGGTGCGCAGGGTCTTTTTGATATCAAAGCGGCCTTTCTTGGCCAGGCGTTTGCGCACTGAGATGATGTTTTTCAGCCGCTGCGCCAGCCGCGCGATCGCCTCGTTCATCTTTTCGATTTCCTGCGGCGTCAGATACAGGAAACTCTTTTCGCTGAGCTGCTGCAGGCGATCGCTTTCGCGCGTCTTGAGGTCGCGTTTTTCCCGCTCCACCCGCACGTAGCGCCGGATGATGTCCTGCAAAGCCTGCAGCCGGCGCTGCAGGTATTCCTCCATCCGCGCGCGCGCTCCCTGTTGGGAATGGTCGAGCTGCTGGCGGAATTCCTCAAGCTCGCGCTCCAGGCGATCCAGCCCCAGTTCGCGGGCCAGCGCGCGGGCGAAGTAGCTTTCCTCGATGGTGCGCTCGATATTGCCCAGACGGGCATTGCGCGCGGCCTCGCGCAGCATCTTTTCCAACTGCCCGTTGTTGTTGCTGAGCAAAGCCTTGGCCAGTTCGGAAAGTTCCTTGCCCTGCTGCTTGAGCATCTCTTCCATCTGCTCGAGGAACTGCTGAAATTCCTCGTCGGACATGGAAAGCGCGTCCTGAACGCCCTGCCCCGCCTGCTTGATGATTTCGCCCAAGCCGGAAAAATACAGGTCGAACAGTTCGTCGAAAATCGGCACCTCGCTGGCCCGCTTGACCATCGTGGCGCGCAAGGCGGAGCGGAAGATGTCGCGCTCACCCAAGCCCGCCAGATCGCTGGCGGCAAACGCGTCCAGCACCTCGGCGACCGAAACTCGCAGTCCGTTCTGGCGCAGTAAATTGGCGAACTCGACCAGTTTCTCTTCCATGGGGCTTGCTCCGCGCCGCCGTCTCAGGCGGGGCTAGTTCAGGAAATCCTTGTCGCTGCTGCCCGGAGTAACCGTGCCGCCGCGGCGCGCCCGGCTCTTTTCCAGATAATCCTTCAATTCTTCCTGCGCCTTGCGCACGTCGCCCTCGTACTTGACGATGGTGTCCAGGGTCTCATTGACCAAAGCTTCGTCCAGCGTCTTGACGTTGAGCAGCGTCAGGGCCTTGACCCAGTCCAGGCTCTCGCTGATGCCGGGCGTCTTTTTGAGATCGAGCTTGCGCAGGGATTGAATCACGTTGACCACCTGCTCAGCCAACTTGTCGCTGACGTCGGGAATCTTGGTCTTGATGATTTTGAGTTCCTGCTCCTTGTCGGGAAAGTCGATGTACAGGTGCAGGCAGCGGCGCTTGAGCGCGTCGGACATCTCGCGCGCGTTGTTGGAGGTGAGAATAACCAGCGGCAGATGTTTGGCCTTGAGCGTTCCCAATTCTGGAACCGTGACCTGGAAATCGGACAACAGTTCCAGCAGAAAGGCTTCAAACTCGGCGTCGGCCTTGTCGATCTCGTCAATCAAGAGCACACACGGCTGTTCGCTGCGGATCGCGCGCAACAGCGGCCGTGGCAGGATGAACTTGTCCGAAAAGAAGACTTCGTCCTCTTTGGCAATGCGATCGACGGCTTGCGCCAGCCCGCGTGCGCCGTGCAGCACCTCGCCAATCTTATCCTTGAGAATCTGCGTGTACAGCAGTTGCTTGGCATACTCCCACTCGTAAAGCGCCTTGCTTTCGTCCAGGCCCTCGTAACATTGAAGGCGGATCAGGGGATGGCCGACGGCTTCGGCCAGTACTTTGCCCAGATCGGTTTTGCCCACTCCTGCCGGACCTTCTACCAACACCGGCTTTTTCAATGCATTGGCGAGATAAATGACCGTTGCGATACGACGGCTGGCAATGTAGTTGAATTTGGCGAACTGCTCGATTACGTCCTCGATATTAGAGAACATCTACCCTCCTGGTTTTCCCGCCTACCTCTTTTGGGGTCGGGCAACCGGGCTACCCTTAGCTATTTTCCCCTCTTTTCAATACCTTGTGCAGCGAATCGAAGCCAGCAGGCCGCCCCGGCGTGATCGACCGTCCGGCTTGCCCCGATCAACCCTGACCGCGCCCGGTCCACCGAGTCAGATGTGCAGTTCCTCGGTCACCAACCTGCCGCTGGTAAAGCGCTCGCGGGCCAAATCATCCGCCTTCAGCCTTCCATAACTGCCCCTTGCGATCAAATCGGCCAAGGCCTGCCCGGCGCCGTAGGATTGCATCACGCCCCGTCCGCTGAACGAATGCGCCTCGAACAAACGGGGTCCGAGCCGTCCCATGATTGCGCTGCGGTCGGGACTGACGGCGTACAGCCCGGCCCATCCCGTAACGTGTCGCAAGCGCTCCATACAGCTCATCCGCGCGTACAAACGGGGCCAGATCTCATTGAGGAAGAACTGCTCGCCGTCATACTTGAAGCAATAGCCCGGCGGCTCTTGCGGAGGAGAATAGCCGGCCAGAATGTGCGGCCCCTCGTTATGGAAATACAGTCCCGACGTATCAACGATCATGCCGTAGGCGGACAGATCCGTGACGCGGCTGTCCACCAGGCAGACCTGACGCCGCACCGCCTCAGTGGGCGTTTCGATACCAAGCAACCGGATTATGTTGGGCGACCACGCACCGCAGCAGATCGCGGCCCGGTCAGCGCGCAGGTTGAAAATGCGGCCCAGTTCAGGCTCCGTCTGACGCGCATCCTGTGACATCAGGCGCATCAGCCCGTCCTCAGGCAGGCTCTCGTCGGCCTGCCAGCAGTTCAACACGACCTCGTCGGATTGTGGTTCGATCGCATCGATGAAGACCCGGTCGATATAGGTCGCTCCCATTGCCCGCGAGCGATCGCGGTAATGCTGCTTGAGCAGATTGGGATTGATCAGGCCGTCGCGCGGCGCAAACGTCGCTCCGGCGATACCGTCGAGCCGATCAATTTCCGGCACCCGCTGTGTGACCTGCTCCGGCGTCAGCTCGTCAATCGGGTGACCCAACTCGCGCTGGAGGTCCAGATGGGCCAGAGCGCCAGGCCAGGTCTGCTGGTCGTACAGCCACAGGTAGCCTTTTTGCCGAAACCCGACCTCGGCAGCAACTTTCGCGTAGTATTCAATCGAGGCGCGGCACAACACGATGTTGACCGGCTGCCACCAGGTTGCCCGCACACCGCCGGCATTGCGCTCGCTGGAGCCCAGCCGTCCCGCCAGGTCGATATCGAGCGCAACGGTGCGCAATCCACGCTCTCCCAGCGCCATCGTCAGCGCGCTGCCCACGATCCCGGCGCCGATGATCGCGACGTCGTAACGGACATTCTCAGACGTGCTTTCCATCCAGCTATTTTATCAAATGCTGCCGCAATGTGCCGGTATTCTATCCACGCTCCCCTTGCTACCTCGCCCCGGTGCTGCCAACTTAACATGAAATCGTCCCGCCGCCGGGACCGAGACGTGAACGATGTGTACGCTGGCGCTTTACCTGCGAGTCTTTCCCGAATTTCCGGTCGTGGTGGCCGCCAATCGCGACGAATATCTGACCCGTCCAGCGGCCCCTCCCGTGCTCCTGTGCGAGCGGCCGCGCGTAGTCGGAGGAAAAGATCTCAAAGCGGGCGGCACCTGGCTGGCCATAAATGAATACGGCATCATCGCAGGGCTGCTTAATCGCCGCTCCGACACCCTGCCCGATCCGGAGCGCCGCTCCCGCGGACTGCTATGCCTCGACGCCCTCAGGCATCGCAGCGTGGACGAGGCGCTGCGTTTTGTCGTCGCGCAGGATCCCGAGCGCTACAATCCCTTCAATCTGCTGCTCGCTTCGCGCCAGGAGGCGGCCGTCGCGCACAACCGCCAGGGACGGATAGACGCCACTATGCTGGCGCCGGGCACCCATCTGCTGACCAATTTGGATGTGGATGATTTCGAATGCCCGCGCATCAGCCGTTCCTTCGACCGGTTTGCCGCGTTGGCCGCCCAGCCCCGTGCCGCGGACAATCCGATACAGATGCGCCAGCGCCTGGCTGCTTTGCTTTCCGATCACTCAACGCAGCTCGATCCGCGCACCGGCCGGCCCAATTCGCTGTGCCTGCACATGGGTGATTACGGCACGCGCGAATCCAGCCTGATTTTTCTCAGTGCAAACGGACGCATTGAACATTATTTCGCGCCCGGTCCGCCCTGTACCAGCGTCTACGTCCCGGCGCCGGTCCCGGTTGAGAAATGAGAAAACGGAGGTGGGAAAAGGGATTCGTTGCCCGGACGGAAAGCATTCATCCTGACACCGCTTGTGGCTCGGTTCGTCGGGTCGTGGGTTTACGCTGCTGATTTTCGGGTACTTTTCGCCTTTTCTCATTTTCAAATCCGGGCACCCGGATAGCGATCGCGCATCCAGGCGACGAACTTTTCCGGCACTCTCATGGTTGAAAGGCGGCCCTGGCGCACCAGCGCCCAATCGTCAAACTTTTTGGCTTGCTTGATTTCCGCAAGCGTCAGCGGAGGGTCCAGGCGCCCGGCGAATTCCACATCGACCACGGCGGATTTCGGATTTTTCGGATCATCGCGCGGATTGGACTTCACCACCGCCATCCCGACGATCGCTGATACACCGCCGCTGTGGTAGATAAAGATTCGGTCGCCCTCGCGCATCTCGCGGATCGCGCGCACCGCCTGCGCATTGGTCACGCCGTCCCACACCGTGCGCTGCTCACGTTCCAGATCATCGATCGAGTAGGTGTCCGGGTCGGTTTTGGCGAGAAACCAGCTCATACACAATTCCATCCCTTCGGCGGGTATTTTAGTTAGATGTAGCATAATTTGCTGCAGGCCATTGGACTTTGGGAAACGGATGCCGGAACTGCCTGATGTCACCGTTTATATCGAGGCGCTGCGCAGGCGCGTCGTCGGATTCAAGCTGAAGTCGGTGTCGGTCAGGAGTCCATTTTTGTTGCGCTCCACCACTCCGCCATTGTCCGCGGCGCATGGCAAAACGGTGCACGGCGTCAGGCGGGTCGGCAAGCAGATCGCGATCGGCCTGGAAGGCGGACTGTGGCTGGTGATGCACCTCAAGATCGCGGGACGGCTGCATTGGCAGGAATCGAAGCCGAAACCGGGCGGCCGCAACCTGCTCGCGGCGCTGGAGTTTGAAAGCGGATGGTTATGGCTGACCGAAGCCGGTACGCAGCGGCGCGCCGCTCTTTATTTGGTCGAGGGCGAGCAGGGATTGCAATCGCTCGACGCCGGGGGAATCGAACCGCTGCAATGCGATTTGGCCGAATTTGACGCCGCCCTTCGTGCATCAAACCATACTCTGAAGCGCGCGCTGACCGATCCGCGAATAATAAGTGGAATCGGCAATGCGTATTCCGACGAAATATTATTTCGCGCGCAGCTCTCTCCGGTCGCGATGACGCAGAAGCTCACCGCCGGGGAGATGCAGCGGTTGTACACCGCCGTCCGCGACGCGCTGATCGAATGGACTGAGCGCTTGCGCGAGCAAGCGGGCGGCGAATTTCCCGAGGGAGTTACTGCGCTGCGTACCGGGATGGCGGTGCATGGACGTTATGGCCAGCCATGTCCGCGCTGCGGCGCGAAGGTGCAGCGCATCCGTTACGCCGCCAACGAGACCAATTACTGCGCGCGATGCCAGACCGGCGGCCGCCTGCTCGCCGATCGCGCGCTTTCCCGCTTGATGCACAAGGACTGGCCGCGCACGCTGGACGAACTCGAAGCGCTCAAACGCCGGTGACCCTGATTCAAAGAGGCGCCGCAATTGCAAACCCGAAGCATGGTTACGCCAGGAGCAATTCGCGTCAGACGCCGGAGGCCGACGGGTGATCGTATTGCATCGGCGACGTTTGCCTGGCCAGCGTTTTCGACCCGGACCGTTTTGAAATCGAGGCCCGATTCGTTGTAAACGTAACCTCTCACCGACGTTCCACGGAGGATCGAAGATGCGTGTTGGAGTTGGCGGATTTCTGGTCTCGGCAAACACCTTCGCAACCCAGCGCATCCCGCTGGAACGTTTTCAGCGCGCGACGCTTTCCGGTCCCGAGATGCTGAAACGGCTTGGCGACGGCGACGGTGCGATCGCCGGCTTCGTGCGCGGCGCGCGTCAAAGCGGATGGGACCTGGTTCCTCTGCATTTCGTGTTCGCCGGCCTTTACGGCACGGTGCGCGAGGACGCTTACCAGTGGGCAAAGCAACTCTTCGTCGATACGCTGCGCAAAACCGGGCCGCTGGACGGCATTTTCCTTCAGCTCCATGGAACTGCCGTCGCCGACAGCACCGAGGACTGCGAAGGCGACCTGCTGGGCGCGATGCGCGAGGTGGTGGGCGACAACACGGCGATCATCGCGTCACTGGACGGGCACGCCAATGTCACGCCACTGATGGTGCGGCAGGCCAGCATGCTGATTGGCGTTAAAACCAATCCCCATTATGATTTCGGGCCAATCGGATATCGCGCAGCGCAAGTGATGGCCGGAATGTTCGACGGATCGCTCAAACCGGTGTCAGCCTGGGCGCAACCGGCGCTGGTGCCTCCGCTGCAGAAACTGTACATCGCACCGGGATGGCCGATGGATCATCTCATGCGCCTGGCGCGTACGCGGGCGGCTAACGACGCGCGCGTGCTCGACGTCTCGCTGCTGGGCGGATTCTTCATTTCCGAGCGGCCCGAAACCGGCATCAGCGTGGTTGCCACCACCAACGGCGAGCCGGGGTTGGCAGTCGAAATTGCGGAGGAAATCAAGGACGCGTGCTGGCGCCGGCGCCATCAGTTCCATGCCGACCTGATGCCGGTGGAGGATGCGGTGCGCGAGGCGATCGCGACCGACGAGCATCCGGTCGTGCTGGGCGACGTTGCGGACAGTGGCGGGGCCGGCACCCCGGGCGACGGGACCGCGATCCTGGCCGAACTGCTCAGGCAGGATGCGCGCAGCGCCGTGATCGGCAATATTGCCGATCCGGGGGCAGTAGAGGAGGCAATCCGAGCCGGAGTCGGCAATTGGGTCAAGCTGACCGTAGGCGGCAAGGTTGACAAATTCCACGGTGCGCCGGTACCGATCAGCGGGCGTGTGCGTGTCATTCATGACGGTTTTTTCACTGCGGCCACGAAATTCAACGCCGGCAATTACCATCGCGGACCCACCGTCGTAGTTGATTGCGGCGGCGTCGAGGTGATCCTCACCTCGCGCCAGGCCCTGGTCTTCGAGGCCAATCACTTCCGCAGCCTCGGGATCGAACCGACTGCGCGCAAAATCCTGGTGTGCAAGGCCGAATTGCAGCATCGCGCCGGACTGGCCGGAATCGGCCGGACCTTCATTGATGTGGACGCACCCGGACTGGCGACCCAGGTCCTGAGCCGGCTGCCGTTCTCACGCATCCGCCGCCCGGTCTTCCCGCTCGACGACATCTGATCGCCGTGTGAACCAACGGGGCGGCAAACGCATTTTGCGCTGCACGGCCCCGGGGATAATATTGGATCAAGCAGCCGGGCAAGGAGAAAATCTGATGGAAGAGAACAGCACACTGGTGGAAACGCTTCCAAGTGTAAGGGGATTTATCAGCCGCCGGCACAAGATGCTGATCGACGGCAAGATGGTCGATGCGGCTTCGGGTAAAACCTTTGCCAGCTACAATCCGGCCACCGGCGAGGTCCTCGCGCAGGTTCCCGAAGGCGACAAGGAAGACATTGATCGCGCGGTGAGCGCGGCGCGCCGGGCCTTTGAAGGAAGCTGGCGTAAGTTCACGCCTTCGCAGCGCGGTCAGCTTCTGTGGAAAATTTCGGAGCTGATCGAACGCCACGCCGACGAGTTCGCGCAGATCGAATCGCTCGACAACGGCAAGCCCGTAGCCGTAGCACGCGTGGCCGACGTGCCGCTTGCGGCGGACCTGTTCCGCTACATGGCCGGTTGGGCCACCAAGATCGAAGGCAACACGATACCACTGTCGATACCGGGGGGCGGTTATTTTGCCTATACCCTGCGTGAACCGGTGGGAGTTGCCGGACAGATTATTCCCTGGAATTTTCCACTGCTGATGGCGGCATGGAAACTGGGGCCGGCACTGGCGGTAGGATGTACCGTGGTGCTGAAGGTTGCCGAGCAGACCCCGCTTTCGGCGCTGCGTCTGGCGGAATTGATCCAGGAAGCCGGCTTCCCGGCCGGCGTCGTCAATGTCGTAACCGGATTTGGCGAGACTGCCGGCGCGGCGTTGGCGGCTCATCCCGCGGTGGACAAGATCGCCTTCACCGGTTCGACCGAGGTGGGCAAACTGATCGTGCAGGCCGCCGCGGGCAATCTCAAGAAGGTATCGTTGGAATTGGGCGGCAAGTCGCCCAACGTTGTCTTCAAGGACGCTGATCTCGAAACCGCGATTCCCGGCGCCGCCAACGCTATCTTCTTTAACCACGGCCAGTGCTGCTGCGCCGGCTCGCGCCTGTACGTGGAAAAGGACGTGTTCGACCAAGTGGTCCAGGGCGTCGCCGAACAGGGCAAGCAAATCAAGCTGGGCCCCGGGATGGATCTGAGCACCCAGATGGGTCCGCTGGTTTCCACCGAGCAACTCGATCGCGTCTGCGGCTATCTCCAATCGGGCCGCCAGGAGGGTGCCAAAGCCGTGATTGGCGGCGGGCGGGTTGGAGACCGTGGCTATTTCGTCGCGCCGACCGTTCTCACCGATGTCAAACCAGACATGAAAGTCTACCAGGAGGAAATCTTCGGGCCGGTGGTCGCGGCGATTCCGTTCAGCGATCCGAACGAGGTCGAAGCCGCCGCCAATCAGACTATCTATGGCCTGGCCGCCGGGGTCTGGACGCGCGACATCGGCAAGGCCCACAGCATGGCGGAAAAGCTGCGCGCGGGCACAGTCTGGATCAACTGTTACAACGTCTTCGACGCCGCGCTGCCGTTCGGCGGCTACAAGCAATCGGGATGGGGCCGTGAGATGGGCCACGAGGTGCTGGAGAACTACACCGAGACCAAGTCAGTGTGCGTGAGAATCAGGTAGTCGAGACTCTTCCAGTTTCCCCTCTCCGACATTTTGTTGCGGGAGAGGGGAAACTGCCTGGTACATTTCGAGCCATAACCGCGCCGGAGACGGGCGGAAATTATAAAGGTGGCGCAATCGCAGGAATGCGCGAGTCTGCGGCGGCCACCTACCCGACGGGCAGCGCGGCTTACCCCCACACGACCATCACGGCGGACCAAACAAGGGTCTGTCCTACCGGTAGCGCGTTGGGTCCTTGATGCCGGCGGCACGGAAGCCTTCGACCCGTTCTGCGCACTTGGTGCATTGGCCGCAATGGAGATTGCCGCGCGGTTTGATGCAGGAGACTGATAATTGGAGCGGCAGGCCGCGGCCCAGAGCGATCACTTCGGCCTTGCTCTTGCCTACCCACGGAGTCGAGATCTTCAGCCTCAGTCCGACACCGAGATTTACTGCGTTGGACAACGCCGCGAAGAATTCGGGGCGCGCGTCGGGAAACGGATTGGCCTCCAGCAACGCCAGCGCAACCTCGCCGATCCGATTGCGCGCACAAAACACCGCCGCCTTCGACAGCAAAGTCAGGTTGCGCCCCGGGATGTAATTGGAGGACAGGGCGGCGTTGTAACCGGGGATTTTTTTGCCCGTCATGCTCCAGTGATCCGCCGCCACGTCGTCCATCGGCACTTTCAGGATACTAAGCGGCTTAATTGACCTGATTCCGATCGCCCTGATGAAACGGCGCAGAACCGCGATTTCGTCCTTCTCCCAGATCAACCCGGTGCGGATGTAAACGGGGAAGACCTCCGGGCATTTCCGCGCGATCGTAGCCAGCATCACGGAGCTGTCCAGACCTCCGCTGGCCAGCACGGCGACGCGTCCGGGCGCGGGCCGGATGCGGTAATCGGCCATCCTGAAGCTGACCTTATGCGAATCGGGACGGTGCATGTGGAAATCGGCCTACGCGATCAGGCGTCCCCCGTCGATCACTATCGTGGCGCCGGTGGCAAAATCCGTCTCGCACAAAAACACGACGGCTCGCGCGACCTCTTCAGGCGTGCCCAGCCGCTTGTTGAGGGTGCTTCTCACCAATCCGTCGATTTGCGCGGGCGTATATTGTGGCGGCGCAAGCACCGGGCCGATCGCCAGGCAGTTGACCTGGATCTCCGGTGCCAGCGTTTTGGCGAGAGCCTCGGTAAGCCCAATGAGACCGCACTTGGAAACGCTATAGGGCAGATAGTTGTTGTAGGGTTTGACTCCGGCAGAATCACCGATGTTGACGATTTTGCCCGCGCCCTGGCGCCGCATGAGCGGTGCCGCGAATTTGGCGGCAAAAAATGGCGCCTTCAGATTGGTGTCGAGAAATGTATCCCAGTCGCGCTCGGTCACGTTTTCAAACGGGGTGCGATAAAAGACCGATGCCGAATTGACCAGCACGTCCAGTCGTCCGAACGCCGCCGCCACCTCGCTAATCATCGCCTCGATCTCGCCAACCTGTTGCAAATCGGCATGAAATGCCTGCGCCGTACCGCCTTTCGCCTCGATTTCCGCCACCGTCTGCCGCGCTTGCTGCGCTGAAGTCCGGTAATGGACCCCGATTACGGCGCCGCGCGCAGCCAGGGCCAGCGCAATTGATTCGCCGACACGGCGGGCCGCGCCGGTGACGAGCGCAACCTTGCCGCTTAACTCCATGATGGGCCTGAATCAGCCAATGGCTGGAACAGCGCCGTACGTCACTTTCAGACCGCCTGAAGCAGGCGCCTGACCAGCGCAAGGTTATCCGAATGGCCGGTCTTGGACGCGATAATGTGGCCGATCACCGGACGACCTGTCAGATAAAGGTCGCCCAGCAGATCGAGAATTTTGTGTCGCGCGAATTCGTCAGCGAAGCGCAGCCTGGTGTTTACCACTTTTTCGTCATCTACCAGGATCACGTTGTCCAGCCGGCCGCCGTTAGCCAGCCCCATCTCGGACAGCTTGCGCATCTCCTTGAGGAATCCGAAAGTGCGCGCGGGAGCAATTTCCGCGACGTAGTCCTCCGGCTTGTGCAGCTCAAAATGAACGCGTTGAACGCCAATCGGGGGCGGGTAGATCAGGGTGTAATCGACGACCAGGCGATCCGCCGGTTCGGCCCGGATGTACTCGGCGCCATCCCTTTCCTTGCCAACCACGATCGGACGGGTGACCCGAAGCGGCTGGATGCGCGCGGCCTGCTGCTGCACGCCGGCGTCGGTCAGGGCGCGGCAGAACTCCAGCGCCGATCCGTCAAGCGCAGGCACTTCGCCCTGGGTTTTGACCAGCAAATTGGTGATTCCCAAACCGTGCAGGGCCGACATCAGGTGCTCGACGGTGCGGACCATGTAAGCGCCGTTGGCCAGCGTGGTGTTGTAACCGGTATCGGTTACGTTTTCCACCCTCGCCGGCACGGCTACATCGCCTGAAAGCGGAGTGAAGGAAATGCCCGAACCCGGTTTCGCCGGTTGCAGAATCACCCCGGTCTTAAGCCCGGTATGGAGCCCTTGACCGCCAATCACGACCGACTTCTTGATCGTGCGTTGCGCTACGGTCTTGCAGACCGCGGACCCGCCGATCTGCGGTTCGGCTCCCACCTTAACCCCGCCATGATCGGGATGCGTTCCGGCGGTGTCGGGAAGCAGCGCCCGCCCGATCGATCCGAGCAGACCGTCAACCGAAAAGGGCTTTTCGATAAAATCGACCGCACCCAGTTTAGTCGCGGTGACGGCGCTGTTGATGTTGCCGTGGCCCGAGATCATGATGACCTCGGTTTGGGGCGCGGTCTCCTTGATGCGACGCAGCAGCTCGATCCCGTCGATGTCGGGCATCCAGACGTCGAGCAGTACCAACCGCGGCCGCTCCCGGGCAACGATATCCATCACCGCTTTGGCGCGGCCGGTGTCGAGAACCCTGAAACCTTCGTCGCTTAGAATACCTTTGAGCGAGGACCGAATGCGCTCTTCATCATCCACCACCAATACGGTTTCTCCCACGTTCCAGCCCTCAATATGCATCAGAAAAAAGCCGGCTGCTCCTCCGGACCTTCAGTTAAGAATTCGAGAAAATTGTTGATCTTTTACAGGAAATTCCAGCACGAATCTACTTCCGCGCGGTTCGTTATCCCGCACCCGGACGAAGCCGTGATGGTCGGAGACGATGGTCGAAACGATCGCCAGACCAAGTCCAGTACCGTGCTGCTTGGTCGAGAAGTAGGGCTCGAAAATCCGCGTCTTAAGGGCAGGATCGATTCCCGGCCCGTTGTCCGACACTTCCAATGTCACGACACCGGTGGTTCGATCCAGATGCGTACGCACCTCGATTCGCGGCGGACCGGCGCCATCGTGGTTTTCGCCCCTGAGTGCGTCCACCGCGTTCTCCAGCAGGTTGACCAAGGCGCGTTTGAGCGCCTCGCGATCGATGGGGATCCAGGGCAGCGCCGAGTCCAATTCGGTGCGGAACTCGATATCGCGGTTCGCCCCGCGGAAAATCGCCACGGTCTCCTCCGCCAGGCTGTTCAAGTCGCCGGGGACCGGGTTGAGATGCGGCATGCGGGCAAAAGTGGAAAACTCATCCACCAGGTGTTTCAAATCCTCGACTTCGCTGACAATTGTACGCGTACATTCGTCGATCAGGTCTGAGTTGCCCGCGCAATGGCGCCGGATGCGCTCGGCCGAAAGCTGAATCGGGGTGAGCGGATTCTTGATCTCATGGGCGATGCGCCGGGCGACTTCGCGCCACGCCTCCATCCGTTCGATTTTGGCGATTTGACTGACATCCTCGAAAAATAAGACGGTGCCCAACTGATTTCGTCCCTCTTCGCTCAACGGGCTGGCCGTAACCATCAACTCGCTGGCGCGGCGTTCATCGAGGGTCACCGAGCGGGTCTCGCCCTCGGCGGCCAGGCCGTTATCGAACAGCCGCGCCATTTCCAACGCCAGCGGGGTTGGAAACGCCACCGCATAATGGCGTCCGATAACGTCGGCTGCACTGAGCGACAACAGGCGTTCGGCGCACGGATTGATGGTCGTGATACGGCCGGCGCGGTCCAGCGCCACGACTCCGGCCGAAACGTTGCGCAACAGCGTCTCGGTATAGCGGCGGCGGCGCTCCAGCTCTGTATTGGAAGCCCGCAGGTCGGCAGTCATCTGGTTAAAGGAGGCCACCAGATGACCGATTTCGTCGTCGCGCACGGCAGGTATTTCATGCGTCAGGTCGCCGGCTGCGATGGCGTGGGTACCTTCGGCCAGAAGCTTGATCGGACCGGTGATACCGCGGGCCAGAAAGATTCCAAACCAGCTTGCCAACAACACCACCACCAGACCGATCATGACGAGCGCGAGCAGATAATTGCGCATGATCGGCTGCTTCAACGCGCGTAACTGAACGTATTCCTCGAAGCTTTCGGAAACTCTGGCAGCGCGTTTGGCGAGACTGCGCGGCACGAAATAGTCGACCACAACCGCGCCCAGCACCTTGTCGGATTCGGGCGAAACGAAGATCGGCGCGGTCCCGCGAATCACGTCGGAGCGGCCAAAGGAATCAGTCCGGCTGGTCGCATGTCCGGCCAGCGTAGCGACCAGCAGGCCGGAATGGGGCGAAACCCCGATGCCGGTGGGAATCTGGGGACTCAACACCAGCACCAGCAGCCGGCGGTCGGCTGAGAACACCTCGATCGTTCCCAGGTTGTACTCCTGCTGCTTGTGCTCGAGGAATTTCTTCAGCTCGCCCCGGCGCTGCGGTAGCAAAAGATCATTGGCGGCGATATTTTCGGCCAGCACGCGCGCGAAATGCAGAGCGTCGTTAGCTGAATCCAGGTAGTAGCTCTTGGCAATATCCAGCGACTCGTCGAGGACCTTTTTGTATTCAGGATTGAACCAGCTATCGACGTCGGAATGCAGGAACGATTCCGACACATAGAGCAGAAAAGCGCTGGGCAGCAGCGCGACGGCGATAAAGCCGATCACCAAACGCGCCTGAAGCTTGGACCCGATAAGGCCCCGGCGGCGCTCAAAAAAAACCTTGGCGATGTTGCGTCCGACCAGGAACAGCAGCAATCCGAGCAGCAGGAAGCTGAGGTCGAAGAGCAGGATGACCGCCAGATTGGACAGCAGCGAGGTGTGCCGGGTCAGCGGCGGCAGCGTGATCTGGCCGAGCGTGAAGATTGCCAGCAGCGAGCCCGCGACGGCCACCGCGATCAATTCGCGGCGGCGGCGTTTTTCAGACAAACGCTGAAGTTCGGGGTCTTCGTCCAGCATGCCGCCTCGGAGCCCGCCGTTGGAAACTGAATTAATCGGGGGCGACGCTCCCGTCAATCAGCGCCTCAAAAGCATGAGCACCAGCGAAACGATGATGCTGAGCAGAATACAGGTTGCCAGCGGAAAATAGAACGTCACATTGCCGCGGCGATAGTAGATATCCCCCGGCAGGTGCCCGAACCATCCGAGGCTGCCCAGCCCCCATAACATTATCCCCACTACCGCCATCAGCAACCCCGTGACGAGCAGCCATTTGCCTAACAGCGCGAGCATCGAGCTTAAACCTTGATCGTGCGCAATAATCCCGGACCGCGTCAGGCATGTGCGCTCCGGGCGGCTTCCTTCGCCTCCTTGGCTTCTTTTATGATCCTCTCCGCGATATGCGCCGGAACTTCCTCGTAGTGCGAGAACTGCGACTCGAATGAACCCCTCCCCGAAGTGATCGAGCGCAGATCGGGTGCATACTTCAAAATTTCGCTCATTGGCACCAGCGCCTTGATCAGCTGGCCGTTGCCTTTGCGATCCACGCCCAGGACCTTGCCGCGGCGCGAGTTCAGATCGCCGATCACGTCACCCATACATTCATCCGGGCACGAAACCTCGATCGACATGATCGGTTCCAGTATCACCGGCCGCGCCTTTTCCACCGCCGCCTTCAGACCCATCGAAGCCGCGATCTGGAACGACATATCCGAGGAATCCACCGGGTGAGAGGACCCATCATAAAGCGTTACTTTAAGGTCGACCAGCGGGTAGCCGGCGACAAAACCCTCAGGCAGAGTGTTGCGTACACCCTTTTCCACCGAGGGGATGAATTGGCGTGGAACCGAACCGCCGACCACCGCGTCCACGAATTCGAAGCCGCTCCCGCGTGGAAGCGGTTCAACGCGCAGCCAGCAATCCCCGTATTGGCCGCGACCGCCCGACTGGCGCTTGTACTTACCCTGCGCTTCCGCCTTGCCCTTGATGGTTTCCTTGTACGGCACCTTGGGCGCCTGAAGTTCAACCTCTACATTATATTTTCGTTTGAGCCGTTCGACCGTGACCTCGATATGCAGTTGGCCGGTGCCGGACAGAATGATGTCGTGGGTTTGCGGGTCGCGATGCATGTCCAGCGAAGGATCTTCTTCGATCATCCGCGCCAGCGCCTGGCTGGCCTTTTCCTCGTCGCCCTTGCTCTTGGGCCGAATCGCGAAGGAGATTACCGGGTTCGCTTTGGGCGGCGGCGGCAGAATAATCGGTGCCTTCTCATCGCATAATGTGTCGCCGGTGGCGGTGTCCTTTAACTTGGCAACGGCGACGATTTCGCCCGGCAAGGCGCTGTCCAGGGGCGCCTGCTTTTTGCCCTCCAGCCGCAACAGTTGGCCGAACCGCTCTCTGGTCTGGCGCGTAGCATTGAGTACCGCGCTGTCGCTCACCGCTTTGCCCGAAACCACGCGGAAGATCGAAAGCTTGCCGGCGAACGGATCGACCACGGTCTTGAACACCAGCGCGGAAAAGGGCGCCGACGGGTCCGGCGCACGCTCCACCTCTTCGCCGGTGGCGGGGTTATGGCCCTTGCGCGCCGGTTTGTCCCCTGGTGAGGGCAGCAGTTCCAGGATTGCGTCCAGCAGCGGGCCGACGCCGATATTCCGCGCGCCCGAACCGCACAGGACGGGGGTCAGCTTGCGCTCCAGCACCGCTTTGCGCAGCGCGGCGCGAAGTTCCTCGTTCTCCAGCTTGCCTTCTTCAAGGTACTTCTCCAGCAGCCCGTCGTCCGACTCCGCGACCGCCTCGCACAGCTTGGTCCGCGCCTCTTCGGCCATCTTCAGAAGATCGCCACTGAGCTCCTCCTCTTTCGCCTTACCGCTGGTGTCGGCATAGCGGACGGCTTTCATGTTAAGCACGTCGATCACGCCGGCCAGATTATTGTCGGTGCCGATGGGCAGGGTCAGCGGCGCCGGTTTGGCGCCCAGCCCTGCCAGATCGGTCAGCGCGTTTTCCAATTTGGTGTTCTCGCGATCCAGCCGGGAGACAAAAGCGACGGCGGGAAGATCGGCCTGCTGCGCCATCTCCCATATCTTTTCGGTTTCGACCTTGAGATCGGCGGACGGACTGACCACCAGCACCAGACCATCGACAGCCCACATGGTGCTGAAGGCGTCGGGCAAAAACGCGGCATATCCGGGCGTGTCAGCCACGATAACCGAATTGCGCTTCCATTCCAGATGATGGAACCCGGAGCTGATCGATTCGTGGCGCGCCAGCTCCTCGGGCTCGAAGTCCATCACCGCAGTACCGTCGTCGGGACGGCCCAGCCGCGTGATAGCTCCGGCGGTGTACAAAAGCGCGTCGGCCAACTGGGTCTTGCCCGTCCCACCCTGCCCAACCAACGCGATGGTTCTCAAGCGCTCGATATCGGCGACAGCCATAAAGTTCACCTCAAGTTCATTGTAATGAGGTCGATACTACAGCAGAAGCCGCTGCGCCAGAGCAGCGTACTTTCGAGATAGCGGCGAACTAAAACACGCCTGTCTAGCGCTCGAACTTCTCGATCGTAACGTCACCGGCCACGACGCGCCGCGTTTCGCCGTCTTCAACCAGCAGCAGCGCGCCGCTGCGATCGATCCCCTGGACCGTTCCGCTGTGCCGGGTCTGACCGTCGAATACCGTGACCTGCTTCCCTTTCAGGATCGAGTAGCGGTCCCACACCGGAGCGATGGGAGCAAAACCTGTCTGTTGCACCTGGCGGATGCGCTCGTCCAGCCGGGCAAAAAAAGTGGCGGCAAACTTCACCCGGTCGACGGGTTTACCGGTTTCAATCAAAATCGAGGTGGCGATAGCGCGCAGGTCTGGCGGCACCTGATTTGCTTCCAGGTTGAGATTGACGCCGATTCCCAACACAACGCACAGGGTACTGCCGCCCAGCAGTTGCGCGATCATCCCGCCCGCCTTTTTGCCGCGAATCCACAAATCGTTCGGCCACTTCAAGCCCGCAAGTCCGGGCGCCAGAGTCTCGACTGCTTCAGCCAGCGCGACGCCCGCCGCCAGGCTTAGCACGGGAACATCGACGGCAGCTATGGCCGGGCGCAGGATTACCGAGGCATACAGATTGACGCCGGCGGGCGAAAACCATTGGCGGCCCAACCGTCCATGTCCTGCGGCCTGCGATTCGGCAATCACGACCGAACCGTGCGCGGCGCCGTCGAGGGCCAGGGTTTCAGCAATCTGCTGCGTCGATCCGACTTCAGCATAGTAATGAATCCGCCAGCCAACCGTTCCTGGTCCGCCGTGTTCGATCGCGCGATATGGATTTTCGTTCACAACTCCACCTCAAAACGCTTCGATCCGCATACTCAAGTCGGCGGCGCGCACCGAATGGGTCAATTCGCCGACCGAAATCAGATCAACTCCGGTGCGCGCGATTTCACTCACGGTGGCCAGGCTGACATTTCCCGAGACTTCAAGCTGCACTCGTCCAGCCGCGATTTGACACGCGCGGCGCACGTCGTCAACGCTCATATTGTCGAGCAGCACCACCTCCGCTCCCGCCGCAATTGCTTGTTCAAGCTGGACCAGGTTCTCGCACTCGACTTCGATTTTCAGCGTGTGGGGCGCCGCCCGCCGCGCCAGCCTGATGGCGGCCTCCACCGAACCGGCAGCGGCGATGTGGTTGTCTTTGATCAGCACGCCGCTATCCAGGGCGAAGCGATGGTTGAAGCCGCCGCCCACGCGCACGGCGTATTTCTCGATCGCGCGCAGTCCAGGATGGGTCTTGCGAGTATCCACGATGCGCGCTTTGGTTCCCGCGACAGCGCGCACGAACTGGGCGGTTTTGGTCGCGATGCCGGACATCAGTTGCAGGAAGTTGAGCACGGTCCGTTCGCCGATCAACAGCCCCGCCAGCAAGCCCTCGATTTCAACCGCGATCGCGCCGCGCCGCAGCGATGCGCCCTCGGCCGCCAGCTTTGCGACCCGCGCCTGCGCGCCACATCGCTCCAGGATCGGCGCAATCAGCGGCCCTCCGCAAAAAACCATCTCGTCCTCCTTGACGCTGATGCGCGCCCGACCGCGCGCGTCGGGCTTTACCGTGGCCGCGGTTGTCACGTCGCCCAGACCGACGTCCTCGGCCAGCGCGCGGGAAATCAGGTCGTCAACACCGGGTTGCAGAGCGAGATCCATCGCGCGTCGAGCTAGGCGGTCTCGCCCAGCTGGCCCAGTTGCTTTTCGAGCAGGCCGACCTGACCGCTGAGTTCCTGCGTGCGCTCCTCCATCTCGGCGCGGGTGTCCGCCGACGCCTTTTGCAGGAACTCCGCGTTGGCCAGCCGCTGCTGGTGCTTTTGCAAATGGCCGCGCGATTCGACCAGCTTCTTACGGAGGGCGGCGCGAGTTTTTTCTACATCAAAGCCGGCGGGCGGCTCTATCAGCACCTCGCCCCAGGAGAGCGTCGAAGGAACCTTGCCTCGGCGCAATTGAGGGTCTTCGTTGATTACGATCGCGATTTCCGCCTTGGCCATCACCTCGGCATAGCTCTTCCAGCCTTCGAACTCGCGGGCAAACGCTTCGGCCTGGCTCAGGGGTTTTAGAAACGCTGAGACCCGCTGACCCGGATGAACCCCGACCAATGCGCGCAGGCTGTTGATGGTCTCGGTGGCCTCCAGGCAATGCGCCATCGCCGCGCTTTCGGCCTCGGATAATGGATCGTCCTGTGCGGCTTTCGGAAAGCCGGCTACCGGCAGGTGCGCGCTCAGATTGCGCTCCGCGATAAAGCTCCGCAGCGGCTGCCATAATTCCTCGGAGATAAACGGCATGAACGGATGGAGCAGGCGCAGCAGCTGGTCGAAGCCGTGGACCAGCACGAACCGGGCCGCGTGCTGAGCCTCCCCGCCACGGCGCAGCGGTTCCTTGGATAACTCGATGTACCAGTCACAGAACTCGTGCCAGATGAAATGGTACAGCCGGGCGGCGGCGGCGTTGAACTCGTACGCGTCGATCGCGGCGGTGATTTCCGCGGTGGCATTGCGCAGACGGCTCAGAATCCAGCGCTCGGCCAGGCCCAGTTTTTTGGTGGCCACGGGCGCGATCGGTTGGGGCGCCCCCTCGACATTCATCATCACGAAACGCGCGGCGTTCCAGATCTTGTTGGCGAACGCGCGCGACGCCGCCAGCCGATCGTTGCTCAGGATCAGGTCGCGTCCCTGCACCGCGAGCTGCGCCAGCGTAAAGCGCACCGCGTCGGTGCCGTAGGTTTCCATGATCTCCAGCGGATCGACCACGTTGCCGCGCGACTTGGTCATCTTCTTGCCGAACTGGTCGCGCACCAGCGGCGTGATATAAACGTCGCGAAATGGCACCTGACCGGTGAACTCCAGCCCCAGCATCATCATCCGCGCGACCCAGAAAAAGATAATGTCAAAGCCGGTCACCAGCAGCGAGGTCGGGTAGTAGCGGCGCAGGTCGGGCGTGTCATCGGGCCATCCCAGGGTCGAGAACGGCCACAACCCCGAACTGAACCAGGTGTCGAGTACGTCCTCTTCCTGCCGCAGGTGGATCGACGCGCAGCGGTTGCAGGCGGCGGGCGGGCGCCGCGCGACCATGGTGTTGCCGCATTGCGGACAATGGTAGGCGGGAATGCGATGGCCCCACCATAACTGGCGCGAGATACACCAGTCGTGCACGTTCTCCATCCAATTGAAATAAGTGTTTTCCCAGAATTTCGGATGGAAAGTGGTACGGCCGTCGCGCACCGCCGCGATCGCCTTGTCCGCCAGCGATTTGATGCGCACGAACCACTGCGTCGAAAGCATCGGCTCGAGCACGGTGTCGCAGCGCGAGCACACTGCCAGGGCATGGCGATGCGGCTGCACCTGGTCCAACAATCCCTGCGCCTGGAGATCGCGCAATACCGCCTTGCGGCATTCCTCCCGATCCATCCCCGCATACGGCCCGGATGCGGCATTCATGCGGCCGCGCCCGTCCATCACGGCGATCTCCTCCAGGCCGTGAGCCTTGCCGATCGCGAAGTCGTTGAAATCGTGCGCCGGCGTGATTTTCACCGCGCCGGTGCCGAAGGAGCTGTCCACCGAAGCGTCGCTGATGATCGGGATCGCGCGCCCGATCAGCGGCAAGTGCACGTTCTTCCCAATCAAATCCTGGTAGCGCCGGTCGTTCGGATTGACGGCAACCGCGGTATCGCCCAGCATCGTCTCGGGTCGCGTGGTAGCGACGGTTATGGCGCCCGAACCATCCTCCAGTGGATAGCGGATATAATAAAGATGGCCGTCCGCCTCCTTGTGCGACACTTCGAGGTCCGAAAGCGCCGTTTCGCATCGCGGGCACCAGTTGATCAGCGTGCGCTCGCGGTAAATCAGTCCTTGCTCATGAAGCCGGACGAAGACTTCGATCACGGCGCGCGACAGTCCCTCATCCAGGGTGAAACGTTCGCGCGTCCAGTCGCACGAGGCGCCAAGTCGGCGCAACTGGTTGAGAATGCGGCCGCCGTAGGTCTCGCGCCATTGCCAGACGCGCCGCTCGAAGGCTTCACGTCCCATCTGATGGCGGTTGGTGCCCTCTTTGCCGATCTCGCGCTCGACCACGTTCTGCGTGGCGATGCCCGCGTGATCGGTGCCGGGAACCCACAGCGTGTTGTAGCCCTGCATCCGGCGGGTACGCACGATGATGTCCTGCAGCGTCACGTTAAGCGCGTGCCCCAGATGCAATTGGCCGGTCACGTTGGGCGGCGGAATCACGATCGAAAAGACCGGACCCGGTCGCTTCGGATCGGCGGTGAAATAGCCCCTCTCCACCCAGCACTCGTACCAGCGCTCGGCAATTTTAGGATCGAATGTCTTGCTCAATTCCAAGTAGTGTCAGCCCGTTAGTGGAAGATTGGCCGCGCCCGCGGCATTTTATCGGAGATCATATTGGCACGAACGCGCGGGATTCAACCAACGCCACGAAGGTTCCAACAGCCCTCCTCTGCGATCGAGCGGCGGTTATGGCGGGACCGCCTCGAAGAGCGCCGAAGATCGCCTCAGGCGCGGTGCGAAGGGTGAGCGTACGAGACATTCCGCGATCGCGGCTCCTTTGAAGAGCAGCTCAGGAGCTTGCGGCTTCGACCTGGCGCGCGGGCAGCGGAAGTTCCCGTCGATCGTCAAAACTCCGAGCGATCTTTTAACGCGATGAAGCGGCTGGTGCCGCAACCGCCGCTCCGATTGACTGGTGCGAGAGGGGGGACTTGAACCCCCACGAGGTTGCCCTCACAAGGTCCTGAGCCTTGCGCGTCTGCCATTCCGCCACTCTCGCGTGCGCAGCATGGCGCTGCCGCACCTGATTGTACACAGGGATGGCTGCCTGAAGCCAGATCGTTTAGCCCGGCGCGCGCGTTATTTCAAGGCAACGCTCGCATGCTCAATCCGCGCATGTTACTTCTAAGCCCCATCCATTGGACGCACAGAGGAAGGGCAGGAAATGACCGACGGACCATTGGCAGGTTTTCGCATCCTGGACCTCAGCTCGGTGATTTCCGGGCCGTTTTGCACGATGCTGCTGGGCGACTTGGGCGCCGACATCATCAAGATCGAGTCGCCCGAAGGTGACACGATGCGCACTTTCAGTCGTCCCCAGAAAAACGGCATGTCCGCGGGATTCCTGTCCTTCAACCGCAACAAGCGCAGCATCATCATCGACCTGCGCAAGGACGGCGGACGGGACCTGGTGCGCCGCCTGGCTGCCAAGGCCGACGCTCTGATCGAAAACAATCGCCCAGGGGTGGCCGATCGCCTGGGCGTCGGCTATGCCGACATCCGCCGCATCAATCCCAGGATTGTGTACTGCTCCATTTCCGGCTTCGGACCCGACGGTCCCAACGCCAATGCGCCCGCCTATGATCCGTTGATCCAGGGCTACTCCGGGCTGACCCATTTGCAGGGCGCGCGCATCGGCCGTCCGATGGGCGTGCAGATGGCGATGGCGGACAAGATCACGGGGATGACGGCCGCCTTGTGCATCGTCAGCGCCCTTCACGCGGCGCGCAGCCGCGGCTTCGGCCAGTACGTCCGCGTGCCGATGCTGGAGGCGCTGATCGCGTTCAACTTCAACGACACCGGCTTTCCCCACGTGCTGCAGCCCCCTGAGGAATTCAAGGATCAGATGCCCCGCAGCGTCACCGTCGAGCCGTTCAAAACCCGCGACGGCTATATTTCGGTCGGCCCGTTCACCGATGAGCAATATCGCGGCATCGCGCTGGCGCTGGGCCATCCTGAATGGTGGGATGAGAGCCTTACGCGGATGGAACGGGTGCGGGCCATCCTGCGCAACAGCGCCCAGTTGTACCAGGAGAAGGAGAGCGCCGAAATTCTGGCGGCGCTGCGCGCGCAGGACGTACCCTGCGCTCCGGTACACACCTACGAATCGCTGTTCGAAGACGCCGACGTGATCGCGAACCAAATCTTTTTCATGTACGACTATCCCGGCGTCGGCAAGGTGCGCACCAACCGCTGCTCCGCGCGCTTCTCCGAAACTCCGATGCAGATGCGGCGGATGCCGCCGCGCCTGGGCGAGCACACCGACGAAATCCTGCGCGAATGCGGCATCGAACGCTCCGAGATCGAAGAGCTGCGGGCGGCCGCCGTTATCAAATAGGAGTTGCCCGCTGGCTGCGCGCCCCTGAGGTCGCTATCGCAGCGGGCCAATTGAAATAACTCGCGTCAGTTCAAATCCAGTGCGCGGGCGACGTTTTCGCCCAAAATGCCGCGGCGGCCTGCCGGCGACATCTTTTCGACCAACTCGAATATTTCCTCCATGTAATTCACCGGATGGTCGGCATGCGGAAAATCACTGGCCCAGAAAAACTTGTCGGTGCCGACGTAATCGATAATGTAGCGCAGCACGGTCTCGTCCGGGTCGCCCGAGATGAAACATTGGCGGTTGAAATAATACGACGGGCATTCCGCCAACGGCAGGCCGCCGCCGATCAATGTCTCCTTGAACAGCGCGTCGGCGCGGTTGAGCCACCATCCGATCCATCCCGAACCCGACTCAAGGATCACAAACTTCAGGCGCGGGAACTTGTCCCACACGCCAAACACGAACATAGTCGCGAATGCCATGATCGAGCCCTGATTCGTGAACATGTCGCCGTACCAGATTCCGGCCCCGCCGCGCATCGGCTCGAACCGCGTGTGGATGGTGAATTCTTTCGGCTCGAAATTCGGATGCACCGCGAGCGGTACGCCCAAATCCTGAGCCGTCGCGAACACGATGTCGTGGTCCGGATGACCATGGGGCTTGCGGGTGATCGTGTAGGGCGAGATGAACGCGATTTTGCATCCATCTTTCACCGCACGCTCCAGTTCGGCCGCGGCCAGTGCCGGATTGCCCAGCGAGATGTGTGCCGCAGGGACCAGCCGTCCGCCAGAATCGCGGCAGAAATCGGCGATCCAACGGTTGTACGCGCGGCAGCATGCATTGGCGTAGTCGGCGTCCTTGGTCTCGGCTTCCCAGTTCAGTCCCAGCGTGGGAAACAGCACCGACTTGGTCAGCCCCTCCTCATCCATCTTCTTGAGCCGCTCTTTGGGGTCCATCGTTCCGTAACCGGCGCCTTCAAGATAAGTCTCCTCGGGCGTCGCCCTAATGAACGGGGGCGGTCCCTTGCGCCCTCCCTTGACCCATTCCTCACGCAGCCGCTTCATCTCCTGCACTTGGCGGCCCATGCTGCTGAGACGGCCCAAAGTTCCCTTGGGCGTGCATTGCGCGGGTTTGCCATCCACTTCGAGATATTCCCATCCGTCCGCGTCCTTTCGGATGCGGATGGCGCGGGCGCGGTAATTGGGTTCGAGATAGCGCTCCCACAGATCGGGCGGTTCAATAATGTGGCCGTCGGCGTCGATCACCAGTTCACTGCGCTTGCCGTTCTCCATCGCTGCTTCTCCAGATTTGGAATAATGCCGCCCGCTGTCGGCTGGCCCGAAGTCGGAACAATCGTTCAGGAAGGAAGCTAGACCGATACTCGCAACCAGTCAAGCGCTCAAGGTGCCAAACCAAACGGGCTTAGTACAGCTGATCGAATTGCAGGACGGTACCGTCAGGGTCGGTGAACAGGAAAGTGCGGATCCTGCGCTCCTTGGGCAGCCCGTAAAACAGGCCGTCCTGCTCGACGATTCCGCCCAGCGTTTTGACTCCTTGCGCGGTCAGTTGCCGGTAGCGCTCGTCGATATTATCCACCCAGAACGAGATATGGGTCAGGCCGTTGTCACCGTTCTTAAGCGGCTGATTGGTGGGAAGCGGACCGTTGCGGCGCGCGATCGAGATGAAACTCGGGCTGTCGTCCCATCGCAGATAGGCGACCCGCCGCGTGAACATCACCTCGCCCTTGTCGTTCTCCAGCGTTTCGACACGATCGAGTGAGACTTTGAAGCCCAGAAGGTCGCGGTAAAAGCGCAGCGCGGCATCAACGTCAGAAACCTGGATGCAGGCATGCGAGAACGGTCCCAACATAGGAGTCATCTTCCCTCAGAACGCCGACACGGAGGCCGGCGCCACGGCAGGACAGCAGGCGCCGGCCAAACCTGGAATCAGGCCTGTTTCTTGGCAAAAGGGCGGTCGCGTTCGCTGAGCGCCGCCTTCAATCCCTTGGTGCGCTGCGTCTTGAGAAATTCCTTTACGGCTTCGGTCTGATGCGCGATCACGTCGAGATCGGCGGAGGACTGCTCGGCGGCCCGGAAACCCGTCACTTCCAGGTAGCGGTTAACCGCAGCCTTGTGCAGCGCCAGCAACTCGACCGACACCAGGGCGACTCGGCGCGCGTAAGCCAGCGTCTCTTCTTCCAGCTTCTCCCTGGGATAGACGCGGTTAATGAGGTGCCAGTCCAGCGCTTCCGCCGCCGAAATCGTATCACCGGTAAAGAACAGCTCCTTGGACTTGCGCGGACCCATCAAAACCGGCCACAGCGACAGCGAAGGCAGGACACCAAGATTGCGGCCGGCGGGATGACCAAAAACGGCATCCTCGCTGGCGAACACGATGTCGCAATGTCCAACGAATTCGGTCGCTCCGGCCAGGCAGAACCCATGGACTTGCGCGATTACCGGTTTGGTGCACGACCACAGCCGCTGCCATCGGGTGACCAACCGCTGCATATTGATGCGATCGTTGGAGATAGTGAACTTCTGGCCGGGCGCGGCGGGCTCATTCAAGTCGTAACCAGCCGAAAACGCGCGCCCGGCGCCTCGGATAATCAGCACGCTGGCTTCGGGGTCCTCTTCGTAAACGTCCAGCACCTGCATCAATTCATTGAGCAGCCGGGGGGACAGCGCGTTGAGCTTCTCGGGCCGGTTGAGAGTCAGGCGGCGAATTTTGCCCTCGACCGTTTCATAAATGACGGTTTCGTAATTTGCCATAATCAGTACTCTGCTCCGCTTGGTTGTCGGTCAGTTGCCAAGCGTTGCACCGTGCCGCCCGTTTGACAAGTCCGCGCCAACCCTCCGATGGATTCCTCCCCGGTCAAGTCCGTTCTGACCGGGAACAATTTACTTGACCTGCCACAAGCTCGACGGGCCACTCAGCCTGGCCAGCCTCGACTGTGCCCGCCATGCTCGGGCATCGATATTCAAACGGGCGCGGGCGCGCCAACGCCCGCACCGGAGCCCTCGTGGTTTTTGCAATCTCGATACGCTGCAAGGCCGCGGAACATTTCCAAAGTCCTGGCCAAATCTGTTTCTCAGCTCTTTGTGAACTTGCTCCCAGCCCGTCCGTGAAGCGATTCAGGTGAACACGAAAACTGCTTGTGCCATCGGGTGCCGCTGAGACGGACGCATTTGAAGGTTTCCCGGATGGCCGCTACAACCCACGATCAGCCGTGAATGCTCGTAATTCTCACCGCTTTCGTCAATAAGAAGATAAATCGAACAACTTCATGGCTGAACGCCAGTATACATACCTGTCTTCGACGATCAAGTATATTTTCCCCAGTAATGACGGCGTTATCCACGATTTTACAGCATGACTGTGCATGTTTTGGCGACTTTGTACGTGAGTTCGCGGAGAACTTCGCGAGGGGCTGAAATATATTTCAACCGAAACCTGACAATTGAAAGCGTTTGAGGAGATTTGCGAAGCGGCGCGGCCTCGTCGGTTAAAGCGCTTCTGTGAACAAAAAAGAACTGCGCGGCGCTTTTCTTCAGCCCTTTCCGGGTTTCGACCGATCTTTATCGTCAACGCGGCCGGTACGCCAGGAAGACTCGCCATAAAGAGTCGGATTCCTTGACTGCATTTCACCGCTCGGCCGGGATGACCGGGTAGTCAATCAACGTCGATGTCGGTGCCGTGATGAATTGACCGGGGCGCAACTCTCAGTCGATTTTCATGTTGGCGATGCCAGGGAGCATCGTCTCGCCGCCTCGTTTGACCGCATCAACAATCATAGGATGAGCGGCTATTGCCGGGTGAACTTCGTATGCCACGACTCCTTGATCCATACATCGCCGTCGCAATCGATCGAATGCGCATCGACGCAGCGCTGCACCGTCGAAGCCTCGACCAGCAGCTTGTCATCGGAAAGATGGGTGCAGTGAAAATCGGTGCGCGACTTGATGATTCCGGTCGGACCGGGCAGCACTCCCAGGATTTTCATATGCAGGGGCGTGCTGCTCGCCGTCCGCAGGATCACGAAATTGTCACCCGAGTACAGGATGTCGGTGCGCTCGTTTTCCACGCCGACGTTTGATTCGACCCAATCCGAGACCACCGGATATTGCGCCGTCGTGGAAAAGGTCACCTCGGGCGATTTGCCCGAATAACGAAAGCAGAGCACGTAGGTCGAGGGCGATATGCCCTTCACCACTGGACCGCGGCCGAAGGTCCATGACTCCGGCTCTGTGACCGTCGCCTGCCAGCAGCCTTCAAAGCTCTTGGGAAATGGGAGAACCGGTGCGACAGCGCTTGCGGCGGGCGAAGGAACGGCCGGAATTTCCAAAGCGTTTGCACCGTGCGCAATAGCCGCCAGTTGCGTCGCGGATGACTTCGGTCTGAAGCGCCGGCCCTGCTGCCATTGCCGCGCCAGTTCCCGGCCCAGGTTTTCGTGCGCAAGACGACGATGTCGGCTCTCATGAATCGTGAAACCGAGCGTCGGCTGTGCGGCCGGAACGCCTTGAGCCGCAATCCGCACCCATCCTTCACGATACGCAAAGTAGCCCAGCCCCCCGATGACTGCGAAGACAAGGAGCAGTCGCAAATGAGCCATGGCCCTCGCATAGCACGGCGGCGCCCCATCCGGCCATAACCAGGGCACTTCAGACGGCGTCGAGGAGGCAAGTGTAAGCTCCCGAGACGACCGGTAGCGTCGTGAAGGTGTTGGAAAAAGCTACGGACGCAAGAACGTTTGACCGCGATGAGAGATTGGCGCCCATCCTCGACCCGATCGCCGCACTATGCTTTCTTATTGGGCCCGTTGTTGGCCTGTCGCTGGCACCGCGCGCCGACAGCACTGCGCGAACAACGAGCAAGGTAGCCTCTCACGAAAGACGCGCTGGCCCCCTCCCGTCCGGGGGAGGCCTCAGGCCCAGAAAATCGCAGTCACTGATATCCGAGCGAACCTCCTAAAGGAGGCATACAATTTACTTGCAGCCTGCCAGCCCAGTATCACCTTACCCGGCTTGAAAAGCGCAACGCCGCCGGCATTACCTGGCGGCGGGCAAAAGCATGGGGCAGGCCCAAGCGGCCTGCCCCACGGTTTTTTCAGTTGCGCTTTCGGGATTATGCCGATTGCGTGACTGATTTGTTCAACTGGATGTGCCTCACTCGGCGACGAAGGTGATCAAGCCGGACGGAATCGGCGTGTTAACCACGTGGCCCGTCCGCGGCGCTGAGAGCAAGCCTTGGAGATCGACCACCGCCAGGAACGTGTTGGAGCCATTTTCCAACACTCCATATGCCTTGCCGGTGTTGGGGCTGACGTATGCCGTAACCGTATGGGGATCAAAACCCTCGGCCCATGGCGTATTGCTCGGATCGTTGGGAACCATAAACGAGACCCAGTCGGTGACCGCCGGCGTTCCACTGCCGGAGGTTGCCGGAAGCTGGATGACGCCCTCCACATTGCCGCCGAACTCGCCCGTCACCACGCCCAGATGAGTGCCCGGCGCCACCGCGATTCCGCAGGTGCCGGCGTTAAGGCTGGAAAATTCCGGGAACGATTGCACCTGGCTGGCGGCGTCAGTCCAGGTCTGGTTTACGCTGTTGAAGGTCGCCTGGGTGAGATCGGCAATATAAAGATCACCCGTGAACTCGATGGTGGCCAGCGCGATTCCGGTGGTGCAGTCCTCGCCCGCTGAATCGAACTCTCCGGTCGTGACAGTGGAGGAGAGGTCGTTGTTGAATATCGCCGGCTTGGTCGTGCCCGCGCTGGTATTGATGATCTGGTAGTTGTTGGCCTCGTTGGGCGACAGCACCAGGTGACGAATCGGATCGATCGAGGCATTCTCCGAAGTGTCCACTGAAGTGGTGTTGGTGCCTGCCGGAATCGGCGGCTCAAACGCAGGTGGCGTCGAGCCCAAGTCCAGGAACTGGTATCCGCCGGGCCCATTTGGCGTCAGACCCATCGTGATCAGCGCCTTGTTGGTTGACGAATCGACCACCACACCGCAGTTATTGCAACTGCCTCCGGAAAAACTCTCGGTCGCGTTGGAACCGCTGGTCAGCGTATTGCTGAGAGTCGTGCCCGTAATCACGTAGACATCGGTATTATTGGCGACGCATACGGTCTGACCGGTGGCTGAATTGGACGAGCAGGAGTTGACCGTGTTCGCGGTCGTGACGGTGGTCGGCGCGCCGCCGGTTCCGATCCCGCTCTTGGTTTCGATCGGTACGACATTGACACCAACCGCTCCGCCGCCCCAATTCCCCAATGGGGCGTAGATCGTCGCATTGGTTCCCTGCACCAGCACGCCGAGCGAACTCGACGGCAAACAGGCCTCCGGCGCCAGGGTCGGCGTGGCGGTTGGCGTGGCGGTTGCGGTCGGCGCTGGGGTCGGTGTGGGTTTGTGCGTGGGCGCCAGGGTTGGGGCAATAAAAATCTGGCCGGTGTGGTCGGAATCGCAGCCTGCCATGCTGGCCAGCCCCACCACCAGACAAGTCAGAACAAACCATCTAAGTTTCAATTTTCTCATCGCCCCTCCACAATGTCGTCCGTTGCGTTTTAACACGGTTGAGCTAGGTGTTTAGCGATCCAAACAGAAAGATTGTGGACAAGCTAAGTAAATTCGTCCCTCTTTGCAAGGTACGATTTTCCAAAGTTTCCACAAAGTCCGTTTGATCTCCCTTTTTCGCATAGCCTTTTATCTAATTAAGCTCAAGCACACAAGTGTTGACTGATTTAAATTTGATTGATTACCTGCGGGAATTCTTCTTCGCACAGCGGCGCCGCCGCCGCGCTTGGCATTTTCTCCTGCTTGCCGCCGGTTCGACGGCTATCGGCAGTCGCGACCGGAGGCGAGCTCCCGACTCCCGGCGAAGTTTATGAATACACGATCGGCTTGGAATCGACGTGCAACGTGTTCGCGGCGGGCGATCGAATCAGGCCGGAGATCAGATCGAGCGATTTCCCGCGTTTCGATCGCGACCCCGACACCAGCCACGACCCGTTCGCGGACTCGGAGAACCGGCCCGCACTGCAACCCGTCATGCATCGGGCAGGCGCGGCGTCCTGCCTGATACTGCCGGTTATCCCCGCGCCCTGCTGACCGCGCGGCGTTTTGTCGACCCGCGATTGGCGGCCTGCCCGGCCGCATCCTTGTCCCGCGCAATCCGGTCGAGCATCGGCGCAAGGTCGGCGGCCATCCGCCGCGCCACAATCCCGTTGGCGGCCTCGTTCAGATGGTAGGGATCGATGAAATCAAGTTGCTGATGTCGATTATTGAGGATACCGCTGATGTCGATCACGCCGTTGGCGGATGCGGCCTGGGCAAGCCTGCGGTAGGTGCCCTTGAAAAATTTCGCGCGCATCGGATCGCCGGGCAGCAGCCGGCGTTCGAATGGCGCCAGTTGATTTTTGGAAAAGACCGTCGGCTGCCAGTAAAAGATCGGCTCGAATTTGAATTGCTCTCCCAGCATCCGCGCCATCCGGACATTGAACAGGTAAATATCGACCACGTCCTGCTCGACCGCGTCGGTGCCTTCGAAATCCTGCGGCGGCGCCAGGTAGCTCAATGACGGGAATGGTTGGACCTGATGCGGCAACATGTTGGGATTGTCCTTGCCGGCCAGCAGCTTGATCAGGTCGGCCAGCCCGGTGCTCATCAGGGCGCTGCGCAGGGCGGTGCGATAGAGGATTTTGCGGCCCCACGAGGAGCTGAGAACGCTGAATTCCTGGGCGCGGAAGAATTCACTCTGAGTCAGACCGCCCATCCCGTTCTGATAGCCGGTGAAAGCTTCGTTGACGCCGTCATAAAAGAGCACGACGTCGGGCCGCTGTCCGCGCCGCAGCAATTCGTAGAGCAGCAGCAACTCCTGGGTGCTGACGTAGCCGATCTGTCCAAGATTGGTGATTTCCAGCTCGTAATTCGGGCTATCCGCAAAGTGTTTGGCCAGCAGCGACGCCAAGGTATAGTCGTCGCGCACGCCCGTGCCCCATAGAGTCGAACCGCCCATCATGAACAGGTGGATCACGGGACGATGCGAGGCGTGAGCTTGACCCGGGGGATGCCAGGTGACGCGGTTGCCGTCGGCGTCGATATTCAAATAACGGCTGGTCATCGGCCGGGCCTTCCAGTAGGCGTACGGGTACCATCGCATGTGCACGCGATTGAGACTGCGAAAGTAATCCGCGGTCCAGGGCTGTCCCTGGTACGCCTCCGAAGGAGCCGGGATAACGTCGTGATGATGTCTGACTCGTTTGACGATTGCCCCGGCCGCCGCGCTGACCACCCAGAAAAGAAGCAAAGCCAAACCGACCTGGATCCAGGCAAACGCGGCTATGTAAACCGCCCTGGCCATCGCTCGGCGCCATCGCGGCTGCGATGTTTGTTCTGTCATCTTCACCTGCCTTGCGCGACGCTCGCTGCGAACGCGCATCCGAAGTATGATCGCGGAGCGCGGTTTGAGGGACAAGGCTGAGGAGCCGCGCGACGCTAAAGCAGACCGGCGGCGTGATAGACGGCAATACCCAGGTATTCCCTGACCGCCATGCTGGTCATCTGCAAGCTGCCGGCGTCGGGGATCAGGTCGAGCGTCGCCTCTTGCCAGTTGCGCGCCGGCGGGCGAGTCAAGGCGGCATAATCGCAGGGCGCCGGTATCGCGTCGATGCCTTGGTGTTTGAACAGGGCGAGCGCCCGCGGCATATGCATCGCGGAAGTAACCAGAAGAACGGACGAGAGACGGCGAGCTTTGAGGATAGCCTTAACGTCCACCGCGTTTTCGAAGGTATCGGCCGAATCGGGTTCCTGGATGATCGCAGCTTGCGGCACTCCCAGCAGGTTGATGACCTCGGCCATCCCCTGCGAGGCGGGCGGGCGATCTTTGGACCAGGGCACCCGTCCACCGCTGAGAATCACGATCGGCGCCATCTTCAGACGATAAAGCTGGGCGGCGAACAGGAGGCGATTGGCGGTCGCGCCGTCGAGGAGGACGGTGGGCTGCGGTGGAATTGGCGGCTCGGCGTCCGCGGACAGCACCACGATGGCCTGCGCCCTGGGCAGGGGTTTACGGGGAACGTCGCGTGATTCGAGTGATGCGGCAATTAGCGCGCTGAAGTGGCTGTTGCCGGCAATTATCAGCACCAGCAGTGCGGCGGCCGCAGCCACACGGGCAAGGCGTGGGCCGCTCCGCATGGCCAAAATCGAAACCAGCAACAGCTCGCAAACCACTCCGATCGGCGACAATGCCGGCGCCAGCAATTTGGAAAGAAACACGGGCATGGTGGGTTAGTAATACAATGCGATGAAAGCTGAAAGAACTCGCTGCTGGTCAAGGGGCTTGCATCAACAGGAGTCAGGGAAGAGGAATGAGAAGTGAGAGGCAGGCGTTTTAGATTCTTGCGGGTTGCTTCCGTCCTTTCTCTTTTCTCGTTTTCTCTTTTCTCCATCTCGCTCCTCACGTCTCTCCTTTCACTCCTTAATCACTCGCCGGGTGATTCCGGCCGCCGCCTGGTTCGGGAGGTTTCAACACCGGGCGCGGCTGGTATGCTTGGATGGCAGGAAATGGGTTTGCGATGAAATTTTGTCCTGAGTGCGGTTCGCCGGTGCAGCCGGGGGCCAAATTTTGCGTCAATTGCGGCCAGTCGCTCAGTCTGGCGGCGCCTGCCCCCGGACGCGGCCGGATTCATATTCCGCGCGCCTTTGCCGCGGTTTTTCTGGGTGTCATCGTGGCTGGTTTGGCGGCGGCGGGAGTTCTTCTCCAGCGCCATCGCCGCGACCTCGCCCGTCAGGAAGATGCGCAGACTTCAGCGCAACTGCCGCCCGGCCATCCGCAAATCCAACTGCCAGCCAAAGCCCGCGAATTCATCAACAATCTTGCAGCCCAGGCCAAAGCCCAGCCCGCGGACATCGCCGCATGGAACCGCCTGGGTACGGTGGCGCTGCGCGCTTCCTTCTTCGATCCTTCGTATTATCGCATGGCTTCCGAAGCGTACGCGCACGTCCTGACGATCGACCCGGAGAACCTCGAAGCACTGCGCGGCGTGGGCAATCTGAACTACGACACCCAGAAATACGACGAGGCCATCGCGGCCTACGAGCATTACCTCAAGCACAAACCCGACGACCCTGACGTGCAGACCGATCTCGGCACAATGTACCTGTATACCGGCAATCCGGACCAGGCGATCAACCGGTACAAGAAAGCGCTTTCGATCAAACCCGATTTCTTCGACGCCTACTTCAACATGGGCGTCGCGTATGGCGCGCTGAACGACACCGCGGACGCCCGCAGCGCGCTTGAACATGCGCTGAAACTGGCGCCCGACCAAGAGACTAAATCGCGGGTGAGCGGCCTGCTGGCCAAAGTTGAAGGCGGCAGCGCTCAGATGGCGTCAAACGGCGGGCCGCCGGCAGACACGGGACCGACGCAACCTGCGGCTGCCGCAAACACCTTCCAAGCCCAGATCGAATCCGTGGTCAGAGGGCTGCCATTCGCGGGTCCCAAGGTGCAATCGGTCAGATGGGATTCGAAGAACAAGGCCACGGTCCTGATGAACGATTTTCCGATGGATGAGATGCCGCCGTTTGCCCGCAACAAGTTCCTGAACGACCTGGGTTCGGGAATCGAGGACGCCAAAAAGCAATATCACTTCAGCGGTCCTTTTGAACTGCAGATCGCCGACGCGGCCAGCGGCCAGGTGATGGAAACAGTCAAGAAATGAGAAGCGAGTGAAGAGGAAGTGTTCAGAAGAACCCACCGGGGTTTCACTCCTCACTTCGCTGCTCTCACTTCTCTTTCTATTGGTTTTCGGTCAGGTCCTTCTCTTCGGGCGTGAAGGTCACCAGCAGGCGCGACGGATCTTCCAGCGGGATGATCGCGAAGCGGGCCACCGGCGTGGTGTTGAGCGTGACCGTGGTGCCGCCGCTATCGCTTTCGATCTCGGAATCCTTGAAGATCGAACGGTCGAAAACGATGTGATGGTCCAGCTTGGTGGCCGGATGGGTATTGATTAGGCGCACACTCAAGGTGGAAAACCCGGGACCGCTGGCCAGATGCTTTTCGAATTTGACCGGTCCGCTGACATCAAAAATCACTGATAGCGGATTGGCCGAGGACGCCAGGCGGATCGCCCGCAGGGTTACCGGCTCAGTGGAAGCAGGCTGCGGCGCAGCTTCGGACGCCGCACCCGCCGCGCTAGCAGACTCCTCGGAATCTCCTCCCGCTGGCGTAACGTCCGGATTCGTCATGTCCTCGTGATGCTTGACCACGATCAGCGGAGGCTCGGGCTCGGGCGCTCCGAATCCGCCTTCCGCCAGCACCATTCGCAGCGGATCTTCCTCGGTGTCGATTGGCTGATTGAGTTTCTTGAGTTCGCTGCCGGCCCGGGACGCATACTTGGTACCCTTGAAATGGCTTTGGAGGGCCGCGAAGGCCTGTGCAGCGGAATATTTTTTGCCCTCTTTTTCCAGCGTCACACCGAGGTCGTACAGCGCTTCGGGAGCCACCGGCGTTTCCGGATACTTCTGCAGCAACTCTTCCATCCGGGATTCGGCGGCCCGGTAATTGGCCCGCTTCTGATAATAGGTCCCGATCAACAACTCGTTGCGGGCCAGCATCTCACGGCAAACTTCAATGCGGTCGTGGGCGAGTTCCGCGAAGGGACTTTCGGGATATTGCCGCTCGATGCTTCGGAACTGCTCAAGGGCCTGCTGCGTGACCGTCTGGTCCTGCCATGGCGCGGGCATCTGATCGTAATAGGCCATGCCGAGGTAATACGAGGCGATCGGAAGATTCTTGTTGGTCGGATGCATCCGGATGAAGTCGGTCAGTGAATTGATCGCCTCGGGATAATCCTTCATCTCATAGTAAGCCAAACCTATTTTGAGTTCCGAATCTTCCGCGTAAGCGCTGAAGGGATATTGATCGATAAGGTGCTGATAATTGTCGATCGCGCCCTTGTAAAGGTGGCGATTGTAGAAATTTTCGGCTTGGCTGTAGTAATCCTGGCCGGAGGGAATCTTCTTGGTTGCGCAACCCGGCCCCAATACCCCCAACAACACAAGCGTCAAGACCCACCGCGGCTTCATAGAACTGTACAACCCTATTGATTGCGAGCCATGAACGCAAGCCGCCCGCCCGGCACGAAATCTAAAACATCAAGAGCAACTTCGTTAACTTTAACCGGCGCGTCCTCGGTCGCGTCAAAAGCAGACGAAAGCTGGAAGCATCCATCATATATGGGTTTGCCGGCGCTGGCGAATCGGCGGCCAAAACCGGTGCTTTGGGCACCCGACGCCTGGTGCGCGGCAAGGCGAAACCCGCACCGCGCGAACAGTCCAGCGATATGCTCGAAATACCAGTCCACGTCGGTGGCGACGAAAATCCTACCGTCCGGTTCAAGGCATCGTCTGAGGCCGTCAGTCAGCGCCAAGGTGAAAAGGCGGTGCTTGGAGTGACGGCTCTTGGGCCAGGGATCAGGAAAGTAGATATGAAAGGCCGCCACACTGCCGGCTGGCAGCAGAAAATTAACCACCGGACGCGCGTCAGCCCGCAACGCGCGCAAATTTTGTAGCCCGCTGCGCTCGATTCGACTTGCGAGCCATCGAAAAACGGACCCGGCCAGTTCGACGGCCAGGAAATTATGCTGCGGAACCTGCGCGGCCCGCGCCAACAGGAAATCCCCTTTTCCCGCTCCGATTTCAACTTCAAGCGGCGCCACGCTGGGAAACAGCCGTTCAGGCTCGATTGAGAAAAAAGCACCGGAGCACAGCGGCCCATCGGATGGGATTAACCCATCCTGTGGGCCGAGGAATTTTCGGGATTTACGCAATCGCGCCACGATACGGCCGCCGTCCACCGGGAACGACTGCTAAATCATAATGCAAATTCGCGCGGAAGTAATCACCGCATCAAAGAAAACCTGATCGCTGGCTTCCCTCCGCACAAGAAAGGGGGCTTCAGATCATAATCCGCTTCTTCAAGGATTTCGCGGACCGAAAAATTCTGCTCTCTTTGCTCCCTTCTCTTTTATCGTTTCCTGGTTCTAAATCACGCCCTGCTCTTTGAGTCGCGCGAGCTGCTCGCTGCCCAGCCCCAGCATCTCACCGTACACCTCCGCGTTATGCTGGCCGAGCAGCGGCGCGACGCGCAGGTCCACCGGCGAATCCTCCAGTTGCACCGGACAACCCGGCATCCAGAATTTGCCGCGCACCGGATGCTCGACTTCGACGATCATGCCGCGCTGGCGCAGATGGGGGTCTTCCAGAATTTCGACACTATCGAGGATTTTGCCGCACGGCACGCCCGCGTTGCCGAGGATTTCCATCACTTCGTGCTTGCTGTGGCTGCCGGTCCATTGATTGATGATGGCGCTGAGTTCGTCCACGTTCTGCCAGCGCAGTTTGTTGTTGGCAAAGCGCTCATCTTTGATCAGCTCGGGGCGGCCCATCGCCTTGCATAGAAGCTGCCACATCTCCTCGTTGCTGGTGAAGATGAAGCAGTAATCGTCGTCGCCGCCGGGCGCGCACTTGTAGATGCCATAGACGCCCATCCCGGCGCCCCGATTGCCGTTGCGTTTGACCGGCTTGTGCGTGATATGCGTGCCCATCATCGGCACCCGCACGAAATTGACGATCGCGTCCTGCATCGAGACTTCGACCTTCTGCCCCTTGCCGGTGCGCAGACGCTGGATATAGGCGGCGAGGATCCCGAACGCGGCGTGTACTCCGGTGCCGGTATCGCCGATGGTTGGCCCCGGCTTGAGCGGCTCAGAGCCGGGAAACCCGGTCAGCGACATCGCACCGCCGGTCGCCTGCGCGATCATATCGAAGCTCTTGTAGGGCGCATAGGGCCCGTAAGTGCCGAAGCCCTTGATCGTCAGGTAAATCAGGCGCGGATTGATCGTGCGCAGGTAATCGTACCCCAATCCGAAGCTCTCAAGCGTGCCCAGCGAGTAGTTCTCGGTCAGGATATCGACCTTTTTAACCAGTTCAAGGAACATCGCCTTGCCGCGCTCGTCCTTGAGATTGAGCGTGATGCTGCGCTTGTTGGCGTTGAGCAGGATAAAGTAATAGGAATCGGTGCCGGGTTTCTCGCTGACCGACCAGCGGCCCTGCTCGCCGTTGCCCGGGCTTTCCACCTTGATAACGTCGGCCCCCATCCATCCCAACAGCTCGGTGCACGAGGTGCCCGCCTCGAATTGGGTGAGGTCCAGAACCTTGATGCCTGCCAGGGCTTTGTCCATCGGAAATCCTCCTGTAACTCCGCTGGATCCTGAATCCGCCAGCCGCGGAGCTGTGACCGCTTGCGCAATTTGTAGCGCCTTGAGACGCCGACAGGCAAGCTGCGGCCACCGGGGGCGCTTTGAGCGATAGCGGGGCTTTGATAACCTTTTGGAGAGGCAGCGATGGTTGAAGCGCAGGGCAAGATTGCCCGCATCCGCGAGGAACTTAACGCCCGGTTTTTCGAGCGCAGCGAGTTGATCGACGGCGCTTTATGCGCGTTGTTGTCGGCGCAACACGTCCTGATCATCGGGCCGCCGGGAACCGCCAAGTCGATGCTGGCCGAGGAGCTGTGCCAGCGCATCGAAGGCGCCAACTATTTTCAATGGCTGCTCACCAAATTCACCACTCCCGAGGAGATCTTCGGCGCGGTCAGCCTCAAGGCACTGGAGAATGACGATTACCGCCGTGTCACGACGCACAAGCTGCCCGAAGCGCATATCGCGTTCCTCGACGAAATCTTCAAGGCCAATTCGTCGATCCTCAACGCGCTGCTGACTCTGATCAACGAGCGCCTTTTCCATAACGGGCGCGAGCGCCTCAGCGTGCCGCTCATCACGATGTTCGGCGCGTCCAATGAACTGCCTGACGAAGAAGAGCTGACGGCGCTTTACGATCGCTTCATGCTGCGCTTCGTCGCCGACTATATCGGCGAGGACTTCCGCTTCCTCAAGATGCTGGAAGCGGCCCGCCCGGTGGATCGTACGCGGCTGGGTTTCGATGAACTCGAGCATCTACGCTCGACGGTAGCGGCAATTCCGATCCCGGCATCGGTATTACGCGCGATCGCCGATCTGAGGCGCGAGCTGGGGCGCCAGCAGATCGTGGCCTCGGACCGGCGCTACCGGATGTCGCTGGATCTGCTGCGCGCTCACGCCTTCCTGATGCAGCGCACGCAGGTGACCGAAGAAGATTTGCTCTTTTTGCAGCACGTCCTGTGGAAAGACCCGGAGGAGCGGGCCAAGGTCCGCGACACCATCCAGCATCTGATCAAGGGCTACGAGGAGGAAGCGCGCGAGCTTCTGATCCAGACCCAGGAACTGCAGGAATACGCCCAGCGGGAATGGGAGAGCGAGGAGATGCGCAAGCGGGCGCTCGTCGAGGCGCACAGCAAAATCGCTAACATCCTGACCCGCTTCGATGCCCTGGTGCGCGACGCTTCGCAGGGCGGACGGCCGCTGGAGACGGTCGAGAACATGCGCACGCAGGTCAAGCGGATTCAGCAAACGATGCTGCGTCAGATCTGATCCATGCCGGTAGAGGAATGCAGCCCTGCGATCGTGCTGCGTACCCGCGACTATTCCGAGTCCGATCGCATCGTCACGCTGCTCACCCTGTACGCGGGCAAACTCGGCGGTATCGCCAAGGGCGCCAAGCAATCGCGCCGGCGTTTTGAGCGCAAGCTGGAAGTGTTCTCGCATGTGATGGTTTATTTCAAGCGCCGGCCACACGGGGAACTGGTCTTTATCACCCGGGCCGAAGCCGGCGACCTGCCGCCCTTCGATCTGACCGATGACCTCGGCAAAATCGCGATTGGCAGCTACATGGTGGAACTGGCCGACGCGCTCAGCCGCGAAGAAGCGGAAAGCGCGGGAGCCTATCGCATCCTCGCGGCGTCGCTGGGCGCCGTCGCGCGTCACGGCGCCAGCCGCGCGCTGCGGCAGGCCTTCGAACTGAATCTACTGCGATGGGCCGGGTATCAACTGGAATTCCAGCGCTGTCAGATTTGCGCGCGGGCGCCGGCTGAGAATGCCACCTCGTTTGTGTTCATCCCGTCCCACGGCGGGATTGTGTGCCAGCATTGCCGCGCCGGACAGACTGATACGTTTGTAGGATTAAGCGCGCCGAGTGTAGCCGCCCTGGCGCAACTCAACTCGATGCCGGTGGAAGCAGCATCCGGGGCTCAAGGCGCGGGGCGCGACGCCGAAGCCGCGCTGGCCCGCTTCATGGCCACCATCCTCGACCGCAAGCTGCGGTCAGTGGATTTCCTGCATCGATTCATGTGACCCTTGCTCGTAACACAGGCCTCCGTGGCGGCGTCTTTGCGGCAATCCGCTTTACTTCAAAGCCCGAAAATTGGGACGGCGCTTCTCGACGAACGCGCGGGTCGCCTCGCGATGCTGCGGTGTGGTGAAGGTGACCGCCTCCAAAGCTGCGGACGCGTCGAGTACCTGATGGAGCTGTTTCCTGATCAGTTTGTTGATCGACTGCTTGGTCCATCGGATCGCCCAGCGCGGACCGTCGGCCAGCTCCCGGGCGATTTCCCTCGCCTTGGGCATCACTTCAGCCGCTGGCAGGGCGTAATTCACCAGGCCCAGGCGGGCCGCTTCGGCGCCCTTGATCAGATTGCCGCGCATCAGAAATTCCTTGGCCCGATTGGACCCGATCAGCGGCGGCCAGATCACCGCTCCTCCGTCGCCCGCGACCACTCCAATACGTACGTGAGTGTCGGCCAGACGCGCGGTTTCCGACGCGATCTGGATATCGCAGAACAGCGCGATAGTGGCGCCCAGCCCGATCGCGTCGCCGTTGATCGCCGCGATGATCGGCTGCTGCACATCGAGAATATCGTTGAGCAGTTGACCCGGATCGCGCGGATTCATGGGAAAATCGCGGGCCGCATCGGCGCTGCGCGCGTCCATCCCCTTGACGTCGCCACCCGCGCAAAACGCGCGCCCGGCTCCGGTCAGGATGATCGCGTCGATCTCCTCGTCGCCCGACAAATCCCGAAACAACGTATCGAAGTCCGCGCCCATTTCGTCGTTTACGGCGTTGAGTGAGTCGGGCCGGTTAAGCGTCACCGTCGCCACCCCATTGTCTTTTTCGATCAGGACGGCTTTGTACTTGTTGTAATCGGTCATCGCCGATGCTCCTTCGATGCTGTCGCCGGCCTGGCGCAGGGGGCAAGGTCAGGACGCGCAGCAAACCTCAGCCGCGAATCTTCGCCTTAGCCGCCATCGGATGCAGACTGGCAGCGGCGCTGGGACGCGCGGCCACGCGCTCCATCCATCCGGGCAGCCATTTGGCGTCGGGCGGCAGCTTGCGTCCGACCGAACGGGCGAAATCCAGCGCGCAGTACAGGATGATGTCGGCAATCGTGAAGCGGTCGCCGACGATAAACTGCTTGCCGTTCATCAGTCCGTCCAGCCACATCAGGCGCTCCTGTACCAGGTCCTTGAGTCCCTGCGCTGCTTCGGGCAGCACCTTGATGCGATCCTTGAACATGCCGATCCCTTCGCCATAACGGAAGGAATTATAGACGTGCTCGGTGATGTTCAATTCGACGCGACGCTGCCATTGGCGGGTCTCGGCGCGCTCCTCCGGAGTTTTGCCGATCAGCGGCGGGTCGGGAAACTTCTCCTCCAGGTACTCGAAAATCGCGACGGTCTCGCCCAGGCATTTGCCGTTGTCAAGCTCCAGCGCGGGCACCTGTCCGCCGGGATTGCGCTCGGTGTACGGCGGCTTGCGGTTCTCCGCGCCCATCAGATCGACCGGCTTGGTCGGGATGGTAATTCCCTTTTCCGCCAGATACATACGGGCCGCGCGGGGATTGGGGCCGAGGGCGTCGTAAAGCTGCATGGGATGGTTCTCCTGCTGGCGTTGATGGCTGCACTATAGAATACGGCGGGGATTACGAAAACTGTTCCTGCCAAATCAAGCACGGGATCGTTTCGGAGGCTGGTTTTGGCGCCCCGCTGCATGGTTAAATCCGGCCCAACGGCGGGCATTGAGGCCCGCCCAACTGTAGCGGGTTGGCACGAGGAAGCATCGATGGCCGAATCAATCGAAGATCGTTTTCAGACTCTGCATGAGTTTGTCAGAGCCGCGCGCAGCAAGCTTGACCGCAATGTCTGGGATTACCTGGTTGGAGGCGCGGAGACCGAGACCACGCTGGCGCGCAATCGCCAGGCGCTGGATTCGATCGCGTTGCGCCCGCGCGTGCTGCGCGACGTTTCCCATATCGACAGCACCAGCAGTTTCCTGGGCAAGCCGCTGCGTATCCCGGTGCTGATGGCGCCGGTGGGTGCGCTGCAACTGTTCGAGCCGGGCGGCGCCGGCACCGCCGGCGAAGCTGCGCGCAGTTTCGGCATTGGGATGCTGGTCAGCTCGGGCACGCTGCCCAATCTTGAGACCACTGCACAAAAAGCTGACGGGGCATTGAAGATATTCCAGCTCTACACCCGCGGCGACGAAGGTTACGTCGAGGACCATTTCCGCCGCGCGCTCGACTGCGGCTACGACGCACTATGCCTTACGGTCGATACCGCTTACTTGAGCCGGCGCGAACGCGACATCGCCAAACGCTACGGACTGGTCCGACGCACGGGACCAGGATACGGCTTCCAGGCGCAGATGAGTTGGCGCGATGTCGATCGATGGCGCGGCAAGTTCCCCGCGCCCTTCATTCTCAAAGGCATCGCCACGGTCGAAGACGCGCTGATCGCGCTGGAGCACGGCATCGAATGCATCTACGTTTCCAATCACGGCGGGCGCCAGCTCGATCATGGGCTGGGCTCGATGGAGGTGCTGCCCGAAATCGTCGAAGCAGTGGGAGGGCGCGCGCGTATCCTGGTTGACGGATGCATCTGCCGCGGCAGCGACGTCATCAAGGCAATCGCGCTGGGCGCCGACGCGGTCGTAGTCGGGCGGCTTTACGTGTACGGGCTGGCTGCCGCGGGCGCGGCCGGAATCGTCCGCGTGATGGAAATCCTGGAAGAGGAGATCCATATCTGCATGGGCCTGCTGGGTGTCACCAAACTCGCTGAACTGGACAAGTCCTATGTCCGCGCTGCCAAACCCATCGCAACCCCGCACGTCCACAGCGCCTTCCCGCTGCTCGACGCGCCCGGCTACTGACGCAAAGCGCGTGTCCGGCGACCGGTTTGGTTTCCTTTTGATCCGAAATCTCCTGACCACCACAAGAAAGCCGCCATCGATACCGGCAAAAGCTGACCTGCCGTTAAGATGGAGCGAGTTTTCTCGTCAAGCCAGTTGGCACGACATGGTGTATTTTTGTCGTTGGCTCATTGAGGCGGAGCCGGGTTGGGACAGTCGTTTGTATTCGGATATGCGTAGCTGGTTGATTCTGCTGCCGCGCCCGAGAAGCCTGGACATCCGTCCGCTGGCGTGTTGCAGGGGTCCGCATGCGGGAGCGCACTCAGATAAGCGTAAATGGCCTTGAGGTCGCGGTCCGTCAGGCTGTGATACGTGGGCCATGGCATCACTTGAAGCACGGGAGTGTGCGGTCCAAGCGAACAGATCGGATCCGAGGTATCCTTTTCGCAATGAATATCTTCGCCGGTGCGCATGACGGTTATGAAATCGCTTTCAGTGAGCCCTTCCGGAAGACCGGTTGAATCCGGCGTTATGTTGCGCGCCATGAAAGGTCCGAAGCACTGACCGCCGGCGAGGTAATGAGCAACGTTAAAATTCGCTGAGAGCTGGGCGGAGGTACTCTGCGACGACCCCGTTGGTCGGAAAGGATCGCCCGCCGATGGATTGGAGCCTGCGCTATCGCCTGGTGGCAGAAACTGTGGAAACGTGTGGCATCCACTGCAGTCGCCGGCGGCGTTGACCAGGTAGCTTCCCAGCCCTACCAGATCATGGTTTTTGCCCTTGAGGTTCAATTGGCTTTCAGGAATTGGCGAAATGTCAAAGCCCTGCTGGACATACGACGAGGAGATGGCATTTGAGCCCGTGCCGGATTCAGCCAATGATTGAGGCCCGCCCCAGACCGGCTTCGAGACGAAGAAGATTGCGATGATAGTCAGTGCAAAAAGCCGAGCACATTTGGCGTCCAGATTACGCGACCGGAGAGACACGAATGTTGCACTCATTTCCCCTCTGTTTCTCCTTTCGGGCTGTTATAGCGAAAGATGGAGTTAGAGCGCGGCATTGTCAAGGTGAAAGGCAGGCCGCGCGTCGTCCCGCCCAGTGATACAGTCGTATTACGCGGCAATCGTATCGCGGGAGTTTGTGACCATGAAGGACCAGTTTCAGGACAAACCCATTGATGAGCACGATTGGCATTCGCGCGAATACGTGAACTATTGGATCGAGAGCGATATCACGCGCGACGAGGAGCGGCGTCCGATTCTGAGGCGGATGCTCGCACTGGCACCCTTCTCGCGCGAGGCGCCAATTACCGTTTTGGATGTGGGCGCGGGATATGGCGTGGTAAGCGAGGAGGTGCTGAGGGCCTTTCCACGTGCGCATTTGACGCTTCAGGATTACTCCGAGTTGATGTTCGAACACGCGCACCGGCGGCTGGCCGGACTGTCGCCATTCACGTCGTACGTGCTGGCGGACTTGCGCGATCCGGCGTGGTCGAGCAAGGTCGGCGGTCCCTTCGATCTGGTGGTATCCGGCCTGGCCATCCACAATCTTGAAGTGGAAGCGCTGATCAAAAAGTGTTACGGGGTCATCCGCGGACTGCTGCGTTCAGGCGGACTTTTCCTTGATTACGATCTGTTCGGACTGACTGCGGGCGGCGTTGACACACATTCCAAGTGGCTGCACGAAGCGGGGTTCGCGCAGATCCAGAACATCTGGGAGCATCACCCAGCGGCAGCGATCGCAGCGTGGCTTCCCGCATCAAAGAAACTTTGATGACTTCGCGAATCGGGGGCGGCGATTCCACCGCGGTCCGATCGATTCGAACTTCAGGACCCGGACAGACCTAGAACGTGGTTTCAGCCTCCTTCTTCTTACGGCGCTGGATATAGCCGTCCTGCACGGCGCCATAGAGATCGACAGCGTAGCGGTCGACGTCCTCGAACAGTTGGAGGTTAAGCGAGCGGTAGTTAATCGCCGATCCCGCGGTGGCGCCCGCCTCGGCCGCGAAGGAAATCCACCATGTAAGGGTATAGTTCATCGGATTCATGGAACCATCCGCCACTCTGCCGACGGTGTCACGGACCGTGGACGGCCCGAAAAACGGCAGCACCAGGTAGGGTCCCATGGGCACGCCGTAATGTCCCAAGGTCAGGCCGAAGTCCTCGTCATGTTCCTTGAGCCCGAACCATGGATCGGCAACATCGAAAAACCCGGCTCCGCCCAGAGTACTGTTGATCAGAAAACGGCCGGCTTCCGATCCGGCATGGACGAATTTGAGCTGAAACAGGTTATTGGCGAAGCGTGGAATAACGCCGACGTTGTCCCAGAAATTGCCGATATGAATGCGCACGTTTTCGGGCAGGACATCGGCGTAACCGGTGGCGACCGGACGCAGAACATACTTGTCCAGTTTTAGATTGAACCAGAACATTTTCTCGTTAAAGGGGGCAAACGGATCGCTATAGGCTTCGGAAGTCGGCTGATCCATCGGTCCGGCGGCCAGCGCTCCGGTAGTACCCAAAATCAGGAACAGGAGCGTGGCGATCAGAATGTTTTTCACTTGTGTAATCTCCAGTTCGATAAAGCCGCCAACTTTACCTTTTACAACACACGCCCTTTTCGATCAAAAGTCGCGCCTATAGACCGCCAAGGCCAAATCGAAAGCGATCTGCGCTGTCGCGCAGTGTCTCTGTCAAGAACCGGCATCGAGGGACTGTTCCTTGTTTTTGATCAGGGTGATCAGCTCGTTGTAGCCCTTGTCCGTCATGATCCGGTGAAACTGTGCCCTGTAGTTTCCCACCAGGCTGATATTGTCGATAAGCACGTCATAAACTCTCCAGGTGCCGTTTTCGTTTTTCAAGCGGTAGTCGATGGAGATCGCGTCTCCACCCGAGGGGATGATGTTGGTGTAGACCTCGGCGTAATCGCCGTTGCGCGTTTGCTTGACATATTCGATTTTCTGGCCGTTGTAGCCTTCAATTTTGCCCATGTAGGAGGCTTCGAGCAGGCGCGTGAATACGGTCACAAACTGTTGGCGCTGGGCCGGAGAAAGATTGCGCCAATCATAGCCCATCGCCGAACGCGACATCTCGGCGAAATCGAAACGCGGCGCCACCACGGCGCGCAATCTGTCGCGCTCGGCGGAGGGCGCCGACTTATACTGCGGATTGCCGACGATCGCCAATACCTGATCGACCGTATCTTTTACCGCGGCCATGGGACTGGCGTCCGCGGCTATAGCGGCGCGCCCCGAGGCCAGAATCAATACCGCGATGGCGGCGGCCAGGGACGATTTCAGAACGACGTTATCGGACCGACGGGACCGGTTTGGATGCGCCTGGGTCGCCGATAGCTGGAGGGCTCTGAAGTCCATCAGTTCCTTTTTCCTCACTTTGCTTTTTGCTGCCGGTGGTTCCCATATTATTGATTAATTGGCCGATCGCATCTTCCAGAACGAAAGCCGATTCGGTTTGCCGGATAGTCGCGCCATTGGCCAGCATTTTCTCACTGGGACCAAGAGAAATTGAAACGTACTTGTCGCCGATGATGCCCAAGGTACGAATCGCCGCGATCGCGTCTTCATCCACCTGCACGCCGCTGTGAATGCTCATTTTTACCCGCGCCCGGTCGTCCTTCAACGAAATTGCGTCCACCTTGCCCACCTGAACGCCGGCGATTTCCACGTTGTCGCCAACTTTAAGTCCGGCGATATTGTCGAAGTTCGCATAAAGCACGTATCCAGACGGCGCGAAGATGCTGATTTGGCCCAGTCGAAAACAGAGGTAAGCCAAAGCTGCCAGTCCGGCCAGGGCAAAGAGGCCTACGATAAATTGCGTGGTGCGGCTTGCGTACATCAGACCCTCGTTTCGGTCGTGCCAGGCGCGCGCAGGTCTTCATCTTCCGACGCTGTGCCGGCTAGAAATCGTTCGAACACCGGATCGTGCGCATCCATGACTTCCGCCACCGTGCCGTCAAGCCGCACCCGGCCATCATGCATAAAGGCAACCCGGTCGGAAATTTCGAACACCTGCGGCACATCGTGACTGACCATCACCACTGTCAGGCCGAATCGCTGATGGGTATGGCGGATCAGTTCGTGGATGGACCCGGTGCGGGTTGGATCCAGTCCGGTGGTGGGTTCGTCAAGGTAAAGGATGCTCGGATTGCGGATCAGCGCTCGCGCCAGAGCGGCCCGCTTTTGCATCCCGCCGCTGATCTCGGAGGGATATTTGTTGCCCATCCCCTCCAGACCGACGGCGGCCAGTTTTTGCGTGACCGCCTCGGCTATCTGTTCGCGGCTGAGTTTGGTTTTCTCCACCAGCGGGAAGGCGACATTTTCAAATACGGTCAGAGAATCGAACAGTGCGCCCCCCTGGAACAAAACTCCGAACTGTTCCCGAATTTTATCCAGGCCGCGCGCATTGAGCCGCGTTACCTCGGTTGAGTTTATTACAATCCGGCCCGAATCCGGCCGCAGCAGGAGCATCAGATGCTTGAGGAACACGGTTTTGCCGCAGCCACTGGGGCCGACGATCGTGGTAACCTGACCGCGCGGGCATTGCAGATTGACACCGCTCAGCACCTGTTGCGGCCCGAAGCGCTTGCACAGGTCCGTCACTTCAATTGCGAATGGGGTCGAATTATTGGCCTTCATTTCAGCAGCAGCGAGGTCAGAATGTAATCGAACATCAGGATCAGCACGCTGGAAAGCACGACCGCTTCAGTGGTGGCGCGGCTTACCCCCGTGGCCATCCGCGGGGCATTGTAACCCTTATAGCAGGAGACCCACGCCACGATCAGGCCGAAGACCAGCGCCTTGTAAAGGCCGCCTGCGACATCGTCGCCGGCCAGGTTAGATGCGATCCCGTTGAAGTAACTGCCGGCCGGGGCACCCATCAGACCGACGCCAACTGCATAGCCGCCCAGAATACCGATCACATCGAAAATCGAGGCCAACAGGGGCAGGCTGATGACGCCGGCGAGGATTCGCGGCGACACCAGGTACTGAACCGGGTCGATCGCCATCACGGTCAGGGCATCCAACTGCTCGGTCACCTGCATCGCGCCAATTTCCGCCGCCATCGCGGAGCCGGCCCTCGCCGTGACCATCAAAGCTGTGAGCACCGGCCCCAGTTCGCGCACCAGGACCAATGACACGACTGTTCCCAGGGCGCCTTCGGCGCCGAATTTCCGCAGCGTAAATTCACCCTGTAAACCCAGTACCATCCCGGTAAACACAGCAATCAGCGCGACCAGGAAAGACGATTCGGCGCCGATTATACGTATCTGCCGCAGCACCAGACGGACCTTATAGGGCGGCAGCACAATTTCCCTCACCGCGTAGAGCAGGAACAGAACGAATCCGCCCAGCGCGTCGATCGCGTCCAGAACCATGGCTCCCAGCCGCTCGATGGGCGATACGAGCCACCGCTTGGCAGGGGTAATACCTGTCGGAGTATTCATCTGGACAAAGCCTGGGAACTTATTATGCAGCGCGGCCGGCTGAGGTCCAATCAGGCGCCGGTTGAGGGAAGCATTCGCAACAAGACATCTATTTTCAACCGCTCAGCGGATAATCGTGTACACCGGCCTCACACTTTGGATCTTGCGCCGCCTCGATCAAATCACGACCGGCGTGGCTTCGACAGCCGGACCTGGTCAAAGCCGTCACCATTGAACATTGTTAACTATGGCAATGCAAGCTCGAACCGGCCAAGTTGAGACAGGGTGTGCGAGTTCTTAGCCACATTCATGAAGTCGATCAGGTCAGCAACCTCGTCCAGGTCCATGGCCGGCCCTGGAAGATGCAGCAGGCTGCAAGGCACGCCCAAGCGGTCACACTCCATCCGATGGAGCGCGAGGCTGCTTTTGCCAAAGCGGGTTGCAATCACGTCGGCGGGCCGGCGCACAATGATGTTGGTGCCGCGAGTATCGCGCGATGGCACCAGGACGACGCCGCGCTCCGAATGCAGGCACGCGAAGGCCTTGTCGATGTCCGCGGAGGTCAGCAAAGGAGTGTCGGAGAGCAGCGTGCACAGGGCGCTGACACCCAGGGCAACCAATTCACGCGTGGCCAGCGCGACCGCCGCATTAAGTCCGCACGGATAGCGTTCGTCGATCGCCATCGCCCCCGCGCGCCGCGCCAGTTCGAGCAACACTTCGTCGGAACTGACGACGGCGATACAATCCGCCCGCTTGAAGCCGGTGGCAGCGTCGAGCACATCACGAAACATCGCTTCGGCCAGAAGTTCGCGCTCGCGCTGCGCCAATGCGCTCAATCGGGTTTTCGCGAAGGCCAATTGCTTGGCGGCTATCAAAACGGCACGCACGCACTCTTTTATACCCGATGGCAACGGGATTCGCGCAAGTGCCGCCTCGACACGAATTGGAAGGTGGCCTCGAGCGCAGAAATTTTGTCCGAGAGCTTGATGCCTTTCGAATTGGATTACAAAATGATGCCGGACAATTGTGGAGGCGGCTCCTGACAGGAGATTGAAGTGATGTTTAGATTCGTTCTTCCGGTACGTGGAGCGCTCGCCCCAGCGTGGCTTGTGCTTCTGATTCCGGCCTTCGTGATGCTCGGATGCAGCCATAAGTCGGCGAGGGAGTACATCAAGGCCGGGGACCAGGCTTTGCGCGACAACCAGGTCGGCAGCGCGCAGGAGGATTATGAAACGGCGGTGAAACTGGCCCCCGACAACGCCCAGGCCCACATGAAGCTGGCCGAGTTTTACATGTTTGAGCACAACTACCCGGCGGCGGAAGCAGAGTACACCAAGGTGGCGATGCTGCAGCCGCTCAACGCGCAATGTCATGCCAAGCTGGCCGCCCTTTATTCTTCACGCGGGCAATGGAGTCTGGCGGAGAACCAGATGCGTGCCGCCGTGGCGCTGGATCCGGTTTCCTCCGATTACCGGATGAAACTGGCTAACGTGCTCAACCAGCGCAATCAGGTGGGGCAGGCTGAGATTGAACTCCGGACGGCCGTCGGGCTTTCTCCCGGCGATGCCCGGATGCATCTGGCGCTGGCCAATTTCCTCGCGACCTTGCCCAATCAGCGCAATGCGGCGGACGAGGAGTTCGCCCGCGTCAGGCAGCTTGATCCAAGTCTGCTGCCGCCCGCACAAGCGTCGGCGCAACCCACCGGCACGACTTCAGTTCCTGCCTCCGCGGCTCCCATGAATCCGGGCGCGATGCCGGCGCCGTCCGGCCCGGACATCGCATCAGCACCACCTCCCGCTGCTCCGGCCGCGGCGCCGCCGGCCAAACCGATCAAGGTGTTGAACAAAAGATTCCGCCTCACCCACAATTCGCCGGTGTACCAGAATCCTGACAGCAGCAGCGCGGTGCTGGCCCAGGTGCATCGGCGGCGTTACGTTCACGTCACCGGCATCACCGGAGACTGGCTCCAGGTGACCTTGCGCAACGGCACAGTGGGATTCATTCCGGTGACGGCTGCGGAGTAGAACCTCGCGCCTGTTCTCTGCCCCGATCAGGGGACGGTGGATTCCCATCCGGCGCCAAGCGACGGGGCATGGCGGCCCGCTACCAGCGATTAAAGCGTGGAGGTGCTTTCCGCCGGCGAGGCTTTGGTGCCGCTGCCTGGGGATGGCCCCTCATTGAGCAACGCCTGCCAGGGGACAAAGGGGCCTTCCACAAACAGCAATCGACCTTCATCCGGACGGCGTTCGCGCAGCCATCGCGACACGATCAGCATCGGTTCCAATTCCTCCCTGGCGATGGGACGTGCGCGATAGCCCTCGTAGTTTTCCGCAACGAATGACGCCAGACTGTGCGCGGCAGCCTCGGAGTCAAGTTCGGCCTGACGGGCCAGCCGCCCGCTCAAGACCACATAGGCGCGTGCGCCCAGGATAATGATCAGATTGTTTTCCTGGACCACGCGGCTCAGGCGCCGCTCGCGCGCGGCCAGCGCGGCCAGAGCATCCAGATCGCGCTGGCAACGCTGTGCTTCCTCGAACCGCATCGCGGCCGAAGCTTGGTCGCGCGCGGCGGCCAGCGCGTTCAGAATCGGCCCCGAACGTCCGCGTAGAAACTCGATCGCTTTGGCTACCTGCCGGTCGTAAATCTGCTCATCCACAGTCAAATTGCACGGCGCGCTGCAGCGGCCCATCTGACCGTAGATGCACGGCGAGAATTCGGGATCGGGCGCAAGTTTTCCGCTGCATACCCGTGTGCGCGTCAGGCGAATGAGCGCGTCGAGCGCGCGACGAGGACTGCGCCGCCCGATGTACGGTCCAAGCTGGACCAGATTCTGGCGGCGGCTCAGCGATGTAGTCAGCACGAGCCGGGGAAAGGGGTCGGCCATATCAATCCGGATGAAATAGGAGCTGGGCGAACTCTTGAGCATCCGATTATAAGGCGGCTTGAGTTCCCGGATCAGCCTGGCTTCGAGCAGCGCAGCCTCCAGCGCATTGGGCGCGATCTTCGTGTCGATCGACCATACATGGCTAACCAAATCGATCATCCGGGAGCGCAATCCGATCCCGCCGTTGAAATAGGAAGCCACCCGGCGCCTGAGACTGCGCGCCTTACCGACGTAGAGCAAGTCGCCGCGTTCATTGCGCATCAGGTAAACTCCCGGACTTTCCGGCAGTGCGGCAATCACCTCGGGCGGTACATGACGCTCGATGCGGCGTCCGCTGGAACCGGCGTGCTGATATTCCAACAGGCGGTCCAGCCGCTTGATTCCGAGCCGGGCCGCCATCTCGATGAAGATCGAGAGCAACTCTGCGGCCATCCGCGCGTCGCCCCATCCGCGATGGCGCCCGGCAGTGGACAGGCCGAAATGCTCCGCCATCGAATCCAGGCCGCGGCGCCGCAGCGAAGGCAGCAGCCGGCGCGCCAGCCGCAGCGTGCATAGAATCGGGTTGCGCAGACCCGTTCCGAAGACGCGGCGGAATTCGAAATCGAGAAACGCGCGGTCGAACTGCGCGTTGTGCGCAACCATCACCGCGTCGCCCAGGAAATCTCTGAAGCCGGGCAAAACCTCCTCGATCGCCGGCGCATCGCGGACCATCTCGTTGGTGATCGAAGTCATCGAGCTGATGAAGCGCGGGATGCGCGTCCACGGCCGCACCAGGGTCTGAAAGGTCCCCTCGATGCGCATCCCCTTCATCCGGCACGCGCCGATTTCGATGATCTGTCCGGCGCCGGGCGCACCGCCCGCAGTTTCCAGATCAACCACGACGTAGCTGGCTTCATCGGTCGCGACCCGCAGCGCGGCGCTCGCGCGCGAAGTCCAACGCCGATGCTCGGGGTCATAGAGGAAAGCCGGGTCGCTGCCGAGCAACTGATGGATGACGCGCTCGTTGAGATCGGGGTCCGAACCAACGCCGGCAAAAACCACTCCCATCAGTTCGGAGGTATCCGCACCCTCAGGATGGCTTTCCAAGTAGGCGCCAAGCTTTTCCCGAATCCTCATCAGCAACCACCCGTCCACAAAGCTGTCACGAGCTTTCAGTCATGACCGGCTGTTCCACTTTCGTGGTCTATTCGCTTTATCAGACGGAAGGATAAATTGCCAGTTATTTCGGCCATCGTTGTTGCTCAATACGGGCGTCATGCAAAGCGGATGATCGCAGGCACGTCGCAGCGCGCGGGTCAATCCAGTTTCAGCACTTTGTGCTTGATGGCGTAACGTACGATCGCGGCGGTGGACGGCAGACGCAGCTTGGCGGCCAGATTGCCGCGATGGACCTGCACGGTTTTGGGGCTGATTGCGAGCCGTTGCGCGATTTCCTTGATTGTGGCGCCTTCGGCAATCAGCCTCAAAATCTCGCGCTCGCGCCTGGTCAGCGCCTCATCATCGCGGGGTGCGCGCCGCGCATTTCGTTTGAGTTTGTCGATCACGATCGGCGCGACAGCCGCACTGATGTAACGTTTGCCGGCCGCGACCGCCCGAATCGCGCTCAGCAGTTCGGCACCACCTTCGGATTTCATCGCGTAGCCTGAAGCGCCGGCTTTGCCCAAAGCTTCGAGCACGTATTCCTCGTCGTCGTACTGGCTCAAGATGATGATCCGCGAAGTGGGAGTCTCCTTGCGCAGGCGATATGCCGCCTGGATTCCGTCCAGACCACGCATTCCGATGTCGAGCAAAATCACGTCAGGACGAATGCGCGCCGCCAGTTCGAGACCCTCCAACGCATCGCTCGCCTCGCCGGCAATCTGGATTTCGTTATGCTTTTCAAACAGCACGCGCAGCCCGTCGCGCATTAGCTGATGGTCGTCGATCACGACGACGCGAATCGATTTACCATTTCTCATAGTTCGGCGACCGGAATCTCAGCGCGCAGCACAGTACACCCCGGTTTCGACTCGAGCATGCAATTTCCCCCCATGACCGCGACCCGCTCGCTTAACCCGCGCAATCCCGAACCGGTGCCATGCTCGCGATGGGACGCGCCCCGCCCGTTATCGCTTACGACTACGCACGCGATCGCATCGCGCCCTTGCACCTCGATATGGACGCGGTCGGCGCCAGAATGGAGGATCACGTTGGAAACGCCTTCGGCCACAACGCGGATCAGGATCTCTCTGATTGAGGCGGGAATGCGGCGAAGGCCGTGGATCTTCACGGTCGCGTGAATCCCGGCCTGCTCCAGCCGGTAAAGCTCGCCCATGATGGCCCGTTTGAAGCCGATGCGGCGCGACCGGGGCGGACGCAGCGCGTCAAGACGCTCCCTGAGCTTGCCTTCGAGCTTACGAAAAAACTTCTGTGCACTGCGGCCATCGCCATTGATTGCGATCTGCGCCGCCGCCAGCAACTGGGCCCAGTCGTCATGCAAGTCGCGGCGCAAACTGGCGCGCTCGGCGTCGGCAGTGGCAAACAAGCCCTGAAGGAGGCGCCGCGTCAGCGCGCGCTGGCGCTCCAGTTCGCGGCGCGAGGACTTTGCGGCGCGGGCAGGGCTCTGCGCGGCTGATGCAAGCAGCCGCCGCAGCCCGCGAATCAGATCGCCGCCGGCTTCGCGCAGCGCGTGCGGCCCGATCCGGTAATTATCCGCGATTTGCAACCCCTGGTGAGCTTGCGCGGCGATGATCCAGCCTTGAAATGGGCCCAGCCTGCTCAGTCCGAACGCCAGCTCTCTGAAATTCCCGCGTTGGGCGTGGGCGGCCAGGCGGCGTTTCACCGCGACGTCCTTCGCATGCTGCTGCGCAAAGCGCGTAAGTTCCGCGCGTGCGGCGAGCAAGCGATCCCGCAATTCACCGGCCTGCGTTTTCCAGAAGCAAGCCTGTTGCGAACGCTGATTGTACTCAAGCAGCGCGCAGGTGGAACGGGCCGCCAGTTCAGCTACCGCGATAGCGCTCTCGCCCACCGGTGCGGCTACAACCGCAACCCATACCGCGCCGCAGTCCTGGCGGAGGCAAAAGAGGGCGACCCTGGCTGAGTCTTCGACTTCAACCCCCGCGGATCGCAAAACCGCGGCGTCACAGGGCGTGAGATAGCGGATCGCGGAGCAACGGCCGTCCGTTTGCGCCCGTGGTCCGAGCACTTCGGCAATTCGTTCGTCGGCAATGTCGTGCGATAGCCCGTCAGCGGCCCACACGCAGTTTGATTCGAGCCGAGCGCGGTAGCCGATTAGACAGCCTTTTGCTCGCGCCGCCCGACGCGCGCAATGGGCCAGAGCGCCAATCCGATCGCTCAACCCGGCACCTAACGGTGCGATGCCATCGGAAGCAAAGGTTGTTTCGGCGATCTGCCTTGCCAACGCCACCTGTCCCCCCGGAAGTGGCCCATGAGGCTAGATTAATGACGACCGGGCGGGTGCTGCAAGGCCTCACCGAGTTGTTGCATTTGGGCGCCGAATTCGCTCCAGTTGCCGGAACGCAGCGCCCTCAGCGCGCGGTCGTAATGCTCAGCGGCGCTGTCCAAGCCTCCCGCAACCAGGGGTGGGGCATTGGCCGCGATTTCGCCCGCCCCAGGCCTGGGCTGCGCCACGGTGGCAGCCACGACATGCGGCGTCGGCGCCGGTCCCGGACCGAACAGAGCGGCCAGCGTCAGATTCAGATTATCGGCCATCACCACGCGGTCGCTGTAAGATGCGATCACCCGCTGCAGTTCCGGCAATTGCCCGTTTTCCGCCCGCAGATACAGGGGCTCGACGTACAACAGCGAATTCTCGATTGGAATCACCAGGAGATTGCCGAGGATCACCCGCGATCCCATCTGGTTCCACAACGACATCTGGCGCGATATTTCGGGATTCTGATTGATCCGCGCCTGGATCTGATATGGCCCGTAAATCAGCTTTTCCTTGGAGAACGCGTACTCGATCAGATGGCCGTACTGGTCGCCGTCGCATTGCGCGGCCAGCCAGGAAATCATGTTGTCGCGCCCGCGCGGCACCATCGGCAGCATGAGAATGTACTCTTCGTGCTGCTGGCCGGGAAGGCGCATAATCACGTAGTACGGCTGCATTGTGCCGGTCTCGCCGCCGTAATTCTCACTGGGAAATCCCCACACGTCTTCACGATTATAAAAGACCTGCGGGTCGGTCATGTGATAGGTGGCATACATGTCGGCCTGAATCAGGAACATGTCTTCCGGATAGCGGATGTGCCGGTGCAAATCGGCAGGCATCGCGGACAGCGGCTTGAACAGCGCCGGAAAAATCCGCTCCCAGGTCTGGATAATCGGATCGTCGGGATCGGCGACGTAAAATGTGGTCCGGCCGGTGTAAGCGTCGACCACCGCCTTGACGGAATTGCGGATGTAATTGATCTGGTCCGGGTTGCGCTGCGAGTACGGATAAAGATTACTGGTGGTGTAGCAGTCCACGATCCAGGACAGCTTGCCGTCGTGCAGCACAATATAAGGATCGTGGTCCTGGATCAAAAACGGCGCCAACTGCGAGATGCGGTCGCTGATGTTGCGCCGCATCAGGATTTTGCTCTGCGGCTTAATCGTGTCGGTCACCAGCAGATTGATGTCGTGGAAGTAATAGCTGAACAACAGCCGATGGAGCAGGCCACTGATCCTGACGCCGCTATTGGCCTGGTAATAGCCGTACACGTTCTCGGAACCGCGTGCGTAATCGAACTCAGGCGTGTCGGTCTTGACCAACACGTAATTGTCCGGCTCTTCCCCGTAATAGATGCCTGGACGATCAACCTTCAGTCCGACGCTGGACACCGGCGGAATGTCGCGCAGGTAAAAGACCGGCAACCCCTCGGAATCCTTGGCGTTGACCGGGCTCATTGCGATACCGCTGCCGTGCGTGAACTTAAGATGCTGATTGACCCAGGTATGGGCCGTTTGCGGCAGCAGGTCCGGGTTGAGTTCGCGCGCTGAAAGCATCACTTCCGTGTAGTTGCCCTGGATCCAGTATCGATCCACCTCCACGTCGCGGAAATCGTAATAAAGCCGGATCTCCTGCAACTGGCGGTAGGTGGCCAACAGTGGGCGCGGGTCCCACAGTCGGATGTTCTTCATGGTCGGCGAATCCTGCTCCAGCGAGGCGCGGGTCAACTGACCGGTGGCAGTGAACGGCACCACGTCGACGCCGTCAAGCTTATACGCCGCGCGCGTCATCTTTATGTTGTTGACGAGGTAAGGCTTCTCGATTCGCAACTCGTCGGGCTTGACCCACAAGCTTTCAATCACTGGCTGCACAAGGTTCAGGATCAATGCCGGCAGGAACACGATTACCGCCGCCAGCACCATCCGCCAGGCGCCGCGCGGTCCCAGGTTGGAAAAGCAGATAAGAGCCGCGAGGATCGAAAGGCCAACCAGCAGCCACAAACCCGGCCGCCACAAAAGGTTGTCGACGTAGCGGAAGCCGAAGACGACTCCGTCGCTATGAAAGAGCAGGTCGAAGCGGCTCAGCCAATAGGCGTAGGCGCGCTGGAGAAAGAACAGGCCAAGCAGCACCGATAGCTGACCGACGGCGGCATGGGAGATGCGCGGCGGAGCCTCGCGGAAATCGAGCGATCCGCGGGCCCAGTAAACTCCGGCGCTGATCGCCGCAGCCAGGAAAATCAGCAGCAGCGCGAGATCGCGCAGATCCTGCAAGAGCGGCAGCCTGAAAACGTAAAATCCCACATCGCGGCCAAATGCCGGTTCGACCACGCCGAATTTTGTACCGTAAAATCCCTTGAGATATACGTCCCAATTGGAAGATTCGCCGACCGCCACAAAAATGGCCAGCAAGATCGCAGCGGCGCCGATCAGCAATCGCCACGGCACGCGGTCGCTGAAGGAACGAATCACCTCGGGCAGGCTGACCTGGCGCAAATCTTCAGGAAAGCGCACGATGTGGAGCTTGTCGCGGTCGGGTGAACCCCGCAAAGCGAGCAGCCCGCTGACATAGAATACCGCCGCGGCCACTGCGAACACCGCGCCGAATACCGCCAGTCTCGCGAATAGTTCGGTGTAGAACACCGAGCCGTATCCCAACGACGAGAACCACAACAGGTCAACGAGGTACGAATCGGCGACGCCCAGAACGACCAAAACCGCGATGATTGCCGCGGCCAGACCAAACAGGATTACTCTCGGACGCATCACAAGCGGCTCAGCGGCGCTGTCCTATTTGCGCAACGTGCTCGCGGACCACGTCGGGCGGACACAACCAGACGAAGAGCTTCAAGGTTAGAAACATAATCAACAGAAAATCCAGTTCGCCTAACACCGGGATAATATCCAACTCCAGGTTTGGAGGGGAAATGGCCAGAATCAGGCCCAAAAGCGGCACCAGCTTCACCAGCCCCGGCACTCTGGGATCGGTGAACAAACGATAAAACAACCGCACGAACTGGGGCAGATAAGCCAAAATCCGGCCCAGCCGAATCGGGTTAAAAAAGTGTGGCCTTAAGGCGTCGCGTAGCGTCATCTGGATCTCTGCACCACCCTACCACTTTCACAGCAAAAAGTTAGCCCCCGGCGTATGCGTAACAAAGCCGCCGCCTGCCTGCTACAATGGTTGAGGAGGCGAGACGGATGAAGAGAAGGATGGCTCTGGGCGATTTTGTGGTGGCCTATTTGCGGAAAATCGGGGTTTCTCACGTCTTCGGCATCCCCGGCGACCTCGCGTTGAAGCTTTTCTTCGCGATGGGCCGCAAGCACGGCCTGAAGATGCATACGCTTTCGCACGAACCCGGAGTCGGCTTCGCGGCCGACGGCTATGCGCGCGCCACGGGCAAGATCGGCGTGGTCTGCGTTACCTACGGCGCCGGTGGTCACAACATGGTCAATCCGGTGGCCGGCTCGTTTTCCGAACGCGTGCCGGTGCTGGTTTTTTCCGGCGGTCCCGGCGAGGGAGAGCGCAAACTCGGCACCCTGATCCATCACCAGGCCCGCGACCTCGACTCGCAGTTGCGCATTTACCGCGAAGTCACCTGCGCGCAAGCCGTGCTGACCGATCCGCGCACCGCCGCGGAGCGGATGCATGAAGTGGTCACGACGATGTGGGCCGAGCAGCGTCCGGGCTACATCGAGATCCATCGCGACATGGTCGACCAGGAGATCGAAGTGCCACCCGAGCTGATCGCGTGGGACGGCGCGCTGCAATTCCTGCCTTCGGATCCACGCAAAGTCGAAGAGGCGGCGCGCGAGACCGCCGCCATGTTCAACGCCAGCCTCAAACCGCTGCTGGTCGCCGGCATCGAGATCCATCGCTATAAGCTGGCGCGCGAACTGATCACGCTGGCCGAACGGATGGGGGCGCCGGTGCTCACGACGGTGCTGGGCAAGGGCGCCTTCCCGATGGACCATCCGCTGTTCATGGGCGTGCAGGTCGCCGACATCAGCGCCCCCTCGATCCTGCAGCGGATGAAGGAAGCCGACCTCACGATCAACCTCGGATGCCTCAAGACGGACATGAATTTCTGCAATCAGCCGCCCAACATAATTCGCGAACAAAGCATCTGGGCGGTGGACCGCCACGTCGACGTCCGCTTTCACACCTATACCGACACCTCCATCCGCGATTTCGTCTACGAACTGCTGAAGCATGATCTCAAAATGCGCCATGAGCCGGTCCATTATGGAGACAATCTGAACGGCGGCGAGCCGGCGCAATCAGACACCGCGCCGCTGCGGGTGCGGGAAATGCTGCGCGAAGTGAACCGCTTCCTCGCCGCCCATAACAATTACTGCGTCGTTACCGAATCGGGCGACATGCTGTTCGCCGGATTGGACATCCGCGTGCCGGACGGGGGACTTTACCTGGCGCAGGGATTTTACGCCTCGATGGGTTTTGCGATTCCGGCCGCGATGGGCACACAGATCGGCCTGGGCATCCGGCCCCTGGTGCTGTGCGGCGACGGCGCGTTCCAGATGACGGGGCCGGAAATCTCGCACGCGCCGATTCTGGGCTCCAATCCGATCGTGATTGTCGTCAACAACGGCGGATGGCAGATTTTCCGCCCCGTCGTGGAGCGTCCCGAGTTGCTGCAAATTCCACCCTGGCCATACGCCAAACTGGCGGAGGACTGGGGCGGCGAGGGATTTGTGGCCAGCAATCTGGCCGAGCTGCGCGCCGCGCTTGAGGCAGCTCATGCCAGAAAGACCTTCGCGATCATCGAAGCTCGGGTGGCCGTCGACGACCTGTCGCCGGTAACCATCAAATATATCCAGGCCGCGGCCAGCCGCTCCCAGGCCCCCGCGCAACCTAACCATCGCCATCGCACGCCATTGTCGGGGGCTGATCCCCGTTAATGCGGTGGCAAAGCACGGCACCACCCCGGCGAGCCGCGCTGCGGTAGGCGGGCCAGTCGGCTGCGCTCCAAAACCTTTTGGCCCGCGGCGGCTGCCTTGATTGAGACGAATGGGCAGGCCCGACGCAAAAATCCGTGGCCTCCCAGTGGACTTGCTCGACAATCCGGTCTACAAAAGCCGTGCAGAGCCAGCTGCGAACAACGCCATTTCGAGAGAGTTGAAGAGGCTTCCCAACCGAGTCTGGCGGTATGCAACCGCATCTTCCAAGCGGCTTAAGATAATCGCCGCCGCCTCAATTGCAGCGGGATCGCAATCGAAATACGAGGTTGAGCCACCATTCGTAATACGAGGTGAGAGTTATCCTCGTGGTGCGAGGAGAAAAACATGGATGACAGACACTCGGTCTCCGAGCAAAGCTCAACCGTACCGATTTGCGGTATTGGCGCCTCGGCGGGCGGGCTTGAAGCGCTGCAGAAATTCTTCGCCGCGCTTCCCAACGACCTGGGTTTAGCCTACGTGGTGATCGTGCACCTGGCTCCGGATCGAAAGAGCGAGCTGCCCGCGATCCTCGCGCGCTGGACCAGCATGCCGGTAATCCAGGTCGGAGATTCGGACAAGGCTCTGCTGGTCGCCAATCATGTTTATGTGATCGCGCCGGACCGCAAGCTCGAGATCACCGACACGTCAGTTGGCTCCTCTCCATTTGTGCAAGTCCGCGGTCAGCGCGCCGCCATCGACCTGTTCTTCCGTTCGCTGGCGACCTCGCGTGGCGACGGTTTCGCGGTGGTGCTCTCCGGCAGCGGCTCCGACGGTGCGTTCGGCGCGAGAGCGGTCAAGGAAAGCGGCGGCCTGGTGCTGGTCCAGGATCCCAACGAAGCGTCGCACGGCGACATGCCGCGGGCGGTTATCGCAACCGGCGTCGCCGATCTTATCCTGCCTATTGATCAAATGGTGGCCCGCTTAGCTGAGTTGGCGCGCACCAAGGAAAAATTGACTCCTGTGGTGCGCGCGGTTGAGAAAAACGATGTGGTTGACGGCGACCAGGAAAAGGCCCTCAAGGCCATTTTCGATCTGCTGAAAACCCGCACCGGGCATGATTTCTCGAAGTATAAGCGCGCTACGGTGTTGCGCCGTCTGGGAAGGCGCATGCAGCTCTGTCACCAGGCCACGATAGTCGACTACCTGGAGTATCTGCGCGCGCACGTGACAGAGATTCAGGGATTATTTGAGGATCTGTTGATTTCGGTCACGAGCTTTTTCCGCGATCCGGGGGCCTGGGAGGCGCTCAGGCACCAGGTGATCAGCTTTTTGATCGAGAACACGGAATCCGGCGAGCAGCTCAGGGCCTGGGTTCCTGGCTGCGCGACCGGCGAGGAAGCGTACACGCTTGCGATACTGTTCCACGAGGAATTCGAGCGCCGCGGTACCCAACGCGACCTCATCATTTTCGGTTCCGATCCGGATGAAAGCTCTCTGCAAATAGCCCGGGCGGGACTTTACCCGCACGCGATCGGCGCCGATGTGTCTGAATCCCGGCTTGAACGCTACTTTCGGGCTGAAGGCGATCGTTACCGCGTGGTGAACAGGATTCGCGATCAGATCGTCTTCGCCCTTCACAATCTCCTGCGCGACCCGCCCTTTTCGCGCCAGCACCTGATCTCGTGCCGCAACCTGCTCATCTATCTCGACCATGAGCTGCAGGAAAAGGCGATGGGCGTATTTCGCTATGCCTGCCAAGACCGGGCCTTCCTGTTCCTGGGTCTCTCCGAGGCGGCGGATGAAAGGCTGTTTCGCATCATCGACAAGAAATACCGGATTTACGCCATCCGGGACCTGGATCAGGGAGATCGTCCGGCCCTGCCGGAAATTGAGTCGATGCCGGGGATGCCGGCCTTCAAACAACCGGGCCTGGCACGCGCGGCACCGCACCGAATGGCGGCCGAGCTTCACATGAGCGCTCTGGAAGAGGTCGCTCCTCCCAGCCTGCTGGTCAATGATGTTTGGGATGTGGTGCATCTGTCCTCTTCAGCCTCACATTTCTTTCAGCAGATTGGAGGGCCGCCGGCGCATAAGGTTACGGACCTGGTCAGGCCTGAGCTTCGCGATGAGCTGCACGCCGTCTTGCATCGCGCCTTTGAAGACCTGGAGCCACATTTGTCGCCCTTCGTTTCCGTATCCTTCGGGGGCAATTCCCGCCGCGTCGCAATGCTCGTCCAGCGGCGTCCACAAAGCGCGACCGAGGAAAGCCAGGTCCTGGTCACGTTTCTCGACGGCGGCGAGGCGGCAAACGATGCGCCGGCCGGCGAACGGGAATCGTCCGACGCGGCCGTGCAATCATTGCGCGAGAAGCTGCGCCAGGCTGAGGAGCGCTTCGACAGCATCCGCGACGATTACTACGTGACCAACGAGGAACTGCGCGCGGCCAACGAGGAACTGCAGAGCCTCAACGAGGAGTACCGCTCCACCACCGAGGAACTGGAAACCAGCAAGGAAGAGCTGCAAAGCATCAACGAAGAACTGCAGACGGTTAATAGCGAACTCAAGGGAAAGCTCGAGGAGATTTCACGCTCCCACAGCGACCTCGAGAATCTGATGGCCGCCAGCGAAGTCGCCACGCTGTTTCTGGACCTCGACGCTCGTATCAGCCGCTACACCCCACAAGCCAAGGAAATCTTTAACATCAGGCGGCGCGATCTGGGCCGCCCCATTGGCGACCTTACGCATAATCTCGAGTACGACTCGCTCGAGGAGGACGTGCGCCGCGTGTTGGCCGCCTCCAGTTCCATCGAGCGCGAAGTCACCAGCCGCGACGGAAAGGTATTCGTGGAGCGCTTGAGGCCGTATCGGATGGCCCCGGATGGGCAGCTTGGCGGAGTGGTCCTGACATTCATTGAATTGACCGAGATCAAACGAGTCGAGGCGGCTTTGCGTGAGAGCGAGCACAAGCTCGAAGCCGAGCTCAAGGTAATGCGGCTGCTCCATCGTATGTCGATGGCGGTGGCGACGGCGGCAGGCATGCAGGACGCTCTGGACCAGATTCTGGCCACCGCGATCGAACTGCTGGACGCCGACTTCGGCAACGTTCAACTGCTCGAGGCCGGCTCCGATCAACTTAGACTGGTGGCCCATCGGGAATTCCTGGCGCCGTTCCTCAACACCTTTCAACTGATAGGCCTGGAAGATCAGACAGCCTGCACCCGTGCGTTGCGTACGCGCAGCACCGTCTGCATCGAAGATGTCACGCTCGATCCGGAATACGCTCCCTATCGGGCGGCGGCCGCGGAGGCGGGGTATCGCGCGGTGCAATCACAGCCGCTCATCGGCAAGGGCGGAGAACTTGTTGGCGTGCTTTCCATTCATTTCCGCAACCCGCACGTCTTCTCCCAACGCGACCGGCAGTTGGGCGAACTTGTGGCCCGCCAGGCGGCCGATCTGATCGTCAGCCGCACCCAGCAGGAGAATATAACCCGGCTCAATGAGGCGCTCAGCCGCCGCACGACCGAGCTGGAATTCAGCGAGCGACAGCTCTCACGCAAGGCCGCGGAACTGCTGGAACAGGATCGAAACAAGGAAGGGTTTCTGGCCGCGCTTGGTCATGAGCTGAGGAACCCGATGGCGGCGATACAGAACAGCCTCGAGGTGATCTCGGGCGGCGATGAGATGTCGCAGCGCGCGGTTGTAATCTTAAGGCGCCAGGTGCAGCACATGGCGCGGCTCATCGATGACCTGCTTGACGTCAGCCGGACAAACCTCGGCACGCTGCGCATCCAACCCGCGCCAGTCGAGCTTAATCCATTGGTGCAGGCGGCGCTCGAGGCGGCCAGGAGCGCGGCGGAGAGTAAAGGCCTTGGACTGAAAATTGAAATACCGGCAGATCCGATCCACGTTGAGGCCGATCCCGAGCGGCTTTCGCAAATTCTCGGCAATCTGTTGGGCAACGCGGTGAACTATACCGATACGGGTCGGATCACCGTCAGCGTGCGCACAACAGCCAGACACGCATCGATATCCATCAAGGACACCGGTATTGGTGTGGATCCGCAGCACATCGCAGCCCTGTTCACGCCCTTTCAAACGGCGGAACCAAAGCGGGCCGGTGGATTGGGCCTGGGCCTGTCGCTGGTTAGACGGCTGGTGGAACTGCATGGAGGAACGGTGGAATTTGCCAGTGAAGGCCGCGGTCTGGGCAGCACGGTGACGTTTACACTGCCGCTGGCCCGCTCTGCCGCATCAGCCGCGATACCAGCAGACTTCGTCATGCCGGCTCGGCGGCGCATCCTGGTGGTCGATGATCAACACGACGTGGCGGACATGCTGGCCGCAGTGCTCCAGAAAATGGGACAGCAGGTTAAAGTGGCCTACGACGGTGAGACCGCCCTTGAAATCGCGTTTGAGCAGCGCCCTCAGATCGCGATTGTGGACGTGGCAATGCCGGGTATGAGCGGTGTGGAGCTGGCGCAACGTCTGCGCCAGAAGTTCCCCTCCCCGGCCGCTCTGACCCTGGTCGCGTTCACCGGATACGCGCCGGATAATGCGGCTTTCAGGCCGTCCGATTTCGACCACCACCTGCTGAAACCGCCGACCGTGGAGCGGATTGCCGCGCTCCTCAATTCTCTGCTGGAGAAGGACCCGGAACAGGGCAAATGAGGCGTGAGCTGCGCAGGGATGAAGCGCGATGGAAAACCTTCAGCCCCGAGGGCGATTTTGCTTCGCCACGGCATCCGATCCAAAGGCCCGCTCGCGCCTGAACTTTGCCGGGTTCAATTGCCGTCGAGGAGCTCGACTTTGCCGCTTCGCAGCTTGTAGCGGGCGCCGACGATTTTGAGGCTGCCGTCACTCACTCGCTGGTTGAACAGCGGCGAGCGCTTGAGAATGTTGACCTGCTCGTCCACGTTCAGATCGATCGCGTGGGAATCGAGATTTGCGGCGCGCTGCTTGCGCGCCCGGGCGACCGCCGGACAGATATTGCCGAAAATTTCGGGCAGTTGGGCCGCCGGTTTGGAACCACATTCGCCGACAGCCCCTTTGACCGCGCCGCAACTGTCATGGCCCAGCACCATAATCAGGTTGGTGCCCAGATGCTCAACCGCGTAGTCGATGCTTTCAAGGCCCGCGCGCGTGACCGTATTGCCCGCGATGCGCACCACGAACAGACCGCCCAATCCTTGATCGAAAATCAACTCCGGCGGAACCCGCGAGTCGGAGCATGAAAGGATGACGGCGAACGGAGCCTGGCCGCCGGCCAGCTCCTCGCGCCTTTTTGCATGCAGCAGCGGCTGGTGCGTCGTGTCATGTTGGAAGCGCTGGTTGCCCGCCATCAGCCGCGACAAGGCCTCCGCCGGGCTGATCGCCGACGCGCCGGCTTCGGCGGCTACCAGGACCCGAGCGGCCCCGAAGATAAAAAGGGCCGCCGTCATCAGCGCATACGTCAGACGTTTTTTGTACATTCCCAGTCCTTTCATGTATTGGCGGTATGAGGATTCCACACACCGGCTGCCTACCCATTGCCGCATCTAAGGCGCCCGCATGCGTTGCGGTAACACGAAGCCGCGGCGCTCGAAGAAAATGCCATCAGGACCGCTACTATCAGCGCTAAACGCATGACCGTCCCTGAAAAAACCCGGCCGCCGCCAATGGTCCCACAATCAGTAGCCGAACGCTATGGACATTGGGTGGGTTAAAACGATTGACAATCGCATGGGGCGGCGATTGAACGAAAGCGATTCGAACCGAGTTGAAACGGCCGAAGTACGCCACTGTATCGATAGATGCGCAATCGCGTTAAAGATTAGCGAGGGCTTTGTTCATGGACGCCGCATCTCAGGAAGAACCGCAGACGCTTCTGGAAAGCGGCAGCGCACGGGTCAAACCGGGAGAGCCCTCGCCCTTGCTGCTTGATGATTCGCGGCTCCTCGCTTATCGCCATCCGGCGGAACGCCGGATGCTGGCAGTTGCGGTTGGCGCGGTCGCAATCCTGGTTGTGGGGGGCTTTCTATATCGCGAGCGGGATGTTTTGGTCGCCGCCGCCGCGCTCTATCTATCAATGGTCTTCACTTCGCTGCAGGCAAAAACCTACTACAGACTGCAAGGCGCGGAGGTAACTCCAACCCAGTTTCCGGCCATTTACGGAATCGTCGAGGAACTGCGGACGCGGTTTCGGGCGCCGCCCACCCGTGTGTTTGTCCTGCGCAAGGTCGGCTCCAGGGCGGAGGCGCTGGGATTGAGCGCTCCATATGTTGTCGTCCTGCCGCATATCGTGATTGACTCGCTGGAGCCTGAGGAACTGCGCTACGTGCTTGGCCAGGCAATGGGGCAAATCTGTTTCGGGCATACCCGCGTGGCGGTGCTCATGGGCGGCCAGGAATCGGCATTGCCAGCGGTGCTGTCCTGGGTCGCCTGGGTGCGCGACCTGATCTTTGCCGGATACTGGCGCGCGGCAACGATAAGTGAAGATCGCGCCGGGGTTCTAGCTTGTCGAAACGTGGCTCACGCCGTCCGCGCCCAGATCAAGCTTTCCGTCGGGACCAATCAGGCGCGCGAGGTAAGGACGGAAGACCTGAGCGAACAGGCCCTCAAAGTCAGCGGCGGTGTCACCCGCATGCAGGCGGTGTTAATTCGCTGGCGAACTCCCATCCCTCCATTTATCGAACGGCTCCAGGCGATGGCCGATTGGGCGGGGCAGCCTGAAATTTTCGCTCAACACAAACGCAAGCGATGAGCCGAGATTAACGGCCGGTATCGAGTCATCTTGTTCAACTTTGATTTGGCTGCGGCGCGGACAGGTTGAATACCGGCCTGTTGCATTCGAGGATTCAGCTTGAGGCGCGACCTTTCTCGAAACGCGTGGCCGCCCTCACGCGGGCGCGGCGCCCGGACTGATCGGCTTTCGATTTATTGCGGCCAGCGCTTCATGCAGGGAGTCGAAAATCCGATCCGAGCCAATAACGTCATACAGACGGTGGCGGCGCAGATCCGACAGCAGCGGCGTTTCCGCGTGGACCAGCACGAACGATATGCCGCGACCGGCGAGTTCCCGCAGCAGATTGTGCAGCACTCGGGCGGCGGTATAGTCAATACTGGTTATCGCGCCCGCATCCAATATCAAAAACCGCACCGGCGTGGGCGCCGCCTCGATCAGCGTCCTTATGTCGCCCGCGAAGCGCTCGGCATTGGCATAGAACAGGTTCGCTCCGAACTGAAATATCAAAAGTCCCGCTGCGCTGATCGCGCCGGGCACCGCCGGAATCGGCCGCCAATGTCCGTCGTGGTTCACCAGCACCGCCGTATGCGGGCGGTAGCTGTGGCGTACGTGGCGCAGCAATGAAAGCACCGCTGCCAACAGGAGTCCCTCTTCGACGCCGGCCAGTACCACCACCGCGGCCGTAATCAGGGCGAGCCGGAACTCGCCCGGGCTTTCGCTTCGAATTTCGCGCAAGCCGCGGAGGTCGACGAGTTCGACGGCAACGGTGAAAACGATCGCACCGAGCACGCATCTGGGCAGATATTGCAGCGGACCAGTCAGGAACAGCAGCACCACGCCGACCACTGCGGCAGTCGTGAGATGAGCCAACTGGCTGCGTCCGCCGGCGGCCTCCACCATTGCGGTCTGGGTCGGACTGCCGTTGACCACGAAAGCGCCGCTCAATGCGGCTGCGGCATTGGCGGCCGCCAAGCCCACCAGGTCGGTGTTTTGGTCTGATGCCTGATGATGCCGCCACGCATAGGCGCGAGCGGTCGCCGCGCTTTGCGAAACGATTACGAGGAAACACGATGCGGCAATCGGAAGGAGCGGCGGAATTTCTCTGAAACCGACATCGGGAAAACCGAGCCGGGGCAGTCCGCCGTTGAAGTGCTGGATGACCGCGATGCCATGTCCGGGGAAATCAAACACGAAGCCGGCGACGATCGCACCGGCGACCGCGAAAAGTGGCCCGGGAAAACGCGGCGCCACTTTGCGCAAGACCACAACGATTAATACAACCGCCGCGGCCAGAGCAAAGGCCGGTACTTTTATCAGCGCAATGCCCCGAATGGCCTCGACGAGCTGTTCAGGCGTGCGGTTTGAGGTGATCGTAACCCCGGTCATCTCCCCCAGCATCGCGATACCGACCTGCAAGCCGACGCCGGTGAGAAAGCCCACCAAGACGGTTTGCGACAGGAAATCGGCGAGGAATCCAAGCTCAAGAATCCGCGCCAGGAGCAGCAAGCCCGCCGTCAACAGCGCCACCATCCCAGCCAATGCAACGTAATGAGCACTGGCAATCGGCGCCATCCGGGAAAGTCCGCCGGCCAGAACCGCCGCTGTTGCCGAATCCGCCGCCACCACCAGGTAGCTTGAACAACCGAACACCGCGAACGCCACCGGCGGCAGCAGCAGTGTGTATAATCCGGTGATAACAGGGGTGCCCGCGATTCGGGTATAGCCGAGCACCTGCGGAATGTTCATCGCGGCCAGCGTTAGCCCGGCTCGCGCATCGCCAATCGCATCGCCTCGGCCAGGCGAACCGACACCGCGCAACAGCAGGCGGTGGTTGCCGCTGCGCGGTCTTGGGCGGTTGAAATTCCCGGATTTCTCGTTCAAAGCTGCCTACTTCGATTGCGGCTGCCCGGCTTGCCGCTTCCCTTCAGCCGCGGCGTGATACTTGCGGCGGATCTCCGCGATATCCACTTTCGCCGGCGGCAGCCTGAGCCTCATCCCCTCCATGGTATCGGCGACTATCTCGGAAACCGCGAGGTTACGGAACCATTTGTGATCCGACGGTATAACGTACCAGGGGGCATATTTGGTGCTGGTTTTCTCGATCGCTTCCTCGAACGCTTCGATATACGCGGGCCACAGTTCGCGCTCGGAATAATCGCTTTCACTGATCTTCCAGTGCCGCTGCGGATCCTCAAGCCGCTGCCTGAATCGCTCGAGCTGTTCTTCCGGGCTGATGTGCAGATAGAATTTTACAATCGCCGTACCGTTGTCCCACAGCATCTTCTCAAAATCGTTAATCAATTCGTAGCGGCCCGACCAGACATCTTTGGGAACCAACTTATGCACTCGCACTACCAGCACATCCTCGTAGTGCGAGCGGTTAAAAATCACCACCTGCCCCCTGGCCGGTGCTCGCAGGTGAGCGCGCCACAGAAAGTCGTGCGCGGCTTCCTGGGCGTTGGGCTGCTTGAAGCCAAAAACCGATGTGCCCTGCGGATTCATCGCGCTGAAGACATGGCGCACCACGCCGTCTTTGCCGCCCGCGTCCAGCGCCTGCAACACGATCAGCAGCGACCGGCTGCCGTCGGCGTAGAGCAGGTACTGCAAATTTGCGATGCGCGCGGCGTTTTTATTCAGTTCCGGCATGGCACCCTCATGTGATTCGTGCTTGTCCTTGAAGCCCGGATCGATTCCGGCCAGCCGCACCTTGCTGCCGGGCTCAACCAAAAATTTCCTGCCGTATTTCATCCGCGCTTCACCCCCGATGCTGTCCGAGCGACAGTTGGGAAGTTGGTTGTGCCTCACTGACACCTACTTGCGCGCAATCAGGAAACTTTGCACGCGACGGCCGGAGACGGCAACTTCGGAGAATCCCGCCTCCTTCGCCATCTCAACCATGGAGGCCGTGCCATACGCGACTGCGGCCTCGGGATATCTTTCGTCGTCGACAAATGCATTTCCCGCCCGATGTGAAAACGTCCACGGTTTTCCCATTTCAACCGACTCCATGCAGAAGAACGACATCACCGCCATTCCCTTGGGACGCAAGGCCCGGAACGACTGCTGCAGATAAAAGGCCACCTCATTTTCCAATAGATGGGTGAACAAGGAGGTTGAAAATACAAAATCCCGGCTTTCAGGCTGCGCTATCGTGAAAAGCTCGCAATCGGGCGAAGACAATTCCCCGCTATGGTAGGTGGAGCTCTTATGCGGCGACAACGCAAAAACAAATTTCGGCGCGGGAAAATGCGCCCGGCAATAATCGATCATCTCGGGATCGATATCTATACCCAGGTAGGTGCCTGAGAAATAATCGGCCTTCAGATGCGCCGCGATCCTGCCGCAGCCGCATCCGATTTCCATAATATCGGCGCTAGCGGTGAGGTAGCCCCGGGCGAAGCACTCGATCCAGAACTGGCTTCCGATCTGCAAATGATGGGCGTGATTGTTGACGATTTTCGTGCCGACGCCCACGCGCACCCGCAAATGGTTGGGCGGCAGATCGCGGAATTCAGGGAAAGGCGCTCCCAGCAGGTTGGCGATCGCGTTGCCGGCAACCTTGAACACCGGATTGTAACTCAGCAACGAATTGGAGGGATAAAGCTTGCGAACCAGTTTTATAATGCTTGCCGCCACGTAACGCTCCCGCCCGTTTTACGCCGGTTCATGCCGAGGGTTTATGCAGCTTCGCTCCGATCACGTCAACCTGATCACTGCGACGCCGCACTTATGCTGACACCCGGGAACGGCCCTGCGTGGAGGCGCAGATGCCAGCCCCGCTATCAAGTAGAACCAAAGTCCAATTGTAATTCTGCGCGAATTGTCAAATGATATCGTGCCATTAGCTGAAGCGATCGATTTGGGGCGTCAAATGCAACGAGGAGACTTATGAGATCGAGCATGCCGAAGGCAATTTACGCGCTTCTCGCACTGGCGCTCGCCGCGTGCGGCGGATCATCGTCCGGCAGTATGCCCACCCTGCCGACTGCGGGAACATTGACCGCAGGGGCAACGTCGTCGGCTGCGCAGGTACAAAATGCGCCTGCCGTCAGCAGCCCGCCTAGCCAGATTACCGTTTACCCGTTCGCCACCAACGCGGCCGAAGTGACGCTGAACCAGGGTATCGGCGCGCGGCTTTACCGCAATTACAGCGGTCAGGACCAGACCGCCGACCAGACGCAGCTCGCGGACAGCACCGCCCAGAATATCTGCGTGCAGGTCGCCAGCAGTCTGGCGAAAAACGGCTGGAACGCGGCCTGCCAGCCGCGCGGAACCGCGCTTAGCGGCAACAATGTGCTGATCATTGACGGCGCCTTCACCGATATCAGCGAAGGCAACCGGCTGCGGCGGATGGTGATCGGATTGGGCGCCGGAGCTTCCGTGATTGACACGCAGGTCAGCCTATACCAGTACTCCAACGGCAACTACACGCAACTGGTCACGTTCACCACCCATGCGGACAGCGGCAAGATGCCCGGCGCCGGAATCACCGGACCGGCGGGCGCGGCAGCCGGCGGCGCGGCGGCCGCAGCGTCGCTGGGCGTGAATCTCGCGGCGGGCGGGGTCAAGAGCGTCACCTCGTCCACAGCGTATCTGGCCCAGCAAAGCGCCAAACAGATCGTCGATCAAACCAACAACTACCTCTCGCAACAAGGCTGGAGCCCTGCGGCTGGCAGTTCCTGATCGCAGCGCCGGGACACGGCCTCGGCCCCGGCCCGATTCAGTTCCATCTCCCTGAAAGGGGCCTTCAGAGGGTCCTTCAGAAGCGCGCATTTTGTCGGGGCCGGCCGTTCGGGCCCGGGAAAGGCGCGCGTCGTCCTCCTTTTATGACGACCAATTTCCGGCAAATCACGGCCGGCAAAGAAAACCCACGCAGCCAAGTCCAAATGTGCAGGCGCATGCCTGCAGCCTGTGGCACGCTATTTTATCGGCGGTTTCCTTGAGCGGGAGAGAATTGTCGGTCAAAAGCCTCCCACTTGAGCCATCCCTTACCATTCCGGACCCGTTCCCAGCAGCCCCGGCATTCCCGTGTTCGCGGTGATTCCACCGTCGGCCACGAAAAACGCGCCGGTGACATACGATGCTTCGTCGGACGCCAGGAACGCTACTACGTTCGCAATTTCCTGCGGGTCGGCCAAGCGACCCATCGGAATCGCTTCGCAGATCCGTTTCATCATCGTCCCGTCCCCGGAGTTGAGGATAGCCATCAGCGGCGGCGTCGCGGTTACGCCCGGGCAGACCGCATTGCATCTGATACCCTTGCGCGCATATTCGATAGCGGTGGCGCGCGTCAAGTTGATCACGCCGGCCTTGATCGTGTTGTAGGCGCCCAGCATGTAATCCGCCGCCAGTCCGGAGATCGAGGCGGTATTGACGATCGCGCCGCGCTTGCGCGTCACCATTTCGGCCAACGCGCACCTGGTGGCATACCAGTACGCGGTCAACCCAACGTCGATCGTTTTCTGCCATCCCTCCAGTGCGATCTCACCCACGTGGCCGGCGGCGGCGAAAACCGCGTTGTTGTGCAGCACGTCGAGGCGGCCGAACCGATCGATGGCAAACCTGATCATCGCCTCGACTTCCCTGGGCTGCCCGATATCGGCATGGACGAACTCCGCGCTGCCGCCGCCGTCGCGAATCTGATCGACGATGCGCTTGCCGCCCTCATCGTTCAGATCGGCGACCACCACCGCCGCTCCCTCGCGCGCAAAGGTTTTGGCGGTTGCCGCCCCGATCCCCGACGCCGCGCCCGTAATCAGCGAAACCCTGTCCTTGAGCCTCATTGCCCTTCCTCCGTTTCGGCCCCAATGTGTTCATGGTCCGTCCGAACAAGCACATTGTATGAGATCCTCAGCCATCACAAGGTCGGCAATTGCTCCGGCGTGCTGTTTAGCCCAGAATCAACGAAGACAGCGGCGCCCCCTTAGCTCAGATGGATAGAGCACAGGATTCCTAATCCTGGGGTCGCGCGTTCGAATCGCGCAGGGGGCGCCAATAAAATCAAGGGGTTTTTCCACTAATTCACCTTTTAGAGGCCGTCCTGACAACCAAGCTGACAACCATCAGGAAGCAAATCAACCTCAAAAATTGTTTTCATCTTTTCAGCGGCGTCAACCAGAACTTCCGGGAACACATGCGAGTAGATGTCCATCGTGACGCTTATCTGGGAATGCCGCAAAATCTCCATCACCGTTCTGGGATGGACCCCGAGGGCGAGAAGAATTGATGCGGCACTGTGGCGAAGGTCATGGAAACGAATATTGGGGAGGCCCCCTTTTTCAACATTGATTTGAACTCTCGTGTAAGGTTGCGAGGCTCGATTGGAGTTCCGATTCGGGTTGTGAAAACAAGTCCCGACTCCTTCCAGACCTCGCCCGCCAGCAACCGTTCGTGCGATTGGCGAATTTGGTGACTTCGAAGCGCAGCTACAACCGGGCCGGGCAACGGTATTGGATGACGACCGCGACTCGTCTTTGGTTCACTGAGTTGAAGCTTGCCCTCGATGCGTCCCAGCGAGTGCGTGACCGTCAACGTCCCTGCTTCTAAATCAATATCGTTCCAGCCCAAGCCCAACGCTTCGCCCCTTCGTAAGCCAATCGCGAGTGCCGCCGAATAAAGTGCTTCGAGTCTGTTATTTTTCGCAATGTTGATGAAAACCTTGGCCTCCGCGATTGAAAAGACCGGGAATGTCTTGCGCTTTACCTTGGGGCTATCTATGAGCTGCGCGAACGTTGCGTGACACCAGCGCCCATTTCATCGCCTGTCCTAAAGCTCGCGATGGCCGGGTGATCTATAGAACGAGCGTCCAGACGGACGCCTGCTCACAAAGATGAGATGCACAACACTGTTCACCCTGCGTTTAAACACTGGCCCTAAGCCATTTGCTAAGCAATAGCTATTTATCTAGCCTCTGCGTTTAAACAGTATGTATTCTCAGGCCCTCCGCGTTTAAACACTGAGTATAGACCACCTATACCCACACTGGATATCCAGATGCTTGTGACATGTTGATGAATCGTTTGTTCGTAAACCCAATTAACATCCTGTCCCTTCAACGTCCCGGTTCTCATGCGCAGCGTATAGGAAACATTCACGAGTTCGCGCTCAAGAATCTGAGCTTGGCACATTGCGCCCGCGTACATTGCCATCACGTTGCGGATAGCCTCCGATGCTTTGCCAAGAACATTTGAGGTGCTCTGTTCCATAACGCTACCTCAGCGCCCGTATGTATCGTAAACCGCTCGAAGTAATCGGGACGGACGATACCCGATTGTTGACTAATAACCTTTTCCGCTTAGGGCAGATATCCTTTGCGGCGAGCCTGCTCCACAAGGTCTGTAAACAAATGGCCATCCATAACTGGTGCATACTGCCCATACTTCTTTTCTTCTTTGGCTTCCGGCGAATCGCCATTGACTATATGCCAATATGGCAGCCAGAAATCAGGGGCATCCTTGTCCTCAGCTTTAAGAACAACAAGAAAGGGCAAGAATTCAACCACGCTACCGTCCTCTGTTTCCCAAGTCGTCCGTTTCTCTTTCTCCGGGAGAAATGCGTCCTGCACTCGAAACTCCCACCGCCCCGCACCGAGGCCAAACTCGGGAACAACAATGAGCATCATGGTGGAGGCCTCACATTTGGGACAAGGACGGCTCTCTGACTTTGAGACCTCGCGAAGTGCATCCAAGAGTGTCGCAGGCCAAGACCTCTCGTCGCATTTGGGGCACAAATAGTAACGCTGAGTCGCCATACGGTTGACCTCCTCGGTTCCTCCAAAGTTCAGTCCGGCGCGCTCTCGGAACGCGGAAAAGTTACGCTCTGGTGATAGTTATACGTCGAATCTGGATAAGATTCAATGCATCAATCCGCGTCAGTTCTCCGTCGAATCCACCCAGAATAAAATTGGGTGGGTCCCCCTGCGGAAAACGAAAGCTGTCTAATAGAGAGGAAGTTCGAATTCGGGGAAATTATGGCTGGCCGCCGTACCGAGGTGGTCAGGGCTGGAACGTGACTGCGGTTTTTCTGGCAGAAAAAGTTCGTCGCCAGCTCGCCGTTTAAACGCCCAGTGCCCGGCTTGGTCTTCCGGCCGGTTGCAGCCGTCCCACTGTCCGGCGCTCCGGGCCGGGGTGGTCTGCCAATGGGCCTCGGAGGACCACGAGCTTTGTTCGCCTCGCCCGAGGTGATTGGGAGGCGCTGTGGCCGGTCTAGAGACCTGAAATTCGTGATGCCTGTCTTGGGTCGCATCCAGAGCCTCCTCCAGCTGGTCCGGCCAGAGGCCGAGAGTGACCAAACGCGGTATGCCCGGCGACCTCGCGGCCTGAGCAGCATGATGCCGATGGGCCCGGGCTGAGGGTTCCCATAGGCAGTGCTCGCGGCCTGAATTTTTGACAACCACGCTGACAACCAAGACGGCGGGCGTGATGGAAATAGCGAGGCTGGACGGAAAACCCCGGTTGGAAAAGCGTAAACTGCACAAGGACAGAGGACTAGGCGGAAGCCGACCGGTAGGACTCCTAATCCTGGGGTCGCGCGTTCGAATCGCGCAGGGGGCGCCAGTCCGCCCGAAGTCATTGAGCTTTTGGCGCCAGGCTGTCCGAGCGCTTTGCCTTTCGTATCGGTCGGTTCGCTCCCGAAAAAACACAGCCCTTCGGGTCCTTGAACAAACCCGAAGGGCTGCTTTGATGGCGGTTTTTGCTCAGAACTGGTTGATCACGCTGATGCCGACGTTTTCGAAATTCGACATCTTCTGGATTACGTCGAATGCCTTTTCCAAGGGGATCGTCTCCGTGATCAGGTTGCGCGGGGCGAGGCGGCCGCGCTCGACCATGTCGAGCATCGCCGGATAGCGATACGACTGCATCGCCAGCGAGCCGGTGAACCGGATCTCCTTGAACACGATCTGATCCACCGGCAGCGCGACTTCGCCCTTTTCTCCCTGCGTGGTAAGGCCGATCTGGACGTGGCGGCCGCGTTTGGCCAGGCTCATCACGGCGTTGCGGCAGGTCGTCGCGATGCCGAGCGCGTCGACGCTGACGTTGGCGCCGCCATGGGTCAGATCGATCACCGCTTTAACCGGGTCGGTCTTTTTGCCGTTGACCACGTCCGACGCGCCGACCTTTTTCGCCAGTTCCAGCTTGCGATCGTCGAGATCGACGGCGATCACCCGCGCGCCAAGCGCCGATGCGATCTGGATCGCCGACAGCCCGACCCCGCCGCATCCATAGACCACCACCGACTCGTCGGCCTTGACCTGTCCCTGGTCCATGATGCCGTGAAACGCCGTGACGTAGCGGCATCCCATCGAGGCCGCTTCGGCAAATCCGACCGACTCGGGGAGCGGGACGGCGTTGATGTCGGCGCGGTTCAGACGCGCATAGCGGGCGTATCCGCCACCGCTCATGGCTTTGGGACACAGATTGGAATGGCCGGCACGGCAGTCCTCGCACACGCCGCATGCCTGGGCGAGTGGCACCACCACGCGATCGCCCGGTTTGAGCTTGGTGACTTCCTTGCCAACCTCCTCGACGACGCCGGCGAATTCATGCCCAAGCACCATCGGCAGGCGCTGCGAGAACCCGATCCAGGTCCAGTCGCCCTGCCACAGATGCCAGTCGGAGCGGCAGATCCCACTGCCTTCAACGCGCACGATCGCTCCGTCCGGACGCAATGCCGGGTTGGGCATCTCCTTTACTTCCATCGGCTGGCCGACGGCTTCCATCACCAAAGCTTTCATGACTGATCCTCCAGGCGTACGGGATTTAGAACTGGTTGATTACGCTGATACCGACGTTTTCGAAACTCGACATCTGCTCGATCACGTCGAAGGCCTTTTCCAGCGGAATGGTTTCGGTGATGAGCTTTTTGGGTTCCAGTCGGCCGCGTTCGACCATGCTGAGCATCGCCGGATAACGGAACGATTGCAGCGCCAGCGAGCCGGTGAACTGGATTTCCTTGAAGACAATTTGATCGACCGGCAGCGCCACCTCGCCTTTTTCCTTCTGGGTGGTGAGTCCGATCTGGACGTGGCGGCCGCGCTTGCGCAGGCTCATCACGGCGTTGCGGCAGGTGGTCGCAATACCCAGGGCGTCGATGCTGACATGGGCGCCGCCATGCGTCAGTTCCGTCACTGCTTTGACCGGATCGGTCTTCCTGGCATTGACCACGTCAGCGGCGCCGACTTTCTTTGCCAGTTCCAGCTTGCGGTCGTCGAGATCGACAGCGATCACCCGCGCACCCACCGCAGACGCGATCTGCACGGCTGACAGTCCCACGCCGCCGCATCCGTAAACCACCACGGATTCGTCGGCTTTGACCTGGCCCTGGTCCAGCACGCCGTGAAAAGCGGTGACATAGCGGCATCCCATCGAAGACGCTTCCACGAAATCGACTTCGTCGGGCAGCGGCACGTTGTTGAAGTCGGCGTGATTCAGAAGACCATAGCGGGCGTAGCCGCCGGCGCCGGCGCCGAAGCATTGGTTGGAATGGCCGGTGCGGCAGTCCTCGCACACGCCGCATCCCTGGGACAACGGCACGACCACGCGCGTGCCCGGCTTAAGCGTCTTGACCTCCTTGCCGACTTCTTCGACCACACCCGCGAATTCGTGGCCGAGGATGGTCGGCGTCGGCATCTGGAAACCAACCCAGGTCCAGTCGCCCTGCCATACGTGCCAGTCCGAGCGGCAGATACCGCTGGCTTCGACGCGCACGACCGCGCCGTCGGGAGGGCATTTGGGTTCGGGCCAGTTTTTGACCGTCATCGGCTTGCCGACTTCTTCCATCACCAATGCTTTCATGACGTGCGCACCTCGTTGAATTGTGATTGCGGCGGGCCGGCAGCCCGTTGTGACCTAATGACCACATTCGGGGTCCGCTCGCAAGAGGCGGCGCTCAGTCCGGATTGATTCTGGACAGCAATTGATAGGGTCCCGCGGTCCGCTCGATTTGGAATCCCGCCGGGATAGGATCGTTGCGGGGTTCGACGATTTTCTTCGCGTCAGAATTGCGCGCCGGCGTGCTTTCCAGGACGGGGCGATCGATCGTGAAGGAGAGCATCAGGCGCGCGCACTGCGGCACATCGGGAGTGGCTACGGCCATGGTTTTGCCGTTTTGCAGAGCTGCAGCGAGCGCGGTGACGGATGCCCATTGCGCGTTGCAGTTGCGAGCGCGGGGTATTTCGACGCCGATCCAATAGCCCAGCGCCACTGCGAGATGGGCCGCCAGCAGCACAGCCAAAAACCGCAAGCGCCAGAGCGAAAAGGATTCGATCGCAAACCACAGGCACGCGACCAGTAAAGGCAGCAGCGGAAGCAGATAACGCGTGTCGGCGTCGAAGCCCCACACTGCGTAAAGGACGAAATAAAACGGCGCGGTGGCGGCAAGGACCTCGGGCTGGCGGCGGAGCAGCCGCGTCCATCCCAGTGTGACGACGGCGAACACCACCAGGTAGATCGCCATGTCGATATGCAGCCATTGGTTGTGCCCGGAATAGGCTTTGAACATTCCAGGCACCAGCAGCCGTCCAACCTCGCTGATGCGCAGGCGCAAGCCTTCGATCGCGCGCGGAACCAGCGGCAGCCTGCGATCGAAGAAGCCGCCCAGATGCGTGCCGAAAACAGCGCTGGGCGCGGCGCGCGCGGTTCTCAGGTCATAGAGCGTGAAGGCAACAACGCCGGCGATTGCCGGACCGGCCATCGTCGCCGCCATTAGCAGCCCGCGGCTCCATCGCAGCCGGCCTGCGCGGATTGCAATGAGCGCGGCTAGCGCGAAACCGGCGGCCAGCAGCACACCGGTTTCGCGGATACTGACGAGGACGACCAGCAAAGCGGTGCCGGCCGCCGTCAGCATTGCGCTCCAATATCCGCTGTCGGCCTCCAATGCGGAATCGAGCACGACGGCCGCCCACATCATCGCGGCCATGAATGCCATCTCGGTCAGCGTGCGGCGGTAATAGATCCACAACGCCACGTTGACCATCGTCAGTCCCGTCAGCAGCACGGCGGCGGCGGGCGCAAGCTTGTGAAACCAGCGGTAAATCGCGGCCATGAAGATCACAGCCAACATCCAGTGGATCAGCGAAAGAACCAAAAACGGGCGACCGGAAACAAGAAAGGCCGGGCTGATAATCAGCGGGTAACCGGGCGGGTAGCCGAGGTGAGCACCACCGAGGTTGCGCAGCCGGTGCGCGACCGCGATGCTGCGCGCCATCGACAGATAAGTCGTGGCGTCTGGGGTCGGATACCAAAACGGGCTGATCTGGATGGCCATCAGGAGCGCGAAGAGGCCCAGCCATGGCAGCGGGCGGAGGCTCTGCCCGGCCAGCCATTTTTCGATTGCCTGGCCGCGATCCGCGGGTTTCAATGCACGGTCCCGTTGCGGCTGAAAACATCCATCGGATCGACGCTGCAAACCCTGTGGTAAACGGCAATCGTTTCCTCGGCGGTACGGCGCCATGTAAACCGCCGGGCGCGCCGCAATCCCGCCTCGGCCATCCGCTCCCTTAACTGCCCCTCGGAAAGCAGCCGCATGACCTGCCGTGCGAAGGCTTGGGCGTCGTGCGGGTCAGCGTACAAGGCGGCGTCGCCGGCGACTTCGGGCAACGACGAGGACGACGACGAGACCACCGGCGCGCCGCAGGCCATGGCCTCGAGGATCGGCAGTCCGAATCCTTCGTATAAAGACGGATAGACGAAGACCGCGGCACGGCCGTAGAACTCAGCCAGGTCACGCTCCGGAACATCTGCCAAAATTCGCACCCACGGGGCGAGCGGCTGGTATTCCGGACGTGATAAAGGCGTGCTCCAATGCCATCCCTCACGGCCGATGACAACGAGGTCCACGTCCATCCCGCGTTGACGCAAACAGCGCAACATTTCGAAGAGAATGATATGGTTTTTGCGCGGTTCCAAAACTCCTACGGTCAGGATAAACGGGCGTGCGAGCTGGTAGCGCGCCAGGAAATCCTCGCTGAACAGCCCCGGCTTGAGGCCGGAATTGACGCCCAGGGGTATGTTAACGATGGTATCAGGCTCGGCCATCCCACGGCTCAGCAGGTCGCGGCGCGTATTGGCTGAATATACTATGACGCGGTCGCAGCGGCGCAGCGACGCGCGGGCCAGCAGGCGGAAGCCCAGCACGCGCATACGCGGATGGAACTGCGGGAGGATCAGGGGAGTCAGATCGTGCAGCGTGGCGACGCGCTTGATGCGGCGCGGCAGGAACGCGCCGCCGAACTGATTGGGGTAATGCAGCAGGTCCAAATCGTATTTGTCCGCCAGCAGAGCGTAGGGAAGGTCTGTCATCCCCAAAACGCGGCGGATTTTCGACGGGCGCAGAAAAACATTGCGGGCGCGCTGATGCTTATAAATATCAAGCAGACCGATACCGAAGCGGATCAGGAAGTATTCGTTTATCGGGTCTGCCTCGAACAGATGCTTGATCAGTTGATAGATGTAAACGCCGACGCCGCCGTTGGCGATGCGGACTTCGCCCTCCACCGTCCGTTCCATCAGCCCGTCGGTGATGATCCCGATTTTGAGCGGGCGCGTGAATGGCGCCGTCATGGGACGACTCCGGCGCACTGCGGGTGCGTCAGTTCCGGCTTGACTGGGGCGCGGCACAACACGGAAGATCCTCAGGGAGCCATGAGTATGCGGATATGTCAACCATCGTGGGGCGGAGGCCGGTTGAGGCGGCCCTTTATTCATCGATTATGGCATCGGTAACGCGTGAGGGCACTCGCGGCGACGCGCCGCTGGCTCCGCCGACCCCGAGCGGCTCGCGCGGCGGCGGCAACCTGCTGTTCCTGCTGCACAACCTGGTGCTGAAGGACTTCCGCATCCGCTATCGCAACATGTCGCTCGGCGTCCTGTGGTCGATCGCCAATCCGCTGGTGATGATGGGGGTTCTGACTTTTGTCTTTACCCGGATTTACCCCAATCCGAGCGTGCCGAATTTCGCGGTTTTCATCCTGTGCGGACTGGTGCCGTTCAATTTCTACACGCTCGCGCTTAATGCCGGCACCACTTCGCTGCTCGACAATCAGTCGCTGGTTAAACGGGTGCGCTGCCCGCGCAGGATTTTTCCAATTGCGGCGGTACTGTCGAACTGCCTTCATTTCGTGATTCAGATTGGCCTGTTATTCGTGTTTGTGCTGGCTTTCGGATATCGAATCAACCGCTTCTGGCCGTACCTGGGCCTGATTTGGGCGCTGGAAATCCTGTTTTTGAGCGGACTCAGCCTGATTACCTCGGTGCTCGACGTTTATTACCGCGATGTCAGATACCTGGTCGAGGCGTCCAACGTGGTGATGTTCTGGCTGGTGCCCATTTTTTATACGTTCGAGATGGTACCGCAGAACATCCGTATGTTCTACCTGCTCAACCCGATCGCGGCCGTGGTGGTGGCGGGACGCGATATCCTGCTGCACGCCAGAGCGCCTTCGGGCCCCGTACTGGAGGCATTGGCGATTGTATCGATGGGCGCTCTGGTCGTGGGAATGGTGGTGTTCAGCCAACTGGAACGTAATGTGGCGGACCAGCTGTAGGCTTGATGATGGAGCGTTCCACGGCAATCCAGTCGGCCGAGCGAGGCGCCGCGCCGCCGTCGATTGAAGCGCCGTGCGCGGTTGAAACCCAATGCGTTTTGCGTTTCCAAAACGTTTCCAAAACGTACAGACACAACGCTTCCCGGATGGTGCTGCGGCGTGGTCTGATGACGTGGCTGAAACGTTCGCGCATCGACACCTTTTACGCCCTGCGCAACGTCTCCTTCGATTTGGGTCCGAACTCGAGTCTTGCGGTCGTGGGAGCCAACGGCGCCGGCAAGAGCACGCTTTTGCGCTGCGCCACGGGAATCTCGGTGCCGGATCAGGGGCGAGTGGAGATACGCGGCACGATCGCGGCGCTGATGGAACTGGGTGCGGGGTTCCATCCGGATCTGACCGGCGCCGAAAACGTGCTGCTCAACGCTTCCCTGCTGGGTCTTACCCGCAAGGAGACTTTGCGCCAGTTTGATCGAATCGTGGAGTTTTCGGGGCTTGGCAGCTTCATCGACGAGCCGCTGCGAACGTATTCGAGCGGGATGGTGCTGCGGCTGGCGTTTTCGGTCGCCGTGCGGGTCGATCCCGACATCCTGGTGATCGACGAAGTGCTCGCCGTCGGCGACATCGACTTCCAGGAAAAATGCATCGCGGAGATCATGCGGCTCAAGCAAAGCGGCAAAACCCTGATTTACGTCGCCCACAATCTGCCGATGCTGCGCCAGGTTTGCGATCAGGCGCTATGGCTGGAGCGAGGAGAGTTGCGCATGTTCGGACCCTGCGACCAGGTGCTCGACGCCTACGAAGCGGCGCCGCCTCCACCAACTCTCTAGACGGGGACCGTTAGAGCCAAATTCCGTTGAGAGATACTCCGATGACGATTGGCGACCGCCGAGCAGCCAGCCTGGTTTTCAGACTCACGGCACTGGTGTTGACGGTGGGTGTAAGCGCAATCGCGAAAGCGCAATCGGCCGCACCGCCCGCCCTCGTGCGCGAGGTGGCCTTCGTCTATCACACCGACATTACCGGAATAGATCCAAAAGCCCGTCACGTCGAGGCGTGGATTGCGCTGCCACGCCAGGATCGTTTTCAAACAGTCAGCGCGCTGTCGATCGACTGCCGCGTTCCCATCGAAGTGATCGATCAGCCCCGCGGCAATCGAATTGCGCATCTGTCGGTCGATGCGCCTGTGCCTCATTCGATTGCGGTTACGATTCGCTTCAAGGTCCGCCGCATCGAGGAGACGGCCGATCTCCTGAAAGCCAAAAGAAACACTCCCGAGCCCCGCGACGGAACATTTGCCGTGGATCTGAGACCGGACCGTCTGATCCCGATCGACGGCGAGATTGCCCGGATCAGCACCAGGCTCGGGCATGGCGAGGCGTCGGCTTATGACCAGGCGCGGGCGATTTACAATTATGTGATCGCAAACATGACTTATGATAAAACCGGCACCGGATGGGGCCGCGGCGACGCCCTCTACGCATGTGACTTCAAAAAGGGCAACTGCACCGATTTCCATTCCCTGTTCATCGCGATCGCCCGTTCCCGCGGCATCCCGGCCCGGTTCACAATCGGCTTTCCACTGGGTTCCTCGAGCTCCGGCGTTATTTCCGGCTATCATTGCTGGGCGGAGTTTTATGCCGGCGGGCAATGGGTTCCGGTCGACGCCTCTGAAGCATGGAAGCATCCGGAACTGCGCGATTATTACTTCGGCCATCTTGACGCCAATCGAGTGGCGTTCACCAGCGGCCGCGATCTGAGACTGGTGCCCCCTCAGCACGGGGGACCGCTGAATTTTCTGATCTACCCCTGCGTCGAAGTGAACGGCGAACCGCTACCGCCATCGCAGATAGACAATCGATTCGAGTACCAAGCAATCGGCGGTTGACGCAAGCTCTTCCTTGCCTACGACTGAATGTGGGAAAGCTGGTGGCGCGCCGCATTGTTGCTGGTCTCGTCCAGGTCAGGCCCTCTGCGAGATCCGATATGCCGCCGCCGCATTGCCGCGCGGCGCTCGTCGGCGGGCAGGCAAATTAGCGATTGCGCGGATCGCGTCAGACTGATTCCCATCTGCGTCCGTTGCCCAACTGTTATTCTGAAAGCACGGGAATCTCAACGTTCGAACGGCATACGGCGATGGCTTTGGAGCGGCCCGCCGGGGATTGATAAAATCGGTTAAAGACGCAATCGGGAGTTTCGCAATGAAGCTGGAGCGGCTCGATCATTATGGCCTGGAAGTAAACGATCTGAAGCGGGCCGAAGCATTTTACACTGGCGTATTAGGATTCAGTGTGGTCGCCCGTTTCGGCGACCAGGTGCTGATGGAATGTGGCGGGCAGAACCTCGCCCTGTTCGGGGTTGCTCGTGCGCCGCTGACGGCGGAGCAGCGCGCCGCGCTGATCAACCATCCGCTGGGCAAGGGCCATCACGCATTCAAAGTCGGGCGCGAGGATTTTTTGCAGGCGCGGGCGACGCTCACTGCGGCCGGCGTCGAGTGCGCCCCGGCGATCGACTGGGGCGATCACGATTGCATGTACTTCCTCGATCCTGACGGCAACCTGCTGGAGCTGGTCAGCTATCGATAACTTCAAACAAACCAGCCGGCTCTTTTCCGTCCACCCTCTCCCCACATTTTGAGACTGTCAATTTTCGACAAAAACAAATTATAGGACAACTGGGCAGTCCTAATTTCCTCCCCCGATCGGGGGAGGATTAAGGTGAGGGACCTTAGCGCGCGGCGCTATTTTTCAGCGCCGCGCATATTATGTCTGGCGCCAAACCGAGCCAGACGCTAAGCACCACCCGGCGCTGGAAAAAAGCGCCGGTCTCTCCCGTCAAAGCGAGGCCTCAGACCAGGAAAATCGACAGTCTCTTTTGTCGTAAAGAAGGGTGAGAGCGCCTGATACATTTCGAGCAATCAATTTGGAAGTGGTTGGTTCACTGCGGCTCGCCATCCGGCTCCGGTTCCAGGTTTGACGGCGGGGGCGCCTTGAGCTGGCTGTGCTCGTGTCCAACCTCGATCCATTTTTCGACCTGGCGGCGCTCGCGGACCAGGAAACTCTGGATCGCCTTGCGCAGCCCTGCATGGACGATGAAATGCATGCTGCGGGTGAACGCCGGATCGAAGCCGCGCAGCCATTTGTATTCGCCGCCGGCGCCCGGCTCGAAGCGATGATTGCCCACCCGGATGCAATGTTCGATCGCGGCGTAATAGCACACATTGAAATGCAGGAATTTAAGCTCGCGGAACGTCCCCCAGTAGCGCCCATACATCACGCCGGCCTTCTGTACGTTAAAAGTGCCGGCGATAAGGCGATCGCGGTCGAAGGCGCAAACCAGGCATAGATGGCGCTTGAAGGCGGCTATCAGGTCGAAAAACCTCGGTGTCAGGTACTGGCGTCCCCAGTAAAGCTTGTCGATGGTGGTGCGGTACAGCGCAAACATCGCAGGCAGCAGCTCGTCGGGAATTTCATCTCCGGCAAATACACGGATAGTGATCCCCTGCTTCTCCAGGACGGCGCGCTCATGACGCACGGCGTAACGTCGCTTGCTTTTGAGATGGGCCAGGTAGTCGTCGAAGCTGGCGTAATTGGCATTGTGCCAATGGTACTGGTAGCCGACACGTTCCATGAAATGCAGCCGCCGCAGCACCTCGGCTTCCTCCTGGGAACAGAAATTAACGTGCACCGACGACAGGCGATTCTGGCTGCACAGCGAAATCAGCGCCCGGCCCAGCAATTCGGCCATCTCCGTCCGATCGCATCCGGGGCGGATCAGAAACCGCTGGCCCGTATGCGGCGTGAAGGGCACCGCGCACAGCAGCTTGGGGAAATAGCGGATGCCGGCGCGCTCGGCCGCCTCGGCCCATCCGTGGTCGAAGACAAATTCGCCCATGCTGTGGCTTTTGAGATAGACCGGGCAGGCGGCGGCCAGGGAACCGGTGCCGTCGCGGAGCACGATGTGATAGGGAGCCCATCCGCTGTCAGCCGCAGCGCTTTGGGACAGCTCCATCGCGTGCAGCCAGTCCCAATCCAGAAAGGGGCTGTCATTGGGGGCCAACAGCGAGTTCCATTGATCGCGCGGGATTTTGGCGATACCTGCTACGATTTCGGCTTTCACGGAAGGGGTCCTGCCAATGCTCTACTGACTGCCCACGTCATCTGCTATTCTTTTTAAGGAAAAGCGAAGGCGAACGGGACTCAAGATGGCAACGGGAAAGAGCAATCGCGGCAATGACGGCGGCGCGGCGCGCGAGGAGGTCGTGATCGAGCGGCGCACGCAGACCAAAACCAAAAAGCCGTCCATGTACAAGGTTATTCTGCTCAATGACGATTACACCCCGATGGAGTTCGTCGTCGAACTGCTCAAGGTAGTCTTTCATAAGCCGCATGCGGAAGCGACCCGGATCATGCTCCATGTCCATCAAAACGGGATGGGAATTGCGGGGATTTATCCATTTGAGATCGCGGAGACCAAGGTCCGCACCGTGGACGAACTGGCCCGCGAGAATCAGTTCCCGCTTAAGTGTACAATGGAAAGGGAATGACGGAGCGGGCTTTTGCTTGCGGCGCGCTCCAGCGATGATTGATTTATGGCATCTTCTTCCGGTGTGATGATCAGCCGCGAGCTGCAGGTTACGCTGCAGCTCGCGATGACCGAGGCGGCCAACCGCCGCCATGAGTACGTCTGCATGGAGCATCTGCTCTACGCGATGCTGCATGACGCCACCGCCAGCAACATCCTGCGCCATTGCGGCGCCGACCTGGCGCGTCTGCGCAAGCGCCTGCTTAAGTACCTCGACGAGAAAATCGAGCGCGTGCCCGGGCATGGCCAGGTTTCGCCGCGGTATGCGCTGGGGGTGCAGCGCGTGCTCCAGCGTGCCGCCGCTCATGTGCAGTCGGCGGGCCGCCAGGAGATTAACGGCGGCAACGTGCTGGTCGCGATGTTCGCCGAACCAGATTCCTACGCTGTCTATTTCCTGCAGGAGGAAGAGGTGACGCGCTTCGACGTCGTCAACTATATCTCCCACGGCGTATCCAAGGTCGAGCCGGACGAGGAGAAGGCGGGCGCCGAGGAGATCGAGGGCGAGGAGGAAGACGGCGAAGAGGGCGCGCATCCCCGCAAACAGTCCGCCGCCAGGGCGCTTCAGACCTACGCGGTAAATCTCAACGAAAAAGCGGCCAAAGGTCTGATCGATCCGCTGGTGGGACGCAAAAATGAGCTGGAGCGCGCGATCCACGTGCTGCTGCGCCGGCGCAAGAACAATCCGATTTTCGTGGGCGAGGCGGGAGTGGGCAAAACCGCGATCGTCGAGGGGCTGGCGCTCGCGATTCACAAGGGCGAGGTCCCCCCGCCGATGCGCGACTGCGAGATTTACGCGCTGGATATGGGCGCGGTGCTGGCCGGCACCAGGTATCGCGGCGATTTCGAGCAGCGGTTAAAGGGCGTGCTCAAGTCTGTAGTCGGCAATCCCAAACGCATCCTGTTCATCGACGAGATTCACACCATTGTGGGTGCGGGAGCGGCGTCGGGCAGCACCATGGATGCCTCCAACCTGCTTAAGCCCTCGCTGGCTTCGGGCGAGCTCAGATGTATCGGATCGACGACCTACCAGGAGTACAAACGCTCCTTCGAGCGCGACAAGGCGCTGGCCCGCCGCTTCCAGAGAATCGACGTGCTCGAACCGTCGCGCGAGGAAGCGCGCCAAATCCTGGCCGGGATCAAGGGCTATTACGAAAAGCATCATAACGTCACCTATGACGAAGAGGCGCTTGAAGCGGCTGTCGAACTTTCGGCGCGCTATATCAACGACCGCTATCTGCCCGACAAGGCGATCGACGTAATCGACGAAGCAGGCGTCGGCGCCCGTCTGGGAGCCGCCGACGGCGAAACCGCAGTGGTCTCAGCCAAAGACGTCGAACGCGTGGTTTCGCGTATCGCCAGGATCCCTGAACGAACGGTTTCAACCACCGACCGCGTCAAGCTCGAGACCCTGGAAGAGGAACTCAAAAAAGTCGTTTACGGCCAGGACCACGCGATCGAGGCGGTCGCGCGCGCAATTCGCATGTCGCGCAGCGGCCTGTCCCATCCGGACCGTCCTGTTGGCGCGTTCATGTTCGCGGGACCGACCGGAGTCGGCAAGACGGAAGTCGCCCGTCAGCTCGCCAAGGTGATGGGCGTGGAGTTCATCCGCTTCGACATGAGCGAGTACATGGAACGCCATACGGTGTCGCGCCTAATTGGCGCGCCGCCGGGGTATGTCGGCTTCGATCAGGGCGGGCTGCTAACCGACGCGATCAACCGCACCCCTCATTGCGTGCTGCTGCTCGACGAGATCGAAAAGGCGCACCCCGACCTGTTCAATATCCTGCTCCAGGTGATGGATCACGCCTCGCTGGTCGATAACAACGGGCGCAAGGCGGACTTCCGCAACGTAATCCTGGTGATGACCACCAACGCGGGCGCGACGGAACTGACACGTGCGATGATCGGCTTTGGCAAGGACTATCGATCAGGCAACCCCAAGGACGCGATCGATCGGATGTTCAGCCCTGAATTCCGTAACCGCCTCTCCGGGATCGTCGAATTCACCCAGTTGTCGCCGGCCGTGATGGAGCGGGTGGTGGACAAGTTTATCGCCGAGTTGGGCGAGCGGCTGGCCACCCAGAAAGTGGACCTCTCGATCACCGAGGCGGCGCGCAGATGGCTCGCGCAGCGCGGCTACGATCCACGCTTCGGCGCGCGCCCGATGGCGCGTCTGATCGAAACCGAGATCGCGCGGGTGCTGGCCGACGAAATCCTGTTCGGGCGGCTCAACGGCGGCGGCCATGTCACGGTGGACGCCGACCACGATCAGCTCAAGTTCGAGTATTTGCAGGGTGGCGGCCTTCCCGAAGGAATCCCGCAAGCCCCGGCCGAGGAACCCGAACCCGCGTCGAAATAAAATGGCTGCATGGGACAGGCTTTTCCAGCCTGTCCCATGCAGCCATTGTGACAGTTACCCCCACAGCTTCGCTGATGCGATCCGGCAGCCTTCGGCCATCGCTTTGAACTTCAGCCAGACGACACCCGGATAGACCGGGGTCATACCGGCGAAGGTGGCAAAGCCGCAGTCGGTGCCGGCCATCAGATGGTCGCCGCCCACCACCGACGCCCAGTTCAGGAGGCGCTGCGCGACCAATTGCGGATGCTCGACGAAATTGGTGGTGGAATCGAGCACGCCCGGAATCAGCGTCTTGCCCTCGGGCAGCTTGACGGTCTCGAACACCTGCCATTCATGCTCATGGCGCGGGTTGGCGGCCTCCAGCGAAATCGTGGCCGGACGCGCCTTAAGCACGATGTCGATAATGTCGGCCAGCGGCACATCATAATGATGCGGGCCTTCATAATTGCCCCAGCACAGATGCATCCGCATGCGCTCGGGCGCGATCTTGGCAGTCGCATGGTTGAGCGCCTCAACATGCATGCTGATGCGTTTGCGGAAATCGGCCAGGCTCATATCAGGGAACCAGATATGGCGGCTCATGGCGAGGTCGGGGCAGTCCAGTTGCAGCATCAGACCGGCTTCGCTGATCGCCTCGTACTCGACCTTCATCGCGTCGGCCAGCGCGCCCACATAAGCGTCGGGAGTTTTGTAGTAGCGATTGGAGAGAAAGCCGGAGATAACGCCGGGCGACGCCGCGCTCATGAAGGAGCTTTCAACCTCAACCCCACTGAGCGCCGCTTTGAGGTTGGCGATATCAGTGTGGACCTCGCGCAGGTCCTTGTATTTGATTGGGCCGTCGCACACCGGAGCCTTGATACTGCCCGTTCCGGCCCGCTCGAACATCCGCGCCGCCAGTTCAGGAAATTCCTTGAAATCGGCCAGCGCGAAGCCCGAACCAAACAGCGTTCCCTCACTTTCAAATCCGGTGAGGCGGTCCTTGACGTAGGTGGAATAGGAAATCTTGCTGACCTCGCCGTCGTTGACGACATCGACGCCGGACTCGGCCTGCTTGCGGACGATTTCATCCACGGCGGCGGCCAGGCAGGCGTCGAATGCAGAGGTATCACTCAGGCGGCCCGCCTCACGCGCCTCGATCATCTTCATCAGTTCAGGCGGGCGCGGCAGGCTGCCTGTATGGGTAGTCAAAATCCGCTTGCTGCTGTTTGGCATGGCTGCTCCTCCGACCCTGTTTGAAACAGTTTACAGCGCCTTGTCCCCGATCATGGTCGAAGGCGCCTGCTACAGTTGAAGCACGCTCCAAGGTTCGATCACAAGCGCAGGCGAGCCGAAGACGCATACCGTCCATCCGGCCCATACCTTGCCCGCGATTGGACCATAGAGTATCGGTCGTGAGCGGCAATCATGGCAGCCTCGGCACCATCGGCAATTTCCGGGCCATCGCACCCGTCCCCAACCCGAGCGGGCGCGATCCCATCAGGCGCCGGCGATGGCCGTTGAAGACGCGTTCTGGCTGAGGCCGCCGGTCACAACGGCGGCGATGCTGCTGCTTTCGCCGCGCGGCGCTATCGCGCTCCGCGCCACCGCAGAGGAGCATTAAAAAGGCGAGACCGATGCGGCTTTTTGGGTTGTCGATTCGGGACCTGCTCGCCTTTCCGTATCGGCTGGCAGTTCTGGAAACGTCAACACCGGTGGTGCGTGTGCTCAAGCGGATCGAGCAGGCCGTCGAACCGCGCAGGCTCTGGCGCTTTTCCCGGGTGCATCGGGACTTCGAAGGCGTGGTTTCGCGAAACAATTTCAAAATCATGCGCATCATTCATTATCGCAACTCGTTTCTGCCGGTGATCGCGGGAACGGTTCAACCCCGGCTGCAGGGCGGCACCCGGGTCGAAATCACGATGCGCCTGAATAAGGCTGTCGCCGCCTTTATGATGTTATGGGCCTGCGTCCCGCTCGCTATCCTGCTCTATGCCGGCCTCCTCGCTTCCGGAGCCCCAGGCGTGAGCAGCCTCCCAGCATTGGTCTTTGCGATAGCGGTGTTCTGTTTCGCCTACGTCATATGTGCCGGCGCTTTCAACGTCGAGGCACGCCGCGCGCTCGACCTTCTGATCAGGGTCGTCGAAACCAACGCCGACGGAACCTGACAGACGCGCGACGCTTGCAATGCCTATGGCAGGGTTGCTAAGAAAAGAAAGCTAGTGACGAAGGTAGTGCGCTACTGTCTCCTTTGGAGACAGTAGCCTTGAAGCGGCAAATTATTATGCCACGGGATCTTAGACCGGGAAATGTCATTAGCCGGCGATAAAATCTGGGCCTCGCTTATCCGCCGCTTGCGGCGGCTGATCATTCGCGAGCGTACGGCCGGTGAAGTCGCGCTCGATATGATGTTGTTTGTATTGGGTGTGGCGTTTTTCTACGTGGTCGATGTGACCATTATCGCGCACGCCGCTCCGGCCGCATTTCAGGACCTGTTGGATCTGGCCGTCTATCTCACCCGGCACACGGCAAGCTCAATCCAGTTCATGTACTGACCTTTTGCGCGTTTAAAACCCGCCCTTCAAGTTCGATAAACGCGGTTCTCTGTGAAACCAGCGACGGGAGCGTGCAGCCGGTTGACATACCGCCTGACTCGGGCGAAAACGGGCAGTACGCAGGGAGGACGCTAGCCGTGGCTGGAAGTCTTGAAGGCATAACAATTGTGGATCTCTCCCAGCATCTGGCCACTCATATGGCAACGCTGGTGCTGGCGGAACAGGGCGCGGATGTAATCAAGGTCGAGCCGCCCGGAGGCGATCCGCTGCGGCAGGTCGAACCCGCCTACTTCATCCGCAATCGCAGCAAACGCAGTATCATACTGGACCTGACCAACCCCGAGCAGCGCGACACGCTGCTCAAGCTGCTGCAACGCGCCGACGTCGTGGTCGAGTCCTTCGGGCGCGACCACATGACGAAGCTGGGACTGGACTACGCAAGCCTGCGTGACCATTTCCCGCGCCTGATCTACTGCTCGGTCAACGGGTACGGCGAGGACCATCCATGGCGCAACCGTCCGATCCAGGACGGATGCGTGGCGGCGCGGATGGGACTGTATTTCGATCAGCCCGGCGACTACATCGATCCGGAAAAAGACGCGCCAGTTTACCTCTATTGCCAGTTTCCCAGCTATGCGACCTCCTTCACGATTCAAATCGGAATCATGGCAGCGTTGCGCGTGCGGCTGCATTCCGGCGCGGGTCAGGCGGTGGAATGCGCGCTGCACGACGGGATGCTGCTGATTACACCGCTGATGTGGATGTGGGCCGACAACCCTACCCCGACCTTCGCCGCCCGCACCAAGCTGCGCGCACCCTATCGCCCGTGGCTTTACGAGTGCGCCGACGGCAAATGGTTGCATCGGATGCAGACGGCGAAGGGCAACGTGATGGCGATCTCGAAGCTGCTGGGGATCGAGCTACCCGCGGGAGTTACGCGCGAAAAGCTGATGGCGAACGTCGAGCAGCGCAAATGGTTCGAACAGCAGGAAATCGCGGCTTTCAAGAAAAAGCCCCGCGACGAATGGATCAAGCTGCTGCGCGATATCGACGTGCCAGTCGAGGCGGTGCTGCCCACTGAGGAGGCGTTCTTCGTCCCGCAGGCGCGCGCCAACGAAGTCGTCGCCGAAATTGACGATCCCAACCACGGCCACGTCGTGCAGATGGGAATTCCCTTTCGCTTCTCCAGGACTCCGGGTGCGATAAAGTCGCTCGCGCCGCAGCCCGGCGAACATACGCGTGAGATTGTCGCCGCGCTCAACCGCCCCGCGGACCGCGCGATTGCCAGGGCGATCAAACCAAGGCCGCTGCGCCATCCTCTGTTCGATACGCTGGTGATCGATTTCGGCCATTATGCGGCGGGACCATTCGGACCGATGCTGCTATCCGATCTCGGCGCGAGGGTGATCAAAGTCGAGACGATCGAAGGCGAGGGAATGCGCCAGCCGTTCCAGCCCTTCTTCATTTCGCAGCGCGGCAAGAAGGCCATCGCTGTCGATCTCAAGAGCGAAGAGGGACGACAGATCGCCTACCGGCTGGTCGAGCGCGCCGACATCGTCCATCACAACCAGCGTCCCGGCGTCGCCGAGCGGCTCAAGATTGATTATGCGACGCTGAGCAAGATCAAACCTGACCTGATCTACACGCACGTCCCGGCTTACGGAACGCACGGCCCGCAATGCCATGAGGGCGGCTACGATCAGCTCTTCCAGGCGATGTGCGGGATGGAATACATGGGCGGCGGCGAGGGCAACGATCCGGTATGGAACCGCTACGGGCCGGTGGATATGTGCGCGGCGACTTTGTCCGTGATTGCCACTTTGATGGCCCTGTATCATCGCGATCGCACCGGCGAGGGACAGTTCGTCGATACCTCGCTGCTCAACGCCGGCCTCTACGTCAATTCCGACGCCTTCGTGACGAATCGCAACGATGTGCGGCGACGGCCTACGATGGACCGGACGCAGACCGGAATCAGCGCGGACTATCGCTTTTACGCGGCCAGCGAAGGATGGATTTTTATCAGCGCAATCTTCGAGGATCAATGGCGCCGGCTGTGCGAGGTAATCGGCAAGCCGCATCTGGCCGGCGACCAGCGCTACCGCTCGCATTACGATCGCGTCGATCGGCGCTACGAGCTGGCCGAGGTAATCGAGCCGATTTTCAAGACCCGCACGGCGCAGCATTGGTTCGAAGCACTGGATGCGGCCGGGGTGCCGTGCGAAATTATCAACAAAGGTTACTGGGAGCGCTGGCTGCTGGATCCCTGGTCGATTCTGACCAAGCGCGTGGTTGAGTATTACGAGAAGGAGACGCAGAGCCGCTTGCGCATGATGGGCGAAAAGATCCGCTTTTCGCAGACGCCCGAATTCGTCCAGGGTCCGCCGCCGCGCCTCGGTGAGGATACGCAGGAGATCCTGCACGAATTGGGCTACAACGCGGCTCAACGCAAGGAACTCAAGGAGCGCAGGATCGTAACCTGGCCCGACAAGGTGGCCTGATCGGGCGGACGTGGTCTTGTTTGCGCTCGCAGTGTAACCTCGAAGGCAGCCGCACTTCGCATCAAGACGGCGGTATTCGGGGCGCCAGGAGAAAGCGGGATGATAACACCTCAGGATGACATCAATTTGACCGATGCCCATTTCTTCGCCAAGGGCGATATTCATGACTTGTTCAGGCGGATGCGTGCGGCCGACCCGGTGCATTGGACGCAGGGCCGGCTCAAGCGGGGGTTCTGGTCGATCTTCAAGCACGAGGACGCCTACACCGTTTACAAGGGCGCTTCGGAATATTTCAGCAACGGTAAGTTCAGCGTCGGGCTGCCCTCCAGCCCGGAAATCGAGGCGGCGTTCAACCCTGACCTCACCGGCTGCAACAAGATGCTGGTGGCGAGCGACGGCGAATTGCATCGGGACTTCCGCAAGGCGTTCAACGCGATGTTTCTGCCGCGTGCGATCAGGCAATACGAACATTCGGGCCGCAAACTGGTGCTGGAAATCCTCGACGACGTGCTGCCGCGCGGGCGGTGCGAATTTGTCACCGAAGTCGCCACCAGGCTGCCGATGACAATCGCCTTCGACATGATGGACATTCCGCGCAAGGACTGGCCGCTGATGACCGATCTGGTCAACCGCGCCATGGGTCCCGAGGATCCGGAATTCCAGGTGGACTCGTCCGCCGTGGCGACGCGCGACAAGGCCTGGGGACAGGCGGTAGGCTACTGCATCAAGACCGCCTTGGAGCGGCGCGGCAGTTCCGCGACCGACCTGCTGAGCGTCATCGCCAATGCCCGCGTGCTGGGCGGCCGCCTGCTCACCGACGAGGAAATTGGATACAACGGATTTATGTTCATCATCGCGGGCCTGGACACGACCCGCAACGCGATCGCCGGCGGATTGCTGGAGCTGATACGCAATCCCGCCCAGATGCGCCGCCTGCGCGAGGACAAGTCGCTGATGCGTCCGGCGGTTGAGGAAATTCTGCGCTGGACCAGCCCGATTACCCATTCGATGCGCACGGCGCTGAAGGATACGGAAATCCGCGGACGCAAAATCAGGCAAGGCGACTGGGTGGTGGTGTGGAACGCGGCAGTTAACCGCGACGAGGAAGTATTCGCCGACCCCGAGAAGTTCGATATCGCGCGCGATCCCAACGACCATTTCGCCTTCGCTTACGGCGAGCATTTCTGTCTCGGCGCCCATCTCGCGCGCCTGGAGATGCGGCTGATTTTCGAGGAAATCCTCGACCGCATGCCCGACGTCGAGCTGGACGGCGAGGTCGAATGGCTGGCATCCAACCTCCTCCACGGCCTCAAACGGATGCCGATCAAGTTCACCCCGCGCCGCGCCGCCGCCGCGTAGTCTCGCTGCCTCAATCAGAACAGCGCGATCGGATTGATCGGCGACGCGGTAGCGCGCGGGATCACCAGCGGCGCGGTCATGAACATGAATTCGTAACGCCCCATGCGCGCGCACGACCGCGACAGCGCTTCGAGGTCGGCATTGTCGATTAGCGGCAGTCCCATCATCACGATCGCGCCGGCGTGAATCGGCACCGTGATCTCGCTGTAGCCCGAAGGCGTCACGTCGCTGACCGCATCGCTGATCAGCACCGAGACGCCGCGCTCGCGCAGCCACGGCAGGCATGCCGCTTCCAGTCCCGCCTGGCCTTCCGTCCATGGATTCCAGTTTCCCCTCGTGCGCGCGTATTGGTGCCGTCCGGTGCGGACCGCGAGGATATCGCCCTCGCCAACATGCAGGCCGTGATGTTTTTCGGCGGCGTCGAGATCGGCGGGAAATATCTTCTCGCCCTTCTCCAGCCACGGGACGCCCTTGCTTTGCGGAATATCCAGCAGCACGCCGCGCCCGATGATGCCTTCGAAACTGGTGTCGATTCCGCTTCTGGTGGTTCCGTTATGCTTGACCTCGGTGGAGGGATAGCCGTTGTACATCATGCCGCGCCAGAACATATGGCACAGTGCGTCCAGATGGGTGATCGCGCGGCCGTGGGTCGGGATCGCGAGGTAGTCGGTGCTGGCCGCAAGACCCTGCGCGGGCAGGTCGTAGCCGGTGTGGATCATCAGGTGGAAGGCAGGCGTCGGGTTATCCGGCGCGGGCGCGGTAGCGAGCGGCAAGGCCATCGAAACGCTTTCTCCGGTGCTCACCAGCCTGCTCGCGCGCAAACGCATCTCGCGCGTCAGCAGGTTCAGAGTCCCGCGCTCATCGTCCTTGCCCCAGCGTCCCCAGTTGCTGATCCGTTCCATCAGGGCGAGCAGTTCTTTATCCGTCATAGCCGGTCTCCCTGTCGGATATTGGGCCATTGGGCGCCCGCTTCACAAGCGCACCAGCCAAAGCCGGCGATTGAAATACCGCCGCAGCGTGCTAGACGTGAGTTCGTCCGCAACGAGGAGGAATCTCACAATGGCGCTGCTGCCGTATTTGGACGAGAAGGACGCTTCACCGGAAATCCGCAAGCTCTTTCAGCGGCCGGTGGTACTGAACGTTCAGAGGATGATCGCCAACGCCCAGTCGGTGTTCGCCCAGCGCAGCCGGCTCAGCACCGCGCTGCTCAACGACATCCGGATCGACAAGCGTTTGCGCGAGCTCGCGATCCTGCGCACGGCCACGGACTGCCGCTCCGTGTATGAATGGAGCCATCATGTGCCGGCGGCCAGACACGTGGGTGTGACCGAGGAGCAGATCGCGGCGATTGAGAACTGGCAGAGCGCGAAATGCTTCAACGAACTGGAGCGGCTGGTGCTGCAGTTCACCGACGAGGTTAACGCCAGCGTCAAGGCGAGCCGCGCGACGCTGGAGGCGCTGAAGAAGCATCTAAGCCCGGCCGAAATTATCGAACTGCTGATTATAATCGGCCACTGGCGCCAGACCGCGAGCATCCTCGAGACGGTCGAGGTGGACCTCGACGAATTCGCCGGCAAACACAACATCCTGGAGGGAACACCGCGCGGTGCGAGCCGCCAGGAGCATGGTTGAGGCGGCGCCGTACTCTCGTCATCCTGGGCATAGCGCCGGAGTCTCGTGCGGTCCTGCCCGTACAAGCCATGATGCGACGTTTTCAAGCCTGAGGCTTGGCGATCGAGCTTCACGGCAAGGGGAAAGCGATTTTCAGATTTGGAAATCGCCTTTGCGGGGGCGTTTGGCTGGACGTTTGGCGTCGCGTGCGGCTTCACGTTCGAGGTTCCGGACTTCCTTCAAAACCTGATCCAGGCGCTGCTTGAATTCCTCGGCCTCGATTTTCACGCCGGTATGGCAGTGCTGGCAGACGAAATGGGTCTGCGCGCTCTCTTCGAAATCGCGCACAAGAATCGAGTTCTTGTGATTACATTTCGGGCAGGCCACATCGACCGTTTCGTCTTCGAACATTGCGCCTTCTCCGACTCAAAGGTTAGGCGATTCCCCGGCCGATGTCACTATGGGGAAGAGGAAAGCGAAAGGAAGTGAGTGGCAGCAAAAAAGCCAGAACAAAAAAGGAGCCAGGAAGCGACCCGGGTCGAAATCAAAAGAGGCGCCTCGCGCAGAATTCTGCTCCCGATTCTCGCCTCTGTTCCCTCGATTCTCTTTACTACTTTGGAGCGAGTTTTTCGATCGCGGCCAGAATCCTGGCCTTGCGCTGCTCGGGGCTGCGCTCCAGCGAGACGAACCACAGTGCGACGGTGGTGACGCCGGCTGCGGCGAATGCCTGCAGGCGCGTACGGCAATGCTCGGCGCTGCCCAGCAGGTAGATGTCGTTAAGCATCCGATCGCTGACGACGTCGGTGGCTTCTTTGCGTTGGCCCGCATTCCACAGGCGCAGCGCCTGATCGGCTTCGCGCTCGAAGCCGATTTCGGCGAAGAAGCGATTATAGCCGGGGGTGATCAGATAGGGGGTCATATGACGGCGCATCGCAGGCGCGACACGTTCGGGGTCTTCATCGACGATCGTGAGGATCCTGCAGACCACTTCGCGCGGCGCTTCGCGTCCTGTTCTGCGTGCGCCATCCGCCACATGCTCGAGCATCCGCGGCAAAGCTTCGGGCGTGATGAAATTGGTGATCAGGCCGTCGGCAATTTCGCCAGCAAGGCGGCACATTTTAGCGCCTTGAACAGCCAGGAAAATGGGCGGCGGCGCCGTGCTGCGTTCCATATCGAGCCGGAATCCGTTGACCGAAAGCGTGCGGCCCTTGAAGGTGACCTTTTCTCCCGATAAGGCTGCGCGCACAGCGGCGACGGTATCACGCACGCGCGACAGCGGACGCTCGAAGGGCACGCCCATCCACTGGCTGATGATCTGCGGGGAGGAGATCCCCATCCCCAGAATGAAGCGTCCGCCGGAGAGTTGCTGCACGGTCATCGCCGACATCGCGATTAAGGCCGGCGGCCGGGTAAATACCGGTACAATGGCGGTGCCCAGGCGCATCCTGTCGGTAAGCATCGCGACCGCGGCCAGCGGGCTGAAGGCTTCGGTCGTGTAGGATTCCAGTGACCAGACGTCCTGGTATCCGAGCGCTTCCACACGCCGCACCAGATCAATCATCGAGCGGTTTTGAAACGGTTCGGCGGGCAGCGTTATTCCTATCCGCATCGGTGTGAATTCCCCTCAATCAGGCGTTGCTGCCCGGACGCATCTGATACGCGGCAAGTTCGGCGCGCACTTCGGCCGTCGTGGCGGGTTCGCCGCCTGCCTTCTGGATTGCATTGACCGCAGCCTCGACCAGTTGGACGTTGGAGCGCTGAGTCCCCAATGGCGCATCCTCAAGGCCGACCCTTACCCCGCCGCCCAATTTCACCACCGTGGGAATCAGCGGCAGGACATCGACTTCCAGCCCCGCCACCATCCACGGCGCGCCGGGGGCGCAAAGGTCCAGCAGCCTGGCATAAGCTTCGACCGCCCACGGCACTGGCGGAAAACTAAAGGTCATGCCGGTGGAAAACATCAATCTGTAAACCGGGACGGGCATGTTCGGATGGAGGCGATGAAGCAGCGCGCCCTGACGCACGAACCCGGGCTCGTAGCAGGCATAAGCGGGATGGAACTGGTACTCGGCTGCAAGCTGGGCGGCGGTCTCCAGGCTGTTGTTGGGATTGGCGTAAAGCCCGCTCCCACCCATCCCGCCAAGTCCCGACGGACCGCTCTGGACGCGGCAGAAGTTGACCGAACCGGGATCCATCACGCCCCATTCCAGGATTCCGCGTTTGGCCAGTTCGACGGTGGGCCGCCAAAGCCATCCGGGATCGGAAGGCACCGGCCGACCGACGATGGTTGGGTAAACGATTGCGTCAACCTGCGATCGGATACCGTTCATGAAAGCGGCGGCGGTTTCGACATCGTCGGTTTGCCGCGACGAAGCAGGATCCAGGGTGTGGGCGTGGATAATGGCGGCGCCAGCTTTGATGCAGGCCACGCCGTCGTTGATGACTTCCTCAGTGGTAACCGGAATCCCGGGCTGGAACTTGCGGGTCCAGGCGCCGTTTACCGCAACTTCAATCCATGTCTTGGTGGCCATGATGTTCCTTCCACAATGCGGGATAGGGGCTTTAAACCACGCCGACCGTCGCGCGGCAAGCCATTTATGCCCCGCACCACTTACATCTGGTCTTTTTCGGTGTTGTCGGACTGGTTCGCGCGCACGGGTTGGACCGCTTCGCCCTCGCGGGCAGCCTGGCCGACATTGAGTGCGACCAGGTCATTGGACGTAACCGCCCCATTGGTTACCTGGACGTCGACTCCGTTGTCGTATCCGAGGTCAACCTCTGCCAGATGGAGATGGTTATTGCGAACGAGGGGTACGTACACCTTGTTGTTGCGGAAAATGAGCGCGTCGTCAGGAACCAGCGGCGTACGCATCGGAACCGACACCACGAATTCGACGCTCCCGTACATGCCAGGCAGCAGTGCCGCATCGGGATTGGGAAGATCCACTTCAACCAGCATCGTACGCGAGTCGGGCGCCAGCGCTTCGGGATGGCGGGTGACGCTGCCTTTGAACTTGCGGCCTGGATACTCTATCACCGAAACCGAAGCGGAATCGCCGTTCCTGATAAAAGGGCTCATACTTTGCGGCACATAGGCGAAAACCCGCACCGGGCTCAGACGGGCGATCGCGACGACCGCGTCGGTGGTGCTGGTGGCCCCAGTTGCGGCGGGAATCAGATGGCCGGGATCGACATAGCGTGCGGATACGATACCGTCGAAAGGCGCGCGCAGGATTTCATAAGCCTGCAGTGCCCTGTATTGCTCCCACATCGCCTTGGCCTGGGCCATTACGGTGTACTGGTTATCGTAGTCCTGCCTGGCAATTACGCTGTTGCGATACAGAACTGCATCGCGTTGCCAGGTGATTTTGGCCAGTTCGTAATTGGCCCGATAGTTGGCCACCTGCCGGTCGGTCTCCGGCGATTCGATTTTGGCGATGACCTGGCCCGCGTGAACGCGGTCTCCCTTGTCCACGTAAATCGCCCTGATGTAGCCGGGTACCTTCGCGTAAATTTGCGTTTCGTCGAAACCGCGCACTGAGGCCGGCAGCTGCAGGACGCGAACCGGCGGATTTTCACCGACTTGCGCGACCAGGACATGGGGCCCGGCCGCCATTTCAGTGGCAAGATTTGCGGTCTGGCGGTTCAACCATCGTTCGCGTGCCAGCACCAGTCCGGCTGTCGCGGCCGTCAGCAGCACGATCGCGATCAGCCATCCGGCATAGAAGAATTTGCCGGGCTGGGGTCCGGTGTAGTCCCTGGGGTCGTCTTCCATATCCACGAATCGCTCAAGCGCCAGGCAATTCGGCCGCCTGAATCTCCTGGTCGCGCTCCTGCTTGGTTACGAGATTGCGGCTGAAGATCGAATAGATTGCCGGCACCGCGAACAACGTCATCAGCGTTGCCGCGAGCAAGCCCCCGATAACCGCTCTCCCCAGCGGAGCGTTTTGCTCGGAGCCGGCGCCCAAACCAATCGCCATGGGCAGCATCCCCAAAATCATCGCCAATGCGGTCATGATGATGGGACGCAGCCGGATCCGGCCGGCCTCAATGGCGGCGGCGATCGGACTATAGCCCTCCTCCCGCAGTTCATTGGCGAAGGTGATGAGCAGATTGCCATTGGCCACGCCCACGCCCACCGCCATGATCGCACCCATCAGCGATTCGACGTTGATGGTGGTTCCGGTAATCACCAGCATCCAGAGCACGCCGGCCAACGCACCCGGCACCGCCATGGTAATGATAAACGGCTCCAGCCACGACTGGAAATTCGCCACCATCAGCAGGTAGACAAGGATTATTGCGAGTATCAGACCCTCGCCCAGCGTGTTGAACGAAGAGTGCATCGCGGCGCTCTGACCGCGGATCACGATGTGAGTACCGGGCGGCAGCTTGCCAACAGAATCGATCGCGCGTTGAACGGCTGACGTCACCGCTCCCAAATCGCGGCCGGAAACGCCGCAATCCACATCGATGACGCGCTGCACCGTGTAATGCTCGATAAGCGCCGGATCCCAGGTACGTGTGAAAGTGGCGACGTTGCCCAGCAATTGCGGAGCTGCCACCTGCGCCCCGGCGCCATCGACGGAAGAGGATGTAGTGGTAAAGCCGGCGGTGCCCGCGGTAAGCGGTACGTTGGCCAGGGTTCCAATGGAGTGGATCAGGTGCTGCGGCATCTGGGCAATCACGTTGTAATTGACCCCCGAGCGCGGATCGAGCCAGAAATTGGGCTGTAGCAGACTGGCGCCGGAAAGCGATGCCAACAAACTGGAGGCGATTTGCTCCTGCGTGATGCCGAATTGCAGCGCCTTGGTCCGATCAACCTGCACCTTGTACGAAGGGTAGTCCTGAGGTTGGGCGATACGAATGTCCGAAACTCCGGGAATCCGCTTCATCCGGTTCATCAGGCGCAACGCAATATCATAGTCGGAAAGCAGATTGTTGCCCGAGATCTGCGCATCGATCGCGGCCGGCAATCCGAAATTGAGAACCTGGCTGGTAATATCCGCGGCCTGGAAATAGGACGTGATGTTGGGATATTTAACCTCCAGCGTGCGGCGGATCCGGTTCTGATATATCCGGGTGGGATGGTGCGACGGCTTGAGTTGTATCAGTATGTCGGCGTCCTGCGGACCAATGCTGTCAGTCTGGTAAAACGCAAGGTTGTAGGAAACGGGCAAGCCTATATTGTCGCTGATCGAGTCCAATTCGTCGGCTGGAATCAGTGTCCGGATCGTCCTTTCGACGTTGTCCACCATCAGTTCCGAATGCTCGATCCGGGTGCCGGTCGGCATCCGCACATGCAGACGCATCATGCCGGCGTCAACTGTGGGGAAAAAATCCTCGCCGACGATCAACAGTAATGCCGCTGAAATAACGATAAAAATGCCCACGCAGGTCAGGGAAAATCCGCGGCGCGCGATGAATTTGGCCAGGCCGCCCCGGTAGCGCTCGCGCAGCCGCTCGAAGCCGCTTTCGAATTTACGCAGTCCCCGCGCCCATAGTCCGCGGCCGGTGATTTCCTGGTGCTGTTCGGGCAGCAGGTAGCGCGCCATCGTCGGCACCAGCGTGCGCGAGAGCAGGTACGAAGTGAGCATCGCGAACACTACCGCCAGCGCCAGCGGAGTGAACAGGAACCGTGCCACACCGGTAAGCAGGACCACCGGAAAAAAGACGATACAAATGGCCAGGGTGCCGACCGCCGTGGGCGTCGCGATCTGGCGGGCGCCGTCGAGAATCGCCACCAGCAGAGGTTTGCCCATAGCCTGGTTGCGGTGGATGTTTTCGATTTCGACCGTGGCGTCGTCCACCAGCATGCCGACGGCCAGAGCAATTCCGCCCAAGGTCATCGTGTTGATCGTCTGTCCTGACAGTTTGAGTCCCACGATCGCCGTCAGGATCGACAGCGGGATCGACGTGATCACGATCAGCATGCTGCGCGCCGAACCAAGGAATATCAGCACCATCAGCGCGACCAACGCCGCCGCCGTGACCGCCTCCTGAACCACGTCCCAAAGCGCCGCGCGCACAAACACCGACTGGTCGAAAGCCAGCTTCACCTTAAGTCCCTTGGGCGCGGTGGCGCGAATTTCCGGCAGCTTGGCTTTAACCGCGTCCACGACCGCCAGCGTCGAGGCGTCGGCGTGCTTGATGACCATCAGGTAAGTCGCCGGTCTGCCATCGACGCGTACGACGTTGGTCTGCGGCTGATGGGTATCGGTTACGTTGGCGATATCCCCAAGGAGTACCGGCGCGCCGTTTACCCATTTGACCGGGAGCTGATTGAAATCCTTGACCCGCGGCACGCTCATGTTGATGTCGATGTTGTCTTCGTAGTTGCCCATCTTGGCGGTGCCTGACGGGATCACCACGTTCTGGGCATCCAGAGCGTTGCCGACATCGTAGGCCGACACGCTGTTGCCGTAGAGCAGGGTCGGATCGAGATTGACCATGATGGAACGCGACACGCCGCCCATCGGGGCGGGTGAAGAAAAGCCGGGAATGGTGAAGAGCTGGATGCGGATGAAGTTCAGGCCATAGTCAAACAGCCGCATGGTTGAAAGCGTGTCGCTGAATATATTTAACTGCGCCACCGGCACATTGGCCGCATTATACGAGATGATCTGGGGCGGTTCGGTGCCGCGCGGCAAAATAGTCAGGATAGTTTCGGAAACCGCGTTAATCTGCGAGATGGCCGAGCCGATATCAACTCCGGGCTGGAAATAGACTTTGAGAATCCCCAAACCGTTTATTGACCTGGACTCGATATGCTCGATTCCATTGACGGTGGTGGAGTACGCGCGTTCGCTGATGAAGACCATCCGGCGCTCGACGTCAAACGCCGACAAGCCCGGATAGCTCCATACGACCAGCACGACCGGCAGGTTGATGGCGGGGAAGATGTCGACGTTCATCAGCTCGAAGCTCAAAGTGCCGAGCACAAGCATCAGAAGCGCCATTACCGCGACCGAAAGCGGGCGGCGCAGAGCCAGTCGAACAATCCACATCATAGCGGTAACCCTCCGGACGCTCTCAGGCCGGAGACGGAACTATCTATTTCGCGGCACAAGCCAGGTTATGGACTCGCCAGTCCATTTGAAGCTAAACCGGCACCACTTCTGAAGCAAGCAACATTTCCGGTGGGAACCCGGACCACGCCCGGGGCGAGCGGAAGACCGCCCAAAACAGCCAAACATGGTCCTGTGTTATCGTTTCGGCAGCACCACAATCGCCTTGCCCGGACAGGTTTTGGCGCCGGTCTGGTTCACCACGTTGACGTCGAGGTAAACGCGGTTTTCATTTTCTTCAGTCCGCTTTTCCGTCACCGTGCCGATTACGGTCAGGATGTCATTTTTTTGGTTGATAGCGCGGAATTCGCACTGAAGTTCGCGGATTTCCGCTTCGTCGCCCAGCCAGTCGCGCAATGCGTTGAGGATATAGGCGAAACGCAAATTGCCCATCCCGAAAGCGCCCTGCTCATTGCCGGCGGCGCGTCCCGCTTCGTCGTCCATGTGGATGTAAATGAATTCGTCATTGACGGCGGCATAGCGGTTCCAGTGCATGAAGTCGGTTTTGCGCGACCATGGGGGAACTTGATCACCCACCTTGATGTCGTCGAAATAAACGTTGATTGCCATGGTCATTTTACCCGCAGCGGATAGCCCGCAACCATCATTAGGATTCGATCGGCGGCGCGGCCGATGGTCTGATTGGTCCAACCTAGCAGGTCGCGAAAACGCCGGCCAACCGGGTCCATCGGCACCAGCCCCGAACCAACTTCGTCGCTGACCACCAAAGCGCGGTATCGGGCCGCACCCAGTAGACGGGCAAGATTTTCGGACTCGGTCAGGATTGCATCGTCGCCGCGGCCCGCCGCCATCAGGTTGGAAATCCACAAGGTCAGGCAATCGATAACGACAACGCCGGCGCCTGCGTCGAGCCGCTCCACCGCACGACAAAGCTGCAGCGGCTCTTCAATCGTTTGGAAGGCGGGAGGCCGCTGCCGCCGATGGTGGGCGATGCGCGCGCGCATCTCATCGTCGATCGGCTGCGCGGTGGCAATAAAATAGGCTTGCCCTTGCGCGGCCACCGTTTGCGCCAGGCTGAGGGCGCAGGAGCTTTTGCCGCTGCGGCTGCCGCCGGTGATCAGGATGAATCGACAGTCCGCCATCGCTCCAGTGCTCTCAGCCGGCAGCGTCTGCCGAGGCCAGTTCAAGGTCGAAGCATCGCGTAAAGATTTCGCGCACAACTCGGCGCTGGCGGGCCACTTCATCGAGCAGTTCCTTTCCCGCCGAAGCGCCGTCAAACCCCATCCGGCGCGCTAGCGGCGTCAGCTTGTCGGAGCCGGTTGACAGTATCCAGGGTGACCGATCGGTCGCGATGCGCAGCCGCGTCTCCAGTCTTGACAGGAACTCGATGCCGCTTTGAAGTGCCGCACCGTCGGCTCGCCCAATCAGACCTTCGGCTATCAGCGCCGACAACAGCTCCGCGGTGCTTCGCCGCCTCAGGATGGAATGCCGCCATCCGTGGCGCAGCGCCATCATCTGGGTGAGGAATTCAATATCCACGATGCCGCCGGGACCGTATTTGATATTGATCTCCTGGGGACTTTCCGAACCAAGCTCGCGTTCGATGCGCTGGCGCATCGCGGCGATTTCGGCTACCCCCTGCGCCGACAGACCCTGGCCGAACACGAACTCCTGGCGCGCCTGCTCCACCTCGGCTGCCAGCCGCTGGTCACCGGCGACCACGCGGCCGCGAATCAGCGCCTGACGCTCCCAGGTGGCGGAACTGGTTCGATGGTATTCGCGAAAGCTTTCCAGCGAGGCGACCAACGGTCCGGAATTGCCCGATGGACGCAGCCGCAAGTCGATTTTGTACGCGTAACCCTCTCGCGTGCGCGATTCCAGAATCGAGATCAGCTTCTGCACGATACGCGGCGCGGCCTCGCGCCCGGCACTATCGGCCGGTCCTGATTCGCGGTAAACGAATATCAGGTCGAGGTCGGAATTGTAGGACATTTCACGCGAACCCAGACGTCCCATCGCGAGCGCGCAAAGCGGCAGGCCGCGGGCCGCTGGAAATCGCTGCGCGACCTCAGCCCGCGCCATCTCCAGCGCCTGCTTGAGCACGGTCTCGGCCAGCAGCGTCAACTCCGTTTGTACCTCGGAGAGCTCCAATTGGCCGGCGAGGTCGGCGATCGCGATGCGCAGGAACTCCTGATGCCGAAAGCTGCGCAATGCATCCAGGCGGCTTTCCAAATCGGGACTGTGGGCGAGCAATTCCGCCAGTTCCTGGTTCAGTTCGATGGCGGCGCGGCGCAAGCGCGCCAAATCCGATCGCACCAGCACATCGAGCATGTCGGGATGGCGTATGAACAGCGTGGAAAGATATTGGCTGGAGGTGAACAACCGCAGCAGAACGCGGCGGGTCGCGGGATGCTGTTCGAGCAGGGAAAGGAAAGAGGTACGTGCCCCGATCGCCGCGATGAACGCCGCCAGGTTCATCAAACCCAGGTCAGGGTTTGACTGCTTGCTGATTTCTTCCAGCAGCAGTGGTCCCAGACTTTCCAGCAGCTCCCGCCGCCGCGGACTGGCCAGCCCATGCGCGGGGCCGCGCGCCAACAGCAGGAGATGATGGGCGCTTTCCTCCGGATGCGCAAAGCCCAGCTCGCGCAGGTGCGGCGCCGAACCCAGGGGATCAAGCGCGGTCTGCCATGCCCGGTTGGCGGCATCGGAGCAGGGGAGCCGTCCACGGTCCTCGGCCGACGCCAACAGCTCATTGAACAGGCCCGCGATCAGGTTGCGATGTTGTTCCAGTACCGAACGCAGCAGAGCCACGGACCTGGGCTCCTTGCCCAGACCCATCCGCGCGGCGAGCTGGCGCATCCCGCTGTCGGAGGTCGGCAGATTATGGGTTTGCAACGCAGACACCATCTGCAGCTTGTGTTCGACGTCGCGCAGGAAAAGGTAGGCGGCGGACAGTTGGCGTGCTCGCGAACCAGCCAGGTAGCCGCAGGTCTCCAACTGTTGGATAGCAGCCAGGGTTTGCGGGCGGCGCAGCCGCGGATCGCGTCCGCCATAGACCAGCGTGAGGGCCTGAACGATGAATTCCAGTTCGCGAATACCGCCGCGGCCCAGCTTGATGTTCTGCTCAATCAGCGCCGGCGAACGCAGCTCGCGTTCGATCTGCTGTTTCATTGCGCGCAACTGCCGGAGGGTTTCGAAATCGAGGTAGCGCCGATATATGAAATGACTCAGCTCGCCCAGCAGTTCGCGCCCCAATTCGATTTGCCCCGCTACCGGCCGAGCGCGCAAAAGCGCGGCGCGTTCCCAGGTCTGGCCAAAACTCTGGTAAAAGCTCAGCGCGCTTTCCAGCGACGCCGCCAGAGGCGCACGGCTGCCCCCCGGCCGCAACCGAAGATCCACGCGGAAAGCGCCGCGGAGCAGCTCACTGACCAGTTCACCCAGCCGCGCCGCCGCCATCGCGGCCTGCGCCGACCCCCCGTCAAAGATGTATGCGAGGTCCACGTCGGAACTGAGATTGAGTTCCTTAACCCCGAGCTTGCCCAGGGCCAACACGCAAAATGCTCTCAGATCCGGGCGAAAACCGTTGAGCAGAGCATCAGCGGCCCTGACTGCCTCGCGGATGCATTCGTCGGCCAGACGCGACATCAAGGCCATGGTCTCCGCAACCTCCAGGCGTCCGAGGCTGTCGGCGATTATCAAACGGGCGAAAATGTCCTGCTTGAAGGAGGCCAGCTCCTGCGAGGTGCGCGCTCGCTCAAATGGGGCCGCAAGCTGGAGCTTGATAGCGCCCTCCAGGGTGTGCGCGTTCACGCGGCGGATCGATTGAAATTGTTCCACCCAGTCCGCCTGTGCGCATAACCAGGCACCGGCGATTTCCGAGCACCCAAGGCAGAAAATCAGGTCGGCCGCCACGTGTTCATCGTCAAGAACCCGGCGCAACACCGATGACGACCGCTCGGCTAATTTCAGCAGCGCCACCATCGCCATCCGCTCGTCTGGCGAGCGCTGGACGACCAGCTGAATCGCGCTGCTGGCAGCTTCGCCGCCGGTGAGCGCGGCCAGCCGAACCCCAAGGCCTTGCAGCTCGGGGTTTAACACTGGGCTGACGGACATCGATTGGGCTCCGATTCGCGTTCCGCTGATGCAAGAACGATGCAGCGGTCAGGCAAACATCAATGCCCTGATTATAGTGCAGGGCCGCGATTAGGCGAGCGTCCCCCTCAAGAGCCGCTTAAAAAGGTTTCACAAATTGGTAGAAAAAGAGGCGCATTCGGATGCGCCCGTGGCCCCGCCCGCCGATTATTGTACACGCAACCGCTTCGCTAATGAGCGTTTTGCGCTATTCGCGCCTCAGCTTCGCCTGAGGCCGTCCAACCCAAAGGTGAAGCCGCGCTCACGCGCTGCGCAGATGCCGACGCGATCGGGGGTGATAAATGGCATGGCGCAAATGATGTCTGCCGCCGCGCGAACCCACCCAAACACGCCTTACCGAATGGTAATAATGGTGCCGCGAAACGAAGTGAGTTCGGTAAACCCGCGGCGGCGGCTCTTCCTCGGCATAATCAGGGACTTCCTGGTCGATTCCGGGGAAGTAGGAATCGCGATACTTGTAGACCTGAACCGCCGCGAGGAATTCGGGATAGTAATTTTTGCTGGCGAAGCCAAAATGCGGACCGTCAAACCGCCGCAGGATTTCGCAGTAGTCACCGCCGCCGGTGGCGTCCACCGCCTGCATCATCCCACCGGTTCCATAATTGTAGGCAGTGATCGCCAGCGGCCAGCTCCCGAGCAGTTCGTGGTTGTGAAGCAAAAGCTCAGCCGCCGCTTCGGTCGCTTTGCTCGGATCGAGGCGATCGTCGTGATGCCTCGTTATCGTCATGTACTCCTTACCAGTGGAGCGCGTGAACTGCCAGATCCCCATCGCACCCGCCTTTGAGCACGCGTAGCGATGGAAACCCGATTCGACGGTGGGCAACAGCGCCAGCTCTTCGGGCAATCCGAATGAATGGAAAACCTCCTGGATGCGCGGCAGGTACAGGCGCGCGCGCACCAGCGTCTCGCGGAACCTCTCCGCCATCCCCTGCTGGACACGCAGATTTTGCGCTGCGGCGGCATAATTCGGATTGCGCTCGCCCTTGAACAAGTTGGCCACCCGCTGTTCCTCGAAAGTGGATGGCGCATGGCCCTCAGCAAGCCGGTTGAGTATGTCGCTGTATTTGGTCTTTAGATAAGTATTGGCCCATTGCACATCGTCCTTGGTGGGATTTCCTTCACCCGGAATGTGTAGGACCTGGTAAATCCTGGTGAGATCGTCCTTGTCATGGACGATGAAATCGCGGATCGAATAGCTCGAGAAGACATCAACCCAGAACTTGATATTGGGTTCAATCGAGGCCGGCCTGGGGAACACCGCGGCCGGTTGCTGAACAACCACCGCTTCAGCCCGTGCCATACCGGACAAAAACCCGAACAGGAACAGGGATAAATAAAACGGGAAAGCCCGGTACGTCACCCGAGTTCGGCCAAAATAACCTCGATGCTCCCTTCTGGCTTCCATCAACCCGCCACCCCGACTCAAGAATAAAGCACGATCGCTTGTAGCCTCACCGACCGAAATAAGTCAAGCTTTGCCCAACTCCAGCCACAATGGTTGGCCACAGTCAGCAATGAGGTCTCGGACGAAGAAATCACGAAACGTGTCTGGCCACAGCGCCGCTAATGGCGAATACGCGCGGCCAAAGCGAGATTGAGTTCATCGCGCATCGCCGCCGCCGCCCGTCTTGCCGCTGCTATGAAATTTTCACCCTCAACGCGCGACGCGTACATGAGGCTGCGGCTTGCGTTCACGATCACGCCGAGTCCGTCCGCCCGCGCTGACGCTACCGCCTCTTCGGCGCTGGCCCCCTGAGCCCCGAAACCGGGCGCCAGTACGATTGCAGCAGGCATCAACTCGCGCGCCCTGACGGCCTGATCAGGATAGGTCGCTCCGATAACCGCTCCCACCGAACTCAGGCCCGAACTCCCGATGAAATCGCTTCCCCATCCGGCCACCCTTGCCGCTACCGACTCCCACACGGGACGGCCTCCGGCCGTCAGGTCCTGGAACTCGCCGGATGAAGGATTGGAGGTTTTTACCAGCACGAACACGCCGCGCCCATTGCGCACCCGGGCGATGAAAGGAGCGAGAGCGTCGCTGCCCATGTATGGATTGACGGTGACGGCGTCGCAGGCAAAATCTCCACCGCCCACAAAAGCCTCGGCATAAGCCGCGGAGGTGCTGCCGATGTCACCACGCTTGCCGTCGGCGATCGTAAGGAGTCCGCGGCTGCGGGCAAAACGCACAACTTCAACGAATGCAGCCATACCGGCTATCCCGCGGGCTTCGAAAAAAGCGAGTTGAGGTTTGATTGCGACCACGAATTCGGCGCACGCTTCGATGATTTCGCAGCAAAAGCGCGTCAGGGTGGTGTCCGCCGGAATGCCAGGCGCGCCGGGCCTATCCAGTTGCGGATCGACGCCGAGGACCAACAGTGTGCGCTTTTGCTTTTGCGCATCCACAAGCCGGTCGGCGAATTCCATGGCCGCAAGCTTACCTTCGGCAATTCCCGGAAGCCATGAGCAGCGGGTAGGAGCGGCGTCAGGATGCGTCTGCACAGCGACGCGCCCTGTTCATAATCGGACGGCGGGCCGGAAATGCGGTTGGCAATTTTGCAACTAATAATGTAGGAAGAAGTCAGATTACATCAGGTAGGAAAGGGCTAAGCATCGTTCAGTTCAGAAATTTGCTGGGAGGGATGGTCAGGTGAAAATCGTACGTGCAATTCCGCGAATTTTGTTGGGGCTCGTGTTCGCCGTGATGCCGTGGATGGCGATTCTTCATCTCGTCAAGAACCCGCCGATGCCGCCCGCTGCGCAGGCGTTTATTGCCGCCCTGATGAAGACCGGCTACATGATGCCGCTGATTTGGGGAACGGAAATTGTGGGCGGCGTGCTGGTCGTGCTGGGCATCTTCGTCCCCTTCGGGCTGATCCTGCTGGCCCCAGTCGTGGTCAATATTTTCTTGTATCACGCATATCTGGACCCCTCCGGCATTCCGCTGGCGATCTTCGTCTGCCTGCTGGAACTGGCGGTGGCAATTCAATACCGCCACTCCTTCGACGCCCTGTTTGTATCCGCTCCGGTAGTTGACTCCCCCGCCTTCGTCAGGACCGCGGCAGCGCCTCGATAGGGATCGACCGGCGCTTTACTCCGCCACTGCTCCATATGGTAGGTTTCGGATGGCGGAGGTCTTGTCATGGCTGAGTTGGTCGAGTCCGAAGTGATTTCCTGGGCCGAGCAGGCACTGGGCTCCAAGGTCGTAGAGTACACGCGTCAATCGCGCGACAATGGCGGGCGTCCGGCGTGGTTCATCACCTGCCGCAACGGTAAGGCCCAAACACGATATTATATTCGGGGTAATCGCGGCCCCAGCTTCGAATATAACAGCATCTACAGTCTGGACCGCGAGGCGCAGCTACTCAAGGTGCTGAAACGGCACGGCGTCCCGGTGCCCGGCGTGATGGCGGAATCGCGCAGCCCGCACGCCGTCATCCTGGAATTCGTCGACGGCCTGGACGATTTCACGCTGATTACGGACCAACGCGAGCGCGACGAGTACGGCCGCCAGTTCGCAGAGATCATGGCCAAATGGCACGCTATACCCGTCAGCGAATTCGAGCGGATTGGGTTTGCGATTCCCAAATCCGCCCAGGAATACCTGGTCCAGGATCTCGACGTATGGGAAAAAGGATGCTTTCCGCATCTCAAGGAGCCGGTGCCGCTGCTTACGTTCGCCTGCCAATGGATGCGGCGTAATCCTCCCCAGCCGCCGCGCCGTCCGGTGCTGGCGCAGGGCGATACCGGTCCGGGCCAGTTCATTTTCAAAGACGGCCGCATCCAGGCCGTCGTCGATTGGGAATTGGCCTTCGTCGGCGATCCGATGAATGAACTGGCGCGGATTCGAACCCGCGATATGTGGTATCCCACCGGTAATCTCCCGCTGTGGCTCAAGTACTATAGTGAGTATTCCGGCACGCCGCTGGACTTGGACAAGATTCGCTACTACAGCGTGATCGCGATGATGACCACGGCGCTCGCCCTCGGTCCGGTCGTTCAGCGGCTGGACCCGCGTGACGTCCATGCGGAATGGATCGCCGAAGAGATATGGTCCAAGCGTGCCACGATCGAATGCCTTGCTGAAGCGATCAAGGTGAGGGTCGAGCCGCCGCCCATTCCCGCTCCAGAGCACGGCCGGCTCTCGGAATTGTTCGACGTCCTGGAGGAAAATCTGCGTGACGAGCAGTTCGCGCGGATCGAGGACCGCTTCCTGCGTTACCGGATGAGCATGGATTTAAGACTTCTGACCCATATCCGCCATCTGACGGAATTCGGCCGCGAGATCGAGGCCGACGACCTCGACGACGTCAAAGCCTTCGTGGGGACGCGGCCTAAAAACCGGCATGAGGCGATGGTCGCAATGGACCAGTTCGTGCGCCGCGCCGGTCCCGACCTGGACGCCGACCTGACGCGCTACTTTTACCGCCATGCGATGCGCGAGGAAGCCCTGATGCGTGGCGCCATGGGCCGTGTCGAGAACGCGGTAGTATCGCCGCTCGAGTGACAGCGATTTAATTCTCTGCGCTTGAAAAGCGGAGAAGAGCGCCATTTTCCGGGCACCAGGAGATTTGCCATGAAGATCGGCGCACTTTGATGGCGCCTGCCGGGAATTACGCGCTTTGCAATCTTATTTTCGCGTTGTTCCAGCTGATCATCGCTCCGGCCGGATCCAGCCTGATTACCACGCTGGAGGCGCTGTAATGTTTCCTGGTCGCTTCGGGAACCTGCTTTTGTGGAAGGCCGAATCCCTTGTACTTTTCGCCCATCGCCGCCAATGCGCGCCGCGCTTCTTCACTGGCCGGATCGATCAGCGATGCCCGCACCGGGACTACCACCGCCGCGAGATCCTTCCAGGCCTCGCCGCTTTCAACCATGAAGCACGCGCGCTCATCGCGTTTGATGCGCAAGGCCTTCTTCGACGCCGCCAGTGTGCGCATGTAGATTTTCCTGTCGATCACGGCAAACCACATCGGCAGCGATATCGGCCATCCATCGCGCCGCAGCGTCGTGATGATTCCGGTATGGCTTGCGGCCAGCATCTCCCACGCTTCATCTTCCGAAAGTCTAACCCCCATCTGAAATCCTCCACGAGTGATTCTGGCAGCGTGGGGCCGCCTTGTTAGGCTGTCATTCGCAATGTTATTCGAGCAAGCGCTCAAGCCGCAGCGCTTCCCCAACTGACCAGGCCTGAAACGGACATCCGCGAGCAATGTGCGGCGGGTTGCCGTCGGCGATTTCCGGCAAATGCCCGGTGCCGGCGGGATCGAGCAGCTTCAACATCGGGGCGAGAAAACGCCGGCGCGCCTCTTCCTTGGACGCTCGCGTCTCTCCTCTCACCCTGATCCAGGCCTCGATGAACGGACCCATCAGCCATGGCCACACCGTGCCCTGATGATAAGCGCCGTCGCGTTGGCGCGGCCCGCCCTCGTAATGTGGCTGGTAGCGCGGGTCGGCGGGATCAAGCGTCCGCAGTCCGGCCGGCGTCAGCAACCGCTGCTCGACGATATTGACAACCGAGTTGGCCCGCTCACCTTGCAAAATCTGAAAGGGCAAGCCGCCGACGGCAAGGATCTGATTGGGGCGCACCGAGGAATCGACCATCCCCGGGCGGTGGTCCGCGTCGATCACATCGTAAAGGCATCCGCGCGCCGGATCAAAAAAGCGCCGGCCAAATGAGGCGGCTGCCGCCCTCGCGGTCTCGGCCCACCGTTGGTTGAATGAGCTTCCAATCATCAATGCGTTAATCCACAGTGCCTGCACTTCGACCGGCTTCCCGATTCGCGGCGTTACCACCCAGTCACCCGCCTTGGCGTCCATCCAGGTCAACTGCGCTCCCGGCTCGCCGGCCCGCAGCAAACTGTCGGAGTCCATCCTGATGCCGAAGCGGGTGCCTTTGGAATAGCCCTCGAGGATTGACTGCACGGCATATTGAAGCGCCTTGCGATCGGCGGCGCTGACGCGTTTGGCCGCGCGCAGGAAATCGTGGACCGCGACGATGAACCACAATGAGGCATCGACAGCGTTGTACTCCGGCTCCTCGCCGGAATCGGTGAAACGGTTGGGCAGCATCCCCTGAGACACCGCGCCGGCCCATTCCAACAGGATGTCGCGCGCGTAATCGACGCGTCCGCGGGCCAGACACAAGCCCCGCATCGAGATGAACGTATCGCGGCCCCAATCGGTAAACCATGGATAGCCGGCGATGATCGTGCGTCCGCTGCCCCGCCGCACGATGTAAGCGTCGGCGGCGGCAACCCGTGGCGACGAAAATAGTCGGCGGCGTCGAAGTTCGGCGGCGCGAATGCTTGCGAAGGAATCGTCGGGCTCCTGCCCCTGCGCCGACATCATTAAAAAGGCCTCGCCGCGCGAAAGGTCCCAGCGAAAAAATCCCACAACCGCGAGGTCCTCCGTGTGATCCAGGCCGCGCGCCTTTTCCTGCGCGTAGCTGAAGTTGCGATACCAGTCCGGCTGCCGAACGAATTCGGCGTTCGAGTCGAACACGACGGCCGGAACCCCGTTGTATGGACGCACGATTACGCGGCTGAGATCGATCTCCGGTTCGAAGTTGAATGCCGGGTTTTCGTGATGCAGCGAATGGTAGTCGCGGCCGGAGATAAACGGGCGCACAATCAGGTTGCCGCACTCCCCCTCAAGCAGCTTCCAGTACGCAAGCGTAGACGCGCGTCCCGGCGCCACGATGATGCCGTGCTCGATCCGCACACTGCCGGGCAGCGCAAAGCGCCATCGCGGATACGGGCGCGCCGCGAAGTCCTCGATATAGCGCAAGCCGCCAGGATGGATAACGTCGGGGTCGTAGCGGTTGGAACTCAGCGCGAAATCGCCGCTGGGACCTGAAAGCGAAGCTTCCAGTCCATTGACCAGCACCATCCGTCCGCCCGGCGGCCGACTGGCGACGAGCAACAGCGCATGATAGCGCCGCGTGCGGATGGTCGTGGCAGTCCCCGAAGCAAACCCGCCCAAACCGTCCGCCTCCAAAAATTCCATGCTTTCCTCGACCATCGACGCGTTCCCCTCAAGCCGGCGCCGCCGCGCAGGCGCCGCCGAAAACTCGGCTGCCCGCCCTCGTCCATACCGGTTGCTTATAAGCGTTCGTGCCCACCTCGCCATTGATTATGCCAACGCAAATTTCCCGGACCCGCAACCGATAAACCGCGGTGTTGAACTGGCGGCTTCCTCATAACGGAATGATGACAATTCGTGGCTCGCATGGAAGCGCCCTTTCTTACAATGCCGGCAACCGGATCGTGAGCGTGTCGTAAACCGTAATTCGCGGACCATAGGCAGATTGAAACACTCCGATGCCACTGGCCGGACGAATTAAATTGGTGCGATCGAAAATGTTGAGCAGAATCACCCGGTCGTTGACCTCACCGACTATCGGAAGGTTGAAACTCTTTCCCCCGCTCAGATTGATCTGAAAGACGTTTGGAAGGCTTTCGGTATTGGCAAAACCTCCTCGCAGTCCGGTGTTAAATAGTTCATCAAGCGTAAACAGCCAGTCGCGCCATCGGTATGCCACACCTCCCGAGAGCGTATAAAGGGCGGTATGGTCCAGAATGATGTGATGTGTGTCGATGTACGCAAGTTCGGCGGGGCTGAAGTTGAACTGTCCCGTGTCAACGCCGATATCTTCTTCCCGTGCAACGGTGAAGTTAAGGCGGGCTGAAAGGTTTTCAGTGTTATACGCTACCGTATTCTCGCTTCCCCACCCGAAACCTCTCGAATAATTAAGCGGTGCCTCGACCGGGACGAACCCAAACTGGCCTTCGTCCAAATAATTATGGTCCAGCCTGAAATAATTGTCCTGCTCGATTTTCAGCGCAGGTGTGAGCCGATGCGTAAAGCCGGCATCCCAGTAGTAATCGCGCTCCGGAACCGGAAATGGATTTCCACCCGGATACAGACCGAAGGTGGCGCTCGTTGCCTTCAATGCGGTAAATAACCTGGGCGAAATCGCCTGCAGGTTGGGTACCTGAAAATAGCGCGCGAAGCCGGCATGCAGCATCGTGCCGGGACGCCACCGGTAAAAGAAATTGATGGTTGGACTCACCTGATTTCCATTGGTAAAACCTGCCGCTATATCCCATCGTGTGCCGAAGTTGACGCCCAGTTTTTCGGTTATATGCCACGTATCTTCCGCATACAGCCCTCCCAGAAGGTTGATCCTATTCATGTTCGCCACAGCCCCTATTGGCACATCGCTGAGCTGATTTCCAAGAGTGTCCACTTGGAAAGTCCGGGAGTAGTCGTCGATCTCGACTGCGTATTCGCCAATGTAAAAGCCGAACCAGGTGGAGTGCGAGTGCGCAGCCTGGTAGGAAACATCGCCTTGCAAGGTATTGGAAAAATCGCTGTTGAAAACATGGGAGGCGACGCCCTGGTAAATCAAATCACCGACCGGATCGGGATTGAACTGCTGGGTATTGTAATGAATTGAATAGGCGATTTGGTAGTCGAGCCTCGCCGTAGGTGCAGCATTCAGGGCCAGCACCCCGAAATAATCCTGCTGCTCCAGGGTGGAATTGATGCCGGCGGAGGGATTATCCAGCGGACTGGCTCCGGCCAGCGAGTACAGCGGTGGAAGGTCGGGCCGGTTGGGAAATTGACCGTCGAACAGCGTGAAGCCGGTCATCAAGCTTAACCGCGCGGCAGAACCGAGCTGATAGGTGAAATTGCCGAAGCCCTGGCCTTGATTCAACAGGTCATGAATCGCGTCGGGACCGGGAGTGGCTGAGCTGAACGCCAGATTATTATGCAGGTAGAGTCCGGTTACGTAATAGCCGAAATTTCCCTTGCATCCGCCTATTTCGAAACTGGGTTCCGCCGTGCTTCGTTGGCCGCCGAGGATGGAAACCTCGCCTCCCTGCTTTTCGCACCCGTCCTTGGTGTTGATGTCTATGATGCCGGCGGTCCGATATCCATAGCGCGCCGGCAAAATCCCATCGAGCAGGCTTACATCCTTGATGAAGAATGAATTGAGTAATTGCGTGAAAGTGGGATCGCTGTTTATATCCAACGGGAGCATGACCCCGTTTATCTGGTACTGGATGCCCATATGCTCGCCACGAACGTGAATTTCCTGGTTTTGGTCCTGCGTAACGCCGGGCATCTGAACCATCACCTGGTTGAGTGGCGTGTATTTGCCGGTTGATAAATCGGTGATATCCTGTTCGGTCATTGTGTACTTGCTGGCTCCGGTCCTGGAGATGTCATTCTGAGATTTAAGGCGCTGGGCTTTGACCGCCATCGTGAGCGCCGATTCGGATTCCATAACAATAACCGTTTGACGGTGGCCTGTTCCCGGGACGGCCACGACCGTTGTGGCGCGCCGAAAACCCGGCTTTTCAACCACGATCCGATAGGTACCTGCGCCGATTCGATGAACGAAGTAACTTCCATCTGAACCGGTGAAAGTTGTTGCCAGCAATTTGCCGGCTTCATCTTCGATTATGACCCGGACTTGGGCCAATGGCTGTCCGAGGCTGTTCTCAACCATTCCCTGCGCTGTGAAATGGCTGCTGCGCCGCCCAGCCAATGCGTTGGCGTGCACAAGGATTACCGCGCAAAAAAAGATCAGCGTAATCACGCGTCGTGGTCGACGCGGGAAGTTTCGATCGCACATGATCCATTCTCCGGACAAACTGATGCGTAAGGGCGCGACGAGCCGCGTCGCATATCCGGTCCAGTGGTCAAAATGGGCTGCTTAGCCGCGCGCAGAGAGCATGACGATCCCCTGACCGGACGTGAGAAGCTTGCAGTTGAAGCGCAAACTTATCCGCCGACCTGATGAGAGGCCCTCTGAAAGTGGCGTCAGCCGGGAATGTTCGGAACGCAGCTACCGGCGGGGAGGCGGACGCGCCCAGGACTCGGCCGCCGGCTCGAAATCAACGGACTGGTCCTGACCGCACAGCCAGAGGCTGACTAATTGGAGCGTTACAAATTGCAGCAGCTGATGCTGGCCGCAGACGCCCGCGAGAGCAAAGTGCCAATGTCCCTGATGATCATGGATCGATTGGTCAGAGTGTTCGGCATATCCATGCCGGTGATCCGCCCAGCGTCCGAGGTGATCGGCGGCGCGGCCATGCTCCTCGTCATGGTCATGAAATTCGGCGTCGAGCAGATGAAGGTGGGGTCGCGCATCTCCGTGATGATGATGGAAGAACGCGGAGATTCCGGTGCGCTGTGCGCCGGAATAAAAAAAGATTTTACGCCGCCCTCTGGCCGCAATGAAAACGGGTTGCCAACGCCAGCTTCGAATTACCCGCCTCATCGTTATTGCGGTGATGCTAAGGTTTCGCTCACGCGATGCCTCGCGGAGGTGCGAGCGCCGAGGTATGGTCCCGAACTCGTTCCATGATCAGCGACTTGCGTTGTCAGCGAACTTTATCAATGCGGACCCATGAGCGGCAAGCGTTGGCAAGCGAGTACGGTTGCAATGGCGACCGCCGTGATGGGAGTGGCGGCGACACCGGCGAACCCTCGGAGCGCACGGAGTCCTGTTCAATCATGTCCTGCCGGGAGAGCTCGGAGGCGTGCAAGTTTGCAATATTGGGACTAAATTGGTTTGATTCCTGCTATCTGGCATGAACTTAGGTAGGATGATTGCGACGATGGACCAATGGACCTCCAGCTTTTTCTTCTGCTGATCGCCGCTTTGCTGCTGGTAATCAGCCTGGTGCAGCCGCTCGCTGTTCGTCTGGGGTTGTCCCCCTCGGTGCTGCTGGCGGTGGTGGGAATCGGGATGGGGCTGGCGTCGGTCCTTGTTCTGCACAGCCATTTCGTTGATGAACTGCCGATCGATTCCAAGGTCTTCCTCGACGTGTTTCTGCCGATACTGCTGTTTCAGAGCGCGCTGACGATCGAGGTTCATCAGATTATCGAGGACGCGGCACCGATTTTGTTGCTGGCCGTGGTCGCAGTGCTGGTTGCGACTTTCGTGATTGGGTTCGCCCTGATACCGCTCGCTGCGACGGCTCATGTCTCAGCGGTGGCCTGCCTGATGCTCGGATCGATTGTCGCCACGACCGATCCCGTGGCCGTGATTGGCATCTTTCGCGACGTCGGGGCGCCCTCGCGTCTGAGCCGGCTGGTCGAAGGCGAGAGCCTGCTCAACGACGCGGCGGCAATCACGCTTTTCACGCTGCTGCTCGGGATGCTTTTGGGAGCGCATCCGGAACGGGTGAACGTCGGCGGTGCCCTCCTGATTTTTCTGCGCAACTTTCTCGGCGGCATCGCGGCGGGATATTTGGGTGCCCGCCTCATTATCGCGGCGCTGCCCTGGTTGCGCGATCTGCGCCTGGCCCAAATCACGACGACTTTGGCGCTGCCCTACCTCGTCTATCTCGCCGGCGAACAGCTTGGAGTCTCGGGGGTTGTAGCGGCGGTGAGTTCAGGCCTGACGATCGGTGCGATCGGCCAGCAACGCATCTCGCCCAGCGACTGGCGCCTGACGCAGGACCTGTGGGAACAGCTTGCGTTCTGGGCGAGTTCGCTGATCTTCATCCTGGCCGCGCTGCTGGTGCCGCGGATGCTGCCGGCGGTGAACTGGCACGATCTGCTGGAACTGGGGATGCTGGTCGTGGCTGCGACGGCCGCCCGCGCCATCGTATTATTTGGACTCCTGCCTGCCTTGAGCGCGCTGGGCTTGAGCCAGCCCGTCAACCATCGCTACAAGGCTGTCATCCTGTGGGGAGCGCTGCGCGGCGCGGTCACCCTGGCGTTGGCGCTGGCGGTCACCGAACAAAGCATCAGCGTTCAGGACAAGCATTTTACCGCCGTTCTTGCCACCGGATTCGTGCTGTTCACGCTGTTAGTTAACGGCACCACCCTGCGTCTTCTGATCCGTCTGCTGGGACTGGACCGTCTGTCCGCGCTGGATTCCTCGCTGCGCTACCAGGTGCTGGCGCTCTCGCGTGAACGCGTTTCCAGGGCGGTCAAGGAAGCCGGAGCGAGTTATAAATTCCCCGCCGACGTAGTAGCCGATGTCGTGCGCTCTTATTCTCAGCCGCTGCCGACGGCGGTCCTGAATGCGGCGATGACCCAACCTATGGAGATCGCCGAAAAGTACCGGATGCTGCTTGGGCTGGTTGCGATCGCCAACCGCGAACGCGAACTGGTGCTGCGTCATTTCGAGCAGCGAACCGTCTCGAGCAAGCTGGTGGAGCGCCTGCTCGCCGACGCCGGTCGCCTGATCGACCAGGCTCGCGCCGGCGAGGCTGAGTACATGCGGATGGCGCAGCGCATCGTGGCTTTTTCGTGGCGCTTCAGAATTGCCCATCTGATCCATCGCCGGCTGGGTATCGACGGCCCGCTGGTTGACGCACTGGCGGACCGTTTCGAATGCTTGCTGGTGCGCCGTATCGTGATCGAGGAAGCGGGGACTTTCATCCAGGAAAAACTGGCGCCCCTGGTGGGCGAGCCGGTCACCGCGCGCCTGGCGCAAATCGTGGGGCAGCGCCTGGAGATGACGCGCAGCGCGCTGGAGGCGTTGCGCACGCAATATCCGGCTTACGCCAGTTTGCTGGAACGGCGGCTGCTGAGCAAAGTCGCGCTGCGCCGCCAGGATGAGGAGTATCGCGGATTGTTTGATGCCGGCGTTATCGGGCCTGAGTTGTACGGCGCCTTGCGCCGCGAGTTGATCGGTGAACGCTCCGCCGTCGACCAGCGCCCGCGGCTCGATCTCGGTCTTGAGGCCCGCGCATTGATCGCACAGGTGCCGATGTTCGCCAATCTGACCGACGCCCAGCTCGACCGCATCGCGCGCCTGCTCCGCCCGCTGTTTGCCTTGCCCGGCGAGCAGCTCATCCGCCGCGGAGAGCACGGCGACGCCATGTACTTCATCTCCTCGGGCGCGGTCGAGGTTGATGCGGGGCACAAGGTGAGGCTCGAACGGGGTGATTTTTTCGGCGAGATGGCGTTGCTCAGCGGCGAGCCGCGCCAGGCCGATGTACATGCGCTTTCATATTGCCAGCTCCTGATGCTGCGCGATCGGGATCTGCAATCGCTGCTCCGCAGCCATCCCCGGATTAAGGAACGAATCGACACGGTTGCCGGCGCGCGCTGGGAAGAGAACCGCCAGAGCCAGCCCGCCCAGGCCGAATAGCAATCCCGATTTGCCCGTCGCGTGGCGCGTTAAGCACAATAACCGCGTCAACCCACCTTGACCGTACGGCGCTCGATCGCGCGCCTTGGAACCAGCTCCGGCGGCGTGCTAATTGATGCCCGTCGATCTGGTAAACCTGAAGGAGGAGTCCGATGAAGGTTTCGAAGCTGTCAGAAGTGCCGCGCCAGAGCATGAGCCGTGCAACCAAGTTCTTCCATGGCGCCGAACACGTTTCGCGCCAGGGGCTGACGGACGAAAGCAAGGAAGTGAGCGTCAACGTGATCCACTTCGATCGCGGCGCCCATACCCGGATGCATATCCATGGCTGCGATCAGGTTTTGCTCGTGACCAAAGGCAAGGGCTTTGTTGAAACCGAGCAGGAACGGCGCGAAATTTCCGAAGGCGACGTGGTCTTCGCGCCGGCCGGCGAGAAGCACCGCCATGGAGCCGTGGACGGCGAGGACTTCACCCACATCTCGATTACCCGTCCCAATTCCGGTGAGAAATTCTTCGACGATTAGCCCTGTCACGCATTGAACTTCGAGCACAATCAGGAGGCAAGCATGGTCATCGTCGCAGGATGGATGGAGTTGGATCCGGATAAACGGGAGGCGTTTCTCGCGGGCAGGATTGAGGGCATGCGCACGTCCAGGGCGGAACCCGGATGCCTGGAATACACGATGAGCGCCGACCCGGTCGATCCCCGGCGGGTGGTGCTGTTCGAGCGCTGGGCGCGCCAGGAAGACCTTGACGCTCACCTGGCCGCGATGCGATCGCGTCCCGCATCGCAAGGCACCGGCCCCGCCCCCGCAAAAGTCTCAATTATGGTTTACGAAGTAACCGGAGAGCGGCCATTGCGGTGAAACCGCGGGCGGAGCGGACACCCGGCAGATTGCCGGGCCGCAATTGACGCGCTCACCACCTTCGTCGTTTGCTTCTCAGGGCCTCTAATGCAGGCCGTAAAACTTCTTCGCACCTTCGGCCATTATCATGTCCAGGATGTCCGGCCGCAGTCCCATCTTTCTGATCATGCCCGGCGCGTCGATGAAGCCGTCGGGATGAGGATAATCGGTGGCCCACAGGATGTGGTCGGTGCCAATATGTTCGGCCAGCAGCTTGAGGCTGGTTTCGGTCGGCTCGAAGGAGATGAAGCATTGGCGGTGGAAAATCTCGCTGGGACGTGTCGTCAGCCGGGTGTCGTTGAAGCCGACGTCGTCGAAGTGGCGGTCCATCCGATCCAACCATCCAGTGATCCAGCCGCCGCCGGCTTCCAGGAATCCGACGCGCAGGCGCGGGAAACGATCGCAAATCCCGCACATGATGAAACTCATCGCCGCCGCCATCATCTCGAAGGTGTGGACGGCGCAATGCCTGGTGGCGAAACCGCGGAAGCGCTCCTCACCCAGCGACTGCATGCCCGAATCCGCCGCGCCATGGATCGCGATCGCAAACCCCAGGTCCTGGGCCGCTTCCCACAACGGGTAGAGCGAGGGGTCGTGCAGCGTGCGCGGGCCGTAAGGATTGGGGCGGATGAAACCCGATCTCATCCCCAGTTGGGTGGCCGCAAAACGCATCTCCGCGATTGATGCGTCCACCGAGACCATCGGCAGCATCGCGGCGCCGAACAGCCGGTCGGGATAAGCCTTGCAGTAGTCCGCCAGCCAGCGGTTGTAGGCGCGGCAATCGGCGGCGGCCAGTTCCGCGTCATCCTCGATGCAGGCGACGAATAGTCCCAGGGTTGGATAGAGGAAAGCGGCGTCGATTCCCTCGGCGTCCATGTCGGGAATCCGCGCGTGCGGGTCGAAGCCTCCCTTGCGCGCATCGGTATACTTCTTTGGGTAGGCCTTCTTGCTCTCGCGCGCCCCGTAGGCGCCCGCAGCGCCGATTCCCGATGAGCCTTCCGGCATCGGCAGGATCTTACCGGGTTTGATTTGAAACGTTTCCTTGCCGTGCTTGTTGATCACGATACGCGGGGCGCGGTCGTGATATTTGGATTCCATGTAATCAAGCCACATGTCTGGCGGTTCCAGCACGTGTCCGTCCGCGTCGATTACCTTATAGTTGCGCGTCATTCAGTTCACGCCTCCATAAACCTCTGTTTACAGCGCCATTGCCCTGATCACGAACCCCCTCCGCGGCTTCCAGGTTCCTGTGCTTTCAACCAAACACTCAGGCAGTCTCATCACTGGCGTCAAAGGCGGTGCGGCTCTCAACCACGCAATCGCGCTTTTTTAACGCGATTGCGACAACCACGGCGGCGCAGCCCGCTGACACCCGTGCACCACTTTCTTGTACATTTCATGGTCGCGACGTGCAATTGGATTGGCGCGCTCAACAGGCGAGTGGGATTTATCGAGCCGGCAACATGGGCGGGCCGATCGGCCGGAACCTCATCCGGGCCGCCTCAAGGTTACCATATTTGATATTTCTCCCGACGCCCGCCTGATGTGTGCTGCTTCTTTCGATTCATGGCCACGATGAAGTGTATATTTCCATCCGAAAGTTCCTGCGCCTTTCCGATAATGTTTCATCACGGGCGGCCAAACGCGCCGCGCGCGGCAAGGCTCTTCTTGAAATCTTTTCGGGGCTCTTGGTGTTGCGCCTGCCCGGCCTCGACGGGTGTGGGCGCAAGGCGGCTGCATTAGTAGCGGAGGTGCGTCCCGAAGACCACCCGAGGGTCGTGAACGATTCCACCTTCCGCTCGGGTGAAAGACGCCGTTTCCCCAAAAGCCTGGTTGTAAGCAAACCCGATATATGGCGCGAACTTCCGGCTGATTTCGTAACGCAGGCGCAAACCGGTATCGAGATCGGAGAAACCCGGGCCGATACCCCGGCCCGGGTCCCGCTTGCTGTAGAGGTTGAGTTCAAATTGCGGTTGCAGAATAAGCCGGTTGGTAAGCAGCAGATCGTAGGACCCTTCAACTCGCCCCGCGAAGCGCCCGTGATCGCTGAAGTAAAAAGTCGGCTCGAAGTCAAAGAAATACGGCGCCAATCCTTCGATTCCGATCGCGCCCCAAGTGCGCCCCGGATTGGAATCCAGGTCGTAACGGACGCCCGCCTGCAGGTCAAAGTATCTGAGGTAAGGTATCGGACGATCATAGAGCGCTTCCTGATCGCCGTCCGTCATTTTCCCATGTTCGACGAAACCCTCGGATTTGAACCACAACTTGTTCATATCGGTGCCGATCCAGCCCTCGCCATCCCAGCGAAATTCGTTCTCCGGACCGTCGCTGCGTCCCTCGAACTGGTTGAAAAGGATGTGGCCGAAGATCTGGTTGTCCATCACCGGCGGAGTTCCCCACTGATAGGCTGGGGGCTCAGCCTGTGAGGTGTTCGAAGCCGACACCGATTGAGCGTGCGCGACGCCCACATCGGCGCTCAGAACAAGCGCCAACCCCAACAGCGGGCGCGCGCAGACCTCAGCCACTATGGCACTGGATAGGAGGAGCGCTCGCAGGTTCATTCCACGATCACCGTGCGAAACATGCCGGCCTCCATGTGGTAAAGCAGATGGCAATGATACGCCCACCTGCCCGGCGTATCGGCGCTGACGAGATAGCTCAGGCGTTCACCGGGCTTTACATTGATAGTGTGCTTGTAGGGCCGAAAAGCGCCGTTACTGTTCTCGAGTTCGCTCCACAGGCCGTGGAGATGAATCGGGTGGGCCATCATGGTGTCGTTCACCAGGACCAGGCGCACCCGCTCTCCCAGCTTGAGCCGTATAGGTTCGGCCTCTGAAAATTTTCTTCCGTTGAAGCCCCATATGAAGCGGTTCATGTTGCCGGTCAGATGCAACTCGATCTCACGGTCTGGCGGACGCGGATCGGTTCCGTTGTATATCGCGCGCAGATCGGCGTAGGTCAGCACTCGCCTGCCGTTGTGATTCAGGCCAACACCGGGCTTTGAAAGGCGCTCGGTGGGATCCCTTGCGATGTTGTCCACTTCAGGACCGAGATGGAGGCAAACCGGGGTGGACGGCTGCAGTCTGATGTCACCCATGTCGGGTCCGGGAAATTCCGGACTGGTTTCGGGCCCTGGTTGCCCGGGCGCCTCTTCGCCCGTCACTCTTTCACGCAGGGCAAATTGAGCAGCAAGCGCGGCCGGAATGTTCGTTGGCATTTCCAGTGTGCTCATCCGTGTCGTCGCCATGCCCGACATCCCTTCCATTTTCATCTTGCTCATGGTTTCGCCGCTGGAAGGAGCCGACTTGTTCATGTCGGAGGAATGATCCATCTTCATTCGAGCCATGTTGCCCATGCCCATGTCGGCCATAGTGAGTAGCGGCCGCGGATCCATTGGCGGAATCGCCGCGGTCATTCCAGGCCTCGGCGCCAGCGTTCCTCGGGCATAGCCGGTCCGATCTTCCGACTGAGCAAAGATCGTGTAAGCCAACCCCTCCTTGGGTTCCACGATCACATCGTAGGTCTCGGCGACGGCGATCCGGAATTCATCGACCGCAACGGGCTCGACATCGTTGCCATCGGCCTGCACCACGATCATCGTCAGGCCGGGGATGCGAACGTCGAAATACGTCATCGCCGAACCGTTGATGAAACGCAGGCGCACCCGCTCTCGCGGCCGGAAGAGGGCGGTCCAATTGGCAGCGGGCGGATGGCCGTTGAGCAAATAGGTGTAAGTTGCGCCGCTGACGTCAAGAATGTCTGTCGGACTCATGTTCATCGCGCCCCACATCAAGCGATCCGAGACGGTCGCAGCCAGTCCGTCTCTTCGCACATCGGAGATGAGGGTGCCGACCGTGCGCTGATGAAAATTGTAGAAGTCGCTCTGCTGCTTGAGATTGCTGAAGACCGTCTCGGGGTTCTCGTCCGTCCAGTCCGACAGCATCACCACATATTCACGGTTATAAGCGATTGGGTCGCGTTGGGATGAATCGATCACCAATGGACCGTAAAGCCCGGTCTGCTCCTGAAAGCGGGTGTGGCTGTGGTACCAGTAGGTTCCGCGTTGCTTTACCGGGAAGCGATAGACGAAGGTCTCTCCAGGAGCAATGCCGGGATAGCTAAGGCCGGGCACGCCATCCATGTCGGCCGGCGATCTGATGCCATGCCAATGGATCGAGCTGGGCACTTTCATCCGGTTTGTGACCGCGATGGTAACGTCGTCTCCCTCCCGCCAGCGCAGCAACGGTCCTGGCACCAGGCCGTTCACCGCAGTGGCTACCGCCCGGCGGCCGGTGAAGTTGACCGGCACTTGCTCGATGGCGAGGTCGAAATGGTTCCCGGTAAGTACGGTTCGTGGATCGGGCTTGGCCAGGGCCAGCGCCGGCCAACGCCAAAGCTCGAGACCGGCGACTACGCCACCGGCGATTAAGCCCTGCACGAAGCGTCGGCGGCTGATTTGGTTAGAAAAAGCGGTCACGCTTTCACGAAAATCGAACTCCGTGTCTTTCACTTCGATTTGCTCCGCACCCAATTCTGGCCATGAATGTTACCGGTTGAACGGAATTGACTGCCCATCTGCGACGCGGGCTAACAGGAGGCCGGTTGATGAGACGCTGACCGACGCATGGGCAGAATGAGGATAAACGATCAGATCAAAAAAGAATGCAAGTGGACGGCGCACGGAGCGCAATAACGGCGGAATTTTAATCAACCACTGTCATGGTCGGGCCCCCAGCTGAACAAACGATTAATACGATCGCGGCAGGCCCAGGACACGCTGGGCGATGATGTTGCGTTGGATTTCGGAGGTGCCGGCTTCGATGGTATTGGCGCGCGAGCGCAGGAAGGTGAACTGCCAGCGGCCTTCCTCGATCGCGTGCGGACTGCCGCGCACGAGTTGGGAGGCCGGCCCCTGCAGCGCCATCGCCAGTTCGTTCATGCGCTGATTGAGCTCCGACCATAGAATCTTGGAGATGGATCCTTCGGGACCGGGAGTGCCGCCCTTGAGGATTTGCGAGAAGGTGCGATAACTGACGTAGCGCAGCCCTTCCAGATCGATATACGCCTGGGCCAATTGCTGGCGGATAACGGGATCTTCGGTTGCGCGACGGCCGTGGCGCAGTTGCTTGCGGCCCAGCTCGACCAGTTCGTCGAACGTGATGCGGTAGCGCAGCCACACGGCGAAGGCCGAAGTGCCGCGCTCGTTCATCAGCGTCGTCATCCCGACGCGCCATCCGCCGTTGAGTTCGCCCAGCAAATTGGTCCGCGGCACGCGCACGTTGTCAAAAAACATCTCATTGAACTCGTGCCCGCCGGTCATCTGGCGCAGCGGTTTGACGGTGACACCGGGAGTTTTCATGTCCACCAGCAAATAGCTGATGCCACGATGCTTGGGCGCGGTGGGATCGGTGCGGACCATCAGGATGCACCAGTCCGCGATATGGGCCTGGGTGGTCCAGACCTTCTGGCCGTTGACCACGAATTGATCGCCGATCAGTTCCGCCCGGGTACGCAGCGACCCCAGGTCCGATCCGGCGTTGGGCTCGGAAAAGCCCTGGCACCACAGCTCCTCACCCGAGAGGATCTTCGGCAGGAAGCGCTTCTTCTGTTCCTCGGTGCCGTGCGACATGATCGTCGGGCCGACGAGGATCAGCCCCACCCCATTGATCGGATTGGGAGCGCGCACGCGCGCGGCTTCTTCATTGAAAATCGCCAGCTCGATCTGGCTGGCGCCCTGCCCGCCGTATTCCTTCGGCCATGCCATCCCCAAAAAACCGGCCTTATGCAGCCGCCGCGTCCATTCGCGCTGCAACTCGATTGCGGCGTCGCCACTGGGCTGCTTGAAGCCTGGCTTGCCCCATCCCTCGGGCAAATTTTCTTCCATGAATTTGCGAACGCGCTGACGGTAGCGCTCTTCCTCTGGGGTGAAGCTGAGATCCATATGGTGTATCCGTGCCGGTTTTTCGCCCTCGCGAGATCGCCCACGCCCTCGCCCTGATCGGGTTCTGACCAGCGAGAGGAACAGGCAAAGGGAGGGGAACGAAGGATGAGCGCAACAAAGATGGCGCCTGCATTTCGCACGGCGCCATCCCGCGCTGCGGTCTAGCTGGCCTTGCGGCGCATCCGCTGCACTTCCTCGGTCGTGGTGCGCTGCGTGATCGGGCTGAAAACGAAGCCGCCGACGCTGTTCATGTCCAGAGTGTCCGTCATCACCATCTGATCGGTGCCGACCCGCGCTTGCAAGGCGTCGAAGGTGGCTTTGAGGTCGTCGGTCTCAATCTCGTAGATGGCCAGGTATTTCCACGGCGACGGTGCTCCCGCCCCCACCTGCACGTCTGCCAACTTGAAGCGCTGCGCTGCGACGATTCCCGGGACGCTGACCACGTCGGGGATGTGCTGATTGGTGTACCAGTCGTTGAATTCCTTATCCTTTCCCGCCACCGGGTTGGTTAAAACCAGGAACGTGTGCTTGGCCATGACAAATCCTCCTCGGACACCAGGATCGTGGATTATGCGGTCGTTTGTCCGCGCCCTGACCACTAACAAAACCGGGCGCGATCCTCAAACCCGAAAACGCCCTACCCTCACGATCTTCCCCGCATCCCACCGATACCGCAACCGCGGCCGATTCACCGCACGTTTTTGGTGTACCCGGTCCCTTAGTCCGCCGGACAAGCTCCATTTTCCCCTCTGTAAACGAAGCGCGCATATCCTGCGTCAGATGGTTCGGAAGTTGCTCGACGGTCAGCATCGATGACGCGCAGTGGAGGAAATATGCGTACGGTTCACAGGGCGATTGCGGCTTCAATGTTGGGAGCAGTTTTGCTGGCAACGGTGGGATGCAGCGGGCAGCCGATGACGGCCACCGAAGGCGGAACTCTGGGTGGCGGTTTGCTGGGTGCTGGAACCGGCGCAATTATCGGCGCCGCCGTTGGCCATCCGCTAGCCGGCGCGGCGATCGGCGGCGGACTGGGCGGGCTCGGCGGCTATGCGGTCGGCAGTCAGATGCAGAGTCAGGACGCTCAACAACAGCAGGTGAATCAGCAAATTTCCCAACAGCAACAGGAAATCGAGCAACAGCGCCGCGAAATCGAGCAGATGCGTCAGCAGCAGCAGACCGAGTAGGCAGCCGCGCGAATGGCACCGTTGCGCCATCTATCTGCGCCGCTGATCAAACGGCGGGATTCAGCGCTCGCTGTCGCGATTGGCTTCAGTCGTGCCGGCACACTGCGCATGTCCGCAATGACAATCCGTCGCGCCTTCGTCGGCCAGCGAGGACTGGCATTCATGCGAGCAGTATTCCCGCCCCGGTTCGGTTTTGCAGGTGCAGGGCTCATGGTGACATTTCATGCGCGGTTCTCCCGCACCCAATCCTAACATCCGGCCGCGCTGACGCCACATTCGGCCACGGCGCATTTCGATATTGGCCGAAAGCGCGCGGCGGACTTGCGCCCGACGTTAGTCCGGAGTTGCACAACTATTCAATGCCAGCGGAATTTCCGCCATTATTGGAGGATGGCGCGCATGACGGCTGGCGGCAGTCAGGCCCCTGCGCCACCAGCAAACGACCGAAAAACCAAAGCATGAGGCAGCTGTGGAATATCGCAATCTGGGCAAATCGGGTCTGAAGGTCTCCAAGGTGGGACTGGGATGCAACAACTTCGGCATGCGAATCGATCTCGACGCGGCGCGAGCGGTGGTTTCGCGCGCCATCGACGAAGGGATTACGCTGTTCGATACGGCGGATATTTATGGCGGCCGGGGGGCGTCGGAAGAGATGCTGGGCAAGGCGCTGGGCGATCAGCGCCACAACGTTATCGTCGCGACGAAATTCGGGATGCCCTTCGGCAGCGGCCCCTATTTGCGCGGGGGCTCGCGCCGGCACATCCTGGCTTCGGTCGAGGGCTCCCTCAAGCGTCTGAACACCGATTACATCGACCTTTACCAGATCCATCAGCCGGACCCCCAAACGCCCCAGGAGGAGACTCTTGAAGCGCTTACGGACCTGGTCAGAGCGGGCAAAGTCCGCTACCTCGGATGTTCGAATTTCGCCGCTTGGCAATTAGTCGAGGCGCTGTGGGTTTCAGACCTGAGAAATCTGGCTCCTTACGTGTCGGCCCAAAACGAGTACAGCCTGCTCCAACGCTCCGTGGAGAGCGAGCTGGTTCCGGCATGCCGTCAATTCGGGGTCGGAATTTTGCCCTATTTCCCGCTGGCCAGCGGTTTTCTAACCGGCAAATACAAGCGCGGCGTGGAGCCGCCCAAAGACACGCGCCTGGGTGCAATGAAACAGCTCGCCCAGCGCTACAACACGGAGGCCAACTGGAACACGGTCGATCGGCTCCAGCAATTCGCGGATAGCCGCGGCCATAATCTGCTGGAGTTGGCGATGAGCTGGCTGGCGGCCAATCCCTGCGTTTCCAGTGTAATCGCTGGCGCGACCAAACCCGATCAGGTCGCGGCCAACGCGAAAGCGGCAGACTGGCAGCTCAGTCCCGAAGAATTGGCCGAAATAGACAAGATTCTCACCGCGGGCTGATTGCGGTTGAAAACGCTGGATGTTGCCAGGATCAGCGGCCATTGAGGTGGAGGTCCTTCTTAAGGTCTGTGTCGTGCAAGTCCTGCCAGCCATCGCCAGGTAAAAACAAAACAATGGCGGGCGGGAATCACCAACACAGGCACACCTACGCAGTCATCCAAGCAAAAGAACCAAACGCCGCATGAAGATCACGATTAGGCGGCGCTGCGCAGCACCTGGTGTTTACCGTTGCGGTCGTCAGGATGAACCATCATGGCCCTGGACTTCCGCAAACGAGGATCCCAGACATACCAGTCTACGATCAGACATCCGACCACCGCTACCGCGGCCAATACTGACATTACCAACATGTTTTTTCTCCTTGGGCCGGGTCGTTTCGACCCGCGCCGTTAGCACTCCTTTCCCGAAACGTTTGCTCAGAGGGCTGAGACAGCAATCGCGGCAACCAGCCCGGCAGTCAGCAGACCAACCACGGCGAGGATGCCGGCCAGCCATTTGAGCGAGCCGGAAGAACCGAACGGGACCGTCTGTGCGCGCCGGACTCTCAACCACTCCTCGAAGTTCCTGTAGCCTTCGGCCAGCGCCAGGTAATCCGCCATCTCCTCATCGGTGATGTTCGGCTCGCGCATACGCTTCTTGCGCGCCAGATGCCGCATCCGCGCGAGCACCTCGCGATCGGCATAGGCATTAAGTTCAGCCCGCACAATGTGCGGGATGGCATCCTCGTAGGATTGATGGGTTTGCGCCTCCGCAGCCCCATCCAACGCGAGAGATTTTTTCGCAAAAGCTGCTGCAGACACTTTACCCACCTCCCTACCGCCATTTGGCCCGTAAAGCCTGCTCGGACACCTATCCTGAGCTGTTACTGCCCGTTCCACATCCATTAAACTAGACACTACGTATCGTCTAGTCAAGACGGTTCGTCTCGTCTCGTGGATGTTTTTCTTTTCCTAATGCTCTTCGGGAGCCGGAATTCCGACCGGGAGAATAGGGGGAGGCTAAAAAAATGTCCTTTCAGGACTAGACGAACCGTTGCGTTCGTGTTAAGTAGCCGCGCAGTTTCTAATATGTGTGTTAAGATTTAATTGCGATGGAAGGGGATGGAAACAATCCGCTGGACAAGGGGTCGGCGCCAGCAGTCAGTCCTGGCGCCACGCGCCGCAGCAAACGGGCCCACGAAGCCATCCTCAACGCGGCGGCGGAACTGATCCACGAACGCCCCTACTCCGACGTCTGCATCGAAGCGATCGCGGCACGTGCCGGGGTCGGGAAGCAGACTATTTATCGTTGGTGGACTTCAAAGGCGGCGGTATTGATGGAAGCCTGTGCCGCCATGGTCGCGCGCGAGGTGCCGCTGCCCGACAACGGATCATTTGTGTTGGATCTGCGCGATTACCTTCAACACATTTGCGCTTTTTTTGAGAATCAGCTCTCCCGGCCCGCTATCGCGGGGCTGCTGGCCGAAGCTCAATGCAACGCGGAGCTCGCGCGCGCCTTCCAGGACCGATTGCTGATGCAGCGGCGGACGGTGCTGCGCACGATACTGGAGCGCGGAGTCAGTCGCGGCGAATTGCGTCCCGGTGTCGACCTCGATGTGATCATGGATATGATCCATGGCGCGCTGTGGTACCGCACGCTGCTGCTCAAGGCGCCACTGGATGAGGCGTTTATCGAAAATATCATCGCCCAGGTGATGGCCGGCAGCGGAACCCGCCCTCCCGGCAACGCCGCGCCCGATTGACATCGGCCTTTCCACTACTCCCTCCTTCCACGATTCCCGTTGACAGGCCGCATCTGCGCTTGTGAGCGCCGCTGCACTGTGATTGTCTTCGGGCCAAAGACACGATCCGAATCATGCTTTCATCGGACAGGAGATTTCTGCAATGGCTTTGCTCAAGGACAAAGTGGCTCTTATAACCGGCGGCGGATCGGGAATTGGACGCGCTACTGCGCTGATTTTCGCCCGCGAGGGGGCGCGGCTGGTGCTGGCGGATCTAAATCGTCAGGGCGCCGAGGAAACTGCCGCGATGGCCGAAAAGGCAGGCGCCCAGGCTATCGCTATCCAGTGCGATGTGCTGAAGGCAGCCGCCGTCGAGGATCTGGTAAATCAGACCATAAAGCAGTTCGGCCGACTGGATTGTGCGTTCAACAACGCCGGCGTCGCCGGCGACCTTGCCCGTACTGCCGAAAGCACCGAGGAGTGCTGGGACTTCGTGGTGGGAATCGACCTCAAGGCGGTCTGGCTTTGCATGAAGTATGAAATCGCCCAGATGCTCAAACAGAAAAGCGGCGCGATCGTCAATACCGCGTCCATCGCCGGGCTGGGCGCCAACCCGCTCGGCATCGCCTATTGCGCCTCCAAGCATGGCGTCCTCGGACTTACCCGCACCGCTGCCGTCGAGTACGCGCGGATCCCGATCCGGGTTAACGCCGTTTGCCCCGGCGTGACACAGACGCCGATGGTGGACGCGGGAATCGCCAAACGTCCCAAGATGCGCCAGACGTTCGAGAAAATCCATCCGATGGGCCGTTTGGGGCGTCCCGAAGAAATCGGCGAGGCGGTCGCCTGGCTGTCCTCCGACGCGGCATCATTCGTTACCGGAATCCCGCTGCCGGTTGACGGCGGCTTCACCGCGATTTGAGAAATAAGAAGTGAAGGAAAAGAAGTGAATAGTGAGGAGAAGAAATAACAAACTGGAAAGCTCTCCCCTCCGTTCGAGAGAATGAGACGGCGGTTAGGTTTCGACTGAGTACGAACTGAATACCAAGCAAGACAAACGAGGACGACGATGAGATTGGCTGACAAAGTTGCATTGATTACCGGAGCGGGATCGGGAATGGGTAAAGCGGCGGCCTTGCTTTTCGCTGCCGAGGGCGCGGCGGTTGCCGCGGTGGACATCGACGAGGCGGCGGCGGTGGAAGTGGCCCGGGAGATCACGGGAAACCGCGGCAAAGCATTCGGCATGCGCGCCGATGTTTCCAATCCAGCCGATGCGCAACGCATGGTCGAGGAAACCGTGAAACGTTTCGGCAAACTCAACGTTTTGTACAACAACGCCGGAATCGAGGGAGAAGCCAACCTTACCGCCAACTTCAGCCTCGAGGGCTGGGAGAAGGTAATCGGCGTCAACCTGCGCGGCGTATTCCTTGGGATGAAGTATGCCATCCCGGAAATGATCAAGGCCGGCGGCGGTTCGATCATAAACACCTCTTCCACCGCGGGTCTGTCCGGGGTCAGGGGCGGATGTGCTTATGCCGCGTCCAAGCACGGGGTAATCGGGCTGACCAAAACGGCGGCTCTGGAGTACGCCCGACGCAACATCCGCGTAAACGCGATCTGTCCGGGACCGATCGCCACACCGCTGCTCGAACGAATTGCCGGGTTTCAGAAATCCCGCGAGGTAACCGTCCAATCGATGGGCGCAAACACCCCCGCCGGACGCCCTGGGGCGCCCGAGGAAATTGCCAAGGTCGCGCTGTTTCTGGCCAGCGATGAGGCTTCGTACGCCAACGGCGGAGTTTTCGCGATCGATGGCGGTCAGACCGCGAGCTGACAACTGAAACAAATAATTGCGCCGGCGCCGTGGCCGACCCACCGGCTATTACGGGGACTGTTCGGTGTCGTCTGACGGCTCAGATTCGGTTGCAGATTGCTGCGGCGGCTGCGCGCTGCTTTGCGCGAATTCGCGTTGCTCGGATGGATTGCGCGACTCTTCGACAATCAGATCAAGCTGCTCTGGGGCGGATTGCGCTGGTTTGTCCTGTTCGAAGCGCTGGCGCTCCGCTTCCTCGATTTTCTGCTCGACCTCGCGCAGTTCGCTCAAATCGGGCAGATGGTCCAGATCCTTCAAGCCGAAGGTCTGGAGGAATTCCGAAGTCGTGGCGTACATCATCGGACGGCCCGGCGCCTCTTTGCGTCCGGCGATTTTCACCAGCCGGCGCTCGGTCAGGGTTTCGAGCACGGCGCCGCTATCGACTCCGCGGAGCTGTTCGATTTCGGGACGCGTAATCGGCTGGCGGTAGGCGATGATCGCCAGCGTCTCCATCATCGGACGCGACAGGCGGGGCGGCCGCGCCGCCAGCAGTTTACGGATGTACAGCGCATGCTCGCGGGGAGTGCGCAGTTGGTAACCCCCAGCGACCTCCTCGAGCGTCACGCCGCGGCCTTGGCGATGGAGATCGGCCCTCAAATCGGCCAGCGCCTTGCGGATTGCCTCTTTGGTAACCGGTTCGAGCACGGCCGCCAGACGCATCAGCGAAACCGGTTCGCCCGACGCAAACAGCAGGCTTTCCAGCACCGCCTTCAGTCTTTCCTCATCCACCCGACACTCCTAAACATTGACCGGATCGGCGCGGCGCGACAGCCAAATCGGCCCAAAGGCGGCTTCCTGGAAGGCGCGCACCTGACCGCGCCGGATCAGCTCGAGCAAAGCCAGGAAGAACGCCACCACGGCGGGCCGGTCGCGCGCGTCCTCGAACAGCGAAATGAATTCGATCCGGGCGCCCTGCTCAAGGCGCGCCAGGATCACCGGAATACATTGAGCGACCGGGATATCCCGCAGCTTCAGCTCCCGCGGCGTCTGCTCAGTCAAACGCGCAAGGACGCCGCGCAGCGCCTCGACCAGGTCGAAAATCGAGACGTCGTAGATCGGCACCTGCTCGGCTTGCGGTTCGAGCTTTTCGCCGGGTGCGACAAACACGTCGCGTCCCAGCATCGGACGCTCCGCCAGCTTGAACGCCGCCTCGCGGTAGCGCTGGTATTCGAGCAGCCGATCGATCAGCTCGCGTTTGAGTTCCTCGGCCTCTTCCTCATCAGCCGCGCCCTGGTATGGCAGCAGCGCGAATGACTTAATCAGCAGCAGCGTCGCCGCCATCACCAGATACTCGCCCGCGACATCGAGATTTAACGAATCGAGCAGCTCCAGGTACTCCAGGTACTGCTCGGTAACGATGCTGGCGGTGACCTCCTGCGGATCGAGTTCGTTTTTCTTGATCAGATGCAGCAGCAGATCCAGCGGGCCTTCGAACACCGGCAGCCGGAACCATCGTCCGGCCTCGACCGGCATTTGGTTGGGATTGGAGTCGTTCACAACAGCATCCGCGTCACGGTATTGATGATCGGGTCCATAATCCGCGTAAAAAAATCCGGCCACAGCAAAAACGCGAACAGTATCAGAAAACCGTAGCGCTCCAGGCGCGCGAACTTCATCGCGATGGGCAAGGGAAGGAGACCGGCCAAAACCCGCCCGCCATCCAGCGGCAGCAGCGGGATCAAATTGAATATGGCCAGCACCACGTTGATCTGAACTGAGAACCGGAGCATGTAGTGCAGCGGAACGGTCAACCACCGCGCTGACTCCGGACCTATCGGCAACCAGCGCAGCAAGATCGCGCTGATTACCGCGAGGCCCAAATTGGTCAACGGCCCGGCCGCAGCAACCAGTACCATACCGGCCCGGCCGTTGCGCAAACGACTGAAATTGACGGGTACTGGCTTTGCCCAACCAAAGACCGGCAGGCCCGTCCATAGCAGTAACGCCGGGAGAATAATCGTTCCAAACAGGTCGACGTGGGAAATTGGATTAAGCGTCAAACGGCCGGCTCGCTCCGCAGTATCATCTCCTAAATGCCGAGCGACTTCCCCGTGCATCACCTCGTGAACCACGATTGAAAAGACCGTCGGCAAAGCCACGATCGACAGCAGCAGGACAAAATTCGATAACTTGGTTGAAAGCATCCCTATTTATCAAGCTTATCGAGGGTGGCGCGCGGATGAAAGGTGCGATGGACGCGGCGCAGATGGGTGCGCGTCAGGTGGGTGTAGATTTGAGTGGTCGAAATGTCGCTATGGCCAAGCATCTCCTGCACCGAACGCAGGTCGGCGCCGCCCAGCAGCAGATGGGTCGCAAAGGAATGGCGCAGCGCGTGCGGATGGATTCGATCGACGCCGGACACCGCCGCCGCCCACCTCCTGAGATTCTTGAAAAAGGCCTGGCGGGTCATCGGCCGGCCCGCCCGCGCGACAAACAAAACGTTGCTGGCCCGCTCCTTGAGCAGGTCGGGGCGTCCGTTTTTGAGGTAGGAAACCAGCGCGTCGCGCGCCCGCTTCCCGATCGGCACCATGCGTTCCTTGTTGCCTTTGCCGAACACGACCACCACGCCCGCTTTTAAGTTGACCGCGCTGAGCCTGAGGTTGACCAGTTCGGACACCCGCAGTCCGCTGCCATACGCCAGTTCCAGCATCGCGCGATCCCGCATGCCGCGCGGCGTGCTGGAATCGATTGCTTCGATCAACGAATCGATCTGGCCGGCCCCCAACGTATGGGGCAGGGGACGCGAGGGCGGACGCAGCTTGATCGCGATGGTCGGGTCCTGTTCGAGGATCTTGCGTTCGAGCAGTTCACGCACCAGCCCGCGGATACTCGCCAGATGGCGGCGTTGGCTGGCGGCGCTCAGACCGCGTTCGGCCAGGCTTTCGAGATAGTCGAGCAGGGCGGGGGCGTTCAGGGCCGCGGGAGCGATGCCGCGGGCGAGGCAGAAGCGGCTGAATCCGGCCAGATCGCGGCTGTAGGAATCCACCGAATTTGCGGCCAGTCCGCGCTGCGCCGCCAGCCGTTCCAGGTAAAACCCTACCGCCTCATCCCATCCCGTCTGGTTCAATTTCCTGCCTGTTGCGCCTCCCGGGCGGGCTTTTCGTCCAGCGCCTGCAGCAAAGTGGTTTCGATCGAACGCAGCATTTTGGGATCGGCGATCTTCCGGCCTTTGGGATCGCTGACGTAAAAAACGTCGAGCACCTGGTCGGCGTTGGTCGAAATCCGCGCCAGATGGATCTCCAACCCCATCTCGGACAGCGCATGCGTGATCGTGAACAGCAAACCGAGCCGATCCTGAGTGAACACGTCGATCACCGTAAAACGCTCCGAGGTGCGGTTATCAACGGTTACCTCGGTCGGCACGCGCGCGACGTAGCGGCGTCCGGCGACGGCGGCGGGCCGCGAGCGGGCGACCAGTTCGACGATATCCTGCGCGCCGCCGAGCACCGCGATCAGATCGCGCTCGACCCGTTCCCATCGTTCCTCTTCCATCGCGATCACCGCAGCCTGGGCCACGTGCGAGATCCTGAAGGTATCCAGCACGATAGCGTCGGAGCGCGTGGTGATGCGCGCGGACAGGATGTTGAGGTTGTTCGCGGTCAGTACGCCCGCGATTTTCGAAAACAGGCCATGCTGGTCGCGCGTGGCCACGGTGAACTCGCTGAACCCGCGGTCGGGGAAATGGCGATGCTGGCAGACCAGCGAATTGCCGTCGAGCCGGCGCATCAGCTCGAAATGATAGGGAATGTCCTGGCGCGGCGTGATCAGGAAATATCGATCCGGCATCCGCTCCAAAAAATCCTCCAGCGATCGCATCCGTTCGCCGTCGCTGGAGGCGAGCTGGCGGCGCAATTCGTTCTTGGTCAGCGCCAGCAATCGCGCCGGATCGACCGCCTCGCGATCGCCCTGCTCAAGAATTTTGAGCGCCTTCATGTAGAGATCGCTCAACAGCATGTCGCGCCAGTTGTTGTAGACCTTGGGCGCCACCGCCCGCATGTCGGCGAAGGTCATCAGGTAAAGTTCCTTCAGCCGCTCGATCGAGCCGGTGGCGCGGGCGAATTCCTTGACCAGATGGTCGTCCTCGATATCACGTTTTTGCGCGATCTCCGACATCATCAGGTGATTGCGCACCAAAAACACCACCGTGTCGATCTGCTCCGAGTTAAGCCCCATCCGCTGCGCCACTTCCTGCGCCAGCGCGGCGCCGCGTTCATGATGGTCATGGCCCTGACCCTTGCCGATGTCGTGGAGCAGCAGCGCCAGGAAAACCAGCGGCAGCGTGTCCACCTCGCGCGCCACCTCGGTCAGCAGCGCGACCGTGGCCTTGAACTCGCCGGCCCGCAGCTTTTCCAGTTCGCGCACGGCGACCAGCGAATGCCGGTCCACCGTATAAATGTGATAGAGGTCGTGCAGGACGCGGGCGTAGAGGTTGCCGAACTCCGGAATCAGCGCGCCCAGCACGCCCGACCGATGCATCGCTTCCAGCGTCTCGGCCACCCGACTGGGTCCGTCGAGGATACGCATCAGGGCGGCCCCGAAGCGCGGATCGGCGCGGGCGGCGTCGTCGATCAGATTGAGATGGTCACGCACGAGCTGATAGGTGCCGCCCGACATCTGCACGCCGTGAGCCTGGCAGTCGGCAAAGATGGTAACCAGGTTGAGCGGGTCGCGTTTGAACAGATCGGCGTCGGCCAGGGCCAAAAGCTTGCGCTGGATCAGCACGCCGGGCCGGATCTGGCGGCCGAAACCGAGGCGAAAGAAGCGTCCGGAATCGGGTTCCTCGGTGATGCGCGCGATCAAACCCTCAGCGAACATCTTGATCGTGCTGGCCTGTTGATAATAGGCGCGCATCAGGGCTGAACTCGCGCTTTGCCCGTCAAGCGCGGCAAACCCGAGCAGCGGCGCGATCTCCTCCTGATATTCGAACGTGAGCTGATCGAAGTGGCGTCCGGACAGGAAATGGAGCGAATTGCGCACCCGCCACAGAAAATCCCGCGCGCGCGCCACCTCCTCCATTTCAGCCTGCGTGATCACCGCCTTGTGCACCAATTCTTCCAGCGAGCCGACCTTGTACTTTACCTTGGCCACCCACATTGCGGTGTGCAGATCGCGCAGGCCGCCTTCGCCCTCCTTGATTTGCGGCTCGAGCAGATAGACCGAATCGCCATAGGCGGCGTGGCGCTTGGCGCTTTCCTCGAGCTTGGCCTTGAAGAATTTGGCCTGGTTGCGGTTGAGCACGTCGCTGACCAGCGCCTTTTGCAGGTCCGCCCACAATTCGCAATCGCCCGCCAAAAAACGGCTGTCGAGGATAGCCGTCTTTTCCTTGAACTCGCTGTCCGCCATCCGTATGCATTCGCGGATGTTGCGCACCGCGTGGCCCACGGTGAGGCCGGCATCCCACAGCGCATGCAAAATAATTTCCGCAACGATTTCCAGGTAGGGGCCCGGCTTCCAATCGTGCAGGAAGAGCAGGTCGATATCCGAATGAGGATTGAGTTCACCGCGGCCGTAACCGCCTCGCGCCAGCACCGCGAGCCGCTGATGGAGCTTGGTAAGACGCCGATTGTGCTCGGCCGCGGCATACTCGTACAGCGCACGCACGACCTGATCGACTGCCGCGGTCAGTTCGCTGACGATTTCGCCGCCGCTGGCGCCCGCGAAATGGCGCTCCTTGAGCCGCCGCCGCGTGCTATCCAGGAACTTGCGCGTGACTTCGCCCGGTTTGCGGCTGTTGCGGAATTCGGCCAGCAGTTTCTGCTCTTCGCCCGCCGGCGCGGCGCCACGTCCGTTTTCGGGAGGGTTGCTCACAGGCTGCCCGCGCTTACGTCCTGATTAAGGTAACCGACCACCGCGCCCGCCAGGGCGTCGGCCAGAACCTGCTGATAATCGCCCGTGGCAAGACGATGGGCCTCTGCGGGGTTGGAGAGAAACCCACACTCGACCAGCACCGCCGGTATTTCCGGACCTACCAGCACGTAAAACGGTCCGCGTCTGGCCCCAAGTCCGTGAATGTCGTGGCCGAAGTCCGCCTGCAATGCCTCCACGGTTCGCTGTTCCATCACCTGCGCGAGCACAGCCGATTGGGTGGCTTTATACTGTTGGCGGAGATCACTCAATATATAGTGCAGGTTGGGGTCCGACGGCGCCACCCCGCCTTCCACCGCATTTTCCATCCTGGCCAATCTGATTGTAGCGCGATCCGTGGTGTTGTTCAGGTAGTAGACTTCGATTCCAGCCGTGCCCGGATTGGGACTCCAGTTGAGATGGATGGAAACGAACAGCTCCGCCGCCGCTTCATTCGCGATCGCCGTGCGCCGGGCCAGCGACAGGTACACGTCGCTGTCCCGGGTCATCACCGGCTTGATCCCGCGCCGCGCCAGGTCGGCGGCCAGGCGCTGCGCAATCTGAAGCGCCAGATTTTTTTCCAGCAATCCATCCTCCGACCGCGTTCCCGGATCGAACCCGCCATGCCCCGGATCGACCACGACCACCGGCCGCGCCTGAACCCGGGTTTCATCACTGACCATGGCGGGCGGCGCCACCTGATGGGCCGCGCGGGCGACCTGTTCCGGTATTGCCGGACCATTGGGCGCCGCACCTATCGCGGGGCCATGGCGGCGCAGCTTGCGTGCCGAGGCGGCGCGCCCCGAGCCGAAAGCATCGGCCAGATTGATCGAGGCACCGCGCCGCGCCAGACCAACGATCAACTCGTTATCGCGCCGGCCGACAATATAATCACATCTGCCGCTCACCTCGATCGTTATCCGCACCCGCCCGCCAGGCACCGGGAGGATCTGCACCGTACCCAGCGGTCCCACCGCGGCATGCAGAAATTGGTTGGACGGCCAGTTCGCGCCGGCATCCAACAGGTCGACCTCCAATCGGCTCGCTCGCGGCCTGAGCTGCCAATGCGGCCGCGCGCTTAGGAGCAGATGGATTGTGAAGACGTCGCCGCGCCGCTGAATCCAGGCGCTGCGGATCATCGCAGCGCAAGCGGGTGCGCTGAGAGAGGAGAAAAGAGAAATGAGAAGAAGGAGGAGAGAACATCGAAGGAAGAGAAGTGAGCAGTCAGGGAACCGAGGGGAGAGAGCGGCGAGGAAAGAGGAGTGAGCAGTGAGAGAATCAAAGACATTGCGTCCGCGATCTCTCTTTTTCTCATTTCTCTTTTCTGCTCCCACTCCTCGATTCGCTCCCCTCACTCCTCTTTCTTTCCTATCAACTCGCTAAGCCGATTTAGCGTGTTGAGCGCTTCAATCGGCGTCAGCCGATCGGGATCGAGCGCGCGCAATTCGTCAAGCGCGCGGCGCTCGGAGGGAGTAAACAGGTCCATCTGGCGGGCCTGTGCGATACCTTTGTTGCGACCGCGGGCGAGCCTGGGCAGGCCGTTGGCGTCGAGTTCGCCCTGTTCGAGGTTGGCCAGGATTTCGCGGGCGCGCAGGATCAGGGTTTCCGGCAACCCGGCCAGCTTGGCCACTTCGATACCATAGCTGCGGCTGGCCGCGCCTTCGATTACCCGGCGCAGAAAGATTACGTCGCCGCCCCACTCCCGCACCGCCATGCAAAGATTTTTGACCCGCGGCCGCTCCCGCGCAAGATCGGTGAGTTCGTGAAAATGGGTGGCGAATAGAATCCGAGCGCGGGTCCGATCATGCAGATGTTCGGCCAATGACCACGCGATCGCCAATCCGTCGAAGGTGCTGGTCCCCCGTCCGACTTCGTCCAGCAGCAGCAGACTGCGGCTGCTCAGCCCCGCCAGCAGCCGCGCCGTTTCGCGCATCTCGACCATGAAGGTCGATTCGCCCCGGCGCAGGTCGTCGCGCGCGCCGATGCGGGTGAAGACGCGGTCCACCAGCCCAATCGTAGCCTGAGTAGCGGGGACGAAACTGCCTGCCTGCGCCATGATCACAATCAGGGCGACCTGGCGCAGGTAGGTCGACTTGCCCGCCATATTGGGCCCGGTGATGAGCAGCAGTTGGCGCTCTTCGGGATCGATTTCCAGATCGTTGGGAACAAATTCGCCGCGCTTGAGACCGGCTTCGAGCACCGGATGGCGTCCGTCGGTGATTTTGATGGCAAGGCCGTTGTTGATAACCGGGCGGACGTAGCCCCGATGGCGCGCAACCTGCGCCAGCGACACCATGCAGTCCAGCTCTCCCGCCGCCTGCGCGGTGCGCGCCAAACTGTCCGCGTGGGCCGAAATCGCGCGCAGCAGCTTGAGGAAAAGCTCGGCTTCAAGTTCCCTGAGCCCGGACTCAGCGCCGAGAATCTTTCGCTCCAGCTCCTTTAATTCCGGTGTGGTGAAGCGCTCGGCGCCGACCAGCGTCTGCTTGCGTTCATAATCTGACGGAACGCGTTCCAGATGGGCCTTGGTGACTTCAAGGTAGTAGCCGAATACCGAATTGTAGCGAACTTTCAGCGATCCGATTCCGGTGCGCTCGCGCTCGCGCGCCTCCAGGCGGGCGATAACGGAACGCGCATCGAGGCTGAGCGAGCGCAATTCGTCCACGCCAGCATCGTAGCCGGGACGGATCACGCCGCCGTCGCGCACGGTCACCGGCGGCTCGTCGCTCAGCGCTGCCGCAATCTGCGCCGTCACCTGAGGTAGCGGATCGAGCTGGCCGGCGCAGCGGCGCAGTTCTTCGCTGCGAAAGCCGTCGAAGGCCATCTTCAGTTCGCCAACTGCCTCCAGCGCCAGCCGCAGTTTCAGGCATTCGCGCGGTCCCGCCCGCAGGCTGGCGATGCGCCCCACCAGCCGTTGCAGGTCGCCAATCCCGGCCAGCGCCGTCGCGACGGATCCCCCCAGATCGGCGTCGAACAGCTCCTCGATCGCATCCTGCCGGCGATGGATCGCCGCGATATCGAGCAGCGGATAAAGCAGCCACGACGCCAACGTCCGTGCACCGGCCGCAGTGCGGGTTTGGTCGAGGACTGAGAGCAGGGAGCCTTTGCGGGTCCCGTCGCTGGACAGCACCAGTTCCAGATGGGCCCGACTCACCTCGTCGATCTGGAGGTACTCGCTAGCCTGATAAATCCGCGGCGGCTGCAGATGGGCGAGGTCGGAGCCGAAGGTGCCTTCCAGATAGAGCACGGCGGCGGCGGCAGCGGTTTTCAAGCCATCGGCGAGGGTGTCGCAATCGCTCCCAAAGCGCCGCCCGATTACCTGCGCTGCCTGCTCAGGTCGCCAGTAGGAATCGTCCAACCTGGTAAGCAGCGTACCGCCTAAGCGATCGGTCAAATCGCCGAGCTGCGGCGCCGCGATTATTTCACGCGGACCCAGGCGGCGGATTTCCTCCAGCAGACTGGCCGCGTTCTCCAGTTGGGCGACGCGGAATTCACCGGTCGAAACGTCCACCGAAGCCAGCGCGAATCCCTCGGCCATCGGCATCACCGCGCTGAGGTAGTTCTTCTCGTCGGCGTCGAGCACCAGTTCGTCGTTGACCGTGCCGGGCGTGATCACGCGAACGATCTGGCGGGGCATCAGACCGCGCGTGCCCACGGCGGGTGTCTGTTCGCAAATCGCGACCTTGTGGCCCGCCTTCAGCAGCCGGGCAATGTAGGGGTCCGCGGAATGGTAAGGGACGCCGCATAACGGCGCGCCCTCCCTGGAGCGGGCGGTCAGTTGAATATCGAGGATACGCGAAGCGATCTCGGCGTCCTCGAAAAACATCTCGTAAAAATCGCCCAGGCGAAAGAACAGAATCGCATCCGGGACCTTCTGTTTAATCCCCAGATACTGCGCAATCAGACCTGTGGTTTTGACCGCCACGCTGGCGGCTAAGATAGCCGTGCCGGCGCTGCGGCGCAAAAACGGACCGGGTTCTTCTGTGGATTAAATGCCAGTAAGTTGATGCAGCGCTCGCCGCAGCTTGAAAAAGTGAACCATGGCCGTGAGATAGCTGATACGGCTGACATTGGCCAGGCGGCCGGGGCTGAGATTGAGATGGTAGCGGGAGTCGATCAGGCGATGGACTTCCTTGAACAGCACCACCCAGCGGTCGGCGCGCGAACCCGCATCAGCGGCGGCAATCCGGCTCAAAGTGTCATGGTCGTAAGCTGACAGCGCCACCAGGCAATCGGCAAACAGTTCGCTTTCGTCGTTCAGGTGTCCGGCGAGGCTACCCTCGATAAAGGCATTGAAGGTGGACGTCTCGGCCACCATCGAACCATAGATGTAATGTCCCAATTCGTGACCGAAGGTGGCAGCAACCACGGCCGGAGGATGGGCCGAGTTCAGAAAAATCAGAAATTTGGATTTCTTGCTGACTTCCGCGCGGCAGAAAAAGCCGCGCAGCGCCAGGCCCGAACCCCGCCGGTAAGGTTCGGCGCGGACCTCGATTTCGCGCGGGCCGAAAACCTCGGTCAGATAACGGAGCAGGTCCTCCTTGTTCCAATTGTCCGACAAACCCGGGAAGCGGCTGCGGATATCGCGGTCGATGATGCGCGAAAGTTCCGATATCAGGGGTTTGGCGGGCATTCCTGGAGCCTCCCGATAGTCCATCGCGAGGACCTTTTTGAAGTCCGCCAACTTAACCATCAGGTGCTTGTTTACCGCCGGCAGGTATATCCGAAGTTCTTGCAAAAGCTTAGCGATCAGAGCGTCACTGTCTCGCACCTCGATCGCGTCCAGCGCGGGAGTCGCGCCTATTTTGCGTGCCAAGGCTCCAGCCATGTGACTTCACGTTAGCAAAACTGATTGCAAGTAAAAAGTGGCTACGCGATTATTTTTTCAGGTCACAAATCATCCAAATCCTCACGAAAGCGCACCGCCTGTCGATTGGCGGCTGATTTTTTCAGCCGCAACCGGCTTGGGCCAGCCTTCGCCATGCCTACGGTTAAGCCACGATGATGGCTGAACGGGTGTTTTGGTGTAGTTTGGGCCAGGATCCGGAGGACTGTTACAGATGGAGAACAGGGTCAAATTAAAGTTCGCCCCGATCGTGCATTTCCGCAACCCGCGGCAGTGGCGCCGGGAACCTACGCGACTGTATCACGACATAATCGAGAGCATTGTGATGGCGGAAGAGCTGGGCTACGACGCCGTCTATATAACCGAACATCATTTTACTGACGACGACTGGGCGCCGTCGCCGCTGATCCTGCTCAGCGCAATCGCCATGCGCACCAAGCGTATCCGGCTGGGTACCTTCGTCGGCTTGTTGCCATTTTACCATCCCGTACGCCTGGCCGAAGACGGCGCCGTGCTCGATATTCTATCGGGCGGGCGCTACGAGTTCGGCTTTGGCCTGGGGTACCGGCCCGAAGAGTTCATGGGCTACGGGATGGTGATGAAGTCGCGCAGCCGGCGCGCCGATGAGATGTTGGAAATAATCCGCCGTCTATGGGAAGGCGAAACCGTCACTTTCAAGGGCAAATATTTCCAGTGTGAAAAGGCCAAATTGACCCCGCGCCCGGTCCAGCAGCCGCGTCCGCCGATGTATATCGGCGGGTTTGCCCCCAACGCGGTGCGGCGCGCCGCACAAATGGGCGACGGCCTGCTTTCAGGCGAGCCCGAAAGCGTGCGCATTTATCTCGAAGAGCTGAAAAAACTCGGCAAAGACCCCTCCCAGGCAATCCTGGCCAACGGTCCCGCCTGGCAGTACGTCTCCAATGATCCGGAAAAGGCCTGGAACGAAATCGCCCCCTACGTGATCCACGCCATCGAATGCTATTCGGTGTGGATGCTCAACTGGAACACGCCGCCTCTGTACCCGCCGGTCAAAAACAAAGAGGAACTGAAAAAGACCGGTTTGCTGACGGTGCTGACACCGGAGGAGGCTATTAAATCCATCCGGGAATATGCCCAGGCGATGCATACCACCACGCTGACCTTCATCATGAACGAGGCGGCGTGCCCGCCCGCGGTAATGCGCGAGCACATGGAACTGTTCTCGGCCAAGGTGATGCCAGCCTTTCGCTGATCCTCAGGCGAGCGAAACCCGGGTTGGGTTGTGAATTGGGGGATGAGCGGCGTTTAACTCTCGCCGATCTTCTCCATCATCGCGCCCATCCCCTGCTTGATTCCCTCCCTGGTGAATTCCCACCCCAGGTAGGGGACAGGGAGCATCGTTCTGGATACGCCCATGTCGGCGTAGCGCTTGATGGTTTCCCGCGCTTTAGCCGGGTTGAATCCAGCGGGATTGCCGCCGCCCACGAAACGCTCGATCTCATTGGGATTGCGGCCGATCCGGGCGCATTCGGCTTCCATCTCCCGCAAGCAGGCCGCCAGTTCGTGGGGTTCGCCGACCGGGAAGAAGCCGTCGCCGAAGCGGGCCGCGCGGCGGGCGGCGGCCTTGGAATTGCCGCCGATGAAGATCGGGATACTCCTGTGGATCGGCTTGGGAAAGCATCGCAGATTCTCAAAGCGGAAATGCCTGCCCTTGAAGGTGGAAGGGTCTTCGCGCCACAACACACGCATCGCCTGGATCGACTCGTCGGTGCGCGCGCCGCGTTGATGCCAGTCGATCTGCAAGGCGTCGAATTCCTCCTTCAGCCATCCGCTGCCGATCCCGAAAATGGAGCGGCCCTGGCACAGCACGTCGAGCGCCGCCCATTGCGTCGCCATCTCGATCGGATTGTGCAGCGGCGCAATCGTGATGCAGGTGCCGAGGCGGACTTTTTTCGTGACCGCCGCCAGATAGCCGAGCACGACCATCGGATTGGGCCAGGTGTCGGTCTCGTCGTTGTTGGGCAGCTTGTTGGTTTGCGGATTATAGGGATAGGCGGTCTGATAATTGGCCGGAATAACGATATGCTCCGGCACCCACAACGACTCGTAGCCGAACTCGTCCGCATACTGTCCGATCCAGTCAAGGATTTCAGGCTGGTAGGGCAGCGGCCGCACGAACATCAGCGCCAGTCCGATCTTCATTCGATTTACCTCGCCAAATGGGGCTTCAAGGCGAGTTACTCCTTTGCCTGCCGATGCGCAAACGGCTCACGCTCCTACAGCGCTATTGCTTATACAGGTCGGGGCATTCGGCGCGCAGATGGTCCAGTTTTGGCAGGTCGTTATACACGATATAGGGGTTGTCCGGATGGCGCTCGAGATAGTTCTGATGGTATTCCTCGGCGGGATAGAAATGCGTCAGCGCGAGCACCTGCGTAACTATCGGTCTGGCGAATGCCTTGCGTCGGTCCAAATCCGCTATGTAATTGCGCGCCTCCTGCTCCTGGGCGTGATCGATGTAGAAGATCACCGAGCGGTACTGCGTTCCCTCATCGGGTCCCTGCCGGTTCAGTTCCGTGGGATCGTGAGCGACGAAGAAGAACACCTTGAGCAGTTGATGGTATGACACTTTAGCGGGATCGTAGGTGACTTCGACCGATTCGGCATAGCCGGTCGTGCCCGTGCTGACCATCTCGTAAGTGGGATTCGGCGCGGTTCCGCCCGCGTATCCCGACACCACCTTCGTCACGCCTTTGACGTGCTTGAAAACCCCGTCCACGCCCCAGAAGCATCCGCCGGAAAAAACGGCGATCTGCTCGCCCGTGTGCGCCGCAGTTTGAGCGCCGGCGGCCCGCGCAAAGTTCGATTCGCCCAACCAGAGAAAGCATCCGGCGATCAGGACGAGCAGGCGCCAGGCCGGCGTACAACCCTTTGGTACAGTCATTGATGAAACCTCTGTCTGATTACAGCACAGATATGATCCGAGGTCGAAAGCCCGAAAACCCGTCGTTTTCACGTATCAAACGGGTCACGTTGCTGCTAGTGTCGGCGCTGACGGCCGCGCAAATCAGATTGCCTCACAAGGAGCAGCGTTATGGCACAGGTCCAGGAAAACCGAACGAGCGGCGGGGTTAAAGCCGGTCCGGTCGCGACCGACCTGCTGTTTGAAAACGATCACGTCAAAATCTGGCAGATGAATCGCGGGCCGAAGGAATCCTTCTGGCCGCATCACCACAATTACGACTACATCCTGTTTCAGATCACCGACCTGCTCGGCGCCAATGACGGCGAAGAGGAACACAAGAAGGTGTGGGAGTCGCGCTCGCAGGACGCGGCGGCGCGGGACGGCGAGCGCAAAGGCACGCTGCTGCCCGCACGCGGGGTCCATTATATTCCGGGTACCGGATGGCTCTCGCCGGGATTCATCAATCTGGGCGACAATCGGTTTCTCGGAGCGCTAATCGAGATCAAGCGACCGCGCCGACCCAACCAGGAACAGGTGGGCTACGCGCGCAGCGACGCGATGGCCGGGATGGAAGTGCGGCCCGGATGCGTGCATCTGCTGGAGAACGACCGCGCAAGAGTGTATGAAACGACCCTTGATCCCGGACAGAGCGATGAGATGCGGGAGCAACTCGATTGCGGCATTTATGTGATCGAGGGCGGCAAGATCCGGATCGCCGAAGAAGACGAAGACGGCAACCGGCGCACGGTCGAGCAGGAGCATCCGGGGGTAAGCGGATATTTTCTAGCGGGCGGCGCGCGCCGCCGGATCACGAATATCGGCAACACGCGCTACCGCCATCTCAGCGTCGAGATCAAATGATAATGAGATACACCAGGGATCTCCCCGTAGCGCCGGCCTCCGTGCCGGCGTCTTGCGCTACGGCGGAAAGGAAAGCTCACAAGCGGGTTGCCAAACCCGATTCGATCAGGCGTTGTTCGAGTACCGGCAGGCGGTCGTGGCCCCAGAACGGCTCTCCCTTGAACACGAAGAGCGGCACCCCAAATACGTGATCGTCTTCGGCTTCCTTTTGGGCTCGCGCCCACGCTTCACGGCCGGCTCCGGAGAGATAATCGCGATATTGACCGGCTGGCAGACCGATATCCTGGATAACCGCCGCGATCGCGCCGGGTTGATCAATTTCCAGTTCGCGGCGGAAGAACAGTTCGTACACTTTGCGGCTGTATTCGATCAGGCGTCCGTGCTCGTTGGCGAACAGGCCCCCGATCAGCGCCGGGGTGGAATCGTAAACCTTCAGTGGACCGCGAATAATCAGCCCGCGCGCAGCCGCCCATCGGCGCGCGTCCAGATATGAGTATCGCGCCTTGTACTCGGAATAGAGACTGCGCTCGCCCTTGCCCTTGATACGGAGTTGGAACGGGATCCATCGCAGGCGCACATTGTATTTCCGCTGCAGCGCGAATGCCGGATCGAAAGCCAGGTAGGCGAACGGACTCTTATAGTCCGAGTACATTTTGATTTCGGCCGCCTGCACGGGAACCTCAGCCGGCGCTCCAGCCTGAAAGTGAATCGGCGCTTCCCACCCAAACTCGACGATTGGCTTTGGGAAAAGGAAGGAAATCCTAGTTCATCCGCTGAGACCGGACCACCTGTCCCGGTAGAGCGCCGGTGGGTTTGCCATCAACGTAGATCACTTCGCCGTTTACGATCGTATAGTTGATTCCCTGGGCCGTCATCACGAAGCGGGCGCCGCCGCCGGGCAAGTCTCTGATCTGGTACTGGCGCATTTTGGTGTCGATCTGGTCGAAGTCGAAGATCACCACGTCAGCGGCCATTCCCGGCACCAGGCGCCCGCGTCCCACCACGCCGAAGATATCGGCCGGATTGGAGGTCATCAGTTGCACCGCGCGTTCGAGGCTGAAAAGCTGTTTTTTGCGCACCCAATGGCCGATCATGTAGGTTGGATAGCCCGCCTCGCAGTGCGCATCGACGTGCGCGCCGCCGTCGGACAGTCCAATCATCGTGCGCGGGTCAGAGAGCAGCGAATCCATCCCATCTTCGCTCATCGGCATGTCGGTGAAGCGGGTCTGGATGTCGTCGGCGACGGCGAGGTCGAGCATCGCATCGATCAAGTCCACGCCGCGCTCCTGCGCAATCTGCGTGAGCGCTTTGCCTTCGTACGGCTTGAGTTCGGGCTTTTGCACTTCCTCCACGCGCATCCGGCGCAGATCCGGCCGCGCAACCTTCAGGCTCAGGTTGTTGCGGAACTCTTCGCGGAATGAAGGATCGGCATACTCTTTCTTCATCACTTCGAGCGGCTTGTTCAGCACGCGCTTGAAGGCGGGCAGCGCCGCGAAGCTGCCGGGCGTGCGCAGATCGACGTTGCGGACGATCGGGACGGCGGAGACCTGCGGGATACCGCCGCGTTTGACCAGCGGCTCGACCTTGGCGAGCGTTTCCTTGTGATTGTGGACGAAAACCGCCAGCCAGGTGACCGGACGCCCGCTGGCGGTCAGCAACGCGTCGAGCACATTGTAGTCGTCGTCGGTGAAATTGCCGGTGACGTTGAGGTTGAACTCGATAACGCCGCGGCCGAGATCCTTCAGCACGCTCGCGTACGCCACCAGTTCCTCGAGGCTGGCCAGACGCGAGGCCAGGGGACGGCCCTGGTAGCCGACATGATTGGCGGCCTTGGAGGTGGACCATCCCAGGGCGCCGGCCGCGACCGCTTCATAAATGAGCTGGCGGATCTGCCGGATTTCCTCGGGACGCGCCGCGCGGTCCATCGACTCCTCCCCCATCACGTAATGGCGAAACGGGGTGAGCGGGGCCAGGAAACCCACGTTGATGCCTAATTTTTGTTTGGCGGCAGCATCGATATACTCGGGAAACGTCTCCCATTTCCAGGTGATACCGCGCTTGAGCACGTCGAAGGGGATGCCTTCAACGTTGACCAGATCCCACGCGGCAATCTCGCGCATCTGCGGCTTGCAGGGCGCGATACCGACGCCGCAGTTGCCCATCACAGTGGTCGTCACGCCATGCCAGGACGAACAGGTGACCAGGTCATCCCACCAGATCTGCGCATCGTAATGGGTGTGCGGATCGATGAAACCGGGCGCCACGATCAGTCCGTCGGCGTCGATCACCCTGGTGGCGCCATCCCTGATTTTGCCGACCTCGGCGATCTTGCCGTTGGCGATCGCCACGTCGGCCTGTACGCGCGGGGCTCCGGTCCCGTCCACGACTGTTCCGTTTTTGATCAGCAAGTCGTAAGCCATCGATTTGTCCTCCAGCCGGATTCACGCACGCCCGGGGGCGCGGCGCGGTCTCAGTCCAAGTGAACGTCCCACACCGGCGCTTCGTCGGCACGGACCAGTTCGTTTTCCAGCAATACTCCGCAATTGGGGCAAAGATATTCGCGGTACACAATCGGCACATCGAACTCGGTGGCCGGATCGGGAAACAGCTCCGCATCGATCTCCATCAGCGAACCGTCAATGCGCGCGGCGCCGAGCTTGTAATTGCCGTTGCCGGCGCAAATGAAATGACCGCAGTCCTTGCAGGCGATGTAGCGCTGCGGCCCGATCGCCACCAGTTCAAGCTCCTCGGCGACATCGTGTAGATGGGTCAGCGGTGTCCCGTTGGAAGCCGGTTGCGGCGACAGCGGAGTTGGCGGAGGCGCGGCGCGCCGGATTCGTTCGGCGCGAATTTCATGGCGGCGTTTTTCCGTCGCCGCCGCATTTACGGCGCCGCCCTGGACGACCACGCCATAGATTCGCGCCGCTGTCTCAGGGCTGACCACCCCTGATAAAACATCCTTCGCTACCAACTCCGGATCGCGCCGGATCGGGTCGCCATAACCGCCGCCCGACGATACCGATTGCACCATCACGTCGCTCTCCAGCATCCGGATATTGGCGGTTTTGGGCGGCACCGCCTCCAGCTTCCACAGTTCGTTCAATTCCGCGCTGCTGGCCGGAAAACTGCCGTGTTTGAATCGATCGCGGATATCGGTGCCGAATTGGTAATGGCACAGGCCCGATTGGCCCCAATGCCCGCCCCACAGCCCGTGGCATCCGGGCAGGCTGACGGGCGCGGACACGTTGCTGAAGACCTGGTTGTCGGTGCCCTGCCCTACCCATCCCATGACCAGTCCCGCGCCGCCGCGATACTTGCCGTGGCCGAAACCGGGGAAGCTGCGGCGGAACAGGTACATGATCGGATAGGCCTGCTCCCACGCTTCGCAATCGCCGCTTTCCGCGCTGGGCATGATGTGCGCCGAGCCCTGGTCAAGCCCGTCCTTGAACGAAAATGCGGCCATCCCGTGCGCGATCACGTCGAGCGTGATACTGGCGTACGGCTTGCCCCATTGATCGATGCCCGACATTCCGGCGAAGGTGGTGCCAACACTCCCCGCCATCGCCATCTTGCGCAGCTCCGGATCGCTGACCATCATCTTGGAAGCGATCTTGGAGGCCTGGAAAATCGTCATCATGATCGCCTGCAGGTTGGACACGGCGCCATTGCGGTCGATGCACGTGATGGTGCCGGGGACGCCTTTGAACTTCATGTGGCGCAGCACGCCGGCAAAGCAGAAACGATGATCCCACGCGAGCATCGAGCACAGCGACGCGAGGATCGCCGCGCGCCATGCGCCGTAGGAGCAGTTCGACGATCCTACCTGCGGATCCGTGCCGTCGTTGAAAAAGGTAAGCTGGTCGCCCTGCTTCTTCATCCCCAGGCGCACGCGATAGGCGCCGCGATCGCCGGTGTACATCCCGCCCAGGTACGACACGTCGGTCCAGGTCCCGTCGGGCAGACGGCTCAGCCGCTGGCCTACGGCGCGGCTGGTATCGTTGACGATCTTGCGCATCGCTGCTTTGACCGTGGCCGCGCCGTAACGCCTGACCAGATCCAGGATGCGCACGCGCGAGGCGTGGATTCCCGCCATTTGCGAGCGCAGATCCAGCGCCAGCAGGCCGGGCAGGCGCGAATGGCGCATCAGGGCCGCCTCGATATCGGGCCGGATGCGCCCGCGCTCGACAATTTTCAGCGGCGGAATCGGAGTGGCTTCGCTGTAGATGTCGCGGGCATCGACGCAGAAACTGCCCGGCGCGACGCCGCCGATGTCGCGCACGTGAATCGAATTGAAAATCCAGCAAAACAGCTCGTCGCCGACGAAAACGGGCGCGTAGGCCTGGAAGTCCATCTGATGGCTGACGCCGATCAGGGGATCATTCTGAATAAACAGATCGCCGTCGTGGATACCGGGAAAATCGCTCAGGTTCTCGATCGTCCAGCGGACCACCAGGTCCGCCATCCCGGGGAAGTACTGGAGGTAGGGCGCGAACACCACGCCGTCGCCAACCTCGTCCTGGATCGACGTATTGAAGTCGAAGGCAAAAGTCGTCACCGGCGAGGATGAAACCTTGCGAATCGTATCCGCCTGCTCCTGGTTGACGATCCACAAAGCATTGCGAATCACCTCGAAGGTCACCGGATGGATCGATTCTGCCTCTTCCGTATGCAGCTTCAGGTTGGGTGACAGGCGCAGTTTGGGTCCGGGGATATAACTGCGCATCCGGCCGTCCCATTGATCGGCGGACGGACGCTCGGCAGGCGAGACCTGCGGCTCAGTTGGTTCGGTCATCTGCGGCTGTCCGGCCATACGTCGCCCTCTTAGATGCTTGTACAACCGTTCAACGCTCCCGGCAATAAGGATGCAGAGGTGAGGGAAAAGGAGGCAGCCGGGAAAAAGAGTCAGGAGTGAGAGAAAAACTCAACCATTCTGTCACCCACCTCTCACTTCTCTTTTCTCACTTCTCGGACCACCGCCTGATCGGCTACGCTGGCGCTCGCCTGAACAGGAGGTGACGCGCTGTGGCGATAGCGACCAGATGTCCTTCCGCCGGAGAGCCGGTTGCGGCTTCCGGATGGAGGATCAGCCGCGCGGTGAACCCTTCGCCGCTCTACGGATCCAACGGGATGCGGATCGGGTCCGACGGATGGCTGTACGTGACACAGGTATTCGGCAGCCAGATTACCGCGATCAATCCTGCGACGGGCGAGGCGCGCATCGTCAGTCCCCGGGGCGGTCCGATCGTCAGTCCCGATGATCTCGATTATGACTCGCGTGGCGTGATGTATGTAACCGAATACCTCAACCAGCGGGTATGCGCGCGGACGCCCGACGGTGACGTGCGCGTCATTTCCGATCAGGTGCCGGGCGCCAACGGGATCACGGTTTACCGCGACCGGCTGTTCGTTGACGAATGCCGGGCTGGCGGCCGTCTGCTGGAGCTGTTTGCCGACGGCCGCGCGCCGCGGCTGATGGCCGACGGACTGGCGATGCCCAACGCGTGCGCGGTCGGTCCCGATGAGCGCCTGTACTTTCCGGAGGTGCTCAGCGGCGACATCTGGCGCGTTCCGCTTAACGGCGGCGAGCGCGAACGCTTTATCAGCGGGCTCCATACGCCACCCGCGCTCAAATTCGACAATCGCGGTGCGCTGATGGTGCTCGAGTCGCACACCGGAGAGGTCACGCGCATCGATCTGCAGACGCGAAGCAGGAGCACCTACACCAAACTCGAATCCGGGCTCGACAATCTGGTGATCGCGCCCGACGATCGCGTGTTCGTCTCCAGCTTCGCGCATGGCGGCATTTGGGAAATCGCGCCCAACGGGCAAAGCAAAGTGCTGCTGCCTCACGGATTGATCGGCCCGTGGGACGTGGCATGGAGCGGCGGCGCGCTGTTCATCGGCGACGGTCCCAGCCTGCTTCGCGTGCGGCCGCAAGGCGGATGGGAGCGCGTCGGATGGGTCGGCGACGCAGGCTTTCCCGGGATGATTCGCGGCTTGTGCGCGAGCGCCGGCGCGGCGCTGTTCATGACCACCACTGTCGGCAGCGTCGCGCGCTTCGATCCACAGACCCATCAGGCGCAAGTGCTGGCGAGCGGCCTGGATCGCCCGTTGGGTATAGCGTTGTCCGCACGCGGCGCGGCAATCGTCGCGGAGAACGGCACCGGCCGGATCCTGGAAATCGCACAAGGCCGCGATCCAAAGCCGATCGCCAACGGCCTGGACTTTCCGACCGGCGTTGCGGTAGCGCCGGACGGCGTCTGCTACGTCAGCGAAACCGGCGCCCATCGCGTGGTCAGAATCAACCGCGGCGTTGAAACTGTGGCCGACGGCCTGGATACGCCGCAGGGCATCGCCGTCAACGGCGACACGCTGATCGTGCTCGACGCCGGCACGCGTCAACTGCTGCAAATCGGGCTGAAGGATCAACGCCGACAAGTGATCGTATCGAACCTACCGGTAGGCAGCGCCGGCGGCTTGCCGGTCAAATCGATGCCGGGCATCCCCGGAATCTTCCCCGGCCCGTTCGTCCCCTTCGCCGGACTCGCGATCGGACCCGACAACCGCCTATTCATCGCCGGCGATGCCGACGGTAGCGTGCTGTCGGTGGAGCGGGCTTCAACGCCATAAGCGCCATGAAGCCTCAGGATAAGGAGGATTACGCCACTTTCGAGACCTGGGAGGGGATCAGTCTCGACTCGATGAACTCCCCGCCCTTCATCACGATATCCAGCCTGGTGCGATCCTTGATCACGCCGATGTCGCGGATCGGGTCGCCGTTGATCCCCAGCAAGTCGGCAATCTTGCCCGCCTCGATCGTGCCGATTTCGTCGCCCTTCCCGGGTTTGGCAACCGACGGGCAGCCGCAAATCACAGCGTCAGCGCATGGGCGCCCCCGTCCATCAGCAGGTTCTGGCCGGTGATGAAGCCGGCATGCACACTGCACAGGAAGGCGCAGGCCTTGCCGAACTCCTCCGGCGAGCCCAGCCGGCCCGACGGATTCTGCTCCCTGAGAGCCCGGATCGCCTCCTCGAAATTGCTCCCGGCGGCCTTGGCCCGCGCTCCGACCATCGCGCGCAGCCGATCGGTCTCGAAGGAGCCCGGCAGCAGGCCGTTGATTGTCACATTATGGCGGACCGTCTGGCGGGAAAGCCCTGCGATGAAGCCCGTCAATCCACTGCGCGCGCCATTGGACAGACCAAGGAACAGGATCGGCGATTTCACCGACGAGGAGGTGATATTGACGATCCGCCCGAACTTGCGCGCGATCATCCCGTCCACGGTGCGCTTGATCATCTCGATCGGCCCCAGCATCAGCGCATCGAGCGCCTTTAGCCAATCCTCGCGGCTCCAGTCGCGGAAATCGCCGGGCGCCGGGCCGCCGGCATTATTGATGAGGATGTCAGGCTCGGGACACGCCGCCAGCGCCGCCTCCTTGCCCTCGGGCGTGGTGATGTCGCCGGGCGCCTCCGTGACTATGACATTGGGATACGCCTTGCGGATTTCCGCCGCGGTTTGGGCGAGCGACTGTGCGTCGCGGCCGGTCAAGGTGACGTGAACGCCCTCGGCGGCCAACGCCGTTGCGCAACCCCGCCCCAATCCACGGCTCGACGCGCACACCAAGGCACGACGATCGCTTATACCGAGATCCATATTCCTTCCTCCTTTTTGACGGTGGGATGCCGATAGCACTAATGCGCGTATTCGGTGGCCGCCAGAACGCTGATAGTCATCCTGGCGAATCCCTCGCACGTCCCGCCCTTGATGCGATGGTCCAGCCGCGCAATCGTAACGGCCGACCGCGGCGGGTTCCAGCCGGCAGCACTTCCGCAAGCCCGGACAATTCCTCCATAATGGCGACGTTTTGAATGACGAACCGGGGAGGAAACGCCATGCCCAACGCACCCAGGACTTGTAAGGCCGCGCTGCTCAAGGCTTATCGCCAACCGCTGGCGGTCGAGGACGTGCCGCTGCCGCAGGAACTGGAACCCGGCGCGATGCTGGTCAAGAACGACGCCAGCTCGATCTGCGGCTCCGACATGCACGCTTGGGAAAACCCGCCTCCGGCCAGCATGGGAATCGCCGTAACGCTGCCGGTCGTGCCGGGTCATGAGATGATGGGCAGGATTGCCGACCTCGGCACCGTCAAAACCGACTCGCTGGGGCGTCCGCTCAAGGAAGGCGATCGCATCATCTGGAGTCCCGGGGTGTGCGGGCGATGCTTCTGGTGCACGGTCGCCAAACGTCCTTCGTTATGCCCGAATCGACGCTACTTCGGCGTGTCGTCGGTGAAGAACTACCCGTACCTGACGGGAGCGTTCGCCGAATACACCTACGTATTTCCCGGATGCGGGCTGGTCAAGGTGCCGGACGCGGTCAAGGACCATTGGGCCTCCGCCGCTTCCTGCGCGCTGCGCAGCGTAGTGCATGCGTTCGAACGCCTCGGTACGCTGCGCGAGCCGGAAATCGTGATCGTGCAGGGAGCAGGCCCGATCGGCTTGTTCGCCACCGCGATGGCGGCGCGGTCGGGCGCAGCCAAGGTAATTACGATAGGCGCACCTGCGGACCGTCTTGAAGTGGCGAAGAAATGGGGCGCCGATTACACCATCTCAGTTGATGTTCCGCACGCGCAGCGCGTCGAGCAGGTCAGGGCTCTGACCGACGGTTTGGGCGCCGATTTGGTAATCGAAGGCTCCGGGGCCAGGACCGCGTTCACGGAAGGGATCGAGTTGGTGCGCCGCGGCGGGCGCTATCTGGTAATCGGGCAGGTCGGTCCTGACGCCGTGACTTTCCTGCCTGCCAACGTCGTTGGCAAGGAACTCGATATCATCGGCTCATTGTCGGGCAACGTTTCCGACTACTACAAGGCGCTGTGCTTTTTGGAAAACAATCGCGAGCGCTACGACTTCGACGCGATGTTTCCCAACCGCTACAGGCTGGGCGACATCGACAAGGCGTTCGTTGCCATGCACGAATTGCGCGACATCAAACCGGTGATCGTTTACGGAAATTAGAGCCAAGGCCGAAGTGCCTACGGCAGCCAACCCGATCGCTCAGGCCAGTCGCTTGAGGCGGGCTTGCCTTACCGTTTCTGCAATTGCGTCGGGGTTGGCTACGTTTCGCATCCGGATCATGTAGTCAGCGCTGGCCGCGGAAGAAACGACCACGCTGCCAATTCCGACCAGACGCTGGAACAAAGTCCGGCTGACCTCCACCGAACGAATGTCGGCCAGTTCCACTTCCCGCCGCGTCTGGCTCAGGATTCCATGCCGCTCGATCAGCCGCTCCGAGGTGATGCTCCAACTCGTACTACGCCGCGACATGATGGCGGTGACTACGATGAGCAGGCCCAGGACGAAAAAAGCGATCGCGATCGGACCGCCGTTGCGGCCGGAAGCCTGGACGACAATGCTCAACCCGATCAGGGTCGCGGCGGCCACGAACGAGCCGGCGAAGGTCCACCACGACGTCATGATGCGGCTTAGCGCGTATTCGTGCCGCGACTCCGGGCGGGGAAAAAACATCCGCGTCCCGCATCGCGAGCAGAATGCCGCACCGCCCGCCGTCTCGAAACCGCATTGAGGACATCTCATAGATTGGCCGCCGTCCGCCCCTGAGTCGATTTGCGCATCCGCACTATACCCTCGTCAAACAGCCGCACTATACTCCCGTCAAACAGTTTACATGGCGATAGCGTCGCCCACGATACCGGCCAGGCCGCTCTTGTGGCCAACCGCCACCCCGATGAGCTAACGTCCGCCTGTCGCCGCCGCATCGTTTTGCGCCGCCGACGCATGGTTCATGGAGGTTGCGATGGGCCAGGACGATGGAATTCTATCGGGGATTCGCGTAGTCGAGATGGGCCAATACCTGGCCGCCCCCAGTGCGGCCAAAACGATCGCTGCATTGGGCGCCGACGTGATCAAGCTGGAAATGGCGCCGCGCGGCGATCTTAATCGACTCTACACGCTGATGAAGGGTCAGAGCGTGACCCACATGGTCAATAATCACGGCAAGCGCAGTATCTGTATCGACGTTAAGCGTCCCCAGGGCGCCGCTATCGCGCTTGACGTCATCAGCCGCTGCGACGTGTTTATCGAAAACTTCAGCCCCGGCGTCCTGGCCAAATATGGACTGACGTGGGAGACGCTGCACGCGCGCAATCCGCGCCTCATCATGTGTTCGATTTCGGGCTTCGGGCAGGACGGCGTGAATGCGCAAAAGCCGGCCAACGATATCATCGCGCTGGCGATGGCGGGGACGCTGCATCTGATTGGCTATCCCGATCGTCCGCCCGCTATTCCGGCCGTCAATATCGCGGACATGACCTCGGGCACGCATGCGCTCGCCGCAATTTGCGGCGCGCTGTTCCGGCGCGAGCGCACCGGCCGCGGGCAATACATCGACATCTCGATGGTCCAATGCATGGCGTCATGGAACGACGGCGGCAGCCTCTTTCATCAAATCAGCGGCGGCAAAATGAATCCGAGCCGGATGGGATCGGATTTCCCCACGGTCTCGCCGATGGGCATTTTCAAGGCCCGCGACGGTTATGTCGCTATCACCGTTCTGATCGACCAGTGGGAATTGTTCACACAAATCATCGGACGGCCCGAACTCGCTACCGACCCGCGCTTCGATACGCTGCCGCACCGGCTTGAAAACAGGCCTGAGGTCAATCGGATTGTCGAGGCATGGCTGGATTCTTTCGCGAGCCGCGACGAGCCGCTGGCGATGCTGGAAGCCAACCATATCCTCAGCGCCCCGGTTTACGACGTGCCGCAGGCGATGAACTCCGACGCGGTGAGAGGACGCGGCGCGCTGCAAACGCTCACTTATCCCAACGTCGGCGCAGTCGAGGTGACGCGGCCTCCGCTGCGTTTTTCCGAATCGAAAACGGAAATACCTCGTCCTGCGCCGAAATTGGGCGAACACAACGTCGAGGTGTTGGGCGAGTTGCTCGGCTATTCACAATCAAGGGTAGCGGCGCTCATCGAGGAAGGTTTGCTGGTTCAGGAAAAAGACCCTCAACAAGCCTGACCCTGCGCCTTCAACTGGATTAGTATGGCCGCATAAAAGGAGTAACAACAATGGCAGATCTTGCGATCGTAATCATGCCGGGATCACCGGCGCAGATTGGCGACCTCGCCCGCGCGGCGGAAGACGCCGGTTTTGCCGGCGCATGCATGCCGGAACTGACCAACGACGGCCTGATGTGCTGTTACGTAATGGCGTCGGCAACCAGGAAAATCCGGCTGATCACCTGGATCGTGAACGTCTATTTCCGCCATCCATGGCTGTGCGCGGCGGCGGCTTCGATGGTCCAGGAGGTGTCGGGCGGGCGCCTGACGCTGGGCCTGGGCGTAAGCCATCGGCCGTTCATGCAGGCGCTGGGAATCGATATGGGCAACGCCCGCGACAAGCTGCGCTCGGTCACCGTCGAACTGCGCAAAATCTGGAACGGCGAGAAGAACATCGGTGTGCCCGCACGCAAGCCCAAAACTCCCATTCCTATCTATTACGGTGCGCTGGCGCTGGAAACGGCTCGTCTGGCCGGCGAACTGGCCGACGGCGCGGAATTTTACATGTGTCCGGTCGATCGCGTGCGCAAGCTGGCCAGTGCCGCGCACGAGACCGCAATCAAACACGGGCGCAAGGCATCCGACGTCGCGATCACCGTGGGTTTGCCCACCTTCGTCGATGACAATCTCGAAAAGGCTTACGACACGGCCCGCCAGCAACTCTCCTTTTACCCCGCCCTGCCCTTCTACAATCGTCAACTGGCCAGAAGCGGCTTCGAAGCGGAAGCAAAAGCGGCCATGGAAGCGGCGGCGCGCGGCGATCACAAGGCCCAGGTGGCGGCAGTATCGAATCGTTTGGTCGATTCAGTGGCGCTGGTCGGACCGGCGTCGCGCTGCATCGAGCGGCTGGCGGCGTTTCGCGAAGCGGGCGCGCAAATGCCAATTCTCGCTCCCGGCGGCCCCGACACCATGGAAAACACCAGGAAGGTGATCCAGATCTTCGCCAAAGCCATTTAGTACGCGGATACGCATAAAATTCGTAATACCGCCGGTGCTGGCCAGGTTTGCCTGGTCGCACCGGCGTGCGGCGGCTGATGCGCCGCTGTCTTAATGATGCCGATGCTGGCAGAGCCGGCTCATCGCCGCGCGCGGATTATCTCTATCAATTCAGGAAACGATGATATTACGGCCGCGGCATACTTTTCGGGCGCTGTTTTGACGCGTTCTTCGGGGCGCCTGATCAGGACCGCTTCGATTCCGGCGGCGTTGGCGCCGGCGACATCGAGATGCGGCGCATCGCCGACGTGCAATGCCTGATCCGCGCTTGTCCCCGTTCTGGCCAGGGCGAATTTGAACAGCTCGGGAGCCGGTTTTGCATAGCCTGCTTCGGACGAGATCGTCACCGACTCGAAATAGCGCTGAAGGCCAAGGCCTTCGAGCAGATGGTAAAGCCTCGCGTCGAAGTTGGAGATCACGGAAAGGCGCAGGCCGGCGCCGCGCAGCTGCTCCAGCGCGGGCACTACGTCGTCGTACACGACCCAGTTCGAAGCATCGCCAAAGAACTCGAACAGGGCGGTGAAATAGGCGTCGAAGTCATCGAATTGATGGAGTCCGGCGAAGGTTTCCGCCACCCGTGCCCGCCACCATTCGCGCTCCAAACGGCGCAATTCCGCCGGCGAATGGCCGGGGCCGAACGCCAGCCCGGGCGCGTTGCCGAACGAATGGCGGAACGCGGCGCTGACTTCCCTCCCGCTCACATTGGCGCCAAACCCGCGCGCCACCTGAGCGTAGAGTTCGCCTACCGGCTGTCGCGTTTCGAACAACGTGCCGGCCGCGTCAAAGAAAACCGTTTTCAACATCCTGGCGGATAGTTTTCTCTGTTGCTCTTCCGCATTCAATGGGACAGTCGAATTTCGGCCGGACGCACATTGCCGAACGATCGGCCAAGGCGAGCCACCTGTTTTCAGGAGCGTGAGCGATGGAAGGGTCCAAATGCCGCCGAGTCTTGCCGGGGATTGGCGCAGCGTGGTATGGGCAAAAAAGTTTCGATGAGCGCAATCAGAACCACGGGCGACAGCCCGGTTAGGAACTCTTAACAATGGCCGGCGAGACGGTTTTCGTAATCGATCAAATCACGCCTAAACCCGGGATGGGCCGCGCCTTTCTCGACGCCTACATCCAGAAATACGCGCCCAACGCTAAGGAGCGCGGCATGCATCTGGAACACACGCTGGTGGCGCCGCCGGTATGGCTGGATGACGGCTCCAATACGTTGTTCTTCGTGTGGTCGGTCAAGGGCGGCGCCAAAGGCGTCTGGGGCACCCTGATTGGCGGACGGCGCGGCAATGCCCTGGACGAATGGTGGTGGAAGGACGCCGCGCCGATGATCGTCTCCAGAGAGCGTTTTTTTTCCAGCAACCCATCGGACATAGCGAGCCTGACCAATGTTTAAGTTGACCAGATTGCTGTTTTTTCCCGCCGATCGCGCAACTGCCGAGCGCCAGGCCGTGATCCAGACGCTGCGCGACGTCAGCGCCCAGAGCGCCGCAGTGAAGCGCTTTCTCCTGGAACCGACTTTGCCCGGGGTTCTCAACGGCGGCGATTACATCTGGCACCTGCAATTCGCTGATCAGGCCGCCTACCGTGCCTGCCTGTCACAGCCGCCATGGCGCGACAAGGTCGATCCCCTGTTTGAAGGCGGCACCTTCAAAAAATACGAAAGCGTCGCCTATGAGGGCGGTTTGAGCGGCGCTAACAGGAAACTCGAAAGCGGCGTTTACCGCACTTTGATCATGACGATGAGGCCCGGCGCCAGCCCGCAGCAGATCGCCCAATTCGAAAAGGAATTGGCAGGAATGCCCAGGTACATCTCCTCGATCAAGAACTGGCAATTGAGCCATGGCACCGAAGCGAGCGGCAGCCGTCAATGGAGCCACATCTGGGAACAGGAATACGAGAACCTCGAGGGGCTGACGGGACCATATATGGACCATCCGTTTCACTGGGGACTGGTCGATCGATGGTTCAATCCGGAATGCAGCCAATACATCGTCGATAAGGTGCTGTGCCACACCTATTGCGAGTTCAAGACCAGCGTCCTGGGCCCGGACGCATAGCAAATTGTGACAAACGGGCGCGCCACCATGCCGCCTGGATTTCTGACTAGCCGCCGTGCCCGCGATCAAATTCAACCTGACCTTGCCCATGACCAGCCTGCACAAGGTCAGGGAGTACGCCGCGCTGGCCGAGGACCTGGGGTTTTATTCGGTATCGCTGGGCGACCATCTGTTCGTCCGCGTGCCGCACCTGTCGTGGGGTCCCCAGGTGCCGCATCTCGAATGCTTCATGACGCTCAGCGCGGTCGCGGCGACCACCAAACGCGTGCGCTTGGCGCCGTTGGTCGCAGTGGTGCCGTTTCGCAATCCCGCGCTGCTCGCCAAAATGACATCGACCATCGACCAGATCAGCGGCGGCCGTCTGATCGCCGGTCTGGGCTCCGGATGGTTTCCCGAGGAGTTCGAAGCATACGGCTATGGTTCGCCATCGGACGGCGAGCGCATCGATCGGATGGCGGAGGCGATCGAGGTCCTGAAAGCGATGTGGACCCGGGACGAACCCAGCTATCGCGGCCGATATTATTCGATCGACAAGGCGTACAACTTCCCCAAGCCGGTGCAAAAACCGCATCCGCCGATCATGATCGGAGGGGCCGGAAAGAAGGTGCTGCAGATCGCCGCGCGCGAAGCCGATATTGTCAACCTGGTCTCATCCTCGCAGGCCGCCAATCGCAAGGGCAGGTTCGACAAGGCGCAACTGCGCCAGCGGATCGATTTACTGCATCGTTTTGCGCGCGACCAGGGACGCGATCCCGCCGCGATCGAAATTTCGGGCTTCCCATTCGTATTCATCGCGCGCGACCGAAGCGACGCCGATGCAACCGCGCGAAAAATCGCACAGCGCAATGGTTTTGACGAGGTCGAGGAAGCGCGGCAATCGCCCGGACTGCTGCTGGGAACACCAGCGGAGATCGTGCGCGAACTGCGCGCGAGAATCGAAGAATTCGGGATGACCTACTACATGGTGTCGATGCCCGACGCGGAATCGGTCAAATTATTTGCCGCCGAAGTAATGCCCGAGTTCACGCGTTAATTGGGCCGCGCGAACACCTTTCAAACCCGTCGTTGCTGAATTTTCTTGCACTCTGGCTCCTGGGCAAGACGCTTCGCGTTGATTTCTGCGCTTCCTTGCGGCTGCGGCTTTGATGCAAACACCTCGCGCGCGATTAGATCGGTGCTGAACAGGCCCAAAGCCGCCCGCACCACCATCACCAGTCCGGTGTGCGCCAGCGCCATCGTCAGCAGCGATGCGCGCGATCCGAAATCGCTGAAGATCGCCACAATCGCCGCCTGGCGCGGGCCGAGTCCGGACGGGACGATTGGCAGCGCGCCGGCGATCAGGACGACCGGCAGAGCCGCCATCACCAATTGCAGCGGCACGCTGATTTGGAAGCTCACCAGCTCCAGGTACAAGATCGCGCCCTGCGCGGCAAAAACCGCCCCGCGGATTGCCGCGAGCTTCACACAATCGCTGACGCGCGCGCGGCGCAAGACGGCAAACAGCGGTCCAATATGAGCCCATCGCGCCACCGGCAGCCGCGATCCGAAGAACCATAGCAGCGCAAACGCACAAGACGCGCCCAGGAAAAGAGCGGCGGCGCCCAATGAAAGTTCAGGAATGGAGCGCGGGGCCGCAAGACTCGCCGCCAGCGCCATCAGACCCACAACCTGGAGATCGATGACTCCCTGGAACATCAGGATCGCGCCGGCGCTGATAAAATCGACGTGCTTGCGCCGATGCACCATGGTGACCACGGCGGTGCCCGCAGCCACGCCGTTGACGGCCTGAAAAAATTCGTGCGCGATCAGCGCCGGCAGCATCTCACGAAAGCCGCTGGGAATCTTGAAATAGCTGAACAGCCGCGAGTAAAGCCAGGTGTCTCCCACCACCCAAATAACAACCGAGCCGAGGCAGACCGGAATGAAGATACTCATCCGCGCCTGCATCAGATCATGGGCAAGTTGGGCTGCGGAGATTCCGCGCGCCACCCAGATCACGATAGCGATACCAATGGCGTAGGTCGCGGCCATCCGCAGCCATGAGCGGCGGCGGGCTTGGCTGACAGCGGTGCGGTAAATAAACGCCGGCACGTGGCTAGCCCGGGGCGGATGTCAGATCCTCGAAATGGCGCGGTCTGTCCCCAATATTCCCATCTTCCCTGCTGTGCCAGGACATGCGCAACTCGGGCACGTTGCGGCCGAGCACCTTCTCGACCTGGGCAACCTCATCGGCGTACAGCGACTGCAACAAGTCGTGGGCGCGTGGATCCATCGCCGGTTTGTGACCCGGCCGGAGAAAAAAATGCTCATAAATGTATTTGCCCATCCGTCGCGGGACCAAAACCTTTCCCAAAGCCCGGGCCAAATCCGATCCGGCGATTTTGCGCAGCCGCTCGCTGCGCACGACCGCGTACGCGTTGTGAGCCTTGTTGATGTCAATCCAATCCATCGGTTCCGGATCGATATCGAGAAACGCCGCCAGTTCTTTCAACGCGCCGCGCACGTTGCGCCGGAATTCCTCGAATACCATGATGTGCACGCGATCGGGGCCGAAGGCGTCCAGGTAACGGTATATCTGGGCGGAATAGAGACCGAGTTCGTAATAGAGATATGAAACTCCCCATCCTTTGAGGGCCCGCGACATATCGCGGCGCAGCGCCGCATAGAATGGCTCATCCTGCACTCCTTCGCGGTAATCCATCAAATAATGCGAAAAGGCGCGATCAATCGGGTCGCGCAACAGGATCAGGATGCGCGCGTGCGGGACGGTCCGCTTGATCCGGTAAGCGACTTCCGGATGCCATAGATAGGAGGGGCTGGCGTCGCCGATCACTTTGTAGCCACGCGCGTGGCGGAACAGGCGCAGGTAGGCGCCGCGATCGGTGATGGCTTCGGCCGAGTACCGAAGCTCGCGCGCGGGCCTCACCTGGGCGAAATAGTGCGGCTCTTTTATAGCGGGAAAGAAAACCTGCGGATGCTGCGAAAGATAGGCGTAAATCGAAGTCGTGCCTGCCTTCGCGGCGCCCACCACGAAGAAATTGGGCCAGATTTCCGGCATTCGAGCGTCTCCTGAGATGAGGTGTCCAGGTCAGGCGATGCTGGCCTCCAATGTGTCTTGCGCCAAACTGATTTGGTCCGGCTCAACAACATTGTAGCGTAAATGCGGAAGTTTGGTTGAGGGAAAATTGCCGGTCGGTCAGTTACCCCAAATCGTAGCGATAACCGTCCGCCGCACGGCCGCCAGCGCAGCGGCACCAATGAAATTTCAGCCACGGTGGGCGCTATCACTAAGCCCAATCCGATCCGTGAGCGAAGTCCGCGCGCCTGGCTTTGCGATCGAGCTCCGAACAACTTCCAAAAAAACGGCCCGCCTGCAAAACGGGCGCCGCTCAGTGCGGAAGATCGGCCGCGCCATGGCGCAGGAGCCGGCCTGACTGCGATCCGGTGGGTTGGCCGTCCACAAACGTCAGTTCACCGTTGACCATGATGTAACGGTAGCCCTCCGCGCGCCGCACGCGCCGCCATTCGCCGGCCGGCATGTCGCGGGCGATTTCCTGCGGCAACAGCTTCAAACGCTTGAAATCGTACATCACGATGTCGGCGGCGTAGCCAGGGCGCAGCAAACCGCGATCCGTAAACCCGGCTGCATAGGCCGGCAGCGCGCTCAACTTCCAATGCGCCTCTTCCAGGCTCATCGCCTTACCTTCGCGCACAAAATTGATCAGGTACTCGGTCGGATAGACGCCCGCGGTCAGAAACTTGGTGTGCGCGCCGCCGTCTGACACCCCCGGAATCGCGTATGGATATTTTGCGACTTCGGTCTGAAGATCGAGCCTGGTATTGTGCGCAGGCGCGAAGAACTCCGTGCGCAATCGCTCCGATACAGCCAGATCCAGCATCGCGTCGATATAGTGCTTGCCCAGTTTTTCGCCGGCCGCCGCCAGCGTCAGTCCCTCCAAATCCTTGTGCTCGGGATTTTTAACCTCGCTGATGATGATTTCCCAGAAATCGCTGGCGGTCTGCGGCGGTCGCGCCCGCAAGGCCGGACGCCGCGCCGGGTCGCCGAGCTTGTGCAGCTTGTCCTCCACGTTGCCCAGCATCGCTTCGCACCACGCCTCGGAATCGTCAAAAACGTTGAGGTCCTGCGCGAGGTCGAAGGTCAGCCCCGAATCGGTGATGATCGCCTGCGGATAGATGCGCAGCCCGCGCTCGTAGCAGCGATCCAGCCACTTCATCGTCATGTGATGCGCGTCGGGACGGCTGTCGGTAGAGCGCAGCGCCTGGAAAATGATCGGACGGCCGCTGACTTCCGCCAACTCTTCCAGATGGCGGATGTCGGCGCGCTGGTCCGCCGTCGACAGCACCATCTGGATAAAGCCCTCGTTGCGCTTGCGCAGCACGCGGGCAAAGGCCAGCGCCGTCTCATTATGCATCACGTCGGTGACCATCGGGGTGCCGTCGAAATCGCGCTGCACGCAGTTGCCACCGCTCGGATGCAGCCGCTGCGCCGACCATCCGCCGGCGCCGGCGTCCATCGCCTCGTCCAGCAAGCGGCACATCTCCTCGGTCTCGGCATCGGTCGGCCTGCGCGTTTTGGCAGCCTCCAGTCCCATCACGTAAGTGATGAGCGGGGTCAGCGGCACGTAGGGCAGCACGTTGACGCCCTTGGGGCGGCGGTCAAGGCTGTCCATAAACTGGGGGAAGGTCTCCCAATCCCAGGGCATCCCCGCCTTCATACATTCGTAGGGAATCGCCTCGGTGCGCGTCATCGTCAGCATCGCGCGCTCGCGATCCTTGGGATGGCATGGGGCGAAGCCGAAACCGCAATTGCCGATCACCACCGACGTAACGCCGTGCCAACTTGAGATGCTGCAGGACGGATCCCAGAAAAGCTGGGCATCGTAATGAGTGTGAAGGTCGATGAAACCCGGAGCGACGTACAGCCCCGACGCGTCGATGGTCCGGCGAGCGTCGGACTTGTCGAGCTGACCAATGGCGGCTATCTTGCCGCCGCGAATACCGAGGTCGGCGCGAAAGCGCGGCATCCGGCTGCCATCGATTACAGTCCCGCCATGAATGATAGTGTCAAATTGCGGCATTGGTGCTCCCCTGCGGCCCGATTATAAACACTAATAATAGCAATACCGCGACAATTCAATGGAAAGCGACGACCGGGCAAGCGGTTCCGATAGCGCTCAAGCAGCTCGGTCATATAATTGCGCCATCTTTTCGTCGGCGATCGAATGCGCGCTGCCGATGGCATCAAGTGGATCCGGCCCTGGCTCTGGCAAAGCGCGGGGTTCAATTGGTAGGCTGCCGCCATCTGAACGTGGATTGCGGGGGGACTCGATCTGCAAGGAGAACAAGGGCATGGGCAAGCTTGACGGAAAGGTTGCCGCGATTACGGGCGGCGGCCGCGGTATCGGACGCGCGGTGGCCAAGGCGATGGCCGCGCAGGGTGCGGCCGTGGTGGTCAACGATTTGGGCGTCAGCGTGGCCGGCGAAAAGGAAACCACCTCGCCCGCCGACGCGGTGGCCGAGGAAATCCGCCAGGCCGGCGGCAAGGCGGTCTCCAACCACGCGGACATCGCCACGATGGCGGGCGGCAAGAGCCTGGTCGATCAGGCAATCCGGGAATTCGGCCAACTCGACATCCTGGTGAACATCGCGGGAATCCTGCGCGACCGCATGATTTTCAGCATGAGCGAAGAGGAATGGGATCTGGTGATCAAGGTCCATCTGAAGGGACACTTCTGCCCGATTCACTTTGCCTCGATTCACATGCGCGAGCGCAAATACGGACGCATCATAAATTTTTCCTCCAACGCCGCATTGGGCAGTCCCGGACAGCCCAACTATGGCGCCGCCAAGGCCGCCATCCTGGGACTCACCTTCAGTTGCGCCAACGCGCTGGCCAAGTACAACATCACCACCAACGCGATCATGCCGGGTGCGGCAACGCGGATGACCGACACCATTCCGCAGGGGCGCGTGGCCGGATCGCTCATAACCAGCGACAAGGCCGCAGGCACCCCGATGGATCCCGCGCACGTGGCGCCGACGATCATCTTTTTGTGCAGCGACGAAGCCGCGACGATCAACGGCCAGTGCTTCGGCGCTTCGGGCTATCGGGTAACGCATTACACGCCGTGGCGCGCCGACAAGGTGCTGGTGAACGACGGGCCATGGGAGATGGACAAGCTGATCAAGGCGTTCAAGTCGACCTTCGGCAGCGAAATGAAAGCGCCGCCGATGTTCGGGGGATGACCGCGGCGGGCGGGGAACGATGATGGCAGCGCAATCGTCCAACGACGATATCTTTGCCGGCATCAGGGTCATCGAGATCGGGCAGTACATCGCGGCGCCCGCGGCGGCGAAGATGATGTCCGATATGGGCGCCGAGGTGTTCAAAATCGAGCTGCCGCCCTACGGCGACATGATGCGCGTATACACCGTGCCAGGCGTGAAAGCGGGCGACTTGTACATCGCTGACAATCGCGGCAAAAAAAGCGTCTGTGTCGACCTGAAGCGGCCCGAAGGCGCGGCGGTGGTGCGCGATTTGGTTGCACACAGCGACGTGCTGGTCGAAAACTACACTCCCGGCGTGCTGTCCAAGTATGGCATCTCCTACGAGGCGCTGGTGCCGCTCAATCCGCGCCTGATCATGTGTTCGATTTCGGGCTTCGGCCAGACCGGTCCGCTGGCCAACAAGCCGGGCAACGACCTGATCGCGCTGGCGGCCAGCGGTTTGTTGGATCTGGTGGGGTACCCCGACCGTGCGCCCGCCTATCCCGGCGCGAATCTGGCCGACAACGGCGCCGGCGTGCACGCGCTGGCTGCAATCGCGAGCGCACTGTATTTCCGCGAGAAAACCGGCCGCGGCCAGTATATCGACCTGGCGCTTACCGAATGTCTGGGCCATTACAATTCACTGGGGATGGTGCAGTACGCAATCAGCGGCGGGCGGGCGAAAGCAACCCGCTCAGGATCGCATTCGGGCGGCACTGCGCCGTTCGGCGTGTTCAAGGCGCGCGACGGCTATGTCGCGATCGCCGTGCTGATTAACCAATGGACCCCCTTCGCCGAACTGATCGGTAAACCCGAGCTTGCCACCGATCCGCGCTACGACACCATCGAGCATCGGATGCAGCACCAGGACGAAGTCATCAGGATCGTCGAGGATTGGCTGCAATCATTTCCCGGCCGCGAGCAACCGCTTGCGATGCTCGACAAGCTGCACATCATGTGCGCGCCGGTGCTCGACACCGCCGGTTTCGTCAGCGACCCGCAGATTCGCTCGCGCGATCTGATGCAGCCGGTCGTGCAGCCCGAAATCGGCTCGCTCGACCTGCCCAAAGCGCCGTTTCATTTTTCCGCGGCGCGGGTGGGAATCCGGATGCGCGCCGCGCTGCTCGGAGAGCACAACGAATCGGCGCTGGAGACGGTCGCGGGTTACAGCAAAGAGAAAATCGCCGCGCTCAGGGCAAACGGAGTGCTCAAAAACGACCCCAGAGTGGATCAGCTCAAAGCCGGCGGCAATCCGCAATAATTCAGCTTTTACAACTTGGAGATAACAAAATGGGTATTCTCGAGGGCAAAGTGGCGGCAGTGACGGGGGGCGGACGCGGGATCGGCCGCGCCGTCGCCAAAGCAATGGCGGCGCAGGGCGCAGCGGTGGTGGTCAACGACCTGGGGGTCAGCGTAGCCGGCGAGCAGGAGACTTCATCGCCGGCTGACGCCGTGGTTGAAGAGATCCGCAAGGCTGGCGGCCAGGCGAGTTCCAATCATCAGGATATCGCGACGATGGCGGGTGGCAAAGGACTGGTCGATCAGGCGATCAAGGAGTTTGGCAAACTCGACATTTTGGTCAACATCGCGGGCATCCTGCGCGACCGCATGATCTTCAGCATGAGCGAAGAGGAATGGGACGCGGTGGTGCGGGTCCACCTCAAGGGCCATTTCTGCACCATCCATTACGCGTCGATCCATATGCGCGAGCGAAAGAGCGGACGCATCATCAACTTTTCCTCCAACGCCGCATTCGGCGCGCCGGGACAGCCCAACTACGCCGCGGCCAAGGCGGGAATTCTGGGGCTGACATACAGTTGCGCGCTGGCCCTGCAGAAATACAACATCACCACCAACGCCATCCTGCCGGGCGCAGCCACGCGCATGACCGACACCGTTCCGGCGGCACGCACGCCGGGGGCACCGATGATCCGCAGTGAAGAGGCCGCGGGCACCCCGATGGACCCGGCCAACGTGGCGCCACTGGTGGTGTTTTTGGCCAGCGATCACGCCGCCGGCATCAACGGACAGACCTTCGGAGCATCAGGTTATCGCATTACGCATTACGCCCCGATGCAGGCTTACAAGCAGTTGGTAAACACCGGGCCATGGGATCTGGATCGGCTATTCAGGCTGTTCAAGCCAACCTTCGGCCGCGAACTGAAAGCACCGACGATGTTCTAGGAAAAAAAGAGGAGTCACGCCTTCCTCAGGATGCGGCGTTCCGCACCCTGGATAAAAGATGGCAGCTTTAGCTTTCCTTTACTTCTCTCCCTCGGGGAGAGACTGGAGCGTGACACGCAGCTCCCGGCCGGGTAGCGGCGGGCCACCAGGGACCGATCGGTGTTCACGACACCGTCCCGGCGTTTGGTGCAGTTGCGGCTTTACAGCTGCGCGATCGTGCGGCGGCGGGCGATTTTGCGCCGCCGTGGGCGCCCGCTCATCGAAAGCTTCTTGTCCGCATACACCGTCAGCAATTCCTGCGCGGTGGGAGACGTATCGTCGGCTGAGGCCAGCGGGGTGTAGCTGCCGTCGCTATGGAGTTCCCAGGCGCCGCGGCGGGTGTTGAACTGGGTATCGAGAATCATGCGCAGGTCCCGGCGCTCGCCCCCATCCTCGATCGGCGTCAGCACCTCGACCCGGCTTTCGAGATTGCGTTTCATGCAATCTGCCGAGCCGATGAAATATTCTTCCGCACCACCGTTGCGGAAATAGTAAATGCGCCCATGCTCCAGGAAGCGGCCGACGATACTGATGACGCGGATGTTGTCGGACAATCCCGGTATGCCCGGACGCAGTCGGCAGGTATCGCGCACGATCATCTGGATTTTCACGCCCGCCTGTGACGCGCGGTACAGCGCCCGCGTGATATCGACATCTTCCAGCGCATTCATCTTGAACTGGATAAGCCCGTCCGCGCCCAGCTTCATCTCGCGTTCGATTTTCGCCAGCAGCGCCTTCTTGAGCGCCACGGGCGCCGGCAGCAGCTTGCGATAAGTCCGCTCCAGCTTATAACCGGTTGTCAGGTAATTGAACAATTCGGTTAAGTCCTGGCCGATTGCCTCGTCCGAAGTCAGCAGGCCGAAGTCCGCGTAAATCCGCGCGGTGCCGGGATGGTAATTGCCGGTCCCCACATGCGCGTAACGCCGCAGACCGTTGTAATCCTGGCGCACCACCAGGATTACTTTGGCGTGGGTTTTGAGCCCGATGACGCCGTAGTTGACGTGGATACCGAATTCCTCGAGCTTGGTGGCGAAACGGATGTTTGCGGCCTCGTCGAAGCGCGCCTTGAGTTCGACCACCACCGCGACCTGTTTTCCGTTGCGCGCCGCATCGCACAGATAATCGATTATCTCTTCGTCGGCGGAGGTGCGGTACAGGGTCATCTTGATCGCCCGCACCTTGGGATCCTCGGCGGCCTCGCGCAGGAAACGCGCGACCGAAGTCGAAAACGACTGGTAAGGATGGAAGACCAGCAGCGAACCGGCGTCGCGTATGATGTGGAAGATATTGCGTGAGGTGCGCAGCGCGGGATGGTCGGCCGGATGATGGGCGGGGTCGTGCAGCGCCGGATTTTCGATCGCCACCAGCTCCATCAGATCGCGCAAGGCCAGCATCCCGTCCACTTCGAAGACGTCCTCGCGTTCGTTGAGTCCCAGTTCAAAGGCCAGCATCCCGCGATGCACCGGATCCATCCCCTTGTTCACTTCCAGGCGCACGATCGGGGCGAAGCGGCGGTCGCGCAGCTCCGATTCGATCATCGCCAGCAGGTCGTCGGCTTCCTCCTCGTCGCGCTCGGTATTGGCATTGCGGGTGACGCGGAAGAATTCGCAGGCGCTGACCGTCATGTTGGGGAACAACAGGTCGAGGTTGTGCGCGATCACATCTTCCAGCGGCACGAAATGCAGGCTGTTGCCGGCGCGGATAAAGCGCTGGATACCGGAGCCCAGCGGCACTTTGATCCGCGCAATCAACTGATCGCCGCTTTGCGGATCGCGCAGGCTGACCAGCACATTGTGAGAAAGGTTGGAAACGAAGGGAAACGGATGCGCCGGGTCCATCGCCAGCGGCGTAACCAGCGGGAAGATGTTCTTGATGTAATGCTGGCGGACTTCGACGCGCTGACTTTCCGTCATCTCATCGTATTTGACCAGGCGGATATCATATTGGCGCAAACTGTGGAGCAGTTCGGCCAGAATCTCGCGCTGACTCTGCTCCATGCGGCGGATTTCCGCATAGCATTCGGCAATCTGCTGGCGCGGGGTACGGCCGTCGGGCGTCTGCTCCAGCATCCCAGCCACCACCTGCTGTTTGAGACCGCCGATGCGCTTCATGAAGAATTCGTCCAGGTTGGAAGCGGTGATAGACAGGAATTTGAGCCGCTCAAGTAGCGGATTGCGCCGGTCCGCGGCCTCGGCCAGGACGCGCCAGTTGAACGCCAGCCATGTCAGCTCGCGATTGAGGTAGAACTCCGGCCTGTTCAGGTCCACGCTGGCGGCCGCCGGCGCCGGCCTGGGCACGGATAAGCTGCTCTGTCCAGGAGCATCCATCGAATTGGTCTCCGCGCCGTCCCCGTCGGACGCGGGCACCGGTGTGGAACAATCCTGAATCGAGGATATAACTGCGGACACCGGCGTGGAAGTCGACGCCTCGGCGTTGCCGTCGATCTGATTGGCGGCGGTCCCACTCGTACAGCTATCAGGAGCTTGATCGGTTTGCGGCTCGACGCTCGATTCGCTCATCGGCTTCTCTCCCCGGCCGCACCCGAACTTGAGAGGTGCGGCGTCTTTCCTCACTTCCGCGCAAAGCGCCGTTAATTATCGCACAACGCGGGATCTTTGGGCATAACGGTCATTACCGTTCTATGGTCGGCGATTCACGGCTTCGCGTCAGTGTTCAGGCGCGGCGGCCGAAGTGCAAGGGGAAAAGCGGGAAAAACCGGAGATCTCCCGCTTCAGCGTACAAAGTACAGCACGGCGAAACACAGGCCCATCAAGGGCAGCCCGACCATCAGGCCGATCCGGGCCCATTCGCGGCTGTTGATACCCAGACGGTTGGCGGCCACGATGTTCGGTATGTTGCCCGGGATCAGCATGCCACCGCTGATCAGCAGACCCATCAGGATTGCGCGCTGCTGAACCGGGCTTAAGGTGGGGCCGATTTCGGCGGCGGTCAGCGTGGCATTGTCCACCACGGCGGAAATCGAGTTGATCCAGAACAGCGCCGCCTGCGGCACACGGTTAATGTGCCCTCCAATCAGCGGGCGCATCCCCCACGACAGTCCCACCAGCCCGAATACGAATCCGTAAATCTTTACCCCACGCAAAACAATTTCGCCCCAGCTCTCCAGCGGGCGGGCGGCATATAACGATGCCGCGGGGATCGGTGGAATGAACAGGCTCAGAACACCGACCAGCGCTATTGCCGGTATCACAATCGGCCCCAGCAGCCGCATCAGATACCAGAAATCGGCTCTGAGCGATGCTGTCGCGATGGTTCCCAGCGGCTCGCCGATGGGCGTCAGACCGGCCCCCATCCCGATCGCGAAGCAGGCCAGGATCACGGCGGCGGTCTCGCTCGGGCGGTCCAGGCGTAGCATCGCGATCGCTTCGACCAGCAGCAAAGCGGCAACCACCGCGGTGATAATGCTGGAAACCATGCCCAGCATGATGATCAAAGCGAAATAAATCCAACGCGGCGAGACCGCGGCCCGCATCCGCTGGATGGCGCTGTCAAACCACGGGCGCAGCACCCGCGCGATCGCGCCGAAGATCAGCACCGCGAGGGTCAGCCCGATCGGCTCGATCAGGGCCTCGCGCACCATGGGCCATCCGAACTGTCCGCCCACAATCGCGGCCGCAACGCCCACCACGACGAAAAACAGCTCCAGGTTGCGCTCCACCGGCTTTAGCAGGATCGGCCCCAGCAGGACCGCGATCAGAATTACGATCAGCGCGATAGCCACGTCACTGCATCTCTGTGCCGCTGATTGTGGCGGTTGCGGCCGTTGGATGCGAGCGATGCAAACCTGGCAGGTGTGCACGGTGCGTGAACTCTCCTTTTGGGCTACCGGTGTGAATGCTTGAATGGATTACCGCCATCGGCTAGCGCAGATGGGCGTATGAGACAGTTCTACCTCGACGGCGCCGGCTTGCGCCTGGCTTGTCTGGACTACGGGGGCCATGGCGCGCCGCCCATACTCTTTATTCACGGCGGCGCCGCTCACGCCCATTGGTGGGATTTCGTGGGTCAAGAGCTCCAAGGAGAACCGCGCTCCTTTTCCATCGACCTGCGCGGGCACGGCGACAGCGACCGGGCCCCCAGCGGCGACTACAGTATCGACGCGCACGTCGCCGACCTCGCCGCGGCGCTGGGGAATTGGGGTTACGGCAAGCCGGTGCTGGCGGCCCATTCGGGCGGATGCTTTGCGGCGTTGCCCTACGCGGTGGCGCATCCGCAAAGCGTCGCCGGTGTGGCGATCGTCGAACCGCGCGTTCATTGGCCACCTGAGCTGCTTGAGCGGGCCGCGCGCCGCAACGAACGGCCCCATCGCCGATTTGCGACACTTGATGAGGCCTGTGCATCCTACCGTTACATCTTTCCGCCCATCGGCGCCTCGCCCGCGGTTTTGGCCCATGTGGCGCGGCACAGTTTCCGCCAGGAGCCGGATGGATCGTGGGTCAACAAAACCGAGCGTATGTCGATGGCCGGAATATTCCATATCTCGATCATGGAATATGCGGCGCGCCTCCAATGTCCGGCGCTGGTGATTCGCGGCGATCAGAGTGTGCACCTGTCCGCACAGGACGCCGCCAAATTGACCGCGCTCGCGCGCGCCGGACCCGCTGTGGTGATCCGCAACGCGCAGCACAACGTGATGCTCGACAATCCGCCCGAAGTCGCGGCGGCGCTGCGCCGCTTCGCGGCCAGCCTTTAGCGCGAACCGGCGCGACCGACGACCATCGTAACCTAACGGCGTGCATAGTGTAACCCGCCGCGGAATTGAAAACGCCTCGCTGCAGCACCACAAGGGCCGCGCGCCTCGGTTGGGCAAAACGGCCCTCCGCATCAGGGCTTGCCCTGAGTCTGACGGGCGTGCGAACCTGCTGCGCCAATCGCTGGATCGTGGCCGTGCGCGCGCTGGTTGGCTACATTTGGATGATGACACCGCACCAACAACGCGAGGCCCGCGTCCTGGCTGGGCTGACTCTGGCTTGTGCCGCCGTCGGCGTGCTCTCGACGCTCAGTTACGCGCTGGGTGCATCGATCGCGTTGCGCTTTGCCCATCCGTCGCTGGGCGCCTGGTGGGACGATCATCAGTTCTACTTCATGGTGGGTGCGGCTACCGCGACGGGCCTGCTGATCGGCATCCGCGGCGGGCGGCGCCTGATTGCGGACGCGCGCGGGCGATCGCGCTGCTTGATGCTGGCGTCGGTGCTGGCGATTGTCTCGTTTTTCCCCCTGATGCGCCTTTGTGCGGCGGCGGCGCGCCTGGGATGGTCCGGCAACGACGGTGTGACCTGGGACCGCATCGTTGACCGGGTAGGTTACGGGGCCGCGAAATCGATTGACAAGGTTTTGATCGCGGGCGTTTACTTTATCAAGATCGTCGGTTTCGCACTGATTGCGGGTCTCGCGCTCGTCGCCCTGGCTGTGGTGCCGTCGCTGATCGGCGCGCGAGGCGGGAGCGCCGCTCAATCCACAACCGTGTGAGAACGATGCCCGGGAATGGCGACGACCAGCGTGTTCACCGGCTAAGCCGGCGCGCATTTATCAAGGGCGCGGGCGCCGCGGCAGCAGCCGCGCGATTGATCGGCGCCGCCGTCCCATTGCCGGCCGTCGAGGTTGCGGATAATTCATCGCCCAACCCCGATGGTGCAATCGCCGAACGACTTGGCCCCGGAGCAGTGACGATTGAACTGAAGGTCAACGGCGCTGCGAGAAAAATCACCGTCGAACCGCGCGTCACTGTGCTGGAAGTTCTGCGCGACCATCTGGGGCTTTACGGAACCAAGCTGGTATGCGACCGCGGCGCATGCGGCGCATGCACGATTCATCTGGATGGCCATCCGGTGGTCGCCTGCATGATGCTGGCGGTCGACGCGCGGGGCCACGAAATCGTCACTATCGAAGGGCTTGGCACTCCCGATCGGATGCATCCGGTGCAGGCCGCATTCGTCCAGGCTGACGCGCTGCAATGCGGCTTCTGCACGCCGGGCATGGTCATGTCGATTGCGGCGCTGCTGGAGGACAACCCGTCGCCGAATATCGATGAGATCAAGCGCGCCGTGGCCGGCAACATCTGCCGCTGCGGAACCTATCCGCATGTCTTCAACGCGGCGCTGGCGGCGGCGAAGTCGCGCGGCGCCAAGCCGAAGGGAGGCAACGCCTGATGGCGCGCACGGTCACGGTAAGGCTCGGATTTACGGGCGATACCAGCGACGTCAAACTGGTCATCCCCGACGAGGAACCGACGCCGTGGCAATGGGGCGACAAATTCAGCGTGGTCGGCCGCGCCACACCGCGCGTTGACGGACCGCTCAAGGCAACCGGCAGCGCGCGTTATACCTACGATATCGATCTCCCCGCAATGTTGTACGGCGCGATCCTGCGCAGCCCCTATCCGCATGCGCGGGTTCGCGCCGTGGATTTGTCGCGGGCGCGCGCTCTGCCCGGGGTGCGGGCGGCAATCGAACGCGGTGAACCAATCGTGCGCTTCGCCGGCCAGGAGGTTGCGGCGGTCGCCGCCGTCAGCCCCGCGATCGCAAACGACGCTGTCGCCCTGATCAAGGTCGATTATGAGCCGCTGCCGTTCGTGACCAGCATGGAGGAAGCGCAAAAGCCCTCGGCACCGAGGGTGTTCTCCGATCGATCCAACGTGGCGGCGCCATCGGTGACGGAGACCGGCAACGTCGCGAGCGCCCTGGCGCAGGCCGCGGCGACGCATGAGGCGATCTATACCACCGCGGTGCAAACCCACGTCTCGCTCGAAACTCATGGCGCGGTTGCGCGATGGGAAGGGGATGAACTCACCGTATGGTGCTCCACGCAGGGCATTTTCACCGTGCGCGACGATTTGGCGGTGCTGTTCAACCTGCCGCCGGACAAGGTCCGCGTCATCACCGCCTATCTTGGTGGCGGATTCGGTTCCAAGTTCGGCGCCGGTCCCGAGGTTGTGATAGCGGCGCAACTCGCCCGCGCCGCGGGAGCGCCGGTCAAGCTGATGCTGCCACGGTCGGCCGAGCATCTGGCCACCGGCAATCGGCCCAGTTCGCTCCAGCACGTGAAGCTCGGCGCGGACCGCGACGGCAAGCTTGTGGCCATAGAGCTGGTGGAGCAGGGCAGCGGCGGAATCGGCGGCGGCGCCGGAAGCGCGGGCCCCTTCAGGACGTTGTATCGATGCGCCAACGTCCGCACCGAGGAGCGGGACATCTATGTCAATGCCGGACCGTCCTCGCCGATGCGAGCGCCGGGATGGCCGCAGGGATGTTTCGCGCTGGAACTGGCGATGGACGAACTGGCGCGCAAGCTCAAACTGGATCGACTCGAGTTCCGGCGCCGCAACAATGGCAATCCGGTGCGCGCGCGGGAATTCGACGTGGGCGCCAAAGCATTTAATTGGGAAGAGAAGAGCCGCGCGCCCAGGACGGCGGGGACGCGCCGGCGCGGGATTGGCGTCGCTGCCGCCGCCTGGCATGCGATCGGCAGCGCGGGACCGCAGGCCCAGGCGATCGCCTTTCGTGACGGCCGCGTGGCAATACGAATCGGCACACAGGATATCGGCACCGGCACACGCAACATTCTGGCGATGGTCGCGGCGGAGGAACTCGGCCTTTCGCCATCCCGCGTGGCAGCGGAGATTGGCGATACGCGCTACCTCTTCTCGGTGCCGTCGGGCGGCAGCAGTACGGCGCCCTCCAATACTCCCGCCGTGCGCCAGGCCGCCGCACACTTGCGAGAGAAGCTGTTTCTTATCGCCGCGCCGATGCTGGGGGCCGAGCCGGGCGACCTCGAAGCCCGCGATGGCATGATCCGGGTGCGCTTCGAACCGGCGCGGGCAGCCAGCTTCGTCGACGTCTGCCGGCGTATCCCGGCCGACTCGCTCGCCGCCCAGGGCGAGCACGTGCCCAACTACGCCGGGTTTCGCCACGATCAGGCTGGATGCCAGTTTGTCGAAGTCGAAGTGGACGTCGAAACAGGGATCGTCGCGGTGCTCAACGTCACGGCCGTGCACGACGCGGGCCGGATTGTCGATCCGCTGACCGCACGCAGCCAGGTCAACGGCGGCGTCCTGATGGGCATCGGCTATGCGCTGTTCGAGGAGCGGCGGCTTGACCCGGCGATCGGAGTGATGGTCAATCCCACGATGGACGACTACAAGCTTGCGGGTCCGCTGGACACGCCGGAGATTAACGCGCTGTTCATCGAGGTTGCCAACGGCGTGACCAACACCGGCGTGCTTGGGCTGGGCGAAGTGGTGCACGTGGCAACGGCGGCGGCAATCGCCTGCGCGGTTTACGACGCGATCGGCGCGCCGGTGCGATCGCTGCCGATGACCCCCGACAAAGTGCTTGCGGCGATAGGCAGGGCCTGATGAATCGCTTCGAAGTTGTGACGCCGCGGGATTTGCCGAACGCGGTCAAATTGCTCAGCGGCCGCAACCACGCGGCGCTCGCCGGCGGCGTGGACCTGCTCGATTTACTCAAGCAAAACATCGTGGCGCCTCAAAGCCTGGTCAATCTCAAGGGCGTCGGCGCGATGGATGCGATCGAGACCGACGAGAGCGGTGGAGTGCGAATCGGGGCGCTGGTGAAATTGAGCGAAGTCGCGGCCAATCCAACCCTGCGCGAACGCTATGGGGCCGTGGCCGAAGCGGCGGCACAGGCGGCGACGCCGCAGGTGCGCAATCTCGCCACCGTCGGCGGCAATCTGCTGCAACGTCCGCGATGCTGGTACTTCCGCCACCCGGACGTGAACTGCCTCAAGAAAGGCGGCGACCGCTGTTATGCGCCGGGCGGCCTCAATCGCTACCACGCGATCCTCGGCGGCGGTCCTTCATTTATCGTGCATCCGTCCAACCTCGCGCCGGCTCTCGTCGCTTTCGCCGCGAGCGTGAAGCTGATTGGCCCCGGCGGCGAACGGACACTTGAGCTGGAGCGATTCTTCACCCTGCCCAGGATCGATCCGACGCGCGAAAACGTGCTCGATACCGGCGAAGTACTAATCGAGGTGATGATTCCGGCGCCCGCTCCAGGCGCCGCCAGCGCGTACCTCGAGGCGCGCGAGAAACAAAGCTTCGATTGGCCGCTGGTGAGCGTTGCCGCAATCGTCGTCAGCGATGACACGCACCTGATCCGCGACGCGCGGGTGGTGATGGGGGCGGTGGCGCCCATTCCGTGGCGCTCCCACGAAGCCGAAACCGCCTTGCGCGGCGCCCGTCTGGACAGCTCCGCCGCGGCGCGCGCGGCGGAAGTGGCATTAAAGCCGGCGGCGCCGCTGTCGGATAACGGCTACAAGGTCCCGATCGCAAAAGCGCTGGTGCGCCGCGCGGTTTTGCGCGCCGGCGGAATCGAAACGGCCTAGACGGAGCGTCGGCGATGGCACAAGGCATCGAGCACGTTTTCTGCGCAATGCTACGGACCAAAACCGCCTACTGGCGCACGCCCGAAGGCCGGCGGTGGTTCGAGCCCGAAAGCTCGACCGCCTGTTACACCTGCCTGTTGACCCAGCGCCCCATCGGTCCCGATGGACTACCGGCCAACGCGCAAACCTGCGGCCCGGATCGCGGCTGCTTCAAAACGGACGATTGAAGGTGCGGGCGCTGCGCATCGCGCGCATAAGCGTGGAACGCCCGCGCGCGTTGCGCTCAACGTTTTAAGCCCCGCGCGTCTGCCCGGCATGGCGGCGCCCGCTTCGTTCTCCCCTGCGTTTATCTCTTTGCTTGCTGTCATTCTTCGAGTTGTCCAGAACCGGGCCCGGCGCCTGCCCTGATAGGCACCCGGAGTTGACAGGCATGGTCGGCTACCGTCCGGGGACGAGGCGGTTGTTACCCACGACTCCTGATTCACTGAAAGCGTTTCTCCAAATGTTCATGAAAGGCGGTTTAACCAGCAAACGGATTTTAATCAGAGCGTCATTTCTTTCTCTCATCGGCTTCATTCTTACCTGCCATCTTCCGCGCGCGTTGAAACGCCGAACTCTCAACTGAACAGGAAGGAGAAGATGCGATGAGAGGTCTGTACAAGAAACGATGGGTGAGGTCGGTCGCTATTGCAGCGATGCTGGCGAGCCAGATCGGGGCGCCCCTGGTGTATGCTGACAGCGACCACTCCAATGACGACAACACGCTCACACCAATCAAACACGTGGTGCTGATCATTGGAGAGAACCGGACCTTCGACAATGTGTTCGGAACCTACCAGCCGCCCGCCGGTCAGACCGTCTGGAATCTGCTGTCCGAAGGAATCGTGAACAGCGACGGCACACCGGGATCCAATGCCTATCTGGCTACCCAGTACCAGGCCAACGATCCCGAGGCGTATTCGGTTCACCCCATCAAAACCGAGGCATTCGCGACTCTGCCTCAGCCCAAGGTCGGAGGTCCGCAAACTGCGCTTTTCAGCACCACGAGTGAAGTGGCGGCGATCGAACCCGCGCTCGAGTCGGCCGACGATTACTTACTGACGATCGGCGGGACCGGCGTCAGCGGTTTGCTGGACACGCGCTTTCCGGCCGACCTGCCCAACGATCCCTTCCAGATTACCAGCTATATCCCCTATAGCTCCTATTCGGGCAGCCCGGTCCATCGATTTTTCCAGATGTGGCAGCAATTGGACTGCGACCTGGCCAATGCCACGCCGTCAAATCCGAGTGGATGCGCCGCCGACCTGTTCCCGTGGGTTGAGGTGACCGTCGCCACCGGCAGCAATGGCAACCCGCAACCCGCCGGCTTCAAGGGCGAGGGCGCAATCGCGATGGGCTTTTACAACAACGCCGCGGGTGATGCGCCGTATTTCACCTCGCTGGCACAGCAGTACACGTTGAGCGACAATGACCACCAGGCGATCATGGGCGGGACCGGCGCCAATCATCTCGCGATCGGCTACGGCGAGACTATTTTTTTCGCGGATTCCAAGGGCAACCCGGCGACTCCGCCGAGCAATCAGATAGAGAATCCCGATCCACAGCCTGGGACAAACAACTTCTATACTCAGGACGGCTATAGCGGCGGGTCATATGTCAATTGCTCCGACCCGACGCAGCCCGGGGTCAAGTCGGTGATGGACTACATCAAGGGGTTGCCGTACGCGCCCTGGAAGAAAGGCAACTGCAAGAACAAAGCGTACTACCTCGTCAACAATTACAATCCCGGATACTACGGTACGGGCCAGGTAGCATATCAAGGCGGTCCCAACGACTTCACCATTCCACCCAGCCAGGAAAACAACCTGGGACTGGTGCTGGGCAAGCACAATGTATCGTGGAGATACTACGGCGAGGGCTGGGCGAACGGCACGGAGAGCGGTGAGCAGCTCAACGGCAACGGCGGCTACTGCAATATCTGCAACCCCTTCCTCTATTCGACGCAGATTATGACCAATCCCAGTCTGCGCGCCAATCTCAAGGATATCACCGATCTGTACAGCGATATTCAAAATGGTTCGCTGCCGGCGGTTTCGATCGTCAAGCCTGACGGCTTCCTCGACGGCCATCCGGCGTCGTCACGATGGGACCTGTTCGAGGCATTCTGCAAAAAGATAATCGACATGACCAAGGCGAATCCGTCACTGTGGGCGGATACGGCGATCATCATCACAGTCGATGAGGGTGGCGGCTTTTACGATTCAGGCTATGTGCAGCCGATCGACTTCTTCGGCGACGGCACGCGGATACCGCTGCTGGTGGTCTCGCCCTATTCGGCCGGCGGCCGTGTGGTCCATACCTATTACGACCACGTCTCTTTCGCCAAATTCGTGGAGAAGAACTGGAATCTTCCCACGATTTCGAGCACCAGCCGCGACAACCTGCCCAACCCGGTGGCGAGCGCCGACGAACCCTATGTGCCGCTGAACGGACCAGCGATCGGCGATCTGATGGATATGTTCAATTTCCCCCATTAGAAAACTGGTTCGCACGGTACTTCAAAGGTGGCCGGCCTTGTCCGGCCACCTTTTTTTGATCAGGCTGGCGCGGCAACGGAATTAAGTTTCAAGGTAATCAACGAACATGGGCATCACTTCGGCGAAGTGGCCGTCCGAATCGATCACCGGATGGCCAAGCCGCCGCCGCAGTTGCGCGGATCCAGAATTTGATAATCGTCAATCCCCTGTCACTCGCGCTGGAAATTAAACAGCATCGGCCGGGAGCCGGTATTTGCATCGAAGGACGCCGGGCTATTGTTGACCGCTTAGGCCATGGCGGCAGCCATCCCAGTCTGGATCCAATCAATGATGATGACGGTGATGGTGCCGTTCGTGAGTCCATTCCCAACGATCATGTACCTTGCGGTATTCGGCGCCATTGTCGCTCAGCCAGTACCAGCCGTTAGGTTCGGCGTACCAGTGGCCGCGATGGCCCTGGTACCATTCGTCACCGTGCGTGCTCCGCCATACCCAGTTCCCGTCGGCACGCACCCAGTTTCCCCGCATTCCCTGGTACCATTCGTCGCTGTGCGCCCCGGGAATAGCGAGCGCCAGCACAAACCAGCCAATCAGAATCCAAACCGTGAGCAGCGTTCGTTTGTTCATTCATCCTCCTTGAGCCGCGTCGTGGCCAGATTGCCCCTTCTCTGGTAGTGGAACGGCCTGCTCTTTAATGTGACTCAGCCGTGGACTGGTTGTCCACAAATAAGTTAACGGCGGGTCACTCGGGCCGCCGTCTGCGGGCGCCATTCGCCGCAGACGGCGACCTACTGCCTTCCATGCCGAACGTTTTGATCTTACTTCCTCGGGTTATCAGTCCGCGGCCAACGTAAGATCTGACGGGCGGTTTTACCCAGTATCCACTCCTTGTCGCTGTCTGAAAGACCGTCGGCGCAGCGCAGGCAGAACAGCGATTCGGCGTAGGTGTGATGGTCAACGGTAACCGTGTAATCGCTGGCCCACATCAGGCGGTTTACTCCGAACGCGTCGATCACGCGCGGCAATTGCGCAAGCAGGTCCTTGAACGGGAAGGGCTGGCTCGAAAGCCGCGGCGCATGGCCCCATTTGACGCAAGTGTTCGGATACTTCGCGTAGGCGATAAGCTGATCGATCGTGGCCTGCAAGCGATCCGGCAAACTGGCGCGGTCCACGCCCATCCCAACATGGTCGATGATGAACTGGACGGTGTCGAATTTGCGCACGTACTCAATCACCGGTTCGTGTTCGTCTCCCGGGTAGATCATCACCGGCACGTCATGCTTGCCGGCCGCCATCAGGACGCGCTGATGGCCGCGCTCTTTCAAAATCTTGAAATCGAAACCCGACGCAATCCGGATACACAGCCGTCCCGGAGCGCTTCGCACATGCGCCATCTGATTGTCGATATCGGGATCGTTGGGATCGAAGCGCGCGATGTAAGCGAAGCGGTCCGGAAACCGCGCTACGGCTTCCTCGGCGAAGGCATACTCAAAGCGGACGGTTCCGTCGGGGAGCTTTTTGCGCACTGGCGGCCAAACGTCGATGACGGCGGCATTGACGCCCACGGCGTCCATAATCGCGATCGACTGATCGATCCCGCGCTGATTGGCATGTACCTGGGAGTCCACAATTTCCATTACTTTGCTCCACCAATTAAAGTGCCGCGAAAAAGGGCGGGCCCCCACGCAATCCGCCGCCGGCGGCCAGGCCGCGAAACGACGCGCATTGACGGGCGATCGCCAGCCGCCCCCGGTCCCATCACAGCGGAATTCGATACAGCCTCGCGGCGTTATCGCAGGTGATCTTGCGTTTGACGTGCTCGGGCACGCCCTGGAAGTCCTTTTCGATCACCTCGCGTGAATGCGGCCAGGTCGAATCCGTGTGCGGGAAGTCCGAAGCCCACATGTAATTGTCCTCGCCGAAGAACTGCCACGTCATCGGACCAATCGGATCGTCCTGGAACGTGACCCAGACCTGGCGCCGGATGTATTCGCTGGGCTTGAGGTCGAGCGGATTGCCCATCGAAGCGCCCCACTTCTCGAAGGCATGGTCGAGTCGGTACATGTAATGTGCAATCCAGCCGCTGTCGTTCTCCGCTGAAACCAGCTTCAGGCGCGGGAAGCGCATCAGCACGCCGCTGAAGATGATATCAGTGAAGGAGCGTTGAACCTCGTGGATCACGTTCATGTAGCCGCGCGCGAACGGCATGTCCTCCCATTTCGGCGCCTGCGGATCCCGCTGGCGCGGCGGGCGCGAGCCTGAAGTGCCCAGATGCAGCGACAGCGGCATCTGCAGTTCCTGCGCGGCGCCCCAGAACGGGTCGTACATACGATGCCAGTAGGGCTGATTGGGGGAAGGCGCTCCCCAGATCATCGCACCCTTGAGTCCGATTTTGGCGGCCCGTTCCAACTCCGCCGTCCCGCGCGCGATATCCTTGAGCGAGATCAGCGCGATGCCATGCAGCCGTTTGGGATCGTAAGCGCAGAACTCCGCCAGCCAATCATTGTAGGTGGCGAAACAGGCGTGCTGCAGTTCCGGATCCTCCATCCCGAACAGCGACATCCCCAGCGTGGTGTACAGCACCTCCGCGGATACACCGTCCACGTCCTGATCCTTGATGCGCTCGGCAGGGTCCCATCCGCTGGGGCGGGCGTCTTCGTAGCCCTGCGCGCGCCGCATGAAATCCCTCAGTTCGACGCCGCTGCGCCCGGCGGCAAAACCGCCCGCGACCGGAAACGGACGCAGCCCCGGACCGACGAATACCGAGCCGGTTTTACCTTCCTGTTTGATCACGCGCGGCGCGCGTTCGCGCAGGCTGGCGTCCAGCCGCGTGGTCCACAGGTCCGGCGGTTCCATCATGTGCGAATCGGCCGAGATGATAGGGGAAGCGGTCATGGCGATTTACCTCCATACACCATCTATTGACAGGCGCTTGCGGAGAATTTCAACACCAGTCCTGGAATCGATATACAAATGTCCGGGCACGATTAGCAACCATATAGACTGCCTCTCGTTTCCCGCGTTGACCGCAAATTCTATTTCCGCAACGCTTCGAGCAGCCTATCGCCGGCACAATCCGCGGCCTGGAGCGCTTCGGAATAAAGCTTCGACATCACGAAAAATCCGTGTGGCATGCCCCGCCGCGTGCGCATCTCGACCGCCCCGCCTCGCGCAGCTTTCGTTCGTAAGTGACTTCCTCTCTGCCTGCGCGGGAGACATCCGGTGAGATTGCGCGGAGTTACGGCGTTCACATCCGGATCCGACGCCATCGCGTTTTCCCTTTTTGCGCCGTCAAATCATATCGCGCCGCGCTGTGTCAAATGAATGAAACGGCGCCGCCGACCTGAGGCCCACCGGAACTGGAAGCGCACCCGATGCGGCGGCTAAAATCGTGCAGCTACCGGAAGGAAAAGGTGTCGATCATGGAACTTGGGCTGAAAGATCGCGTGGCATTGGTTACCGGCAGTTCGCGCGGAATCGGACGGGCCACTGCCGAACTGCTGGGGCGCGAGGGGGCTCGGGTGGCCGTCACCTATCATACTCTGCGCGAGCGTGGGGAAGCGGTCGCGGCCGGAATCCGCGAGCGCGGCGGCGACGCCTTCGCGATCCAGCTCGATATCAGCTCGGATCAGTCGATCCGCAATGCCGTCGATGCGGTCGTCGAGCGATGGGGCAAGCTGCACATCCTGATCAATAACGCGATCCACGCGGGCGAGCGCGCCGTCGCCAAGAGCCGCTTCGAGGAAGTGCCCGCCGAGCAATGGCGCGACTTGCTGCGCGGTAATTTCGAGGGCGCGCACGTGGCGATCGGCGCCGTGCTGCCATACATGCGCCGCGAACGCTGGGGCCGGATCGTCAATGTGTCCTCAGTGGTCGCAGCCGATGGATTTCCCGGCGGCGCGACCTACGGTGCAGCCAAGGCGGCCCTGCATGGATTGACCCGCACGCTGGCCAAAGAGCTGGCGCCCGAGGGCATTCTCACCAACGTCGTGATGCCCGGATTGACCCTGACCGAAGCGGTGCGCCGCTCGATGCCTGAAGCGGTCGAACAGGCCGCCAGGATATCGCCGATCCGGCACGTACCGACATCGGAAGAGGTCGCGCAAGTGATCGTGTTCGTGGCCTCGGCCGCCAACACCACGATCAACGGCGAGATAATTCGCGCCAATGGGGGCGCGATCGCGTGACCCGATAGTTTGAAGCCTGGTCCTTGCAGATCGACTTCCGGGTCCATCGCCTGCGCACGAAAAACCGCATCACGGTCGATTGCGAACTCCTTTGCGCCTTCCGGGGGCGCACGGAGCGGAACCCCAGTTGCGCTACTAAGGCTTTCCGATAGTCGCAATGAACTCAGCCGCGGTGATGACCCCGGCCTGACGCGGGAAGACTTTTTCGGTCAGGACGCGATGGACCTCCGGGTCGCGGTCGGAGCAGCAGTCCTTGACGACTATCAGGCGGTAATCCGCGTCGGCGGCATAGCGCAGGGTCGAGAGCACGACGCCGCTGGTGGCAATTCCGAACATCACCAGTGTCTCGATGTCCTGAGCCCGCAGAATCATCTCGAGGTCGGTGCCCGGAAACGCTCCGACGCGATGCTTGGTGACTACAATGTCTGCGGGTTGCGGAGCGACCGCCGGATGTATCTCCGTGCCGGGTTCGTTGTGAAATCGGCCGGATTGTTTGATCGCGTTGAAATTGACGTTACGTGGACTGATCTCAGGATATCCGGGCCGGAAGCCGACCACGATATAGATAATTTTGAGACCGGCGCGGCGCGCGTTCGCAAGCACGTCCGCGGCACGCTTGAGCAACGCTTGCTGATCGGTAGCGAATCCGTCAACCACCGCTTTCTGGTAGTCCATTATCAGGACCGCTGTACGCGAGCGCTCGATCGAAATTTGGTCGGCCATCGTCTCAAGCCTCCTTTCGGATGGGCACGCATGGAGGATGATGCGTCTATCAGTGCGGCGGCTTCAAGCGGTTTCCAGCCCTGGAAAACGCTATTTCCTGTGCATATTCATGTGCAAGCGCATTGAGCTTTGGACATCAATTTTTCCTATTCGATGGTATAAAGATTACGAATCGTTCGGGAGCGGGCCGGGAAACTTGAAACACTATAGAGCGCAAGCCGCTAAACTTGGACCGGTGAAAGTGCCGTTTGCGCAGTTTTTGAGCTGCTCGCTCCCCCGGTCAGCCACCGTGCTTTTCGTCCTGTTAGTGATAATCGGCTGTCAGGGCTGCGTGCTGGGCGCTATCCCGCTTGCGGTCGATGCGGTCGAGGGGGTGGGTTCCGCGGTGGTCAATGGGGCTATCGGCAGCGCGGTCGAGGCGCATCAGAATTCAGTTGCCGCTGCCGACAAGGACCATCCAGGCGAGGATCCTCTGGCCCGCGAGGATCGCTGCGCGGACCTGGAGATGAACGCCCCCAACGTGATTGAAGTGCGTCTGGGGGCGGGGGGTGCGCCCGAATATCGCGAATTGCAGGTCAGCGGGTCGCTGGGAAAGCCGCAATGGGAAGCGATTGTGGGCCAAGGCACCAACGCCGCAGGATGGCGTCCGGCGCTCCATCTTCTGCAGATGAATTTCACTCCGCCGCTGGGCCCCTTGCCCAAAACCGGCAGTGAATATATCGCCTACCGTCCGCTGCAGTCCGACTCAGGTCCGGTCATCGAACTGGTTCCGCTAACCGTCAACTTCGGCAAAGGCGAGGGGACTTTTGTGTGGAAAGGCGCGACTTACCGTTATGCACTCGGTGAGGCATTGCCCTGCTTTCCACCCCCGCCGCAACCCTGAGGTCGCGGGCGTCCTCCCCGCGGTCCATCGCCCATCGGCAGGCATCATTCATTCGCGCCATTATCCGGTCCGTTGTGGGGGCCGTTATTCGCGTTTTTCGGCGCGTTCGCCGGACCACGGTCAGGGCCATAATGAGCGCCGCCATTGGCGTTGGATTTCGGAGCGTTCTGCCCGTTATCAAAACGATTGGGGTTTTCCACTCCGGAATTCGTCCCGCCGAAGCGATGCTCAGCGGTATCGTTGCGCGCTATGAACGCTCCTTCGTACAGCATTTCATTGTCAACGCCGCGAGCGCCCGGAACCTGGCGGGCGATGCCAACGGCGGTGTCAGCGACTTGCCGGCTGACCCGCCCTTCCAGGACTATGACGCCGTTGTTCGCGGACACAATAACTGGCTGATCGCGGGTAACCGGATTCTCGTCGAGGGCAGACTTTGTCCGTTCGATCAGAATCGGGTCATCGGCAACCTGATGGAACACGTGCTCGGTTCCCTGCCAAATCTCATGACCAGTGCCCACGATAGCGTTGCCCCATTGTGAGAGGCTCTGCGCCCGAGCAAGAGGCGAGAATGCCATGGCCACCGCAACCACGGAGGCGGAAATAAACATTGTTTTGATTTTCATGGAAAGACCTCGACTGGATGCCCCATTTTAAAGGCAACCTTTATGCCCGGACCTCAGCGTCCGCCCACAATTCCTTTTCCAGCCTGATGTTGCAGGAAATCAAACGCTCAAGGACTGTGGCGCATACTCTCACCGGCCAGCCAAGCGCATAGCTGGCGGCGAGCTCCTGTGTAAATTCTTCTCATTACAAAATGGGACGAGCAATAAATGGAAGCTCCGCCGTTCACCTGACGCGCACCGGCATAATCTCGGCCGAGAGCTGCACCGCATCGCCTAAACCATAGTAGTAATGAGCGGGCTGCGAGACGTGCCGCAGAAAGGCGAATAGCCGCAGACGGAAGCGTCCGATCAGGCCCATCGCCCTGGACGGGAGGAGATTTTCCACCGAGACGTGGACGATCCATTTGTGAACGTCGGGCGGCAGATCAATTTCCCGATGGGTTGCGAGCTGCTCCAGGATGCGCTCGACGTTGGGATCCTCCATGAAGCCGAAGCTGAGCGTAACACTGATGACGCTTCCCTTGTGCGGGTCGCGGTGAAAAACCGTCACCTGATAGCGATCGTCGTGGACGTAGGGCACCTTGCGATGGATAACCTCGACGAACACAAGGTTGCGGGGCAGGATGCCGTAGCGATCCCACAGCAATTGCATCAGCGCGGGGGTATGGTCACGCTCATCGCGCAGTGGCTTGGGCACCATCAGCAGCGCGTTGCGTTCGATGAATACCTCGGAGCGGCGATGGATTCGGACCAGCTCGGCCATCGTCATCGTATGTTTGGCCGAATACGCCGCGAAAGTTGCTTTTCGGCCCCATCGCCACGTCACCATCACCAGGAACAGCGCCAACCCGATGGAAAACGGAACGAAGCCGCCCTCGAAGAACTTAAGCGAGTTGGCCACGAAGAAAGAGCCGTCAACGGCGGCGAACGCGCCGAACAGCAGCGCACTGCGTGCCAGTCCCCATTTCCAGTACCAACGACCCACTGGGAACATCGCTACTGAGGTCGCCACCATCTCGCCCGACACCGCTAACCCGTAAGCCGATGCCAGCGCGGAGCTGGAGCGGAAAACCAGCACCAACAGGACGGCGCCGAAATAAAGCGCCCAGTTTACGAACGGCATGTAGATCTGGCCCGCACGCGCAGAGTGGGTATGGACGATATGCAGCCGCGGAAACAGTCCCAACGCCATCCCTTGAGACGTCAAAGAGAACGCGCCCGAAATAAGCGCCTGCGACGCGACAATAGTGGAGGCGGTCGCAAGCACCACCATCGGTATCAGGAACAAGCCGGGGACCAGACTGAAGAACAGCTTGTCACCCGCCACCGGCGCGCCGCCGAGCAGGAACGCGCCCTGCCCGAGATAGTTGAGGATCAGCGCCGGGTAGACCAGCCCGAACCATCCGGCACGGATCGGCGATGCTCCGAAGTGACCCATATCCGCGTAAAGCGCCTCGCCGCCCGTTACGACCAGCATCAAGGCGCCCAGCACCAGCAGGGTCGGGTGCAAACCGGCTTGGGCGAGAAATCGCAGGCCATAAAGCGGATTGAGCGCCTGCAGGATTTGCGGATGATGCGCAATCTGAGCCGCTCCGAGCGTGCCGATCGTGGCAAACCAGAAAATGAGCAGTGGGCCGAAGATTTTTCCAACGCCTGCCGTCCCTTTGTACTGGATCGCAAAGAGCGCGGTGAGGATCGCCACTGTAAACGGCACAACCGCTTCGGCAAACATCGGGGTGGCAACCCTGACCCCCTCCACCGCCGACAGCACACTGATTGCCGGTGTGATTACACCGTCGCCAAAGACCAAACCTGCTCCCAGCATCAGACCGGAGAGCAGCACCATGGTACCGCGTCTTTTGTGGTTGTGAAGCAGACCGTAGAGCGCGAACACTCCGCCCTCGCCGTCGTTGTGTGCGCGCAGCACAAAAATGACGTACTTCAGGGCGACCACGATTGTAAGCGCCCATAGCACGAGCGAGATGCATCCGCGGACGTTCCAAGCCGTCGGTGTGACGTGGCCATGCCCGAAGAAAATCTCGTTGACCGCGTACAGTGGCGACGTGCCGATATCGCCGAACACCACGCCCAAAGCCCCGATCGTCAATGCCGTCATCCCGCCACGCGGTGCGTGCGAGGCGTGAACGTCGGCGTCGGTCCCATCGTGAGGTACGGCCGTTCCCGCATCAATGGCCGTACTCTCACCTCTCATCGATCTGAGCGCTGCCTTGGGCATCTGCTGTCCGCCATTGAAGTCACCGTAATCCAATTCGGCCGCCCGTCCTCCATCCCCCGCCGGGCTCCATACGCACAGAGCGTGCCCGTAGCGGATACCACCAGGCGCCCGCCATCGGTTCCTGGTTGTATCCAAAGGCGACAAATCGCGCGCTGACAGGGGCTTTTCGATGGTTCATCGAGACACAGCAGAGATTGCTGATCGGGCGCTTTTCGGGCGCCCGCGTGCTGTGTTATATGCGACGGCAGTAAAGCGAGCGAGGTTTGATCCATGGCAGAGGGCAAGGCAAGACGTATGTGGGCGCTTCCGGGGGCGGTATTTACGGTCCCGCGCTCCAGCCTGATGGCCGGCGGCGACAATGAAATCGTCGAGGTTCCGGTGCCATCGTTTCTGATCGAGCATCCCAAAGGACTGGTGCTCTATGATACCGGCTGCCATCCCAGGGTCGCCGAAGACGTCGCCTCATACTGGGGCGAGATGTTCCGCAACATGGTCAAGTTCAGCAGGGATCTCACCGTCGACAACCAGATTAAGGCGTTGGGCTACAAACTCACCGATGTCAAGTACGTGATCATGTCGCATCTGCACATGGATCATACCGGCGGTCTGTTCATGTTCCCGCATGCCAAACTGCTGACGATGAAGGGGGAGCTGAGCTACGCGTACTGGCCCGCGCCGGATCGGCGCAACATCTTCCTGATTGACGACCTGTTGCCTACGCGCAATTACCAGTGGATGGAGCTGGAGGGCGAATTCGACATGTTTGGCGACGGCAGCCTGACACTGATCCACACTCCCGGTCATACGCCGGGCAGCACCTCCGTGGTCGTCCGTCTGCCCCATCAGAATATCGTGCTGGCCGGCGACGTCGTGCACATGCGCGACGCGCTGGACACGGAGCACACGATGTTCGTCGATACCGACCCGCAGCAGTCGGTCGCGTCGATTCGCCGGCTCAAAGCGATGCGCGACATGCAGGGCATGCGCATCTGGGTCAGCCACGATCCCAGCGATTGGGCCGAAATGGGACCCGCCCCCAAGGCCATCGAGTAGCATCCGAAAAAAAAAGACGCCGGCTGGGGCAGACAGGAAATCATCCGTGTATGCGCGCAGCGCCGTCGTCGATGCCGGCGTCTTCTCCTGCTATGCCGGAACGACAGCAGTTCGAACCGCATTGTTTCAAGTCATTTTCGGCAGACCCAGAACTCGCTGGGCGATTATGTTGCGCTGGATCTCCGAGGTTCCCGCATAGATCGTGTCCGAGCGCGACCACAAAAACGTATACTGCCACAGGCCGTTGCGGGTGGCGTGGCGTGAGCCGCGAGTCAATTGGCTGTTGGAGCCCTGCAGCTCCATCGCGAATTCCTGCATCCGCTGATGGAACTCCGACCAGTGCAGCTTCAGCGTCGAGCCTTCCGCGCCGGGTGAACCGCCTCTGAGAACGGCGGAAAAGGCGCGGAATGCCGAGTATCTTAATTTCTGCAAATCGACATAAAATTCCGCCAGTCGGCTGCGCACGATTGGATCTTCGGTGGCCGGCCGCCCCGACCGCCGCGTCTTGCGCGCCAGTTCGACCAGTTCCTCAAAGGTGCGCTGAAAGCGCACCATCGTTGCCAGAGTAGTGGTGCCGCGCTCGTTGGACAACGTCGTTGTCGCCACGCGCCACCCCTCATTGATTCGGCCGACCACGTTGTCGCGCGGAATCCGCACGTTGTCCAGAAAAGTTTCGCAAAACTCCGAACTGCCAGGCATCTGGCGCAGCGGCCGCGGGTTGACGCCGGGCGATTTCATATCGACCAGCAGATAGGTGATGCCGCGATGCTTGGGCGCGGTGGGATCGGTGCGAGCCAGCAGGATTCCCCAGTCCGCATAATGGGCGAACGAACTCCAGATCTTCTGCCCGTTGACCACAAACTCATCCCCGTCCAGTTCGGCGCGGGTGCGCAGCGCAGCCAGATCGGAGCCGGCGTTGGGTTCGGAGAACAACTGGCACCAGATGTGTTCGCCGGAAAGAATGCCGTGCAAAAAGCGCTGCTTCTGCGCCTCGGTGCCATGGGCAATCAGCGTAGGCCCGACCAGGTTCACGCCGATGGGATTTATCGACACCGGCAAGCGGTAGCGCGCCAACTCTTCGTAAAAGATCGCCTGCTCGATCTGGGTCGCGCCCTGGCCGCCGTACTGGCGCGGCCACGCCATCCCGACGAAGCCGTTTTGGTAAAGCTTCTTTTGCCATTCGCGCAGCACTCTGACGCGCGTGGCTTCATCGGTTGGACGCGTATCCTCGCTGCCCCAGCCCTCAGGCAAGTTCGAATCGAGAAAGGCTCGAACGCGCGCTCTGAAGCGCTCTTGCTCTTCGCTGAATCCGAAGTCCATCCCGCGGTCCTCCACGCCTCGCCGATACCCGGCTTGGTACCCATAGATGCCAGGCACAGGGGCTCTTTTGTCAAGCGGGTTTGAGGATTTGACAGGCGCGTCACGCACGTTTAACTGTCAAATCTCGAACGCGCGTTTTGACCTACTGCGGAGATTTGCATGGACTTTGATTACACCCCTGAGCAGCAAGCTTTCCGGATGGAGTTGCGCACGTGGCTGGAGGCCAATTTGCCCGAAGACCTCAAGGCCAATGCCGCGGATATGGTTCCGGCAACACGCGAGGAATTCGAGAAACGACGGGCTTTTCAGAAAAAATTGGCGGCGGCGCGATGGATTGGAATCTGGTGGCCGCGCGAGTACGGTGGCCGCGGCGCCGGAATAATCGAGCAGGCCATCTACGACGAGGAGTACGAACGCGCCCATGCGCCGCGCATGACCAACCATCCGCCCATCAATCAATGGGGTCCGACCGTGATCCAGTGGGGCACCGAAGCGCAGAAAAAGCGCCTGCTCGCGCCGATGCTCAGTGGCGAGGAAACCTGGTGTCAGGGATACTCGGAGCCCAACGCCGGTTCGGACCTGGCTTCGCTCCAGACCCGCGCGATCGACAAGGGCGATTACTTCGAAGTAACCGGCCAGAAGATCTGGACTTCGGCCGGCCATTTCGCCGACTGGATTTACATGCTGGTGCGCACCGATCCGGCCGCGCCCAAACACAAGGGCATCAGTTGCATGTACGTGGACATGCACAGCCCTGGCGTGGAGGTCCGGCCGCTAATCGAGATCACCGGCGCGCATCATTTCAATGAGGTCTTTTTCGATGCCGTCCGCGTGCCCAAGGATCATCTGGTCGGTCCTCTGAATGAGGGATGGCGCGTGGCAATGACCACGCTGAATTACGAACGGGCGATCTCGGGCGGCCATAATCATGCCTCCCAGCTTGAGCATCTGATCGAACTGGCGCGCCAGGTTACGATCAATGGACGCCCTGCCAGCGAGGATGATTACTTCCGCCAGCAAATCGCCCAGCTCAAAATCGAACTGGAATCGCTTAAATTGACCGGCTACCGCGCGCTGACGCGCCAGATTAAAGGTCTGCCGCCGGGTCCGGAACTCTCGATGCTCAAGACGGTCGGCTGCAACCTGGTGTTGAACATGATGCGGGTGGCGACCGAGATGCTCGGAGGTTTCGCTACGCTTGCGGAACTGCCCCCCAATTCTTCAATACCAGACGGGCGCGAATGGTTGCATCGCGTGCTGGGCGTGCGGGGCGTCACAATCGCGGGGGGAACCACCGAAATATCCCGCAACATCATCGGCGAGCGTACCCTGGGCCTGCCCAAGAGCTAGCGATAGGCGTGAAGCCCGCTGCTGTCTGCGTCAGGGTCGCGTGGTTGCTTCCGCTGGCGATTCAGGGCGGCACCGAATACCTGTTCAAGACGGGCGGGACACTGGTCAACGAAGCGATAGCGGCTTGGGGTGTTTCCAATTCGGTGCAGTATCTCGACGGCTACGTGCGCAAAATTCAAACGTTGGCTGAATCAAATCTCGCTGTCAGCGAGCATCCCCTCAACTGCGATGGTCAAATGTTGCAAGGAACTGCTCTTGGTCAGACAGACGTCAAAACCCGCGGTTCTGGCATGGAAGAAGAGAATCTCGGAGGGCATCACGGTCATCAAAATTGTCCAGCAGTTGGGCCATCGTTGGCGCACGCTGCGGATGACCTCAAAGCCGTCGGCCCATCCCAACGAGTAGTCGATCACCGCCAGGTCGCATCTCTCTTTTTCAATTGCGGCTTCGAACTCCTGCATACTGGAGCCAACCGCGCACAACACAGCGTCGGGAAACGCCTTGGCCAACGCCCGCGTGAGAAGTAAACGATCGATCGGCGAATCGTCAACGACGAGGAATTTCATAAAAAAAGCTGCGCTCACCGCCAACCATTTGGTGCACCCTGCGTGTGATCAAGCTCCCCGTTGTAAAAATGCCTCGCGTTGCCTTGATACCGTTGTGTTGAATCAAGGTCATCACAAAAACATAGCAGTTGCAATTTTTTAGTAATCGACTTCGAACAGTTTAGTGACCGACCGACCGATCCCACTGCGCGGCACATTGCAGAACGTCGAGTTGCTGGCCCTGTTCCAGCGCCTGGTACTTGAGCCAAAAGGATACGTCGATTAGCGCCTTTTCAGAGGGAACGCCGACTGTATCCCATCGATTGCAGGCGGCGGGACCGCCGTTATAAGCGGAGTAGGCCGATCGCACCAGATCGTCGGAACTGGCCGCCACCCCGTGGCCAGCGGCATAACGCGCGCAGTCACCCAGGCGCCGGAGCAGGATTTGCGCGCCCGCTCCCGCGTTATAAGCGATGTCCCATTTAAGCCGCGGGATACTGTAAAATCCCCGCCATACGTACTGGTTGACCTGCATCAGGCCCAAATCGTGAGTCGAGGACTGCAGATAGACGATTCGCCGGTTTCGGCGTACGAATTGGCGCCAGCAACTCTCCTGCCATGCCGCGCTGCGCACCAGACGCCGCATGGTCGCGCCGTACTGCGCTTCGAGATAGTCGTCACCGACTTCACGAGACGTACTGAGATCGAGCAAATGACCGATATCGGCCGTGTACCTTTGAAGATTGCCGGGCTCCGCCACCCGGCGGTCCAGACGGCGCGCGACCGAACGGATTTCGTCGTCAATGGTTACGGTCTGCGGCGCCGCCCACGCATCGGGCATCACCCAGCTCGCCAGCAAGCCCAAGTAGTCGGTCAAAACACCGGCCGACGAACTGCCGGCGGGCATCGCCGGGTCCGGCGCGCCGTCGCGTTCCTCGGGCACAGCCTCAGGTGTGGCAAGCGGCGGACGGATGCCGAACAGCTTCTGTAGTTCCGGATCTTCATCGAAGCTGAAGGTCAAAGGATCTGAACGCAGGCTCGGCGCCAGGATGTGCGCAAGTCCGCGCAGTTCCGCCGCGTTAATCCGCATGCCGATAGCCGGAGCCGCGCGATCGAATGCAATCAGAGCGTCGCCGGCAGACAGAAAACTGAGGAATTCCAGCGTGCGATTGCCCAGCAATCCGTGGATCGCGGCGTTCTGAACGATCCGGTCGAAACGGCTCCAGGTATCGATGAACAACATCCGGACAGGATCGGGACCATCGCCTGGCTGCGGCTCGGTCATAAGTGTGACCAGGCGATGACGACTGTCCAGCAGCAGGTCCAGCAGATCCTCTCGGAATTCCCGATCCGACGTCGAGCCACCGATCTGTTTAACGGCGAAAACGACGAACGCGTCCCAATGGTCGAGGGCGTTCTGCCACGCAACAACGTCAGCGTGGGTCAACGCTTCGCTGCGCGGGGCAATCGTTGGCGCACGCATGCCGGCCGGCAGCGACATCCGCAGCACAACCCGCAGGCCTTGCCTGGAGGCGATGACAGGCGGAACGGTAGAAAGCGTCGCAAACGCCTGACGGAGATCGGGGCGGTATTGATCCGGCGTCCCCGCCGCGACCAGTTGCGTCACCTGCATCAGGGGCGATTTCAGGTCGTAGGAGAATTGCTCCACACGCGGAACGAAATAGCTCTTGATCAAATCGAAGCCGCGGCTGGCGATAACGGTTTTCTGATGCTGCAGGTCATACAGGTTCATATCCGCAACGCGCAACTTGAGCTTCCAATCCGGACTGACATAAGGCGCGGCGACAATCTCTGCGATGCCTTGCCAGGAAACGGCATTGATGCAGTTGTCGCCGACCCTGGTTCCGACGTTGAGGTCGACTTCGGATTCCAGCCGCAGAAGATTGCCCGCGGACGACAACCGCGGCTTTTCAGAATAAAGGTAGCGGCAGTCGGATTCCCGCCATAGGTCGGCGCGGTTACCCGCGGAGGTGTACAACTGCGCTTTGAGCGCTTCATCCATGGTCACATAGGGGATCGTGAGCGGAAGGCGAATCTCCGCCCGGGCGGGCGCCGAAACTGCTATCACCGCCATCAACCACCACAATCCCCACCACCGGCGGACGTGCGGTTCCATTGCCCAATAAAACTAGCGCCATCGCAAGGCCGATAACAATGAGCGCCCGACCAGCTCGATGCTCTAAGCGGGCATTGACGGCGGCCTCGATTCGTGCGCAAACGTCTCCCATGTTTGTGCGATGGCAGCGCCGCGGTCACAAGTTGGTCCGATACGCATTGCTCACCGGATCTCGACCGTGACGGGGCCGCGCTTTTTGAGGATCTCGATTGCCGGGACTTCGGGGGTGCGGCGCACCAGGAAGGAGACGCTGGCGTCGCCGACTCTGAGATTTTCGATTTTGATCCAGTCCAGCCATCCGGGCATTGCGGGTGAATCAATTACCAGCTTGCGCTCGAAGCCGATCACCTCAATTCCCAGCATTGATTGCAGGATCATGAACACACTGGCCGCGGCCCAGGCCTGCGGATGGCAGGCCACGGGATAGGGCACCGGCCCGAGCCGATAGTCGCGCGGAAAGCCGCAAAACAGTTCAGGCAGACTGCCGGTTTTCAGATGCGTCGCCGCCTCGATCAGACCTTGCAAAATCCGCAGCACGCCGCTGTGGTCCTTGGCGCAGGCCAGCGCGGCGGCAGCCAGAGCGTTGTCGTGCGGCCATACCGAACCATTATGGTAACTCATCGGGTTGAACCGCCGCTCGGCTGCGCTCAAAGTGCGCACGCCCCATCCGCTGAACATGTCCTCCCCCATCAGGCGCTGGGCAAGCATTTGGGCATGCTCGCCGTCCAACAGGCCGGTGGCCAGACAGTGAGCGGCATTGGAGGACATCACGCGGCAGGGTCGTTTTTCAAAATCCAGCGCCAGCGCCACGGTGCGTTCGCGTTCGAGCCAGAAATCCCGCAGGAAAGCCGTCTTGAGCGCGGCCGCCCGTTCGCTCAGACGCTCGGCGACCGAATTATGTCCAAGTCGGCGGGCTACGTCGGCAATGCTTACGTATGCCGCATAGACGTAGCCCTGCACTTCGCACAAAGCAATCGGCGGCCGCGCCAGATTGCCGTCAGCATGAAAGATTGCATCGAAGGAGTCTTTCCATCCCTGGTTGGCCAGGCCGCGCGGCGTCTGGCGCAGATATTCGACGTAGAGGTCGCCGTCGCGGTCGCCCCAACGCTCGATCCATTGCAACGCCCGCTGCGCGTTGTCCCAGAGTTCGTCGGCAAGCTGAAGGTCCCCGGTGGTTCTGACGTAACGGGCCAGAAGCCACACAAACAGCGGGGTGGAATCGACACTGCCGTAATAGCGGCCAAAGGGCACTTCGCCGCTGGCCGCCATCTCGCCGCCGCGGATCTCATGGACAATCTTGCCTGGCTGCTCATCGCGCCGCTGATTGACCTCGACGCCCTGAAGGCCGGCGAGAGTTTTGAGCGTGCCCACCGCGATAGCTGGATTAAAGGGCAAGGTGAATAGCGCGGTCAGCAGACTGTCGCGCCCGAATAAAGTGGCGAACCAGGGAATGCCCGCCATCATGAAAGTCCCCTCAGGAGCGCGGCGCAGCATCGAGGTCAGATCGGCGGTCGATTGGCGCAGCAGCACGTTCATCGATTCGTGGCTGGAACTGATCTGGCTCCATCCGCCGTCGAATTCCGAGATCTCCCTCATCCTCCGCTCCAGCGCGTCTTTGAATCGCGCACGGGGCAAACTGACGGTGGTGTGCTTCTCGCAGCCGGTGCTGATTTGCACCTCTAGTTCGGTGCGTTCGTCAGCTTCCAGCGAAAGCAGAAACGAAGCGCGCTGATAATCCAGAACAATCGGCGCCGGTTCGAACGTGAGTTCCGTGAAATGCCACATTCCTTCCAGGCCGCGATAGCAGAACCTGACGCAGTTGCCGTGGATTTCAGGCTCGCCCCGTTGACCATGATGCGCGCGCTTGAGGCCACGGACCTCGAACAGGTCGGCGAAGTCGACGCCAAACAGAAAGTCCAGCGGAATTTCGATCGGCCGGCGGGCGTAATTTCGCATCACCAACTGATGGTAAAGCGCGGCGCCCGCAATCACCCAGTTGCGTTCGATTTGAATCGAATTGCGCGGCAGGCCGATCACCTCACCGTGTTCCTCGAGATCGGGATTACTCAGATTGATCTGTAACTGCGCGTTTTCACGGCTGGAGTAGGAATTCAGGTAATAGGGGACCTCGCCCGCGATTTTCAATTCAAACCGGCTCAGATAGCGGGTGTCGCGATGGAAAAAGCCCAGCGGTTCCAGCGGCGATTGCAGAATATCACCGCCAACCTCGAAAACCGCGAAGCTTTCACCGTTGACCAGCACGCGAGTAGCGCGCCGCGAGGTCAGTGAAGAGGCCAGAATATAAAAATCCGGACCCACCTGGATGACTGTTTGTGCTTCTCGTTCGGATTGGCGCCGCCCCCTGAAATCCCAGGCGCCTTCGCTGCGCTGTTTCATCCGCAACCGCCCCATTGCTCAACGCGCCCTCCTTCAGGAAAGGCTCGCGTACGAAGCGTGAAAATAAAAATGGTGCTTCCTTGCTGGTGTTCGAGATGCCATTTAACTGAGTTGATAAGGAGTTTCGAGCCGACGCCGGCTCACTTCCGTGGACTGCTGAATCCTGCCTATCTACCTGTCATGCTGGCCTATTTTGATGGCTGATTCCACTATACCCTGTGGAAAACCGATCGTGATCGCGGATTTAAGGCGCCCTGGTCGTGCTTATTGATGAAGGATCAGGCCGGCCAGCGACTGTTCGGCGTGCAGGCGTTTGATCGCTTCGGCCAGTAAAGGCGCGGTACTGGCGATTTGAATCGGCAATTCCGGCTTTGCCACTGCGGCCACCGAATCGGAAAAGATCAGCCGCTGGATCGGCAGACCCTTCAACCGATCAACGGCCTCGCCCACCATCAAGCCATGGGTCGCAACCACGACTGCAGGCGGCCTCGCGCCCGCATCCATCAAAGCGCTGACCGCCGCGGCGATGGTTCCGGCGGTGCTGACCATGTCGTCAACGATGATCGGCGCACGCCCGGCCACTTCGCCCACGATGCCGCGTACTTCGACCTCGTGGCCGGATATTCGCGCCTTGTGGACCACCGCCAAAGGCCGGTCCAGCGCACGGGCATAGCGCTCGGCCAGCTTCGCTCCGCCCAGATCGGGCGCGACGACCACCGAATCGGCCTCGATCAATGGACGCACCGCTTCGACCAGAAGCGGAACGGCCGTCAGATGCTCGAGCGGGATGCTCATGAAGCCTTCCAACTCCGGGGTATGCAGATCGAGCGCCACCGCCCGGTCGATGTGCGCAGCAGCAAACAGATCTGACGTGATTCGCGCCCCGACCGGCTCGCGTCCTTTACCACGGCGATCCTGCCGCGCGTAGCCGAAATACGGCACGATTGCGATCGTGCGACGCGCGCCCGCCCGGTAACAGGCATCGGCAAGGAACAACAGCTCCATCAGATGTTCGTCCGCGGGCGGCGAGGTCGGTTGGATCAGGAAAACGTCGTGCCCGCGCACACTCTGCAGAATTTCGACGTGCAGCTCGCTGTCGGGAAAACGGCTAAGAATCCGCTGTCCAAGCGGGAGTCCGAGCTGGTTGGCGACCGTCTGCGCCAATGGTTGGTTCGCGCCGCCTGAAAAGATCACGATTCCCATGACGTCATTTCACCGCACAGCCGACGCCTCGGTTAATTGCCGGCCTCGACCATGGTCTGTTTCCAGGATCTTTCTTCTGGCGGTTCGAATAGACGCCGCCGTACCGGGTCATCGCTCGCCTCACCAGCACTTTTTTCAGGTCGAAGCGCGGCGGAAACAACCCGACCACCTGCGCGGACACGCTCGCACCGCCAACCGCGAGCATCGGGGCGGGGCCCAAAGAGCTACTTAAAATTGAGCCGGGCCGAAACGAGAAACAGATTTGCGCAAACTTTGGGCCAAAACATCTCGAATCCGGATCGACGCGTGCCAACGGCGTGGTTGTCCTGATTTAGACGATTGTGTGCGGGTACGTGTTGTTCAGACGGGGCATCTCCAGACCGACTTGATTGAGGCGCCGTTCCAGCACCGATAAAAACAGCCCCGCCAATTCGTCGTTGTCTTTTTGCTTCAGTCCGTAGCGCAGGCAATCGAAAGTGAAGCCGCTGCCGGGCGGGCCGAAAAAATTGACCGCGCGCGGAAGCCATTCGCGCAAGGCCGCGCCGACCGCTTCCGCGCCCATCCGCTCAACCGCCGCGCGCAGGGCGCCACTGCCGAACTCGTCATGGCCGGCTTCATCTTCCAAAATCGCCTCAGCAGCGAAAGCGTGCGGTGCATAGCTGGAATCGCGGTAATTGACCCCGATCATGATGAGACCGGTCATGTCGAGGCTGATATTGCCCATCAGCAGACCCAATTCCCCTTCCGCCTGCTCGGCAAAGCATCGCGCCGCCTCGAATGACGGCGCGCGGCGCAGCACGATTGACCCACGGTCGGCCGCTTCTTCGCTGACTCCGAGTTCCGCCAGCAGTCCGTAAATCAAGGCGGCATGACGCTTTTCCTCGGCCAGGTTTTTTTCCGCAATACGCCTGATTTCGGGATCGGCAACGGTCGCGGCAGCCCTGCGGTAGCCCTCAGCGGTAAGTTTTTCGGCGAGAGCGTGGGCGCCCAGCAAACGGCGCAGCACCCTGATGTAATGCGGTTCGACTCGCCCGCCGAGCAGGTCCGCAGCCTCGATCTGGCGAGGCCCAAACTGCGCGCCCGCCGCCATCCTTTTACCTGGGAGCTCTGGAAGGAAGGATCACGACCGCACTGCCGGGCGTGGTCTTCTCGCCTTTGGCGTTTTCCAGCCAGATGTCGCATTCGACGATATGATCGTTGCCCTCAACGCGTTTGGCCTTGACCACACCCTTGCAGGTCACTTTGCTGCCCGGCAGATCCATCCCGCGGTACTGCACGCTCAGCTTGCGCAGCCATCCTTCGGTGCCGGCAAAGTCCGTCATCAACTGGCCCAGGAAGGCATTTTTCAGCGCTCCGTGCAGAATCACACCCGGCAGCTTGTTGGCGAGCGCAAAATCCTTGTCGTAATGGATCTGGTAGTAGTCGCCCGATGCGCCCGCATACTTAACCAATTGCTGGGTGGTGGGGTTTTTTTCCAGCGGCGTCAGCTCGTAGCCGACTTCGACATCCTCGAAGTAGATCTGCTTGGCCATCCCGGACTCCTAATAATTGATCAGCGTCATGCGCTGGATCGTGCATAATTCGTCAAACTGATTCGTGTACCTTACTTCGGTGACCCGTACCACCATCGTACCCATCCGACCCTCGGTCTCGCGCAGGTCGGCCAGCCGGGCCACGACGGTGATGCGATCGCCGGGACGAATCGGTTCGTAAAACTCCCATTCCGAACCGCCGTCAAGCAGCCGTTTGGGTATGTTGGGCAGGTCCATTTTGGGCATTTCCCGCGGCATCAGCAGGCGGACGAAGGTGGGCGGCGCAATCATGCCGCCGAAGCGGGTCTTGCGTGCCGCCTTCTCGTCGTTGAACAACGGGTTGGGGTCGCCGATAGCCTGGGCAAAAAGCCGAATCGCCCCGCGCTCGACCTCATGGGTTATCGGCTGCGACTCCGTTCCGATGAACTTCTTGTCCTCGTCGCTGATATACTTTCCCATCAGGACTCCTCGTCAAAAGCGTGATTCCAGAGCCTTATCATAAGGGGGTCGCGAGTGAATAGTTCACCGCTCTCCGCCCGTCGCAATCTAACGGAGGATCGCTATTATGGCAAAGCTCAGCCTTGACCGGATTCAACAGGAACTCCAGTCGCTCCCCGGATGGGAGTTCAAAAACGAAGCAATCAGCAAGCTGTTCCGTTTCAATCAGTTTCCTGAAGGAATCGAATTCGTCAACCGGGTGGCGCGGATTGCGGAAGCTGACGACCACCATCCCGACATTCACATCAATTACACGCGCGTCACTTTTACATGCAGCACACATAGCGAGGGCGGGGTGACGGAAAAGGACCTCAAGCTCGCGCGCCGGATCGAAGAGGAGTTCGCGCGCAAAGCGTAGAAACCGGCCGCTATTCCCTCATTCATCGGTGGACGGCTCCGGCTGCTTGCGGCCGAACCATCGCCGGGCCCCGGCTGGGGCTTCGCGTACCCGTGGCACGTAATGCTGCACGCCCGGACCGGCGCGCTCGATTTCCGCAATCAGCGCGCGGAGGTCGTCGGCATTGCCCAGGAAGTCGCTGTCCGAACTGTCAACCACCAGCAACGGGGTGTCTTCGTAATAGAAGAAGAAATCGCGGTAGGCGGCGGCCACCCGTTCCAAATACTCGACGTTGAGGTAACGCTCGAAGTCCCAATTGCGCCGCCGCAGACGTTCCACCAGGACCGGCAGGCGGGCGTTGAGGTAGAGCACCAGGTCCGGTTTCGCGATCGAGGCGTCAAGCAGCCTGTAGACCTGCTGATACAGGGTCATTTCTTCCGCCGTCAGGTTAAGTGCGGCGAAGATACGGTCCTTGGCAAACAGATAATCGGAAACGGTTTTCTGCGCGAAGAGTTCCTGCTGCGCCAAATCGCGTTGCTGCTTGAAACGAGTCAGCAGGAAATAGATCTGAGCCGGGAACGCGTGGCTGTCGGGGTCACGGTAAAAGCGCGGCAGGAAGGGATTGCCGCTGATATCCTCAAGCACCAGGCGGGCGCCCAGTTCCCGCGCCAGCGTTTGCGCCAGCGTAGTCTTGCCCACCCCGATCGGACCCTCGATTGCGATGTACCTCGCCGCTGTGCGGACGGGTCGCCCTTGCGTGGACATGGTTCGATTTCCGTTTCCGCATCGACCCTCAAAGACGGCGCGCGGACGGTTGCAACAACGTTTTTCACACCAAACGGCGCGTGCCTCGAACTTATGGACGCCCCGGCTCGGACATCGCACCGCCGCGGTCCGCAGGTGCCGCTGCGCCTTTCAGTTGGCGGCGATAAAAGCGTGCCTTGTTCCGTAATCTCGGATCGGCCGGATCCAGCCTGGCCGCCGTCTCATATTGCACAGCGGCATCCTGCTGATCTCCGAGGTACTCGTCAACCCGCGCCAGCATCACATGCGCCTGAAGCAGGTCCGGGTCGGCCTTGATCGCTTTGTTCAGCTCGATTCTGGCAGCCTTGAGATCGCGCCGCTCAAACAGGATGCGGGCGCGCTCAAGATGGCGCTTTGGCGCCGAGATACAGCCGAGGAGCGCGGTGGCCGCTGCCAGCGCGACCAACAAGCGCAGGCTGCACCAGCGGATTGGGGATTGTGCCGACACCATGCCTCGCTACGATTGGCTGTCCGCCCTGACGTCGGATTGCGCGGCGCTCACTGGCGCATGATTGCCATCTTCATCCGCGGCAACCGCTATCGACTGGATATTGGGCGTTCCGCTGGGGACAAAACGCAGATGGGGTTCGCGCGCGATGTAATCGAGCAGCCGCCGTGAAATCTCATCCACTGCTTGAGCTTCCGAGCGCACGTCAACCGGAAAGCGCAGGGTGATCTGCAAACCGTCGGGCCCCAGTCGGACGCGGCTTTGCGGCCGACCCGAGTCCAGGCGGGTATTGAGATTGCGTTCCATCTCCTGGAGCTGACTGCGAGCGTTGTCACGATAACGGGCGAACACCGCTTCGACGACCTCGAGTAATTGTTTCTCCACCAGGCGGAAATCGCAATCGGGCGACAGCGTAAACCGCAATTCGCGCCACACGATGAGGCTGCGTCCCGGATGGTTAAGGAATTTATCGCGAAAGACGCTGGAGTTCGGGATCATCACCAAACGCCCGGTCGGACCCGATTGTATGCCGTCGCCGTCCAGTTCCAGCAGTGTCAGCTTGGTCAGTCCGAGTTCCACCACTTCGCCCCGCACCCCCTGTAATTCAACCCGATCGCCGTGCTTGATTCCAAAGCGACCGCCCAGGCGGAAATAGCCGGCGATCGACAGGATCACGTCCTGCAAGGCGACCGCGATACCGGCGGCGGCAAAGCCCACCACCGTGGCCAACGCGCCCAACTCCGTGGTGAAGTTGAACAGCAGCACCATTATGATCAGGATCATGACGGTGATATCGCGGATTTTCAGAATCTGGCGGCGGCGGTTGACATCCTCGACGTAGCGTACCGCCAGACGCCGCCAGATTAGGGACAAAGCGCCAATGAGTGCGAAGACGAGCAGGACGCCGCCCACGTGCATCAGCAATGTGCGCAAGACCTGCGTCGTATGCCTTTGCACCTGGGCTTCCCATTGGGCAAGGTTGTCCTGGTAGCGCCGCAAAACCATCATCTGCTTGGTCAACGGCAGCAGGGCCGCGCCGATCAGCTTGCGACGGTTGATTAGGTCCTGGAATTCCTTCTTGCGCTGCTCGATGTCGGTCCGGTCGTCGCTCAGCGCCGCGTGCGTCAACCGCTGCGCGCTGTCATCGATGGCCATCAACCCGTGTTGCAGCGGCACGCGCGTGCGCAGCACCAGGTCCAGCAGCGCCTGAGTGTCTTCCTGGCGCTGCTCGAGGATGGAGATCTTGTTATGGAGCTCGATCAGGTGCTCGGCCAGTCCGACCAGTCCCGCCGGTTCGACCGGATCCTTCGGTGCGCCCGCACTTTTTTTCGTGTCGGGCTGCAGCGAATGGCGCAACTCATCGATCTGCGCCTGCAGCGTGCCATTGTGCGACGCTGGCGTGTTGGTGCGCTCGAATTCCATCATCGTGGTTAGAAAATCCACCCGCGACTGCACCAATTCCAACTGCGCCTGGGCGGCCAGTAATTCACGCGCGAGGTTGTCGCGCTGGCGCCGGCCGGCATGGCGCAAACGCGCGGTCAAGTCCTTGACCTGCGCCTGGGCGCTGCTCAGGTTACTTTGCGCCTGGGCCAGGCGGCTCGCGATGATTGCAGCCGACCCGGTGGCTGCGGCGGAGGGTTGCGGAGACTGGCCAATTTTCGAAATCAGCACCGCCTCGGCGTCGGCATACTCAAAGGCAAGCTTGAGGACTTCCCTCGCCATTGCCTGATCGGCGGCAAGGTAAAGCGCTTCGGGCGGTTCCTCGACCAAACCGGTTTCGACATCAAATTGCCGAAACCATCCGATAGCGCCGCCGAGAAAGGAGATTACGTTTTGCTGCTCGTTGGGAGGCACGGGGGTTGGCACCGCCGCCGGGGCCGTCGCCTGGGTCGACTTGGAAATAAGCGGCGATTCAGGGGTGGCCTGCACCGGCGCAGCCGCAATCATAACCGGCGCGCCCCACGAATTCATGGCCGGGAAAACGGTGATAACCGCCAGCAGCAACCCCAACCGACGTAACCGACTCCAATGAAAATCCCGCAACCGCAAACCTCCCGGAGCTTTGGCTGAATATAATACTTGTCTGCTGCGAGCAGCCCAAGACCGCACGCCAGCAGGCATCACGACAGCTTTTCGCGATATATTTGACGATCGCCGGCGAAGTTGCGTTACGCCTCGCGCCGACCGGTTGCGCAGCGTACCGATAAAAGCCCTGCCTTCGCCTGTGATAAAGTGGGACGCGCCGATGGCGTCGTGTCCTTACATCGAACTGCGCGCGCGCAGCGCCTTCAGTTTCCTGGAAGGCGCCGCGCAGCCTGAGGATTTGGTCGAACGCGCGGCCGAATTGGGATATCCGGCGATTGCGCTGGGCGATCGCGACGGCGTTTACGGCGCACCCCGCTTTTACCATGCCGCCGTCCAAGCCGGGCTCAGGGCAATTGTGGGAGCGGAGCTCACGCTGGAGGACGACAGCCGGCTTTACGTCCTCGTTGCGGATCGCGCCGCCTACAAAAATCTCTGCCGTCTAATCACTGCATCCAAACTCAGAGTTGTCAATCCGCCCGCTGATGGCAAAAAGTCGCTATCGCCGTACCCCGCCAAAGGCCAAAGCCGCGTCACGCTCGACGACCTGGAACGTTTCGGTGCCGGGCTGATCTGCCTGGCCGGCGGCGTTTACAGCCCGCTGTCCCGGATGCTGACCGCCGGACGCGATCCGCGTCCGCTGTGCGATCGGCTGTACGCGATTTTCGGCGCCAACAATCTGTATATCGATCTTCAGCGCCATCTGGATGCTGGCGAGGAGCGGCTTAACCGCAAACTCGCCGCGCTGGCCGCTTCGAAGCGAACTCGGATCGTGGCCAGCAACGACGTCTGCCACAGCGGCGCGGAGCGCGCCCTGCTCGATGTCCTGAGCTGCATCCGGATGAAAACCACGCTGGACGCCGCCGGACGCGCGTTGTGGGTCAACCACGAACGCCACCTCAAGCCACCCGCGGAAATGGCGGCCTTGTTTGCCGATCTGCCCGATGCGCTCGCAGCCACCGTCGAGCTGGCCGAGCGATGCGCCTTTACGATGGCCGATCTCGGCTACCGTTTTCCCGACTATCCGCTGCCAGCGGGACAAACGCCGGACAGCTATTTGCGTATCCTCACCTACGCCGGCGCCCGTGAACGCTGGGGAAACGGACTCAGCGCCCGCGTCCGCCGCCAGCTCGAACATGAACTTGCGATAATCGCGAAACTCAATCTCGCGGGCTATTTCCTGATCGTCTGGGACATCGTGCAGTTTTGCCGTACGAATCGGATCCTGGTGCAGGGACGCGGATCGGCGGCCAACAGCGCCGTCTGCTACGCACTGGGGATCACGGCGGTTGACGCCGTCGGGATGGATCTGCTGTTCGAGCGCTTTCTGTCCGAGGAGCGCGGCGAATGGCCCGATATCGATCTCGACCTGCCCAGTGGCGACCAGCGCGAAAAGGTGATCCAGTATCTCTACAAACGCTACGGCGAGCGCGGGGCCGCGATGACCGCCAACGTGATCACCTATCGCAGCCGCAGCGCGATTCGCGAAGTCGGCAAGGTCCTGGGCTTCTCGCCCGAGCAGGTGGACCGGCTGGCCAAACTGGTGCACGCCTATGAGTTTCGCGACGACAAGGACGAGGTCGAGGCGATGCTGCGCAGCGGCGGCGTTGACGCGGACGCGCCGCGGGTGCGGATGCTAATCGAGCTGGTCCGCCAAATCCAGGACCTGCCGCGCCATCTCGGACAGCATAGCGGCGGGATGGTGATCGGGGCGGGACCGCTGGACGAAATCGTGCCGCTGGAACCGGCTTCGATGCCGGGGCGCGTCGTGATCCAGTGGGACAAGGAGGATTGCGCCGACCTCGGCATTATCAAGGTGGACCTGCTGGGACTTGGGATGCTGGCGGTGCTCGAAGAAGCCATTGCGCTGGTCGCCAGGCATGAAGGCGTCAGCGTGGACCTTGCCCATCTGCCGCCCGACGATCCCGCCGTGTACCGGATGCTGCGCAACGCCGACACCATCGGCGTGTTCCAGGTCGAGAGTCGCGCCCAGATGGCGACGCTGCCGCGCATGAAGCCGAACAGGTTTTATGATCTGGTCGTCGAAGTCGCGATCATCCGTCCCGGCCCGATCGTCGGCCAGATGGTCAATCCATACCTGGAGCGGCGCAACGGGCGCGCGCCGGTCACCTATGCCCATCCGTCGCTGGAGCCAATCCTGCGGCGCACGCTGGGCGTCCCGCTGTTCCAGGAACAGTTGCTGCGCATCGCGATGACGGCGGCGGGATTCAGCGGCGGCGAGGCCGAAGAACTGCGCCGCGCGATGGGATTTAAGCGATCGCGCGGGCGGATGGAGAAAATCGAGAGGCGGCTGCGCGACGGGATGGCCAAAAACGGCATCAGCGGGAAAGTCGCCGACGAGATCGTGCTCAGCATCGGCTCGTTCGCGCTGTACGGCTTTCCCGAATCGCACGCCGCCAGCTTCGCGTTGATCGCTTACGCGTCGGCCTATTTGAAATGCCACCATCCGGCGGCGTTTTATGCCGCCATGCTCAACTGCTACCCGCTGGGCTTTTACCATCCGGCAACCCTGGTCAAGGACGCCCAGCGCCATGGTTTGGAAGTCCGGCCGATCGACGTGACGCGCTCGGACTGGCAATGCACGATCGAGCATGACCACGGAGCGCTGGCGTTGCGGATGGGCCTGAAGTACGTCAACGGCCTGCGCGAAGAGACCGGTTTGCGAATCGAAAATGAAAGGCGTGCCCGCCCGTTCGACTCGATCGCCGACCTGGTCAAGCGCGTGACGCCGAATCGGCGCGAACTCGACACCCTGGCGTTTGCCGGCGCGCTCAGCGGCTTCGGCAAGACGCGGCGCGAAGCTCTGTGGCAGGCCTCGGCGATCGATCGCGACGCGGGCAGCCTGTTTGCCGGGATCGATCCATCGCCAAGTCAGAGCCAATTGCCACCAATGGCGCCGCTGGAGGAAACCCGCGCCGATTACGCGACGACGGGTCTGACCACGGGGCCGCACGTGATGGCGCACATCCGACCGCAGCTAAAGGCGCGAGGAATCCTAAGCGCGGCAGAGCTTGAGTGCGCCAGCGACGGAGGGTTGGTGCAGGTCGCCGGCCTGGTCATCGTGCGCCAGCGTCCGGGCACGGCCAAGGGCTTTTTCTTTATGACACTGGAAGATGAAACGGGCCTATCCAACATCATCGTGATGCCGGAACTGTTCCACAAAAACCGCCCGCTACTCCATCGCGCGCCGATCCTGCTTGTCGAAGGAGTGCTGCAAAAACGCGACGGCACCATAGGCATCAAAGGCCGTCGCTTCGCCGAAATCAAGATCGACTCGCCGCTGCCGTCACCACACAATTTCCATTGATAAGGCCACCGAGACTTTGCCGATTAATTAATAATCGCCCCCAAGCCGCGCTTAACCCATGCGGGAATAGTAGGCGATCGGAAGACTACTTCTCCTCTATTCGCCACAACCACCATCTTCAAATTTTTTGAAGAATTATCGAACACGAACAATGCGGCGGCGATTTGGCCAATTCGAGCCAGATTGACCAGACTCCGGTCGTATCTCCGTCGTATGTCGGTTTCGGGAACATTCTGTCCGCCAGCAAGAGTTCTTTGACGTACGCGCTCCAGAGCTAGATTCGGACTCTTTAACCCGACATACACGATACCAACTTGCCAGCTTTCGGACTTCGCGCGGTTCACGTCACGGAGATGAAGTTGACCCGCAAGTGTCGTCTCGACCGCGAAGCTTCTTCGCGCAATCAGCAATTCCTCCATACGGCGCCTCGCAAGGCGACCAGCCTGAATTGCAGCTTTCCCGGGTGCATCGGGTCGCAAGCGCCTGGCAATCTCGTCCGGATTGACGATTTCTCCGATCTGGCCCGCAAAATTAACCAGGAAACCAGAGCAGGTGCTTTTACCCGGTCCGTTCGGACCCGCCAAAAGCCAAAGCCATGGCTCGTCGGCCATCCGGCCTAAAGCTCTCTCCCGACGACTTCCACGCCGTCGTCCAGAACTTTAAGCTCAAAGCGCCGGCCATCCGGCATCTGCCTGATCAACCGTCCGCGACTGTCGTTGAACTGACTGCTCCGTCGCGCGCGTCACTTCAAGACCAATGACCTCTCCGGACGCGCACGATAGCATAAAGTCAGGAGACTCATGTTGGCGACCCTGTTCAACGATCAAAGGATAGGAGAGCAACTCATGATCGGCCAGCGCCAGCAGATAAAGTCCCAGGTAAAAGCGCTCTTCGTGACGTGGTTTGCGGCCGTCCGCCCGGCTGGGAACGCTTCGATGGTGCTCCCAAAAAAGGACGACGTCGTCCGCTGAGCGGAACTCCCAATGGCCCTGGCTGCTCGGTCTCATGCCCGAATTTTAGCATTTTTGCCGGCAGCTTTCGCCGTGTGACAGCAACTGTCTACATCTCGCTGTGGACCATCTTGAAGCGGCGGGATTTGAACTTCCACTGGCCGTTTACTTTCTCGTATTCGTCTTCGTAATAGCCGGTGCCCATCCATTTCATTTGCTGCGCCGCCGAGCGCAGTTCGAGATACGCGTAGCCGGTGGCGCGCGTCGGGCTTTTCAGATCGATTACGACGTTGTGAATGAACGGGCGTGCGCCGACCCGATCGGGTTCGCTGGCGTAGAATTTTCGCAGAGCTTCCATTCCTTTGACCTCATGCGACGGGCCCGCGCCCCCGGAGGAAAACAGGCCATCCTCGGTGAAGATGCTCAGGACGCCTTCGAGATTTTTGGTCCACACATAATGACAATAGCGCGCGGGCAGATCCTTGATCGCCTCGCGATCGAGCATTTCGTCCAGCAGTTGTTCTCTGGTTTTTGCCATTTCAGTTGTTCCTCCCTCACCCTCGACTTTGACTATCCCGGTGGCAGGGCGGGCGCTGCCCCCCTGCCACACGCGCCGCAGCAAGAAAACACGGGCCGGGCCGCCCTACCCCACCCTGTGCTACCAAGAGAACAGGTCGGTTTTATGAGCCGGAACGAAGGTTTTTGAAGCGGCGGGCTTTGAACTTCCACTGGCCGTTTACTTTTTCATACTCGTCGGCGTAATACCCCAGCGCCATCAGTTTCATCTGCTCGCCGCTGGAGCGCACCTCAGGGTAGGAGGTTCCCGTCGCGTGCGTGGCATCTTTCAAATCGATCACGATGTTGTGAATGTAGGGCGCCGGGCCGCCCGTGCCCTGAGCGACCTGGCCATAGAATTTGCGCAAGGCTTCCTGTCCCTTGACTTCCTGCGGCGCGCCCAGCCCTTCCATCGCGAAGATCCCGTCGTTGGTGAACAGACTCAAAATACCGTCGAGGTTTTTGGTCCAGATATAATGGCAGTACCGAACCGGAAGATCCCGGATCGCCTCGCGATCGAGCATCTCGTCAATCAACTGATCCCTGGTTTTGGCCATCGTACGTACCCTCCAAATATCAAATGGTTAATCGGTTAAAGAGGCGATCATGTCCTTGCCAGAATCGGCTTCATCTGCGGCAGCGCCGCCAAGCCTGCCATCAGCGCACGTCCCTCTTCCTCGCTCAACGGCTGATTGGGCGGCAAAAGGTATTGCCACGCGGCGTTTCCGGTAATGACACGCATCACATGCTTGATCGCAGCCGGCAGCGGATATCTATCGAGCACGGCGCGCACCTGGTCCAACTCCTGTTGCAACCGGTCCGCGCGGTCCTCGCGCCAGGCAGCGTAGACCCGGTGCGCCAGGGCGGCGGTCACATTGACATTTGCGGATATGCAGCCCGTCCCGCCGGCGCGCAGGTTGGCCAGCAGAAAGCCCTCGCTGCCGGAGAAAACGCCAAACCCTGGAAACTGCTTTAACAGCCCTGCCGAAAAGGACCAGTCGCCTGAACTGTCCTTAAGTCCCGCGATGATGCCCGGATACGCGGTCCGCAGCCGTTTCACCAGCGCCGGTGTGATTGGCACGGTGGACAGCCGCGGGAAATGATACAGATAAACACGCAGGCGATCGTCGCCGACGCGATCGATCAGCTCCGAGTAAAAGCGCGCCAGACCTTCCTCGGACGGCTCCTTGTAATAAAAGGGCGGCAGCACCAGGACGCCGGCACTGTTGGCGGCAACCGCTTCGCGGGTCAGTGCGACGGCGTCGGCCAGAGCACACGAACCGGTGCCGAAAATGAATCGGCTCATCGCAATTCCCGAACGCGTGGCGGCTTCGATGATCTCCAGGCGCTGCCCGACCGACAACGAATTTCCCTCGCCGGTAGTACCGATGGGCACGACGCCGTCGCAGCCCTGCTCAAGCAGCCATCGGCAATGAGCGACAAACGCCGACGAATCGGGTTCCAGATTCGAGGTAAGCGGCGTCACTGCAGCCGCGAATACGCCGCGCGGGTGCGCGGCTGAAACTTCGTTCATACGATGTTCTCGCAATCAGGGCGAAATTACGCGCTGTACAGGTCTTTCAGCGCTCCGGCGTCGCCGACGGGAACCGGTTTGACGCCGGCCGCCAGCGGACGCATTCCAGGCTTCTGCGTGAACGGATCCACCAGGCCCATCTCCGCGCCCATCTCGCGCAACGCCGGGACCACCTCCTGTCCGAGCAGGCGGATGCATGACGTGCGCTCCTCGCGAGTCATGGGACCGTCGATGCGCAGGATCAGCACGCCGGGCTGCAGCACGCGCAGCAGATGGCGCAGCTTGACCAGCACCGATTTGGGCGTGCCGGCGATCATCTGGCGGCTTCTGAGCAGCTCGGGGTAGCGCGCGTAAATCGCCTTCTTGAGCGTCTGCACTTCCGCATCGTTCCGGGGGTCGCGGCCCATCGCCAGCCGCATCTCGTCATCTTCCGGTTTATGGGTTTCCGATCCACCGTCGGCCGCTCCCCAGATATTGGTGTTCTGGGTGGCCAAGTCTGCCATCCGGCGAATCGCGGCTTTCGAATTGTAGCCGGGTGGAAACATCCATTCACTGCGTCCGAAGAACGCGAAGCCGCCGCCATAAAGGAAACGGCGGCCATAATCTTCGGCCTGCGCTTCGGTTTCCGCGCAGAACACCGGCTGCATGTAGACAAAATTCTCAGGTCCCGCCTGATAACCTTCCTCAGCCGCCGTCTTGACGTACAGGTTCCACAAGTCCAGGGTCGGCTCCAGCCGCGTGGACAGCGCCACATAGGTGTAGCGCCGGCGCGCCGACCAGGCGACGGTCTCGGGGCTGATCACGCCCGGAACCCAGATTGGCGGATGGGGCTTCTGCAGCGGCAGCACCCAGGGATTGACGAAGCGGTAATTGAAATGCCTGCCTTCGAAGCGGAACGGTCCAGGCACCGTCCACGCCTTGATCATCAGGTCGTGGGCTTCGTCGAACAATTCGCGATTGTGCGCCGGATTGGCGTTGTTGAAGATCTGCTCGCAGCCAGTGCCGCGGATTATGCCCGGCACCAGCCGGCCGCGCGAGATGAGGTCGATCATTGCGATCTCCTCGGCCAGCCGCAGCGGGTTGTTGATGACCGGCAGCGGATTGCCAATCAGCACGATTTTCACCCGCCGGGTGGCGCGCGCAAGCACCGCGGCCTCGACGTCCATCACGGCGCCCAGGCAGTAGGGCGTGCCATGATGCTCGTTAAGCGCGACGCCGTCGAAGCCCAACTCCTCGCAATAGATCTTGTCGTCGAGATATTCGTTGAGCAGACGCGAGCCCTGCTCGGCGTCGAAATACCGATTGGAGAGGCCGAAAAAGCTGCGCTGCTTTATCACTTCGTCTTCGGGAATCGGATAGTAGCCGCGCTCGGTGAAAAACATCACTTGCATCGATCGGTCCTCCGGCGCTATTCAAACACTAACGCCTTCTTGCCATAAAATCGCCGCCAGCGACAAGCAGCCGGAGGGCTGTGAGCGCAGGCACTTAATGAAACGGGATTGCGCGAAATTCGTCGCGGTACAGCTCGCGCAACCGCTTCAGATCCGAATCGGGCAGCCGTTTGCCGCTGGCCGCCGCGTTATCATCGACCTGCCTGACCGTGCGAATTCCCGGAATCACCGACGACACTGCGGGATTGCTCAGGACGAAGCGCAGCGCGGCGTCCGCGAGATTGCGCACGTCGCCTTTGACCAGAAATCCGAGCTTGTCGATCGCCGCATTCAAGGGCGCCAGTGCCTGCTCGGAGAACATCCGAGCGCGGAAATCGCCTCGGGTGAAGCTGGAGGGAGCAGTGAAGCGGCCCGACAGCACGCCGCGCTCGAGCGGGACGCGCGCGATGATTCCGATATTGTTGCGCTGCGCCAGCGGCAAAAGCTCGTCCTCGGGATCCTGGTGCAGGATGTTGTACACCACCTGCAGGGTATCAGGCTTACCGGTTTGGATCGCCGCAATACCGTCCGCGGTGGTTTCCAGCGAGACGCCGTAATGGCGGATTTTGCCCTCGCGCTTGACGCGATCCAGCAAATCGAAAATCTCGCCGCGCTGCATCACTTCAGCCGACGGATTGTGAAGCTGATAAAGATCGATGGTGTCGGTTTGCAAACGGCGCAGGCTCTGCTCCAGCGCGCCGGCAATATAGGCGGGATCGAAGTTGCGCAATCCTTGCCGGACTGTGTATTGATTGCCGCCCTTGGTCGCCAGCACCACCTCCTTGCGCCGCGTCTTTAGCACCTGCGCGATCAGTTCCTCGCTGTGCCCGCGTCCGTACGCATCGGCGGTATCGATAAAATTCATCCCGAGATCGATCGCGTGATGGAGCGCGCGCAGCGATTCAGCATCGTCGGTCGGACCGAACGCTTCACCGCCAATCGTCATCGCGCCGAAGCCGACCTCCGAAACCCGCAGTCCCGTCCTGCCGAGAGTGCGATATTCCATGGCGGTTCCTCCGCAGTACGCTCAGCGCTGAGCCGGGGTGGCATCGGCGGCAGCCGGCTGCGCCATTTTGGTGTCCCAATAATCACGCCACGCGGTTATTTTGCCGTCGCTCAGCTCGAAGATCCCCATTATCGGCAACTCCGTCTTGCCGCGTTTCGTGCCAATCCACTCGGTCCTCTCCATCATCACGACATTGCCCGAGCTGAGCATATGAAGGGTCTTGAATTCGTACGATTTCATGAACTTCAGGTAGCTGCGCCACAGCGCCAGCACCGCCTGCTTGCCACTGACGAGCCTGGCCGAAGGGTCCGGTTGATAGACAAAAGAGTCGGTGATAAGTTCGCCGGCCGCGTCAAAATCCAGGCGCGACCAGGCTTCCAGCAGGGCAGTCACAATCGCTTCGTTCGGTCCCATCATAGGGTTGTTTCTCCAAAATCCCGGGGTCGAGACGGCGTTCCCGCGCCTCGAGGTTTGGCCCCATACCGGCGGCGTAATATGATTTTCATTACAGGCGGCAACTATGAATTGATATCAATCCTCGCCGCGAGTTTGGTAGCTGGTCAAAAGATCTGGCAGAAGTGAGGGACAAACTCCAGTGTTTCGCGTCAGTCTCCAGAACCGGGAGCAGCCGGACCGGAAAATCCGCAAACGAAGAGATCTACCTTAAGGCTCTGATCGGGATGGTGCGCGGACTGCACTTGTGCAAACGCGTTCTGACAACCATTTCACCGGACCAGTAAAATGGCGCAAGAGATTGAACGCAAGTTCCTAGTAAACGCCGCCCGATGGCACAGACCCGATGACGGCGTACGTTATCGGCAAGGCTATCTAAGTACCGCCAAAGAGCGCACGGTCCGTGTCCGCACGGTCGGTGACAAAGCTTTTCTCACCGTGAAAGGCCCCAATGTCGGCGCGATCAGGGACGAGTATGAATATGAAATCCCGCTCAACGACGCCAACGAGATGCTGGATAGACTGTGCCAACGGCCTCTGATCGAGAAAACCCGCTATCGAGTTAGCTATCGGGGCAAAGTGTGGGAGGTCGACGAATTCGAAGGCGCAAACCAGGGCCTGATTACCGCGGAAGTCGAATTGGCCAGGGAAAACGAGCCAGTTGCAATTCCAGATTGGGTAGAACGCGAAGTAACCGACGATCCCCGCTTTTACAATTCGAACCTGGTCGAACATCCGTTTGGCGAATGGCAAGCAGGAGAGAAATGACAAAGGAGGAATGACGCTGATCGTCGATGCTGACAGGCGTTTTTTGCCGCAAAAATTCAGGTTTGTTGGCTACAACCCGGAGCGTGAATAAGATGGCAGCGCGATTACGCCTGTGACCGGTTTGACTGCGGGCAAGCTGCCGCCGGCGATGATGGCGAAGTTGCTAAGGCATTTTGCCGTCAGCGACCCCAGCCTCAAACTCGGTCCGGCAATGGGCGAAGACGCCGCGGCTATACGATTGGACGGCGGCCGATATCTGATCGTCAAGACTGACCCCGTAACGTTTACAACCCATCGCGCAGCGCAACTGCTGCTCGAGGTCAATGCCAACGACGTCGCGACTCGTGGAGCGCGGCCGCGTTATCTGCAGGTCGCGGCGTTCTTTCCACCCGGAACCACAGCCGCGGCTATCACGCGTTATTTCGTCCAACTCCAGACGCAAGCGAAGCGGATGGGGGTGACCATAACCGGCGGCCATACCGAGGTGACTGACGCCGTGACGCGTCCAATCCTGGTCGGCAACATGCTGGGCTTTGTCCCTTCCAAGCGGTTGTTATCGACAGCGGACGCCAAAGCGGGTGACGTGCTGGTGATGACGGGAGCGGCGGGAATCGAGGGCACGGCTATCCTCGCCCACGATCATGGCCGGCAAATTGCCGCCGCCTTTGGTCAGGCCTCGCGGCGCGCTGCCCAGCGGCTCGCAGTGGTGCCGGGCATCTCGGTCGTAGAGGCAGCCAGTATCGCTGCCGCGATGGGCGCTCACGCCATGCACGATCCGACCGAAGGCGGGGTTGGCGCCGCAATTCATGAGATGGCGTATGCGGCAGGTCTGCGCGCGAACGTGCAGATTGATCAGATTCCAGTGCTGAAAATCACCGCCGATATCTGCCGCCTGTTCAGGATCAATCCACTGGGCCTGACCAGCTCAGGCGCTCTGCTGATAGCGCTGGGTCCGCGAAACGCATCGCGGCTGATAAGGCGTCTGAACCAGGCTGGAATCGCGGCCGCTGCAATCGGCAGGTTCGAAACCGGCTCGGGCGTAACCGCGCGTTCCCAAGGCAAGCCGTCCCGCCTGCCATGGTTCAAACGCGACGAGATTCTGCGCGTGCGCGCGGATTAAAAACCAGTCCTAAGCTCGGGCGCCCCGCGCGCCCACCGGCGTCCGGCCGCAGCCTTTACACCTGCTGCGCCGCTTCGAGCCAGGCTCGTTTGAGGTCCTTGGGCAACTGGCTGAAGATATGCCAGGCTTCACCCTCCTGACCGCTGGGACTGCCCAGCAGCATCTGCATCGTTTTGAAGACCGCAGTCAGCCCCGCATTGGCCTGCATCGGGCTGAGATCAGCGACCGCGACAAGGTGGCGGACGAAGTCCTCCTTGTGCGTGCGACGGACCTCTCGCCCGGGCACGTCAAAGGCATGCCATTGGCGCTTGAAGTCATGCGGTAGCTGAGCCGCCAGATCATCGGCTTCCTTCGGACTGAGCCGGTCATGCAATTCCTGAAGCACCGCTATGGTTACACTAAGCGCCTGCTCCCGGCTTAGGTGCGCGCGCCGTTCCACCTCGTGCAGAAATTTGTTCTCGTCCATGGCCTGATTCGTCCTGTTAGAATACGAAATTCTGAGAGAGCATCAGGCGTGCCATGGTTTTGTTAGGCGCCTTTGCTACCAGGCCGCGGGAAGGGCGCCTGATAGAGCTCTGGTGGATGGCTCCAAAACGCCCAAGCGGTTCGTGATTGGAGACACCTCGCAAGATGCGGCGGCTCCGCCGGTTCACCAATCGGGGCCGCGGCCCGGCGCGTAGGCCATCCCGCTGTGCGCGTTGAGGCCGCCGTCGACCACGACGGTTGTGCCGGTGACGAACGATGCTTCATCGGAGGCGAGAAAGAGCGCCACGTTGGCCACTTCCTGGGGGTCGCCCAGCCTGCCCATCGGGATTCCTTCGGCGACCTGTTTGAGCCATTTGTCGGGATTGCGGCCGACCCCGCGAATTCCCGGGGTCAGGATCGGACCCGGACAGATCGCGTTGCAGCGGATGCCTTTGCGCGCATACTCGATCGCGATCACCCGCGACATGTTGACCACACCGGCCTTGGCCACGTTGTAGGCGCATTGCAGATAGTCACCGGCGATTCCGGACACCGAGGCGGTGTTCAGAATAACGCCTTTTCCCTGTTTGAGCATCGCCGTATTCAGGGCAACCTTGGAGGCGTACCAGTACGCAGTCAGGCTGACGTCCATCGTGCGCTGCCAGCCCTTCAGATCGATATCGGCGGCGCGGGTTCCCATCACGCTGTAAATCGCGTTGTTGTGCAGTACGTCGAGCCGGCCAAATTTGTCGAGCGCGAATTTGATCATCGCCTCGACCTGTTCGGGCACGCCGATATTGGCCTCCAACGCCTCGGCCCTGCCACCCGCTGCCTGAATCTCGCCAGCCACGCGCCGGGCTCCCTCCATGTTGCGATCCACGATTACGACCGCCGCGCCCTCGCGCGCATAGGTCTTGGCGCAAGCCTCGCCAATCCCGGAACCGCCGCCGGTAATCAAAGTGATTTTGTCAGCAAGCCGCATCGCTTCAGCACCTCCACCTTTGAGGTCGGTCTACTTCGGGGAAAGGGCGAGGGAGAGGTCTTTCTGGTGGTTGCCACAGCCTCGGCTTCACCTGCCCTTGGGCAAGCCGAGGATTCGTTCGGCGATCGCGTTGCGATGGATCTCCGACGTTCCAGCCTCGATCGTATTGGCGCGCGAGCGCAGGAAGCCGAAAGTCCAGCGGCCGCCAGCGATCGCGCGCGGCTCGCCCGGCATCAGCTGGCTGGCATGCCCCTGGATCGCCATGGCAAAGTCGTACATCCGCTTGTTCAGTTCCGACCAGGCCAGTTTGTTGACCGAGCCTTCGGGTCCGGGCGTCGCGCCCTTGAGCCAACGCGTGAAATAACGGTAAATCGTATACTTCATCGTCATCAGGTCGATATAGAATTGGGCCAGCTCCTGGCGCATGCGGGGGTCGCGCGTGACGGCCTGGCCATTGCGCTTGAGTTCGCGCGCCATCTTCACCAGGTCGTCGAAGATGTTGAAGTAGTCCACAATTGTGGCCAGCGCCAGCGAGCCGCGCTCGTTGGTAAGGGTGGCAACGGCGACCTGCCATCCTTCGTTGATCCGGCCGATTACGTTGGCGCGCGGCACGCGGACGTTGGTCAGGAAGACCTCATTGAAATCGGCGCCGCCGGTCATCTGGCGCAGCGGCCGCACCTCCACGCCGGGGTCCTTCATGTCCACGATCATGTAGGTAAGCCCGCGATGCTTGGGCGCCTTTGGATCGGTGCGGGCAAGCATCAAACCGAAGTCGGCCAGATGGGCGCCGGAGTTCCATACCTTGTGGCCGTTGACGATGAACTCATCACCCTGAAGCTCGGCGCGCGTGCGGACCGAAGCAAGATCGGAGCCTGAACCAGGTTCCGACAGCAGCAGGCACCATCGTTCTTCCCCGCGTAGCGCCTTGGGCAGATAGCGCATCTTCTGCTCTTCGCTGGCGTGAGCGAGCATCACGGGGCCAAACACCGACACGTTGGGAACCGGCGCGCCCGCCAGCGCCATCTCCTCGTTGAAAATCGCGAGCTCGATCTCGGTCAGACCGGCGCCACCGTATTTTTTGGGCCACGTGATGCCCAGCAATCCGGCGTCGGCCAGCATCCGCTGCCATTTTCTGAGAAACACGTGATCGGGCTGGATACCGGACTGTGGCGTTCCGGCGCGCGCGGCATCGGGCGGGAGGTTTTGCTTCAGGAAATCGCGGATTCGTTGCCGAAAGGCCTGTTGCTCGGGGGTGTAATCAAAATCCATGAGAGGTAATTCTCAAAGCTCCGCAATCCGTGGCCGGCTCGCCTGCATGACTTGAAGGGCCGGCGCGCAAATCAATATTCTGCCGGGGCTGTCTGAATAACGCCCGCCTGCACGAATTGGCCACGCGCAGGCGGGCGGATAAAACTCGAACGCGTTTAGTTCAAGCTGATGCCGTAGAGTTTGGCCGCGTTCTCGCACACGATTTTGCGGGTGACATCCTCCGGCACGCCGGCGAAATCGGCTTTGATCACTTCGCGCGAATGGGGCCACGTCGAATCAGTGTGTGGAAAATCCGATGCCCACATATATTTGTCCGCGCCGAAGAACTGGTAGGTGGCCGGACCCACCGGATCGTCCTGGAATGTAGCCCAAAGTTGACGCCGCAAATACTCACTCGGCTTCATCTCGAACTTGTGCAGTCCGCTCATCACACCATACTTGTCGTATGCATGGTCGAGGCGGTACATGAAATGCGGCAGCCATCCGGTATCGTTTTCCGCGGACACCAGCTTGAGCCCGGGATAACGCTCGAGCACGCCCGACATCACGATCGTAAACAGGCTCTGCTGCACGTCGGCGGTCATGAACAGGTAGTAGCCGACGGTCGAGATGCCAGGCTGATCCTTCTCGGATTCCGCGATGTCCTTGGTAGCGCGGCCGACCGGGCTCTTGCCGGCAGCCGTGATGACGTGCAGCGAAATCGGCATGTCGAGGTCGGCGGCGGCCGCCCAGAATGGATCGTAAATCCTGCTGCTGTAAGGACGGCCCTCGGGGGCAAAACCCCATATCATCGCCCCGCGCAGACCCATCTCGCGGCAGCGATGCATCTCCTTGACCGCGGCATCGATATCGTCCAGCGCGACCAGCGCAATTCCGACCAGCCTTTTGGGATTGTGCGAGCAGAATTCCGCCAGCCAATCGTTGTAAACACGGAAGCAATCGCGCTGCAGTTCGCGATCCTGCAAACCGAACAGCGGCATCCCGAGGCTGGTGTAAAGCACCTCGGCCTCGACCCCGTCGATGTCCTGATCCTTGATGCGCTCGACCGGGTCCCATCCGCTGGGGCGAATCGCGTCATAGCCGGAACCGAAATACTTCTTTAGTTCCTCGCCGCTGCGGCCGGCAGCCGACAGTCCTGAGACCGGGAATGGGCGCAGGCCAGGCGCGGTGAGGCACACCCCAAGGCGCCCCTCGGTGGCAACCACGCGTGGCGCCTGATCCTTGAACCTGTTGTCCACCCGCGAAACCCACAGGTCGGCGGGTTCGAGCATATGTGAATCGGCGGAGATTATATGCATCGACGCCATTGCCTTTCCTCCTCAGCCTATTAGCGGCTGTAAAATTAACTTTGGCAAATACTCAATAGCTGCGGCAGATGTTCATTCCTAAATGTTCAGTCTAAGATTGACGCGAGTATAGCCGCAATGAGCCTCGATCCCCAATCGCACCCGTGGGTACAGCCGTACTCGACTCGGTACTCCAGTCAAAACAAGCGGTCTTTCAGCCCAAACCTTGGCAGGAATATTGTTTCCCGTCAAACCGTGACATCGGACGTTTGCGGCGGTTCAGGCGCTTACCTCAGTTATTCTTGCCGAGCCGTACCCGGTGGTGTTACAAGCAGATCGAATCCACGCAGGAGACAGGACCATGCCGAACGAGCGAATCGTTTCCGCGGACTCCCACGTAATCGAGCCACCTGACGTCTGGACGGCGCGGATCGAGCGCCGTTTTGCCGACCGGGCGCCCCACGTCGTCAATGAGTACAATGGCAAGCCGGGGGATTTCTTCGTGGCCGAAGGGATGCAGCCCCTGGCGATAGCGGCATTTGCGGTCGCCGGCGTGGATCCAAGGGAATTCAAGCACAAGATGCGCGAGGGCTACGCCAACGTCAGACCCGGGGGCTGGGATCCGGCCGAGCGGATCAAGGACCAGGAGCGCGACGGCGTGAGCGCGGAAGTAATTTATCCGAGCTTCGGGATGCGCCTGTTTCAGCTTGACGACGGTGAACTGCGCGAAGCGTGTTTCCGCGCTTATAACGACTGGCTGGCGGATTACTGCTCCTACGATCCGAAGCGGATGGCCGGCATCGCGACAATCGCGCTGGATGACCCCGAGCGCGGAACAGCCGAACTTCAGCGCATCGCGGCCCGCGGGCTCAAAGGAGCGATGATCTGGGGCGAGGCGCCGGCTGAGCATCCCTACAGCGACCCGATTTACGATCGCTTTTGGGCGGCGGCGCAGGACGCCGCAATCCCCATCAGCCTGCACGTAGTGACAGAACGGCGCGTTGCGCCCGTGGCCGATCCCAAACGGGTCAGCATCATGAAGCATTACGTCACGATGCATCATGGGATCGAGAAGTCCTTCGTGGACCTGATCCTGGGCGGCGTGCTGGAGCGCTTTCCGAAACTCAAGATGGTTTCGGTCGAGAATGATATCGGATGGATTCCCCATCTGTTGCAGCGCGCCGACCATGCCTACGATCGTTACCGGTTTTTGGAGCGCGACGGTTCGATTCCGAATCCTCCCAGCTACTACTTCAAGCGGCAGGTCTATGCGACTTTCCAGGATGATCGCGTGGGCATCGTCACGCGCGAGCTGACCGGCGTGCACAATCTGATGTGGGCGTCGGACTATCCGCATTCGGATTCGACGTGGCCCAACTCGCGCGAGGTGATCGCGCGCGACTTCGCCGGAGTCGACGCAGCGGACCGCCGCCGCATCACAGCCGATAACGCGGCAGAACTGTACGGCGTGGGCTGAGACTCGGACACCCTGAACAAAGAACGCCGGCACGGAAGCGGGCGCTGCGGGTTCGCGCAGGTCTTACCCGACCGCAGCGCCGGTCTGCCGCGGACCGCTAACCCAAAAACGCTTCGGCGACTTTTGCTACAATCTTTGCGTCGTCTTCAAAACCGCTCGCGCCGATAGTCGGAATAATCCGATGCACGCCGGCAGCCTCGTACTCCTTCATCAGATTGCGCGCCTCGGCTTTGGTGTATTGCCATCCCAGCGCGATCGATATTTCCAGTGAGTTGAAATCGCGCCCCGCTTCCTGGCACATCCGCCGCAGCGTAACCAATTCCCTTGCCATCCGCTCCGGGCTCATCAACGTGGGCATCCAGCCGTCGGCAACGGCGACGGTGTTGCGCAGGGCGCGCTCGCACGGACCCTTGTGATCGCCGGCGCCGATATGGATCGGCGGATGGGGTTTTTGCGCCGGCTTGGGATAGCATCGCACGGGCGGGAAGCTGACGAATTCTCCGTGGAAGCTGGCCTCGCGTTTGGTCCACAACTCCTTCATCGCGCGCAGATACTCGATCGTCATCGGCCAGCGGCGCCGGAAATCCACGCCCATTACCTCCGACTCATCGCGCAGCCATCCGCCGCCGACGCCGAAAATGAAGCGGCCGCCCGACAGGAAATCCAGCGTGCCGATCTCCTTGGCCAGGGCGATCGGCTCATGCTCGGGAACCAGTGAAATGCAGGTGCCGATTTTGATCTTTTTGGTGACCGCGGCGGCCATCGCCAGCGCGATGAACGGCTCGGGGAAATGCGCGTAATACTCGGGAATCGGATCGCCGGGACGGCCGTAATGGTACGCCGCCTTGGGATTAACCGGCACCACCATGTGCTCGTTGACAAACATCGACTCAAAGCCCCAGGCCTCGCACTCGCGCGCGATGTCCATCGGATGGGGTGTGGTGTCCGTGAGTTGCATATTGAGGCCGACCTTCATGCTTTCCCTCCGCCAGTTGGTATGCGGGACCATATTGAGAGATTCGACGGCAAATGGGAACCGTTTCCAGACCGCTTCACAAGCTTGTTGCGGCCCGGACCGCCATGTTAAAAACCACTCACGTACAGACGCCGTTGAGGTGCGCATCTTTGAACGGCGCCGAAGGAGAGCAAGATGGCTCTGGACATCGTCATCCGCAACGCCTCCGTTATCGACGGCTCAGGTGCTCCCCGCTTCGGCGCCGACGTCGCAATCGCCGCCGGCAGGATCGTCGAAGTGGGCAGGATTAGTGGACCGGCGCGCGAGGTGATCGACGCGCAAGGCGCCGTCGTCTCGCCCGGATTCATCGACGGCCACACGCACATGGACGCGCAGGTGTTCTGGGACTCGCTCGGCACCTGCTCATGCTGGCACGGCGTGACTTCGGTCGTGATGGGAAACTGCGGTTTTACGCTGGCACCCTGCCGCGAGAGCGAAAAGGACCTCGTGATGCGCAACCTCGAGCGCGCCGAGGACATCTCGCCGCAGGCAATGGCGGCGGGAATCCGCTGGTCGTGGGAGGACTTTCCGCAGTACCTCGACGCGGTTGACCGCCTGCCCAAGGGAATCAATTACGCGGCGTACATCGGCCATTCCGCCCTGCGCACCTATATCATGGGCGAGCGCGCATTCAGCGAGCAGGCCAGCGAAGCCGATCTCGAGGCGATGAAGCGCGAAGTGCGCAAGGCGATCCGCGCCGGCGCGATCGGCTTCACCACCTCGCGCAGTTTTTCCCATCAGACTCCCCAGGGACAGCCGGTCGCCAGCCGCCTGGCGACCTGGGACGAGGTCCGGCAGTTGGTTGGAGTGATGGGCGAACTTGGGGCCGGCGTGTTCGAACTGGCCAGCGAGGATATGCGCGACCATTCGCGTGTTCCCGATTACATGGGACGCCTGAAGGCGCTGGCGCTCGATACCGGCGTGCCAATCACGCTGGGCGTTTTTTCCGCCAAAGGTCTGGCTCCCAACTATTGGAAGACCCTGCTGGGCACGATCGATGACACCGTAGCGGCGGGTGGCCGAATGTTCGGCCAGACGCACACCCGCTCGCTCAACGTGCTGTTCTCATTCGAGACTGTAACACCGTTCGACCGCCTGCCGGCATGGCGGGATATCCGCAAACGTCCGCTCTCTGAGCAGGAAGCCGCGCTGCGCGACCCCGGTCTTCGTGCGCATTTGATCGAGGCTGTGAAAGCGCATCGTCCCGACGCCAGCGCCGGCGTCGGAGCCGAAGTGCGCGACGCCAATTTCAAGCGCATCTATCCTTTGGACAAGCCGCTTCCGCCCTATCGATCAATCGCCGAAATCGCCGAGGAGCAGAAAAAGGATCCGGTCGAGGTGGTCATCGATATGGCGCTGGCGCGCGGATTGAAACAATTCTTCCTGCAAACCATCGCCAATGAAAATCAGGATGAGGTGCTGGAAATGATCAGGCATCCGCGCACCATCCCGACCTTTTCGGACTCAGGCGCGCACGTCTCGCAGATCATGGATTCCTCGCTGCAAACACATCTGCTGAGCTATTGGGTGCGCGAGCAGCAGGCGCTGACGCTGGAGGATGCGGTGCGCCGGATGACATCGGTGCCCGCCGGATGCTGGGGACTGGAAGGACGCGGGCTTATCCGCGAAGGCTATGCCGCCGACGTCATCATCTTCGATCCGGACCGGATCGGACCGCAGATGCCGGAACTGGCGTACGACTTGCCGGCGGGAGCGCGCCGACTCAAGCAGAAAGCCGACGGCTTGCTGGCCACGATCGTCAACGGCCAGGTGCTGCTGCGCAATAACGAGCACACCGGCGCTGAACCAGGCCGCTTATTGCGCGGCCCGCTGGCGCAGAGGACGCGCGTTACGAATGCCGCGTGATCTTAAAACCGTCAAGCTGCGCATGCCCAGAAAGCTCCTCCGGGCGATGAAGCGCAGGATAGATCAGGAGGGCTACGCCTCAGCCGGCGAATACGTGTGCGATCTGATCCGCAACGACCTGCGGACCCAGGCTTTGGGGCAAATTAATGGGAAGCTGCCGGACGCAATCGACTCCTGCGGCGTCACCTCGAGGGTCGCCTTGTGGCAGCAGTTGCACGAAACAGCCGGCGGCAACGGTCGCCCGCCTGGTCAGGTTATTCGTTGACGCGGATTCCCGCCGGAACGTTGTGCGCGTAGCAGCTTTCCTCGATGCGCTCGCTGATGCGCCATCCCTTGGGTGTGCGGACGAACTTGTCCACGTACCATAACCCCAGGAACATCACCTGGGTTTTTCCGTCCGCTAACTTCGCTTCCATCGGGTTAAAGCAGATGGTGCGCGCGCTGGCGGTGTCGCCGGTCACCTTGATGTTCATGTTGCCGACCATGTGGAAGTAATGCGGAAAAACCGCCAACGCGGGCTTCAGCCATGCTTTTATTTCGGGATAGCGCCCGTCGATCCCACCCATCGCGCGATAATCGATATATGCGTCGGGCGTGAAGACATCGTCGAGGCGGTCGTAATCACGCTGATCGATCGCGCTGCTGTAATCGATCATCAACTGCTGGATTTCCAAACGGTCCGAGATTTCCTGCAAGCTCAACATTCACCGGGTCCTTTGTCCAAGCATTCGGGTCTGATGGCTGTAAGCGTCAGGGCATCCTCACCCTGATCGCGACTTCGTCCCGAAGACGCGGCATCCAGATAGCGTCAACGACCATACCATGTTTGATAACGGTGTTGAAATCGGGCATGGCTGTGTGCTTCCGCCGGATGGTTCCTTGATTTGCCTGCGGCCCCGGGCTCGATGCTTGTCAAACCAGTATCGGTGTTGTACCACCGGAGGTACCGGCGCCAGAGAAGAGAAAATATGAGAAGTCCAGAAAGACCGGCAAACTCAAAACTCACCCAATCCCTGTTGCCGGCGGATTTTATTTGAACCATTCGTGCTTTGTGTACCGAGGGAGGTAATGCGATGGCCGAATTCGATTGCGTGATCAGGGGCGGAACCATCGTGGACGGGACGCTGGTTCCGCCGTTCAAAGCTGATGTCGGGATCAAGGACGGAAAGATCGCGAAGATCGGCTACCTCAAAGACAGCGACGCAAAGCGCACGCTCGATGCCGGCGGATTGATCGTTGCGCCCGGCGCGATCGACCTCCATTGCCATTATGATGCGCCGGTGTTCTGGGATCCCGCCTGCTCGATCGGAAGCTGGCACGGCGTCACCTCCGTAACCAACGGCAACTGCGGGTTCGGTTTTGCGCCGGTGCACGCCAAGGACGCAGATCGCGCGATGCTTTCGATGGAGCGCAACGAGGCGATCCCCTACGCGTCGATGAAGGCGACGATGCCCTTTACCTGGGAGACCTTCCCGCAATGGATGGACCATCTGGAACGCCTGCCCAAGGCGGTCAACATGATGCAACTGGTGCCGATTACGCCGCTGGTCAGCTACGTGATGGGCGGCTGGGATGAGGCCAAGAGCCGCCAGCCCAACGACCGTGAAATCCAGCGCATGATCGAGATCATCGATGAGGCGATGGCGTCGGGAGCCAACGGATGGGCGGCACAGCGGCTGGCGGGACGTTTCTCAACCCAGCGCGATTACGACGGATCGCTGATGATTTCCGATCTGATGCCGGATGAATTCTACCTGAGCCTGGCCCGCGCGCTGCGCAAATACGATCGCGGTCACATTCAATACGCGCAGACCCTGGGCGGACGCGGGTCGCGCGATCCGGTGGAGGGACCGCGGCGCGATATCGACTTCGGCGGCCAACTGGCGCAGGCGAGCAATCGGCCGCTGATCTACAACGGCATCGTTCCCAACAGCACTAATCCCGAGGTGTTTCGCGCGCAGGCGCGCGTCGTGGACGAATACAATCGGCGCGGCGTAGCCCTGGTCGGGCATGCGGTGACCGTGCGTCTCAATATGCGCTGCTGCTTCCGCGAAGACTGGACGTTTTTCGACAACGTCGACGAATGGCGCGAGGCGCTGATGGGCGGGTTGGAAGAGCGCTTCGCGAAACTCAATGATCCGCGCCGGCGCGAGCGGCTGCGCTATATCTACGACCGCAGCCGCCAGCCTATTACCGCCGGCGACATCGCGAACTTCATCTGCCGAAAAATCCATCGCGATGAGCTGCGGGCGAGATACCAGGATCGCACCGCCGCCGATATCGCGCGCGCCGCCAACAAGCACGTAATCGACGCGCTGCTTGATGTTTCCGCCGAAGACGACTGGCGCACCGAATGGATCAGCGGCGTGTTCGACTCGCGTCCCGAGTACTGCAAGGAACTTCTCAGCCATCGCACGGTGGCGGGCTTTTCCGACGGCGGCGCCCATACCAAGTTTCAGACCATGGGCATCTATCCCACCGATCTGCTGACCTGGCTCGTGCGCGATACGCAGACACTGACGCTGGAGGAAGCACATTACCATCTGAGCTACATGCCCGCATGGGTGGCTGGCTTCACGGACCGTGGTGCGATCCGGGAAGGATTCGCGGCGGATTTGCTGGTCTATGACCTTGACCGGCTGGCGATCGAGGAACCCGAAATCGTCCACGATCTGCCGCCCAACAACGAATCGCGCCTGGTCCAGCGTGCGCGCGGCTATCGCTGGATCATGGTCAACGGCGAAATCGCCTTCGAGGATGGCAAGGACACCGGGAGCTATCCCGGCAAGCTGGTCCGCTGTTCGTGATGGATTCGGGCAGGGCGGCTCGCGGTGGCGCACAGGCGGCCGGGGATTGAGGTAACGTGATGTCCAGGAAAAAGGTTCTGATTGCCGGAGCTTCCGGCCTGGTTGGTTTTGCCGCTTTGCGGCTGTTCTCGCAGCTCGAGGACTGGGACGTTGTCGCCGTGTCGCGCCGCGCGCCGTTCGGCGCCGACCAGTATCGCGCCCGTTTCATCCCGGTCGATCTGCTCGATTCGCGCCGGTGCGCCGAAATTTTCGGCTCGATGTCCGATGTCACCCATGTCATTTACGCGGCAGTCAACGAAAAGGCCGGCGACCTGATTGGCGGATGGCGCGACCGCGATCAGATGCACAAAAACCTCGATATGATGCGCAACCTGTTCGAGCCGCTATCCGCAGCCGCCCGCAACCTTGAGCACGTCTCGTTTCTGCAGGGCACCAAGGCTTACGGCGTGCATTTGCGTGGCAACCGGATGCCGATGCCGTATCGCGAGCGCTACCAGCGCCATCCGGGCGACAATTTCTACTGGCTCCAGGAAGATTACATCCGCAATAAACAGTCCGGCCAGAAATGGCATTGGACGGTGTTCCGGCCCCAGCTTGTGATCGGAGCGGCGATCGGCAGCAACCTGAACATGATCGCAGCCGTAGGGGTTTACGCCGCGATCCGGCGCGAAGCCGGACAGCCGTTGTCCTATCCGGGCGGGCCGCGGCTGGTCACCGAGATGGTGGACGTTGACCTGATTGCCCGCGCGCTGCATTGGGCAAGCGGGGCAAACACCGCGCGCAACGAGATTTTCAATATCACCAACGGCGACGTATGCATCTGGCAGGACGTCTGGCCGGCGATTGCCGAATCATTGGGAATGGAACCGGGCGAGCCGCAGCCCTGCTCCCTGGAGCGCGAGATGCCCAAACATAGCGCGCAATGGGCGGAGATCGTGCGCAAGTACAATCTCAAATCGCCCGCCGACATGCACGCGTTTGTCGGCGAATCGTTCGCGCTGACTGACGGCGCTTTCTTTTACGGCGGCAGCAGCGAGGGCAGCGGTCTGCGCGCGACCCTGGTCAGCACGATCAAAATCCGCCAGGCGGGCTTCCACGACTGCATCGATACCGAAGATATGTTCCGCAAATGGTTCAAACGCTACCAGGATTTACGCTGGTTGCCGCCGGTGAATTAAGCGGTGGGCGGGATTCACGATTCCGTGGCGAGCTCCGCGATTGCGCGGGCGCACTCCACCGGATGAGTGAACATCGCCCCGTGACCGGCTTTGATCGATCGCATGGTTGGATTGTTGAGGCGCTGCGTGAACAGCGGATGGAAGCGCAGCGGGTGGATCGCCAAATCGTCTTCCAGAACGATAACGCTGGTGGGCGGGTCGAGCGCGTAAAACTCCTTCATCGGGACCGGCTCTGACAGCACCGCCATCTGATCGGGCACGATTGCCGCCATCACGAAGTCCTGCAGATCGCGCGAGGCGCCGTTGAGTTGGCGTTGGCGAAACCGCTCGGCCATCGATTCGCGCGTGCGCGCCATCCCCACTCCCAGGCCGCCGCTGCGGAAGACCTCCATTGCCGACTCGCCGTCGCGCATCACGAGCGCGGACATGAAGATCAGTCGCTTGATGCGGTCGGGCATTCTCACCGTGACGCCCGGCATAACGATACCGGCCATGCTGTGACCGACCATCACGACCTCGCGCAAGTCGCGCTGCTCGATATAACGCGCAACCGTGTCGATATGGACCTGAAGGGTAATCTTGTCGAGGTCGTAGGGATGTTCGCCGCGCCCCGCCAGATCAACCGCGAGAGCACGATGTCCGAGCTTTTGCAGCTGCGCGACGACGGCCGCCCAGCTCCAGGCGCCGAGGCTTCCTCCATGAACCAGCACGAAAGTTTCCGCCATGCTTGTCCTCCGGGTTTGCGGATTGGATTAGTTGTAGCATTGCCGCGCTTGCCTGAGCCAGCAGGATCTCATGTAGGAAGCCGCTGCCGCTCGGATTATGCCACTGGCTCCGTACAAGAATCTGCAGCCTCCCATCTTGCGGACTGGCTGAAAGCAAGTTTTCAGGGTGCGTGAAGGTTGGCACATCGCGCCAGTGTTCTGTAAAACAGTGAAGCGGGTAAGGAATCGTTTCCGGGACGTGGTGCGCCTATGAAGATCGCGTCGGCATTGATGCTTAATGAACATCAGCGGGGACTAATCAAGGCGGTCTGCCCGGACGCGCAGATCCTGTGCCCCACCGAGCGGCTGCGCAATCCCGTGGTCTGGGATTCCGAGGTGCTCGATCCGCTGATCAAGGATGCCGATGTGTTCATCGGCCATCGCGCGCGGCCGGGGTTGGCCGAATTCGCGCCGCGCCTTCGATGGATCCAGTTCCTCGGCGCTGGCATCGACCATCTCAAGATCACCGATTTGCTGCAGCAGGATCGGATCATCCTGACCAACGCCAGCGGCGTCTCCGCGACCTGGATCGCCGAATACGTGCTCGCATCGATGCTCCTGTTTACGCATCGCTTTCACGTCACGATGGCGGCGCAGCGGCGCCATGAATGGATCGGCTTTACTTCCTTCATGGCGGGAGTCGAAGCGATCCGCGGCAAAACTGTGGGGATTCTCGGCTATGGATCGATCGGGCGCGAGACCGCGCGGTTGTGTCAGGCCCACAGCATGGAAGTGCTGGCGCTCAAGCGTAATCCGCACCACCGCGCCGACAATAGCTGGGTCCGCCCCGGCATCGGAGATCCCGACGGCACGATCCCCAGCCGATGGTTCGGACCCGATCAGCGCAGCCAGATTCTGGCGTTGAGCGATTACGTTGTGGTCAGCCTGCCGCTGACTCCCGACACCCGCCATTTCCTGGGCCGGCGCGAGTTCGACGCGGTCAAGCGCGGCGCCTACCTGGTCAACGTCGGGCGCGGTCCGATCATCGATCAACCGGCGATGATCGAAGCGCTCAAGGACGGACGGCTGTCCGGCGCCGGGCTCGACGTCACCGATCCGGAGCCGCTCAATGCCGAAAGCGAGCTGTGGGACATGGAAAACGTGATCCTGACGCCGCATTCCTCGGGCGCTCGGAGGACCTACTACGATGTCGGCTGCGAGCTGTTCGCGGAGAACCTGCGCCGATTCATCAGCGGCGCCGAACTTATTAATCAGATCGACCGGCAGCATTGCTACTGAGAAGATACCGACTTTTGAGGAGACAGCACATGGAAGAGATGGGAGTGTTTCAGGCGATGCATATGGCGCGGGCGCTGCGGCGGCTGAAACCCGATCCAGTGCCCGACGATGCGATCGAAAAGATTATCGACGCCGGCGTGCGCGCTCCCACCGGCAGCAATCTGCAGAACTGGCGTTTTTTCGTAATCAAGGATGCGGAGCAACGCCGCCGGATCGCCGAAATCTATCGCGTTGCTATCGACCTCGCGGGCCGGGCCTACGTAAATCGCCAGGCGCCTCCTCATATGACGAAAGATCGCCAACAGAAGATGATGACGGCGGCGCGCTATCTGGCGGAGCATTTTGCCGAAGTCCCGGTCCTGATACTGGCCTGGTTAAAGATGACGCCGGACGTGGAAAATCCACAGTTGCCCGCCGATCAGATGCCGGTTTTCCTGCGCCTGAGCGGAGGTAGCATATTTCCCGCCGTACAAAACATGATCGTGGCCTGCGCTGCGCTGGGACTTGGCACCGTGCTTACCACGGTGCTGGCCTATAAAGAGGAGGAAATGCGCAAAATCCTGGGAGCACCAGCCGATCTGCGTCTGTATGCGGCCCTGCCCGTGGGCTATCCGATGGAAGGTTACGGCCATGGTCCGGTCAAACGCCTGCCGCTGCGCGAGGTAACCTTCCTGGATCGATACGGCAACAACTGGCCGCGCAAGTAGGCATGCCTGCGCCGGACAGGCTTTGCCTCCGCTGTCTATTGTTCTCTGGCGAGCCGCGGCAGAGGGTGGTCAGAGCACGTTAACCGACGGATCGCGAGTAACGAAGCGCGCCGGTTGTTCCACGGCGCGGACCGAGGCCATCCGCAGCGCGCGGCAGTTCGGTCAGTTGATGTAGTCGCGCGCGATCTTCTCCAGTTTGCGCTGACCATCGCCGCCCGCCGGCAGGATCTGATCGCCGAAAATCAAGCGATGGCAGCCGGCTTCCTCATACTCGGCAAGCATACGTTTTGGATCCGGCGATCTCGAATCCATGACTACAACCGAGATTTCGATCTGGTTGAAATCGCGGCCCGCGTCATCGCACATCCGGCGCAGCGTCGATAATTCCTTCTTGAGCCGCTCGGGCGTAAGGTAAACCGGCATCCAGCCATCGCCGATCGCGACCGTGTTGCGCAATGCGCGATCGCATTTCTGGTTGAAACCGCCCGCGCCGATATGTATCGGAGGGTAGGGCTTCTGGATCGGTTTGGGATAGCAGTAGACTTTGGGAAATTTGACGAACTCGCCCGAAAAGCTCGCTTCGTCTTTGGTCCACAATTCCCGCGCGGCCTTGAGGTACTCGACCGTCTGCGGCCATCGGCGCTTGAAGTTGCCGCCCATGATTTCGGTTTCCTCGGGAAACCATCCACCGCCCACGCCAAATATAAAACGGCCGCCGGAGTAATAATCGACGCTGGCCACTTCCTTGGCCATCAGGATCGGATGGCGTTCCGGAACCAGGCAGATGCAGGTGCCGATCTTGATGGTTCTGGTGACAGCCGCGGCGACGGCCAGAGCGACGAAGGGATCGGGAAACCGCTTGTAGCGCTCCGGTACATCACCGCCGGCGGGAAACGGCGTCACATGCTCAACGGGGATAACGGCATGCTCGCCGATAAAGGCCGATTCGTAACCCAGTGACTCGCAGGTGCGATAGTAGTCTTCGATGCTGATGGTCTGGTCGGTAATAACGCTCGCCACGCCTATCTTCATGATACTGCTCCGGCCGCGCCGAATTTGGTTCATCCTCTTATAACGCGACCGATCAATGGCTCCAAACGGAAAAGGCCGGGTAAAATAAGTTCCCAGCGGGACCGGAGCGCAGGCTGTCCCACACGGCCAGGGCAAATCTGGCTTTGTGCCGCGGTCTGATAGTACGCTGGATGCTTCATCGCGGGGAGAAATTTCAATGGCATTCGAGCCGGTCAGCTTTGAGCGCAAAAAGATCCTGATTACGGGCGCCACGGGGATGGTTTCGCGACCGCTGGTCCGCGAATACAGCAAGGTCGGCAAAGTTTATGCGATGGCGCGTTACGCAAGAGCGGAAGATCGCCGCGCGATCGAGGAACTGGGCGGCATCCCGATCGCCGCTGATCTGGAAGATCCGGAAACCTTAGCGGCGATTCCCGAAGATATCGACTACGTGATCAACTGCGCGGTCGGCAGATCGAACCGCTTCGATCGCGATTTTCCGGCCAATGCCGAGGGGGTCGGCTTCCTGATGGCGCGATGCCGGCGCGCCCGCGCCTTTCTGCACATGTCGACCACCGGCGTTTACGAATACCGCGGCCATCAACCGCGCAAGGAATCCGATCCGCTGGCCGACAATCATCGGGTGATGTCACCCACCTACTCGATTTCGAAAATCGCCGGGGAGAGGGTGTGCATGTTCGCGGCGCGCCAGTTCGGCATTCCCACCACGATCGCACGCCTGTGCGTTCCCTATGGCGATTGGGGCGGATGGCCGTACTTCCATCTGATGATGATGAAGAATGGCGCGCCGATCGAAGTCCATCCGGATCGGCCCAACTACTACAATCTGCTGCACACCGATGATTACATCGAAAAAATTCCGCGCCTCCTCGCCGCCGCCAGCCCTTCCGTAACGCTGACCAACTTTGCGGGCGAACCGCGGGTTTCGATCGAGCAATGGTGCGGTTATCTGGGCGAGCTGACCGGCCTGTCGCCGACCTACGTCGACAACCCGAAGGCGTTCGGCAGCCTCTGCCCCGACCTGACGCGGATGCAATCGCTGGTCGGCGGCACCAGGGTGGACTGGCGCGACGGCATTCGCCGCATGGTAGAGGCGCTTGCACCCGAACTGCTTTTGGAAAAAAAAGCGCCGACAAATTGATTTGATCGATTAATTGCGCGCGCCTCAGGAATTGGCAGTCACGCGAGTACTTCGATCTGGAAATCGCGTCCTTCCCAGCGCTGGCCGCGCGCCCACATGAACGTGAAGCGCAGCGGCGCTGACTGGCCCATCGGAACAGCTATGTCCACGAAATCAATTCCAAGAGCGGTGGAGACCGACTGCGTATCCGTAGCATGCCGCCATTCGTCAAGCGTCCAGTGCAGCATAAAGGGCTGGTCAGTCTGGACCCTCACCGTCACCGGCGCGCGCACCGCTCGCACCTGGCGATTGAATTTCCAGATCTCAGGCGGTTTGGGAGGGGAGTTGCGATAACGCTGCGCGACTTCCGGAATCAGATCAAACACGGCGCCGTCGCAGGCTGAGCGCAGCAGCTTCACGTACTCGGCATGCGCCCACATCAAAGGCATTGCCGAACCCGTGGGACGGCCGAAAAAGAGCAGGAATTCCGGCCGATCCGCCTCGTCCCAAATCTGTTCGGACAGCAAACCTCCGGATGACGCGAATTTCTCCATCGCGGCTATGTAGGGGCGCGCACTGCGGCCGGCCGCCATTTCATAATGGCCGCGTTCACCAGTCAGCAGCGGCCATGCCCGCCCGCGGCCCCAACCTTTGAACGGACTGCCGTCATCGCCCTCCCCGTACCCGTCGTGGTTGTATCGACGCCAGCAGGGGCCGAAGGGCGTATCCACTTTCAGCAGCGCGTCGATGACCTGGAGCGAATCCTCGATTAAAGTGTCGCCGGGCTTTCGTATTCCGTATCGCACCAGTTCCAGGAAACCAGCGTCAACAATCTCCCTGGCTTGAAACAGCGCCCGCTTGCCCGGAGCGCGGTTACGAATGAGTAATATGCCCCGATTCGGATCCTTGTCAGGCTCGACGTCGTCCGGCTCCACTGGATTGATGCGAATGTAATGGCGCCGCACGCCGGGCAACAGCACGCCGTCGGTCGTTACCGTCCAGTCCTCGATGTGCGCTTCGAGAAAATCGGCGTACTGCTGGAGAAACAACGAGGAAACCTCGTCACCAGCGGCGCGCGCGAAACCGGCGGCGCAAACCAATGCCGCGATGTTGCTGGCCAGAGTTGACGGCGACAAGCCGCTGTTCTCCTCCCATCGCTCCTGCGGTGTAACCGGTCCCTTGGAGATCAGGTAGGCCGCCGCGTTCATAACCATCGGATAGGGATTGAAATCCACCAGCGCTTCGGCCTGCCATAAACGCCACGCCAGCAGGATCGGCAGCGCGACTTCGTCGAGCTGGACGCCGCGCCAGTACGGTTCGCCGTTGATCCAGAAGTTCTGGTAAAAGCCGCCGTCGGGCAATTGCAGGCAGGCCAGGTAGATGAGCGCCCGCACCGCGACCTCGGTGTCGCCTGAGGCCATCAAACCGGTGGCGGCGTGGACCAAATCACGCGTCCAGACCAGGTGGTAACCCCCGAGGTCCTCATCGCCGCGCGACTCGCCCCACGGAATTCCTAAAGAGGCGATGATGGCGCCGGGAAATCTCTTGTCCTCATGCGAAAGCAGCAGGTTGTGGCTGGCCCGATAAAGCTGTCCGGCGTCCGCCGCATAACCGTCAAGCGGCAGCGCGCGCTCGCACGCCCTGCCCCACTCCGTGTTGAAGCGCGCCTGATTTACCTGGTAGGGAACGCCCAGCGATTGGAACAGGGTGGTGACCGCGCGATGCAGACTGTCGCCAAAAGCCAGACCGACTGTGAACTCGCGCGTCTGGCCGATATCCAGTTCCCCGGTCAACGCGATATTACCAGGCCCGGCACAGTCGAATTCGTAATCCATCTCGAAATTGTCGGCCAGATCCTGCCATCCGTCGGTGCTGCCAACGTACCCGCACGAACACCGGAGGAAAGGAATCGTCGCGCCTAACGCAAGCCAGGTGCTCCCACGATGCGCAGTCAGAATCATGCGGCCGGCGACGTCGGCTACGTTGCCCAGGTTGCCCCATCCACCCACTTCCAGGTGCGGCGCGAGCAGTACGAACAAACGCAACTGAGGCAGCAGTGCCCGCGTGCCTTCCAATCGGGTTCGCATCAGCATGCACGCCCGGCGCGGATCGGCAATAACTTCCTTAACCAGGCGGTAACGCCCATGACGATCGGTGTTGACCAGCTCATATCCCAAGGCGTACGGCTCCGGGCGCATCATGCGGGAATCGAGATGGCGCCGCTCGTCGTGGAAAAAGGTCTCGCCGTCGGTAATGAGAAATTGAAGATCGCGGATTTGCGGCCGATCGATAGTGGGGTAGAAAACCTCGCTGACTACGCCACCGGAAAGCGTGTACCACACGCCGCTGGCAACCGCGTGCGCAGTGCCGACACCGTCCTTGGCGCCCCGCGTCCATCGCGGCTCGATGCCGGGACCGCCGAATGCGGGATTGCTATTTCTGATTACAGCCACGCAACCGATTCTTTCCGCCTTATTCAGCTCTCTTCCAGCCCGCTGCCGGCGCAGGCGAACTCCAACAGCGTGCATGGCGGGAGACGAGGGTGAAACCGACCACTACAAGCAACCACTAATGATTCAAGGAAGGAACTGGCGAGTTCCGGGCGGGGTCGCCCCGCTACGTCGCCATGTAGCCATCTGGGTAAGGAACGCTCCGGTGATCTCGGCCTGGTGCGCGACGGGCGGAACTGGATGATCGCGCATCCACATCGACTCAAGCCCCAATGCTGCGCAGACCCTGCCGAGCGCATCAGCGCGCATTGTATCCGCAGTGATAAACGAACGTACGCCGATTTTCACGGCTTTTCCCCGCGAGGTTTTGGATCCGCTTTTTCTGCCGCGAATTGCACGATATCGGGATGAGTGTTGGCGTATTCGCGGGCGAATTCAAGTTGCATCGCGCTCTCCGCGTGCACTTCCATTAGCGGTTCGCCTCTGGCCGCGACGTCGCCGACATTCTTGAGCAACAGCACGCCGGCGGAAACATTGGCCGGCGCCCCCGCCAGTTTGGCGATGCGCGCGATCTCCCAGCAATCGAACTCGCTGATGCGGCCTTCGCCGGAGGATTTTATGGTTTCGCAATAAAGAGCCGGCGGGGGCAATTGGCGGGCCCCCTGGGCCTCGACTATCCGCTGGAATTGGCGCAGCGCCTCACCCGAGTCCAGCACTCGGCGCGCGGTCGCATATCCGTAAGGAGCAGCAACGTGGTCGGTCATCTCCAGGATGCGAGCGGCCAGATGCAGCGACTTTTCACGCAGGTCCGCCGGCGCTCCCGGCTCGCGTCGGAGGACCTTCATCACATCCAGGGCCTCCAGCCTGGGGCCGATGCCGCGGCCAATTGGTCCGAGCGCGGCGCTGATTACGATTTCGACGCGTACCCCGATCCGCGCCGCTACCACGCGGAACAAATCCGATAATTCCCGGGCGGCGTCGGCAGTTGCGATCTTGGCTGTGCGGCCAACTGGAAGGTCAATCACGACGTGAGTTGCGCCGACCGACTTTTTCTTGGCCAGAATCGAGGCAACCATCTGCGCCTCGGTATCAACCTCCATCGGCCGTTCGACCGTGATCAGGATGTCATCAGCCGGGGCGAGATTGACGGCGCCGCCCCAGGCTATACATCCGCCCGTGCTCTCCACGATTTGGCGCAAACGACTCGCGGACAACGCCACCTCCGCCATCACTCCCATCGTGTCAGCGGTTCCCGCGGGACTGGTGATCGCGCGCGACGAGGTCTTGGGCATCTTCAGACCCAGGGCGGTGATGATTGGCACCACGATCATGGTGGTGCGATTGCCGGGCACCCCGCCCACCGAGTGTTTATCCGCGATCGGTCCGGGGCCGAAATCGAGCGTTGCGCCGGTATCGATCATGGCCTGTGTGTAATCGACCACCTCCACGCTATCCAGCGTCTTGAGGGCGCAGGCCAGAACGAACATCGTCAGTTCCACGCGGGAGTAACGATGAGCGCAAATGTCGGTCAGGATTTCGTGAAAAGCGCCGCGGCTTAGCCGTCCCCCCCGAAGCTTGGCACGCACCAGGTCAACACTCTCAGGCGCGGTCGCCAACGTGGCCGTAACGGCGCAACCCTCGGGCAGGCCGAGGTCGTGAAACGCCTGTTCGCTCAACCCGATCTCATCGGGCTGGACGAGCAGGTCAGAGCAGAAGTTGAGTACACCGACGACCTCGCGCATGTCACCGGTGACCGGATGCACCCCGCGGACCTGCGCGCGATCCAGTGGATTGAACCCCAGATTGCCGTTGCGCACCGCGTTCTGATGAATCGTGATCACGTGTTCGCGCAGCGTATCGATCGGCAGATGCTTGACCTTGAACATGAGCTGCTTACGCCAAATGGGCCCTTACCTGAAAACCCTGAGCTTCATCCGGCGCAACTCGCCGCTTTTCGGCTGCTTCAGGCCGAGGTCGCGTGGCCGCGCGGCTCCCGGAGCGAACCAGCACCAAGCCAAATCCTATCATTCCCGTCCTCCACGTGTTCATACCGCGGCACCGGAATAAAAAAATCCCCGGTTGCGCGTCCTCGCGCAACCGGGGATCCACGGTCAATGTCCTGACCAGATTAGCTGGCCGCGAGCTGGCTTTGCGCCTGTTTGGACGACGGCACCTCGTACTTGCAGATGAAGCCGCTGCGCGACCATGCGATGAACGACGGCAGGATCAGAACGCCGGCGAACATGTTGGTGAACATCAGGAAGGTCAGCAGCACGCTCATCTGATTGTGGAAGAGCAACGGTGAAAACGCCCACGGCACAATACCGCCGACCATGACCGAGAAGGTCGAGAACACCGCCGCACCGGTGGCCGATATGCCCGTGATGATCGCGTCCTCGACGCTGACGCCGCGCATGACCTCGTCCTGAATGCGCGCGACCACATAGATTCCATAGTCAACGCCAAGTCCGATACCCAGCGAAATGACCGGCAGGGTATCGATGGTCAGGCCGATATCGCGCAGGCGCATGTAGATGAACGCCGCGAAATTCGCCAGCACGCAGGAGAGCACGAACAGGATACCTGCCACGATCGAACGGAAGGCGAGCACCGAGAAGACGAAGATCACCAGCAGCACGAACGTGATGTTGATCAGGTCGAGCTTGAACAAAACGTCGTTGGCCGCCGCGTACAGACCGGCGATACCGCCCATGTACAGCACCTTCACCTTGGACAGGTGGGGATTGGTAGCTACGTACTTGGCCACGAAATCCTGCAGCCCCTTGGTGGCGTCAGCCAGGGTCGTGTAGGTGTGATCCTTCATCAGGATCCGGATACAGGTGTCCTGCGCCGCGGTGCTCGAAATGAATTGCTCCATTTCACCTGGCGCCGTTCCGCCCAAAAACAGATACCACAGGTTACCTGACTGCTGCGGATTGCGCGGAATCGCGAAGAATTTCGGATGCGCGTAATGGAACATCTGGTCGAAGGGGCGAATAATAGTCGAACCAAACGAGATCACCTGCTTCATCCGGGGGTCGGTCAGCATGTAATCCCGCATGTCGTCCGCCATCCGCAGCACGTCCGGACCCAGCACTGATTGGGGATCAGGATAGGCCGGCGTGGTCAGAATCACCCAGCCTTCATCGGTTGGGAAGTAATCCGAAATCGCCTTGATATCCTGGTTGACCTTGCTATTGGCCTTGTAGAGCGGGGTACCAGGCGTTGAATAGCCGATCTTGGCCCGTTCACCCGCGGCGATGCCCCACGCCATGATGCCAGCGGCGAACAGCAGCAGTACACCGCGCACTTTGCCGGGAGTGACCGGAATCTGCACCAACGCCGATAGCGCAGTCTTGAGGAAGTTGGGCGTGAAGTCGTTCCACAGCTTCTCGCCGAACGCGCCTCCCTTGAGTCGGGGAACAGGGGAGAAGCTCAGGAAGATCGGTTCGAACACGAATACCATCGTCAAGCTCGACGCGAGCCAGACCGCGCCCGCAAGACCGATATGATGGAGAACCGGGATACCGCCGAGTGACACGAAAATGATTCCCGCGATATCGGCGATGATCGACAGGAATCCCGGCGGTAACATGTAGTTCGTAGTGGCAACGATCGCGACGTACTTGTCCTTGCAGGCGTCAAGCTCATTGTAGTAGCGCCCCTGCCACTGAATACCGTGACTCAGATCGCGGGCGGTCAGGATGAACGGGATGACCAGCATGACGGGGTCGAAGTTGTAACCCATCCAGCCAACGAATCCCAAACCCCAAACCGCCGACAGGGTGCCGGTTACGATCGGCGCCCACCAGCGGCTGCGATGGCCAAGGCTGATATACAGCAACAGGATCATCGCGAGGACCGCGGCCGCGAAGCACAACGCGATCCATTTCAGGTAGTGATAGCCGTAACCACGGACGATCGGTTCACCCGCCACGTAAATCTGATGATCCGGGTCCTGGTATTTCGCTACGATCGCCTGGATGCCGTCGAAGAGTTCGCGATAGTCCAGCGACTCCTCGTTGAAAGAGGCCATGATACTGGCCGCTTTATAATCCGAGCTGATAAATTGCCGCAGTTCTTCGCGATGGGCGAACACGTGTTTCCTGAGGTCGTCGATAGCGGCCTTGGACGTCGGCACCTCGGGATACATGTAAGGCTTGGTGTCCAAACCGCCGGGAACCGCTTCGGCGTAGGCAAGGCGATAGGAGGAGAGCGATTTTACTTCCTGGTGGTTAACGCCGGGAAGACGGTCGACGTCGCTGGTGATATCCTGGATTTTCTTCAGCGTGGGATAGTTGAAGATGTCGCCCTTCTTCACCCTTACCATCATGATCAAGGTCTGGGCGCCGCCGTAGTTATGGTACTTGCGGTAGAGCTCGACATTGCGGTGGTTTTTGGGGAAGAAATCCGCAAATTCAGTGGCAATTTTCACCTTGCTCACGCCATAGATCATGAACAAGCTGATCGATACCAGCAGAATTCCGATCGGTACCCGCCAGCGCAGCACGAACTTGCCGATCCCGCCCAAGCCTTCGGTGGAACGGCCTTCAACCCTTTCCATCACGCCGGGTGGGAGCCGGAAATGCATCGAATCCCGCCACCTGGTCTCGCCGGTGGCCTCGTTAACCGACTTTATCCTGTCCTCAATTTCGGATGCCAACGCTCTCCTCCATGTAGCGCGCCAAAACCACCTGCGCCTAAACCTGATTTGTGACGAAGGCTTGCTTAGCGTGATTCAATAAAAATTCCAAGCCTTTAGCGTGTTCTGAGTCCGGCAGACCCGCTGAGAGTGTTCCCGCGTCCTTTGCCCCGGGAGTTTTTCACAACCCCGAAGGTCATCCTTTTTGCCATTTTCCGGTTACGATGTCCAATGCTTGAGGCCCTGTCAGGGGAAAGCCAATACTTTACAAGGCCCGATCGGGATTGCACGAACTCTGGAGATACCTGGCGGCGTGCTCACTCCCCAAGCGGTTCCAAGCATCGCCTAAAGCCGCCCGCCACTTAAAGAATTAAGCTAGCCTAAACCAACGCCCGAATTACTGTCAACAAGATTCTTCAACAAATCGTCGCGGACATTTAATGATGTCGGCGCAAAAGTCAGCCTCAATTATTCAACCGTTACCCTGTCCGATCGGTCGACTCCCTGATCCAGTCCAGGTACTGCGGCAAACCCTCCTTGATTTCGAGAGCGATTATTTCGGGGACTTCATAAGGATGCAATTGTTGGATCCGTGCCTGCACTGCAGCGCAGTGGCTGGCGCGCGTCTTGATCAGCATCAGATGCTCGGCGGCGTCCTCGACCGCTCCCTGCCATCGATAAATCGATCGGATCGGCCCGACCAGGTTGGCGCAGGCTGCCAGGTGTTCCTCAACCAGCGTCCGCCCAATCAGCGCCGCGGTCGATTCGTCCGGGACGGTAACCAAAACTACGATGGGGCCGTCCTCTTTCGAAACAACCATCGGACACCTGCCTCTCGGGACAGCCGTTTGCGGAGCTCGCGCGCGGTGCAGCGATATTTGAACGCCTTACGCCCATTGATGAACAACACCGGAACCTCCGTCCCGAAACGTCCCTCGAGCTCCGGGTTGCCATCTATATCGATCTTGTGCAGCCGCAACGCAAGCTCGGCGAGTTGTGCGGAAATCACCTCTTCCATTTCGCGGCACAGATGGCAGTCCGCCCTGTTATACAGCGTCAACTCGATCATGGCGATTTACCGCCTATTTTTAAGCAGCCCCATCTCGCGCAGCAACCCCGCGGTCGCCGGACAACTGGTCGGGTCGGTTGCGCAGATCCTTTGTTCCAGGTCCGCGGCGAGGAAAGCCAGGTCCGACGCCCGGTCGATATCGTACCACCAGCGTCCGATCCGGTAAGGAATTCGCAGCCGGCGCAGACGGCGCACGGTCTGCCTTAATACTCCCGCACCACCCCAGTCCAGGTCGCCAAAGATATCGGGCAGCGCACCGCGAATCCCAATCAGGTAATAACCGCCGTCAAGCGCCGGAGCGACCACCACCGGCACTTCGCGCAAGTCCTTGATACTTTCACGAATAAATGAGAGCGGCAGCGAGGGGGTATCCGCACCCATCAGGATAGCGCCCGCCGACGAGTAACGCCTCAACACCCGGGCCATCCGCTGGCCCAGATGACCTTTCCCCTGACTCGTCAATTCCGCGCCAAAGCGCTGTGAAAGATAGTCGAAGTAAGGGCTGGATTCGGCCCGATCCCCGGCCAACACCAGCCGGCAACTTCGCAGCTTAGCCGCCTTCGCCAGGCAGTCGACGATGAAAGCGCCGGCCATCCGCGCAGCACCCTCTGCTCCCAGCGCTCGAATCAGGCGCGTCTTGGTCTGACCGGGGACTGGCTCGCGGGCAAATACGATGAGAGCGGGCCGCGGCCGGGGTTGCAACCATCCGTTCTCCAGCCGCCTCATGATGTTATTTGACGGTATCGGGGACAAGCAGATTGATCGGAATCGCCAACGTCTTGATCAGAAGATGGCTAATCGAGGTGATTGGAGCAGGCAACACCATCGGATTGCTTATCGGCCCCTGGACGTGAAAGTAGGCGGCGACAATACCGGATTGACTTTGGGCCAGCCGCGTTCCGATCAGTGGAATTTTATTGAAGACTGTGTCTAGAAGCTGAAACGGACGCATCCCAATCATCATATTCATCTCGCTTTGGGCCAGATTGATCTTGCCGGCCGCGGTAATTTTCAACACCGGCCCATCCAGCATAAAGTCGCTGGTCTCAAAGGTGCCCTGTTCGCCGATAAAACGGGCGCTCATGGTTCGGAAGGGTACGCCTTTGACGCGTGGATCAGGAATCTTGGCATTAAGCCATTCACTCACATCCACCAGCGAAAGCATCCGCGACAACAGTTTGAGTTTGAGCAGAACTCCGTTGCTCACGGTGGCCGACAGACTGCCGGTCAAGGTATTGAAGAAATCGTTATCGGTATCCGCCCAGAGATCGGCGTCGGATGACAGCCGGCCGGTGGCCACCGTTTGAATACCGCCCAGCGCTTCCAGTTCGGCCATATCAACCTCGCGCGCAGCGGTTATGATATGCACCCAGTCGTCGCGCCGCCGCCCGCTCAGGTCCATCGTAAGCCGGCCACCCATCGCATCGGCGCGGATGTCGTAAACCCGCCAGTTATCCGCATTGCGTTTGAAGCTGGCCTTAAGCGACGTCATCTGGAGCCGGGATAGATTGGCCTGATCGGCTTCGATGTGGCCCTCGAACGGAGTGTTGTCGACTTTGATCGGAGTTTTCGGGGTCCAGGGCAAGCGCACCGCGGATATCGCTTCAAGGTCCAGCTTTTTGGCGTGCGCGTCGATTCTGACCAGGGGCTTGCGGATATCGGCGATTGAAACCGTCATATTCAGGGGCGAGCCCTCGAAAGTCGCCCCGTCCATGGCCAGGCTCCCGCCGTCACCCTTTAGCATGACCGTCGCCGGTTCGATTAAGATCACCGGGGAGCGCAGAAACGCGAACCTGACCTCTCCGGGACCTAAACCCAAATTGCCCTCGACCCGGTATTGCGGCCCGGGGCTATCCTTGACTTTGGTAATGGAAAGCCTGCCGTTGGCGGGCGCACGGACATCCATCATGTCGAGCGCAATCAGGTGCGGGAGCCACTCCTGCGCGTTTATCTCATGCACCTGGAGGTCAAGGTTGGTCAGCGCGTACGCACCCGGCCTAATCCGCTCAATCCGACCGCTCACCAACAGGCTTCCATGCTGCGGCGCGAGATTGAGCCTTTCAATCACGATTGCATCCGGCAACAGCAAAATGGTGCCGCCGGAAAGCTTTAATTCAGAGGGCACCGAGGCCACCCCAACCGTCACATCGCGCGGCTGCACCACGGCTCTGTAGCTGGGGCTTGGGGAAGGCGCGAAGTTGGTCAGCTCGCCATGCATTTCGACCTGAGCCGCCGCCCGGCCCTGCAATTGATCGATGCGCTTCAGATACTCTGCCGGAGCTCCCGTCAGTTTGCTCCGCAAGGCGCTGAAGAGTTCGCCGGTATCGAGGTCGCCGGCCAGCCGGATCGCGTACGGCAGGCGCGCCCCCGCATGCAACAAATTCCCGCTTATGTTGATTTCGTTAAGAGTGGATCTGCCGAAGCTGGCATGGCACTGGGTGATCCGGACCAGACCGTCGGCGTAGTCGAGTTTCCCGTCCAATTCGGCCAGCGGCGGCATCTCAGGCAGGCTCAAGCTGAGGCCGTCAAGGGTGGCCTTCGCGGCGACCTCACGGAGCAGGATATCCGCCGAGGGCGCTTCCAGATGCTTGAGCGTGGTGTTCAGGGTCAACTGCTCCAGGATGATTCGGCCGGCCGAAAGCATCCGGCCATAATCCGAAACCCCGACCGGCATTATCCTGGTCCGCGCCAGTATCGATCTGATCTGCTCCGCGGCCAGGCTGATCGGGGCGAAGCGGGCGCTGATATGCAAATTGTCGGGGGGCAGCGGCGTGATATCGGCCGCGCCGGAGAGCATTTCCTGACCGTCGCTGCGGATCGCAAAGCGGGCCACCTGCAAACCCTGCAAAGAGTGCGTCAGATGCGCGCTTACCATCAGGTCCGCCATCTGAATCGGTCGGGCGAGCAGCGGACTTGCGATTTGCAAATCCGTGGTCCGGGTGAGCGCGAGTCCCCTGACGATCCCGTCAGAGCGAACCAGAAAAGTCAGGTTGCCCTGAACGTTGCCTTGGAGATTGAGGTTTTTAGTCGTGAAATCATGAAGTTGCAGGTCCCAAAACCACAATGAGCCGCGCGCGAACGGCACCTCGGGACCGTCCATCTCTGGCGCCAGCACCAGGTTGGCGCCGAGTTCGAAATTGGGCAGCGCCACCCCTCTGAACATGCCCATGATGCGCAGGCGCCAAGCCGAAGCCGCGTAGGTGTGGGTTGCGGTCACCGCGGCGTCTTCGAACAGGACCCGCCCGTCGCGGTCCTCAACAGTCGCCGCCGACATCACAATCTGGCGCGTGACATTGGACAAACGGATCAGCCCCCACCGCAGGTCACGGACTGAATCGGGGTCCAGAACCGGCATCGGCCCGGGCGTCACGGAACGCATCGGCAAAATCACTTTTGGATGGTCAATCGACACGGAGAGAAACGGCAACCCGCGATGGAAGATCAAAGTCCGGTAACCGCACGTCAGCCTTATCCGGTCGAAGCGAGCGACGGTCAGATCGCCGTTAAGCAGGCGCACCGAGTCCAGAGTGATAATAACGTGAAAAGAAATTTCAGTGGTCAGACGCCTGCTGATCAGATCCAGACCGGTCTGGGCCTTGACCGCCGATCTGATTCGCTGGTCGATTTCTCTGGGACTGAGACGCTTGACTGCGGACCACGCGGCGAACACCACCGCCAGCGCCAGAGCAATTAAGCTACCCACCACGATGAGCAGGAGCTTGCGCATCAGGGATTTAACCTTCGGCCGAAGCCTTTTCCTTTTGCCACCGGTGGCTAATCCAATGAAGCGGAGAGCGCTGCTCACCGTTATCCGACTCCGCCACCCAGTCAGGAAAAGTGGAAATGCTTAGCGGGGCCAGAATATCATTCTCCAACAAAAACGATGATATGAATTAATGCTAATTGATATCCAACTGGCGCCGCTCCCGATTCTCCAACCGTTGCAGCAGTTGCTGAATGTTCTTGACCTCCACCACCTGCCACTGACCGTCGGCATTGCGCGCCATACGGATGTCCCAGACCTGGCCCTTGCGGTCTCGAAAGCGGGTGTAGGCGGTATTACCGTTGTTATGCATCAGCACCAGAGCTCCCGCCACGGCAGCCAACGGCATCTGTACTTCCCTGGCGCCATTGTCGACTTTCTGCTTGGCCCATGACTCGACCAGGTTGGCGGCGGGTGCGGAAAGTAACTGGACCGCGCCCCGGCCGATGAAGTCGGCCAGCGGATCGCCTGACCCCGCCTGATTCTGCACCATCTGCATGCCGGCGTTGCGGACCACGCTTTGAAAATCGACGAACTGGGCGGCCCGGTCGCCGTTGCGGGCGTCGATCGCCATCTTTAATTCAAGTACGGCGAAGGTAGGGGTTTGCGGAAGGTAGAAGATGGCCCACGCGGCCACCACGCTTAGGACCAGGACAGCCGTCCAATGGCGCAATAAGAAACGTCCCATAATCTTTATTGGCGGTTATTACCTGTGACTTTTTCTCCGGCCGATCGTCTCCCCGAATATCAATATGCTTAACACGATTCGCGCCCGAACCGAATCACCCCGCCACGATGGCTTCGCACGCCAGCCATCGGTAATCTGAAGGACAACTCTGATGCAGTCAGTCTCCGCCATCCAGGTCTTTGGTGTTGCGAGCGCAAATCTCAGGCGTCTTCGGCGAATTCTCGAAATTGCTTTGGTGGTTTTACTGGGGATACTGGCGTTGACGGTGAACATCCGCCAGCGCCCCCTGATTGATTGGGATGAGGCCACCTACGCACAGGTCGCGCACGAAGCGCTGCATAGCCATCGGATTTTCGATTTGACGTGGAACGGCGCCCCCTACGTTAAAAAGCCGCCTCTGCTGTTCTGGATGGTGGCGGGATCGTTTCGCTTGCTGGGCGAAAGCGAACTGTCGGCGCGTCTGCCGTCGGTGATTGCCGGCGTCGGCACCCTGGTCCTGCTCTATTTGCTTGCGCTGCCTGTAATCGGTGAGCTGGGCGGTCTTCTGGCCGCCATCATTCCTTTGAGTTTCTACTTTTTCGTTGCGCGCGGTGGCCGGGAATGCGCCACCGACGCGCCGCTGATTTTTTTCAGCACTTTCGCGATCTATGCTCTGAGCCGCGGCCCGCATCGGCGCCTGTGGCTGACCTTGTCAGGCGCCGCTTGCGGTCTGGCGATTATCAGCAAGGGCCTGGCGGGACTGTTACCGCTGATCGTGGCGGGCGGCGCTTTCCTGATTATTCCCGGTTTTGCCGAAGTGGGTCTGAGCGCATTGATTTGGATGGCGGCCGGGGCGGCAGTGACTGCCGGACCCTGGTGCGTTTACCAGGCTCTGTTCAATTATCCGGCCTTTCTGGCCAACTTCGTTGGCTACGAAACCTTGCGGCGCGTTACCTCCCATCTGGAGGACGATCAGTTGGGCGCCAATTTCGCGCTGGTCACTTTTGGCACTGAAATCAGGCATCTGTGGCCGCTGCTGCTCCCGCTCGCGGCCCTGACCATCGGCGGTCTGCGCGCCGGATTGAAACCCGCACTCAGCCGAATCCCTTCACCCATCTGGTTGTGGCTGTTGTGGTTGATTGTGACCCTGGCCGCTGCGTGCGCCGTCCAGACCCGTCTGCCATGGTACATTCTGCCTGCCCTGATCCCCACAGCCTTGTTGGCAGCCGCGATTCCCGCTTACGCTCTGCGCGACGGGCGTATCCGCCACGTCTCAGGCGTTCTGGCGATAGCGGCGCTCGCGCTGATGGCAATCCATGCGCCCCGGCGATGGAGGATGATCAATCATGCCGCGGAGCATCAGCGCGCAATGAGCATGCCCAGCTATGTGCTGGCGATGAAGGCGCGCGCGGCCAACCTGGCGGACCCCGGCGGCGAGCTGTTCTTTGCCGGCACCCCGCTGCCCACACTGGTCTATTACAGCGGCATGCGATGCAACTTCGTTGAGACGTCGGAACTGGCTCATGTTGAGTTGGTGGGCGCCGCCGCCGTGCCCGACGCGATCCGCTCCCACGATCTGATTCTGCTCGATCCCGGGGGCAGAGCCCAGGTGCTCGGAAACCTGGACCAGGAATGGCACTGGACCCACGAAACTCCCGCCGCCCTGCCACCGATCAGCGGCCCCATGTCAAAGGCTGACTAGCCTGGCGGGAGAGCGCGGCGCGCAATGGGAACTGGCGTTGGATTGACGCGGCGCCTTCTGGAAATAGGGGATGGGTCAAGCTCCCTTGGCCGCCGCGGGCGTAACACCGAACGATGAAGCGCTTATGGAACAAGGTGTAGATCTATCTGACAAAGCTGTCGTCGTTACCGGCGCCGGCCGGGGACTGGGCGCGGCGGTGGGCAGGGCGGCGGCCGCCGCGGGCGCCGCCGTGGTGGTCAACGATGTGGACCCGCAACCTGCCGAGGAGTGTGCCAACGCGATCCGGGCGGCCGGCGGCCGGGCTGTGGTCCACGTTGCGGATATAACCGTCTGGTCGCAGGCCGAGGCTCTGATCGAGCGCTGCCTCCACGAATTCGGAAAGATCGACGGCTTGGTGAACAACGCCGGCGTGCATCTGCCGCAACATTGTTGGGAGATGGACGAGGCCAAGGTGCGAAAGACCCTCGAGGTCAATGTGCTGGGGACATTGGCGTGCTCTGCACGAGCGCTCAAAGCCATGCGCGCGCAGCGCTTCGGTTCGATCGTCAATACCACGTCAGGCTCGCAGATGGGTCATGAGTATCGCCCCGATTACGGCGCCAGCAAGGGCGCGGTGTCGTCGTTCACCTTCACCGCCGCGGTTGAGATGAAGGGGACAGGTGTGCGCGTCAACGCCGTCTCTCCCAACGCCGAGACCCGTATGCTCGACGACCTGGACAAGTTCATGCTGGCGCGGGGCGAATGGCAGCGGCCGTCGCTGCCGCCGCCCGAACACAATGTGGGCATGCACTTGTATCTGCTGTCCGATCTCTCGCGTCATGTTACCGGGCAGATCATTGGATTGAGAGCCACTGGAGAACTGTACATCGCCAGCCACCCGGCTATCCTGCTGCCAACCGCGAAAGCTCCACAAGGCGTTTGGACGGCGCGGGCAATCGGCGAAGCAATCGACCAGGGACTGGTGGCGTCCCTGCAGCCGCTGGGCTTCAAGCGCCTTCGACAGCCAATCGTCGAACGCTGAGCGGCTTACCAAAGCATCCGCCGGGTTGGGAAAAAAATTCGCCGGCGGGCTTTCCTTTCATGAACCAAAGCGGATCGCAGGACTTTTGCTGTTTTGCTTTCCCTGATCCCTGCTTCTCTGGCGGTTACGCCGAGGTGTTATCCGGCGCGCAGGTTTGACAATGCGGTTTTGGTGTTTCAATAGTCTTGCGACCGGGAAGAAAAGGAGGACGACGCGATGGCAAGCGCCAACGGCAGGCTTTCGGGGAAGGTCGCGATTATCACCGGGGCCAGCACCGGCTGCGGCCCAGTCATGGCCAGACGTTTCGTGCAGGAGGGCGCGCGCGTCCTGCTCGCCGCCCGGCGCGAGGAACTGGTCCTGCAAGCGGCCCGCGACGCCGGGCAGGGCGCTGTAGGGATGCGCGCCGACGTCACCCGCGAGGAAGACGTAAGCGCGATGGTGGAGCGGGCGATGAAGGAGTTCGGCCAGGTCGATATCATGCTGAATAACGCCGCGGCGCCCGGAGTGGACAAGTACGTCTGGGAGCAGACGCTGGAGAACTGGAATGCGACCATCGCGATCGACCTCACGGCGGCGATGCTGTGCACCAGGGAGGTGCTCAAGCGTTCGATGCTTGAGCGCAGGAGCGGTTCAATCGTGAATTTCTCGTCCACCGCGGGATGGAGCGGGATACCGCGCAAGACCCACTACTGTTCGGCCAAGGCGGCGCTGCGGGCCTTCACCAAAACCGTGGCACTCGAGGTCGGGCCCTATGGGATCCGCTGCAACTGCCTGGTGCCGGGCGGGATCGACACCGAGCTTTGGCGCAATTACGGCAAACGCATGGCGGGCGAGCAGGGAATCGACTACGAAACCTGGCGGACCCGCAGCCTTCAGGCGGTGCCGCTGCGCACCATCTCACAACCCGAAGACATCGCCAACCTCGCCTTGTTCCTGGCCAGCGACGAGAGCCGGACCATCACCGGCCAGTCGATCAACTGCGATGCCGGCGGGTACATGGTCGGCTGAGGGTGGATATTTCCGGCTAATACGTTTTTGCCGGAGTAAGAAACATCGGCGGTCTGGGAGTCTGCGTGAAGTCGAAATCCTGGCAGAGATCGCCAAGCAAGGGAAAGTCCTCCCGCACATCCGGACGGCTGTCAGGCCGGCCATCCGACAACGGGTCCAAACGCTGACCCTGAACGAACAGATCCTCGACGAATTTGACGTAAGCATCGTGACTGTAGATTTGATGGTCGATATAGCCGCGTTTGGCAAACGGACTGATCACGATCCCGGGAACTCGCAAGCCGTAACCGGCGCCGTCAACCGCCGGAGGTGGAACGTGATCGTAATAGCCTCCCCAGTCGTCCCATGAGAGAAAAATCACGGTGTGGTACCAATCGGGCCCCTGCATGATCGAATTGATAAGCCCGGTGACATACTGCTCTCCGGCAGCGATCGAATTCGGCGGGTGCTCACTGACCTCCCAGGTCGGAACGACCCAGGAGACGGAGGGGAGCGGTCCCTCGATCGCGTCGACGTAAAAGTCGGCCAACGACTTTACATTGCCGGTTTCGCCGTCGTTGTGGACGGTATCGAAAAACGGCAACGGGTTCCAGATACTGGGAGTCTGATAGTTCAGCGGCTTGCCGACGCACGGGGCTTCGTCGTCGCAATCGGGCTCCGTTCCATTAAAGACGTAATACGACCAACTGACGCCGTTTTTGTGCAGCAAATAAGTCAAATCGGTCCACGGCAGCCTGAGGCTCGGCGTGATCGTCGGACCTGTAAGATTGGTGGAGCAGGTAAGCGGATTATCAGCCCTGCACACCGCCGACCATTCCGACGACAAATAAAGATGCTGAGGCCAGCTCCAACTCGAAGTGTTCTCGAACATGTGATCCTGCAACACGAAATTGGAAGCGTATGCCCAATAGTGGGGAATTTCGCGGCTGTCGTGGTAACTCATCGACTGCACCGGGTCGATGGTGCCGCAGGTGTGCTGCGTCGCACACAGCATCCGCTCGTAAGCCTGAGCATTGGCGATGAACCCGTCCATTTTGCCGCCATCGATATCGGCAACGGCATCCGGATGCGCATGCGGCTCTTCGGAATTGACGAGGTTGGGGTTATGGAAGGGTTTGACGCAGACTCCGGTGGCCGGATTCGGAACGCATACGGCAGGGTTGCCCGCCGCATCCATCGGAATACCTTCGGCGCCGGGAAAGGTCCCGAAATACTCGTCGAAGGAGCGGTTCTCCTGCATGATTATGACGACGTGCTGGATCACCCCTCCCCCGCATACTTCCACGGGTACCGCAGGTGGCGCGTTGCGCGATGTTCCGCCGCCACCCCCGCAGGCAACAAATGCAGCGACCATGACGAAACCCAGGAAGAAACGAAAACCGCGAATATGTATCACATCTACAGTTCGAGCCATCGTCGAGCTTTGCCGGCAGGCAGCCTCCCCGGGCTCAAAATATGACTGTAAATTTACATGATTATTACCGCTTAAAGAAAAGATTTGGTAGAGTCAGCGCAACAGTACCGATTTTCGCCAAACTGCGAAATGCGGAGCTCATCTGCGGCCCGTGTGTTTCACGCTACGATCAGGCGCTTCGCCTGGTTTCGTTCGCACACTCCGACGGCGTCCGCCTACCTGGTCTGGCTCGGGTGGTTTAAAACTACCTTTCCAAGGGGCCGATAACAACGACCGGGCCCGTTCTTCACGCCTGCTTCTTTGTCAGAGCGCCGCTCAGGAAGGTTTGCGCGATCGTGCGGACGGCGTCCTCCAGCAGGACATGTTCGGCCTTGTAGCGCTGGACGCCGCGGATCATTCCCAGCAGCGATTCGGCCATGAGATCGAAGTCGAGGTCGTCGCGAATCAGCCCGCGGGCGGCGCCCTCGCGCAGCACGTGGGTGATGAGAGCCGCGAGCTGGCCGCGCTCCTTGCGGTAGCGCAGTTCCTGCGCGCGCGGAAGCCGGGCCGGATCCCGCAACAGGATAAAGAACTGGCGCCGCGTCCAGAAATAGGCCAGCGTATGATGCACGATCGCGGTGATACGCTCGGGAATCGAATCGGCCTGCGCCAACGCTCGTTCAAGCTGGGTGCGAAGCTGGATGAAGCCCTCGATCACCGAGGCCGCGTAGAGCTGCTCCTTGGAACCGAACTGGCGATAGACACTGCCCTTTCCCACTCCGGCCCGCGCGGCGATGTCGTCGATCGGGACCTCCTCGAAGCTCTTTTCGCCAAACAGTTCCATCGCGCTGTGCAGGATCCGCGCCCGCAGCATCGGGATCGGTCGGCGGCCCGGCCGCGGCTGCTCCGCGCTTTGACTGCGCCGGGGACCAAACCGGATCAACCGCACCTTATCCGTGGTGTCCGCCAAGGTGATGCCCGCTAAAGTTAAAATCAGCGCCCCGTCCAGTTTGTAACGCATTATGGACTCTGGCGTCCATAATTGAAATAATATCCTAAACCTTTGCGGTTAAGCCACAGGACCGCGCCTATTTCCGGATGCCGCCGGGCGGCGGCAGTCCAGTTGGATCGGGAGGCTATGAATTCGACCATCCCACAGTACCGGCGCAAGCCGAATCAATCGGGTGAAGCGGGTTTACGCGGCGGCGGCTCATCGGGCGCCTGGCGTCTATGGCTGATCGTCCTGGTTGCCGTCGCGGGCGGCGCCTATTTGATGTTCACCCGGGTGGGCAAACCGCGTGTTCCCAACGCCGAAGCTTCACCGGTCCGGCCGCGTCCAGGCATCCCGGTGGCGGCGGCGCAGGCCACAATAGGCGATTTGAACCGCTACCTGGAAGCTCTGGGGACGGTGACGCCCTTCTACACCGTCACCGTCAAAAGCCGCGTCGACGGCCAGATCATGAAGGTCGATTTCCGCGAGGGCCAAATCGTCCATAAGGGCGACCTGTTGATTCAGATCGATCCGCGCCCCTTCCAGGTGCAACTGGAGCAGGCCGAAGGGCAACTGGCGCGCGACAAGGCCAATCTGGCCAACGCCCGCATCACGCTGGCGCGCTATAAGACCCTGCTGGCAGACCAGGTGATTGCTCAGCAGGACTACGACAACCAGGCCGCATTACTCGGCCAATACCAGGGCACAATCACCGCCGACCAGGCCGCTATCGACAACGCCAAACTCCAGCTCACCTACAGCCGGATCACCGCGCCGATCACTGGAAGGATCGGACTTCGCCTGGTCGATCCCGGCAATATCGTCCATGCGACCGACGCCCAGGGACTGGCCGTAATCACGCAGGTGCGGCCCATCGCCGTGCTGTTCAGTATCCCGGAGGACGACCTTCCGCGGGTCCGCAAGGACGTTCACGGCGGCGATCGGCTTACGGTGGAAGCCTTCGATCGCACGCTCAAGACCAGGCTGGCGACTGGAACCCTTCTGACCTACGATAATGAAATCGACACTACCACCGGCACGGTGCGCCTGAAGGCGTCTTTTCCCAATGACGACTACTCCCTGTTCCCCAACCAGTTCGTGAACGTGAAAATGCTGGTCGACACGGACCGCAATGTCGTGCTGATTCCGACCGCCGCCATCCAGCGCAGCGCCCTGGGCACCTTCGTTTACGTCGTCCAGCCCGATAATACCGTCGACCTGCGCAAGGTGACGCTGGGCGCAACCGAAGGCGAGATAAGTTCGGTGACCAGCGGCGTTCGACCGGGGGATCGCGTCGTAATCGAGGGCGCCGACCGGCTCCAGCAGGGCAGCCGGGTCAAGGTCCGGATGGCATCAAGCACCGGCGCGCCAAGCCCTGAGATTGTAAACCAGGACGCGCAGAGCGCGGCGCCGTGAATCTTTCGCGCACATTCATCCTGAGACCGGTCGCGACCTCGCTGCTGATGGTCGCGATCATGCTGGCCGGCGTGGTCGCCTATTACCAACTGCCGGTCTCGGCCCTGCCCGAAGTCGACTATCCCACGATCGAGGTGCTGACTTTCTACCCCGGCGCCAGCCCCGACGTGATGGCGTCGTCGGTGACAGCGCCGTTGGAGCGGCAGTTCGGCCAGGTTCCCGGACTCAACCAGATGACTTCGAGCAGTTCCTTCGGCAGTTCGCTGATTACGCTGCAGTTCGTGCTCAATCTCAATATCGACGTGGCCGAGCAGGAAGTGCAGGCGGCGATCAACGCGGCCTCCACCTATCTGCCAAAAGACCTGCCCAATCCGCCCGTCTATAGCAAGATCAATCCCGCGGACGCGCCGATTCTCACCCTGGCGCTCACTTCCAATCGCGTCTCACTGGCCGAAGTGGAGGATCTTGCCGACACGCGCCTGGCGCAGCGCATCTCGCAGTTGCCGGGTGTCGGGCTGGTCAGTATCGGCGGCGGGCAAAAACCGGCGGTGCGCATCGACGCCAATCCCACCGTACTGGCGTCCTACGGTCTGACGCTGGAAGACCTGCGCTCGGCGGTGTCGCTGGCCAACGTCAATGAAGCCAAAGGCAATTTCGACGGCTCGCGCCAGGGCTACACGATCGATGCGAACGACCAGTTGCTTACGGCCAGGGAATACCGGCCGCTGATCGTGGCCTATCGCAACGGCGCTCCGGTGCTGCTCTCGCAGGTGGCCAGGGTGACCGACAGCGCCGAGAACGTCAAGCAGATGGCCTGGATGAACACCACGCCGGCGGTGATTCTCAATATCCAGCGCCAACCCGGGGCCAATATCATCGCCGTCGCGGACCGGATCAAAAAGCTGCTGCCGCGTTTGTCCGCCGGACTGCCCGACTCGATCCACGTCTCGATCCTGACCGATCGCACCACCACCATTCGCGCCTCGGTGGCCGACGTGCAGTTCGAGTTGATGCTGACGGTCGCGCTGGTGGTGATGGTTATCTTCCTGTTTTTGCGCAACCTCTCCGCCACCGTCATCCCCAGCGTTGCCGTCCCGCTGTCGCTGGTGGGCACCTTCGGCGCCATGTACCTGCTCGGCTACAGCCTCAACAATCTCACCCTGATGGCGCTGACAATCTCGACCGGCTTCGTGGTGGACGACGCTATCGTGATGATCGAAAACATCTCGCGCTTCGTCGAACAGGGCGACTCGCCGCTGCAAGCCGCGCTCAAAGGCTCCGAGCAGATCGGATTCACCATCCTGTCGCTGACGGTCTCGCTGATCGCGGTGCTGATCCCGCTGCTGTTCATGGGCGATGTCGTGGGGCGCCTGTTCCGCGAATTCGCGATTACGCTGGCGGTAACCATCCTGGTCTCCGCCGTCGTCTCGCTGACGCTCACACCGATGATGTGCGCCAAACTGCTCGAGCACAAACCCCAGACCGAGCAGCCCGTCTTCTACCGCGTCACCGAGCGCATGTTCGAGCGCGCGATCGCATGGTACGGCGGCACGCTGCAATGGGTCCTGCGCCATCAGTTTTCCACCCTGATGGTCGCGGTCGGCACCCTGGTGCTGACCATCGTGCTTTATATATTCGTGCCCAAGGGCTTTTTTCCGGTGCAGGATACCGGCGTAATCGAGGGGATCACGCAGGCCCCGGATACGGTGTCGTTCCAGGCGATGGTCGATCGACAACAACAACTGGCGAACATCGTGCTGAAGGATCCTGCGGTGGAAAGCCTCTCGTCGTTCGTGGGAATCGACGGAACCAACGTCACCATGAACAGCGGACGGCTGCTGATTAATCTCAAGCCCGTCAGTCAGCGCCGGGCCAACGTAACCCAGGTGATCCGGCGCTTGCAGGACGCCACCGCCGACGTCACCGGAATCCAGCTCTATCTGCAGCCGGTGCAGGACCTGACGGTCGAGGATCGCGTCAGCCGCACCCAGTACCAGTTGAGCCTTGAAGATCCCAACGCGCAGCAGCTTAACCGCTGGGGGAACCGCCTGGTGGCTCGCTTCAAGACGCTGCCGCAGTTGCGCGACGTGGCCAGCGACCAGCAGGAGAACGGGCTTGAGACCGAACTGGTGATCGACCGCGACACCGCCTCGCGCCTGGGGATCACGCCGCAGATGATCGACAACACGCTGTACGACGCGTTCGGCCAGCGCCAGATTTCGACCATCTTCACCCAGCTCAACCAGTATCATGCGGTGCTGGAAGTCGCGCCTTCGTTCCAGAAAGATCCTGCTGACCTGCGCGACATCTATATACGTTCCAGCGGCGGCGGACAGGTGCCGCTGAGCGCCTTTACAACCGTCAGGGAAAGGACGGCGCCGCTGGCGGTCAACCATGAGGGCCAGTTCCCGTCCGCGACCATCTCCTTCGATGTCGCGCCGGGTTATTCGCTGGGCGACGCCGTGGCGGCAATCGAAAAAGCGGAAAAAGAGATGCGCATGCCGGCCGCGATCCAGGCCTCGTTCCAGGGCACCGCGGAGGCGTTTCGCGCCTCCTTAACCAACGAACCGCTGCTGATCCTGGCGGCGGTCATCACGGTTTATATCGTGCTCGGCGTCCTGTACGAAAGCTACGTGCATCCGCTGACGATACTTTCGACGCTGCCATCGGCGGGTGTGGGCGCGATCCTGGCGCTGCAGTTGTGCGGCATGGATCTCGACGTGATCGCGCTGATCGGCATCATCCTGCTGATCGGCATCGTCAAGAAAAACGCGATCATGATGATCGACTTCGCGCTCGAGGCCCAGCGCGAGGAGGGCAAATCCGCGCTTGACGCGATTTACGAAGCATGTCTGCTGCGCTTTCGTCCGATCATGATGACCACGATGGCGGCGCTGCTGGGCGGATTGCCGCTGGCGCTGGCCTCGGGCACCGGCGCGGAATTGCGCCGTCCGCTGGGAATTTCGATCGTCGGCGGCCTGCTGGTGAGCCAGCTTCTGACCTTGTATACGACCCCGGTCGTGTTCCTGTATTTCGATCGGCTGTCGGCGGCATGGGCTCGACATCCCAACCCGGACCTCGGCGACAGCCCCGGCGTGCCGCAGCGGATCCGCGAGCCGCGCCAGCCTGTTGCGGTGGGCGCCGATGAACATTTCTAGCACCTTCATCCGCAATTCCGTCGGCACCACGCTGCTGACGATCGCGGTGGCGCTGGCGGGAATCATCGCTTTCAGAATGCTGCCGGTATCGCCGCTGCCCGAGGTGGAATTCCCCACCATCGTGGTGGCGGCGCAGTTGCCGGGCGCCAGTCCGCAGACCATGGCATCATCCGTGGCGACCCCGCTGGAGCGCCAGTTCGGCCGCATCGCGGGGTTGAACGAGCTGACCTCGACCAGTTCGCTCGGCGCCACCGCAATCGTTTTGCAATTCGATCTGAGCCGCAATATCGACGCCGCCTCGCGCGACGTCCAGGCCGCGATCAACGCGGCGCGCAGCCAGCTTCCGACCAATCTGCCGCAAAATCCGACTTATCGTAAGGTCAACCCGGCCGACGCGCCCATCCTGATAATCGCCCTCACCTCCGCATTGAAGGATCCCGGCCAGATGTACGATGCCGCCTCCTCGATCCTGGCGCAGAAACTCTCGCAGATGCAGGGCGTCGGACAGGTTATTGTCGGCGGCAGCGCGCTGCCGGCAGTGCGGGTGGAACTCAATCCCACGCAGCTGACCAACTACGGGATCGGACTTGAAGAGGTGCGGTCGGTATTGAGCCAGGCCAACGCCAACTCTCCCAAGGGCGAACTTGCCGACAGCCACAATTCATGGGCGATCGGCGCGACTGACCAATTGCTGAAGGCGGCTCAATATCGTCCGCTGATCGTGGCTTATCACAACGGCGCCGCGGTGCGGCTGTCCGATATCGCCCAGGTCAATGACTCCGTCCAGGACCTGCGCAATGCCGGAATGGTCAACGCCGAACCCGCCGTCCTGATCATCGTGTTCCGCCAGCCCGGCGCCAATATCATCGACACCGTGGACCGGGTCAAAGCCGCGCTGCCTCAATTGCAGGCCTCGATCCCGCCCACCATCAGATTGAGCGTCGTGATGGATCGAACGACCACGATCCGCGCCTCGGTCCGCGAGGTCGAGATCACGATGCTGATCTCGATCTGCCTGGTCATCCTGGTCGTTTACCTGTTTCTGCGCGATGTCTGGGTAACGCTTATCCCCGGCATCGCGGTGCCGATATCGCTGATCGGCACGTTCGGCGTGATGTATCTGTTGGGCTACAGCCTCGACAATCTCTCCCTGATGGCGCTTACGATTTCGACCGGCTTCGTGGTCGATGACGCAATCGTCGTATCCGAAAATATCATCCGTCACGTCGAGCACGGCCTGTCGCCGTTTGAAGCGGCGCTGCAGGGCGCCGGCGAGATCGGCTTTACCGTCGTCTCGATCAGCGTTTCCCTGATCGCGGTCTTCCTGCCCCTGCTGCTGATGAGCGGGATCGTGGGGCGGCTGTTCCGTGAATTCGCGGTGACCCTGTCGGTCGCGGTAATGGTTTCGATGGTGGTGTCGCTGACCACCACGCCGATGATGTGCGCGAAGATCCTGCGGCCCAGGCGCCAGGGCAACCGTGATAAATCGCATCAGGGCAGCGGACGCGCCTTTGTCTGGCTGCATCGGCGCTACGATCGGGCGCTGTCATGGGTGCTTAAGCATTCACGCCTGACCCTGGCGGTGGCGCTGGCCACGCTGGCCGTCAATATCTACCTGTTCTACGTGATTCCCAAGGGATTTTTTCCCGAACAGGATACGGGCCGGCTGATGGGCGCGCTGATCGTTGATCAGGATACGTCGTTCCAGTCATTGAAAAGAATCCTCACCGAGTTTGTCAAGGCAATCAAAGCCGATCCCGCGGTGGACAGCGTCACCGCCTTCGCCGGCGGGCAGGCGGGATCAATCAATTCCGCCCGCATGTTCATCGGACTTAAGCCCCTGGGCCGGCGCAAAGCGAACGCGACGCAGATAATCGGGCGTTTGCGCCGCCGGCTGTCGAGCATCCCGGGCGGCACGCTTTACCTGCAATCCGTGCAGGACTTGCGCATCGGCGGACGGCTGGCCAATGCGCTTTATCAATACACGCTGCAGAGTCAGGACCTTGACTCGCTCAATCATTGGGGGCCGCTGATGGAGGCCAGGATGCGCAAGCTGCGGCTCATTACCGACGTCAACTCCGACCAGCAGAACAACGGTCTGGACGAGTCGCTGGTCGTGGATCGCGCCACCGCGTCGCGCCTGGGTCTCAACCAACAACTGATTGACGACACGCTGTACGACGCGTTCGGACAGCGCGAGGTCTCGACGATGTACACCGAGCTCAACCAGTACTATGTCGTGATGGAGGTGGCGCCGCAATTCTGGCAGCATCCGGACACGCTCAAAGACATTTACATGAAGACCAATACCGGCGCGCTGGTCCCGCTCAGTGCGTTTACCCATTATCAGCCCTCCAACGCGCCGCTGGCGGTTAACCATCAGGGCCAGTTTCCGTCCGTCACCATCGCCTTCAACCTGGCGCCGGGGGTGTCATTGGGACAGGCGGTCGCAGCGATTACGGACATCCAGCGCCAGCTTGGGATGCCCGCCAATATCAACGCCAGCTTCTCGGGCACCGCGCAGGCCTTTCAAACCTCGCTGGCCAACGAGCCCATGCTGATACTGGCCGCGCTGGTGGCCGTCTACATCGTGCTTGGCATCCTGTACGAAAGCTACATCCATCCCATAACCATCCTCTCGACGCTGCCTTCGGCGGGGGTGGGCGCGCTGCTCGCGTTGATGCTGTTTCGGTTCGACCTGAGCATCATCGCGCTGATCGGGATCATCCTGCTGATCGGAATCGTCAAGAAGAACGCGATCCTGATGATCGACTTCGCGCTGGACGCGGAACGCAACGAGGGCAAGAATTCGGTGGAAGCGATTTACGAGGCCTGCCTGCTGCGCTTTCGCCCGATCATGATGACCACGATGGCGGCGCTGCTGGGCGGGTTGCCGCTGGCCATCGGCACCGGCGTCGGCTCGGAGCTGCGCCGACCGCTGGGCATCGCAATCGTCGGCGGCCTGATCGTAAGCCAGGCGCTGACCCTGTTCACCACACCGGTTATTTACCTGTACCTCGACCGCCTGAGCCTGTGGTTCGCTCACCAGCGCGCGCACTTCCTGCGCAACTTCTCCCGCCGCCCCGCCCAGGCGCAGTTTTAGTTAGATTGGCCGCAATAGCGCAGGCGCTTTTGCCGGGTTAAACACCCGGTCTCTCGCATTGCCATAAAAATAGCGGCGTATCGCTTCGCGGCGATCGTCTTACCCGCGGCCAGAAAATGGCGCCGATTTCCGGATGTCAGGCATCACAGTCGGCGGCACGGCGAGCCGTGACGCTATTGGCCGACCGAACCCCTGCGAAGTCGAAAGCCGATTCTGGTTATAGGTGTCGAGGCTCGCCGGCGTGTGACGACGCATCATGAGGCTGCCGGTTCCACCGTCTCAATCCCTTTGGCAGGGAATCGTCTACTGCAACATGATGTCAAGCGGATCTGGGCAAGCGCGTCGCGCTCGTCTCAATCCCTTTGGCAGGGAATCGTCTACTGCAACGCACTCCTGGCACGAGCCAACCCGCCCGCCCTTCCGCGGTCTCAATCCCTTTGGCAGGGAATCGTCTACTGCAACTGCGAAGACCCGATGACGGGTGACCCGACTGTCTCCGAAATCAGTCTCAATCCCTTTGGCAGGGAATCGTCTACTGCAACTGCCGGACTCGGGGTGTTGGACGGTCAACACCGTTTGGGGTCTCAATCCCTTTGGCAGGGAATCGTCTACTGCAACAGCGCTGTGCTCAGGAGCGCTGGCTGACGAGCCTGATGTCTCAATCCCTTTGGCAGGGAATCGTCTACTGCAACCCCAAACCAGGCAATGCCGGAATTCGAAACCGCCAGGTCTCAATCCCTTTGGCAGGGAATCGTCTACTGCAACCGATGAGGGACGACGCGGTTGTGCGCAAGGCTTGTAGGTCAGTCTCAATCCCTTTGGCAGGGAATCGTCTACTGCAACAAGTAGATGGGGTTTGTCGTGCTCAGCGGGATTGCCGGTCTCAATGGCCTGCTCCCCGATGCCCATCAGTTCATAAGTAGAGTCGGTTGTGATTTTCCCCCGCAGGGGGCGGAATCTGTCTCTGCGTTTTGAGCCGCGCGAACTCGAATGGCGTCAGCGCGCCGAGGCTCGAATGCGGGCGGCAATGGTTGTAATCGTCGCGCCAGGCTGCGATGGTCGCCCGCGCCTCGGCCAGGCTCAGGAATACATGCTCGTTAAGGCATTCATCGCGCAAGCGGCTGTTGAAGGATTCGACGAAGGCATTTTGCACGGGCTTGCCCGGCGCGATGTAGCGCCAGTCGAGTCGGCCGAGCGACCAGCGCAGCACCGCCGTGCTGGTCAGCTCGCAGCCGTTATCGCTGACGATCACTCCTGGTAGGCCACGCTCCAGCGCCAGGCGCTCCAGTTCGCGCACCACGCGCACGCCGCCGATGGAGGTATCGACCACGCAGGCCAGGCATTCGCGGCTGAAGTCGTCGACCACGCACAGGATGCGGAAGCGCCGGCCGTCGCCCAGCGCGTCCGAGACGAAGTCGAGCGACCAGCGTCGATTGATCGCGTCGGGCAGAGCGAGCGGAGCGCGCGTGCCGATCGCACGCTTGCGCCGTCCGCGCCGGCGCACCATGAGCCTTTCCTCGCGATAGATGCGATAGAGCTTCTTGCGATTCATCACATGACCTTCCCGCGCCAGCAGCCAGCCCAGCCGCCGATAGCCGAAACGGCGCCGCTCCGCCGCCAGCTCGCGCAGTCGTTCCCGTACGGTCGAATCATCGGGCCGTCGGGCCCTGTAGCTCAGGCTCGACCGATTGAGTCCCACCAGCCTGCAGGCGCGCACCCGGCTCAAGCGATACTGCTCGATGAGCTGTGCCGCGGCTGCCCGTCGCGCCGCAGGCGCTAAGCGTTTTTTCCGAGCAGGTCCTTGAGCGCAGCGTTGTCGAGCATGGCCTCGGCCAACAGCTTCTTCAGCCGCCGGTTCTCGTCCTCCAGCGACTTCAGCCGGCGCGCCTCCGACACCTCGAGCCCGCCGTACTTAGCCTTCCATTTGTAGAAGGTCGCGTCCGAGATCCCGTGGCGCCGACACACCTCCTGGGTCTTCGCTCCCGCTTCCTGCTCGCGCAGGATCCCAATGATTTGCTCCTCGTTGAACCGGCTGCCCTTCATCCGTCCGTCTCCTTTTCGTGACGGACTCTACCTCAAACCTGTCGGGCTGGCGGGGTGCAGGCCA